>Ga0075366_10000059_pt1 | contig 40344 bp, 37 predicted proteins | sample EndMethybrTD3031_FD_72351 | JGI IMG/M metagenome (GOLD analysis project Ga0075366, IMG submission 72351) | Populus endosphere microbial communities from Tennessee, USA - Endosphere MetaG P. TD hybrid TD303-1 | ecosystem: Host-associated > Plants > Roots > Endosphere | place: USA: Tennessee...
ACCTTATTGACTTCACTCATTGACCTAATTATAGTTTAAAACAGTAATTCAACAAGTGTTGAATAAATAAAACATTATTGGGGGGTAATCATGGCCAAAAGAAATATGAGCAAGTACGTAGCATCATTACGGCGTAAGCCTGTTATGGTGGGTTTCATCAGTGCCGTAGCAGTTAGTATTCTAACTCTGGCGTTTTTATGGCCTGCTAAAACTGCGTCGCCACGACATATACCAATCGGCATAATAGGCAACGATAAACAACAAATTATGCTGGTGACAAAGATGTTGGAAGCCAATGCTAAAGACAAGGTGGCTCTCGTCGAAGTATCGGATCGAACTGACGCCATCGACAAAATGAAGCAACGCGAAATCTTCGGCACAATCATAATTTCATCGGCTCCGGAAGTTTTGACTGCCAGTGCAAATGGCCCAGCCCTAAATGGCGTAATCACCAATATCGCAACGAATTTGGAGCGGGGACTCAGTGGTTTTACTAGCAAGCGAGAGGCTACACGACAAGCATCTCAGGTTACGCTCAAAAAGACTGACATTATTCCTGCACACGCTGCTTCGTTTGACCTCGCCCAGCTCAGCTTACCCATAATGCTGGGCGGAACTATTGGATCAGTAGTGATATTAGCGTTCGTTCGTAGCAGTTGGCATCGCCTAGCAGCGCTCAGTGCTTATTCGATACTTGTAGGTGCGAGTATGTTCCTTATCTTGCACACCTGGTTCAATGTAGTGCCCAATAATGCGTGGGCTTTAGTGGGCACACTAGGTCTGGGATCTTTTGCGATAGGATCGTTTGTGATGGGTTTCTATACCTTGCTCGGTTCTCGCGGGATTGGACTTGCTACGCTTATTAACTTACTCATTGCGAACCCATTATCTGGCATGATGGTCCCGGCGTTATTCTTGCCGTGGATATGGGGAACTGTTGGACAATTATTTGCAGTTGGCGCAACTGGCACCTTGCTGCGCGGCGCTTTGTACTTTCCCGTCGCTGAGGTTATCTTGATGCCGCTCATTGTATTACTTGTATGGTCAGCGCTTGGTGTTACAGCCATACTGTCGCGTAGTCGAGATCAAATCATACGGTAATCCGTACGCAGTATCTTGAGGCACCTAATAGGTTCTTAACCCGTTGCGCCTCATTGAGGCTAGTTACAAACACTCAAAACTCAGGCCAAACAAAAAACGCCACTTTCGTGACGTTTTTTGTTTGGTGTGGGTCAGGGGACTCAAATACCCTCTGACCACAGAGGACTAAAACCCTGGCTCATTTTGTCTTTAGATGAGGCCAGGGGTTACAGTGTTCAAACTCAGGCCAATAAAAAAGCCCCAGACAGGCTGGGACTCTTTTATTGGTGCGGGTCAGGGGACTCTAACCCCTGGCCTCATCCTTGGCAAGGATGCGCTCTAAACGACTGAGCTAGACCCGCATTACGAAAGAGATTATACCTATATTTTGCCTTGTGTGCAAGGGGTAGGGTAACAATTACCACACAGAGAGGTATGCAGTGCAGCGCCTAATGCTATTTACCGATGTATGGATAGTAGTTTATAGACTGCACGGTAAGGGCTGCTGGCAGGGCGCTTTTGTCTACACCATCTTTAGGAAAGTGGAGCTTATCGGTGCCGCCCCAGCTACCGCCCAGTGCGAGGTTGAGCACCAGGTAAAACGGCTGATCGTAGGGCCACGAGCGGTAGTCGGCACCAGCTTGTTTGCTGATAGAAAAGAATTCTTTGCCGTCTACCTTATAGGTAAGGTTGGTGGGAGTCCAGTTAAGCTCGTAGTCGTGGAATGCGGTATCGCTGTCAGGCACATTTATGATGTTGAAATAGCTTTTGTCGGTACTGTTTTGAGCGTAGGCAAGCGAGTGGGCAATGCCATATACATTGTGGGGCTCGGTGCCGATTGATTCGGCAATGTCTATTTCGCCGTCGTTAAGGTAGCGAGTGGTGTCGGTTTCGGGCTTAAGCGCGGCGTACTTGGATTGGCTGGGCAGCATCCATATGGCCGGCCAAGTGCCAACGCCGGTAGGCAAGGTGGCGCGAACTACCAACTTGCCGTACAAAAAGTCTTTTTTGCCCTTGGTATCAATGCGTGCAGAGGTGTAGTCGTAGCCTTGTTTCGCTTCATTAAGCGCCTGAAGAATTAGCTTTCCATCTTGGATTCTGACATTTTTGGTGTCGTTGGTGTAAAACTGGGCTTCTTGATTAGCCTCGGGTTCACCGTTGGTGACGTTAAAGACGTTAGAGTTTACGGTGCCATTCTTTTGCTTGGTGTAGTCTTGTATAAAGCTTGGGCAGGTGGCAAATAACTGGCCGGCCTCAGCCTTGGCTTCTTTACAGCCTGCAGGGTCGGTATCTGCCGCGGCATTTTTTTGCTGCGTTTTAGGGGTGTTAGCTTGGCCTTCTACGTAGGCGGTGTGAAGCGCGCCAATGCCCCACAGAACCATACCAAGGCCTAAGGTAATTAAAACGGCCACAAAAGACAGAGGCTTTCGGCGCCTCGATTGGTGGTGTTCAGAAACAAAGGCAGTCTGTGTGGGCTGCATCTTTTGTTTACGCCAAAAGGGGAGGTTTTTCCTCATTTCTCCAAACTTCATTTGTATTATTATACAGTATTTATTAGTTTTAGTCAAGCTTAAGGGCTTTGGTTAACATCGGTGGGCTACCAAAAAACCGGCCCATTTACATGGACCGGTTTTTAAGGCAATTGCCGGGGTAGACAGGTTAGCTTATTTTACCTGGGCGTTTACCTCTGCGAGGGCAGCTGCCTGTGTCTTTACGGTAATGCCCGATGACTTAATGTAATTCAGTTGAGCATCGAGGTCTGATGTTTTTACTGCGTCATCGTCACCCGCGGCAACTTGATTTTCTACTTGGTGATACACCAATACCAACCATGTCTTTTGGGCTAAGGCTTGATCTACCCAGGCCTTAACTTGAGCGTTGGTAGTTGTAGCCATAACGTTTTGGACCACAATATTGTAGGGGTTAAAGTTGTCTTTGCTGTTAAAGCCCACGTCGGTTGAACGGTGAGAAGTGTAGTACTTCTTAATGCCGGTAAGTACACTAGCGTTGTAGCTGCCGTATGGTGAAGCAATCTCGGTGGCGACACTGCTGCCAAAGTTTTTGCGCAGCGTGGCTTGAGATTGGCTGAGCTCGGTTGTAAGCTGTGAGGCACTTAATGTCGTAAGGTCTGAGTGCGACACGGTGTGTGAGCCAATTTCGCTGCCTTTTGCCTGGAAAGCTTTAATCTGCGCGGTGGTCATGTAACCACTGGTGCCAATCTTGCTGCTAATAATGTACTGCGTAGAAGGAAAATTGTACTTATTAAGCAGTGGCAGGCCATTGGTATAAATGTTGGTCCAACCGTCGTCAAAGTCGAGACTTACGAGCCCCTTATTAAAGCCTGTTGGGGCGTAGTCTGCGATGCTGTAATCGTCGGTTTGTACCCAGCCTTTGCTGGAAAGCAACATGTATACTGTCATAGATTTTGCGCCTGTAGGAGTACTGACGATAGCTGAATACTGTGTCCAGGCGGTTGAGTTGAAATTAGTAGGCAAGGTAAGTGTCTGATATTTTGTGCTGCCATCAGCCATGGTAAAGGCGGCTACGGCATGCACTTGTGCACTGGCTTTAACCCAGGCCGAAAAGCGGTAACTTTGGCCGTCTTTAAGGCCGCTCACAGGTGCAAAAGCCCACTTAGCGTCACCATCGGTATAGCTGGTAATAGTGGTCTTAACACTTTTAGAGCCGGTGTGCGCATCGTTTACATAACTAAAGGCTGCATTATTGGTGCCCCAAGAGCTGGATTCCCAATTGTCGGGGGTTGTGCCATTAGTTGAAGTCTCAACCGACGAGTTGGCAATGGTCAATGGGGTTGGAGTGGGGGTAGGCGGCGTTGTCGTGGTAGTTCCAGCTACTAAGCTGACATCGTCGAGAGATAAGCTGCCTACGCGATCGAGTAAATGAAAAATAGTTACGTTCGCGGCGCCAGCAGGTGCAGTGAGCGAGCCAGAATAGGTAGTCCATGCCGAAGCAGCAGGTGCTTGCGCAAGTTCATCATATACGATGCTACCATCTGTTTTGGTGTAGGCAATCACGATGCGGGTTGCAACGGTGCTTTTGTAGCTGTCGGTGTAGGTATAAGTTTGTCCGGCAGTTACGGTTACCGGGTTGGCGTACCACTTAGCGTCACCATCGGTATAGCTGGTAATTTTAACGGTTGCACTACGGCTGCCAGTTTTACCTGTTTGGTCGTAGCTAAATGTTGCGTTATTAGTGCCCCAGCTTCCTGTTTGCCAGCCAGCAGGATTGGTGCCACTGGCAGTTTCAAATGATGGATTAGTAATAAGGTTGCTACCGGTGGCAGGTGGTGTAACGGGTGTTGTAGCGGTGCCAGAAAGATTCACATCGTCGATAGTTAGGTTGCCGTTAGTTGGCAGAATGTGCACAATAGATACCTTTTTAGCAGATGCAGGAACGGTGAAGGTTGCCGTTGTTTGATTCCAGTTAGTGCTGGCATTTACGGCACCAATGTAAGCATAGGTTACTGCGCCGTTAGCATCGGTGTATATGGCGTCTAGCTCTGTGACAACTGATGACTTATAGAAGTCACTGTAGGTATATTGTTGTCCGCCAGTTACCGCAACGGCATCTGGAGTCCACTTGGCATCGCCGCTCGTGCGACTGGTAGTTGTAATGCTCAGTGCCTGGCTGCCGGTGTGCGCATCGGTAGTTGGTTGCATGGTAGTAGTGCTGGCGCCCCAGTTGTCGGCGGTCCAGTTTGTGGGCTTTCCGCTCACCAATATTTCGGCTGAAGCATTACTCATAAGGTTAACACTGTCAGCTGATACGGCTTGGTGTGCGGTGCTGGTAATCATTACCAGCAATAGCATTGTGGCCATGAATAAAGGAAACAGTCGTTTCATGGAAACTCCTTAACATGAATAACGTAACTTTATATGTATAATACAATATTTTATTAATACAGTCAAATATTCATGCATGCTAACAGATATACCAGTGAATGCGTATACTTTACATATATACGCATATAGTGTATAATAAGTTTTAGATTTGAGTGTTACCTTGAGTTTAATGCCTGAAGCATTCCCTTGGGGCGAGACGCAGATTGAGGTAAAAGAGGCAAGTTGTGCCTCAAATTAAGGAGAGCCGTATGTACGGAAAGGGACTTGGTGTCACAAATGTGGCAACTGGTATTTCTTTACTCACCCCTCGCCACAACCATGTGTTGTTCGTGATTGGTGCTACGTTGCTACTGAGTGGAATTGTAATCCTTGTGGTTTCATTTGCACTGAGCCGCAGACAGTCAGTTGCCAAATAGATCGAAGGATCTAAAAAATAACGACTACCGCAAAGGTAGTCGTTATTTTTATGTCTTAATTAAGATGTGAGCGAAGAGCGACGAGAGCTACAGGAACTTAGGTTTTACCAAACGGTAAAAGCTAGGCAATATCTTGTAGGGCAGCACTATTAAGTGCGTAGCGTCGACCCTCGGTGCCCCAGCCTTTAATTTCTTCCTGAAAACGGTGGAGCACCAGAATCTCAAAGGCTGACCATAGGTATATGCCAATTTCGAGCCAGCGCAAGAAGTAAAAGTAGGGTAGTGCGCCCAGCATGTTCCAGCGGCGAATGGCTACAGAAGCCCATAAGGCTATAATGCTGTTTAAAATAAAGTCTACGGTGATAGCCACGGGAATGTACATAAAGTCGTGTGTTAACCATATTACAAGGGGGAGTAGAATAAGCACCTGTGCCATAAAGAAGGCCGTTTGGAGCATCTGAAAGCCTAGGCTTATATCGATGCGTTGATTACTAAGGCCAATGCGGTATTTTTTGACTCCCTGAAAGAAGCCACGCTGCCAGCGCTGGGTTTGCTTACAGAAGTCCTCAAGTGTTTGCGGATCTTGGGTGTAGTTGATGGCCTTAGGGATAAATAGGATATCGCCGAGCTTTTGGCGATGAACTTGTAGGGTAATGTCAAAATCTTCGGTAAGGGTTTGGGCTTCAAAGTCGAGCTTAGACAGTAAATCGGTGCGGAAACAGGTAATTGGCCCGGGAAACACCGATATCATGCCTAGTTTTGCCTGAATGCGACGATTAAAGTGTTGGCTAAAGGTATAGGTTAGTGCTCGGTATGTACTAATCCAGTTGCCGCGCATGCTTTGCACAAAGCCTACCGCAACGGCATATTTCTCGTGGTCAAGTTTACTGCTATATACGCGGAAATAGTCAGACGAAAAGACGCTATCGGCGTCAGCAACGTGCAGCCACTGGTAGTCGCGTTCAATGTTAAATTGCTTAATGGCCTTTTTAACGGCCAATGCCTTGCCGCTTCGTTCAACACTTAACACGTTATGTTTACCGAGTAGGCTAATAGCAATGGCTCGTGTTTGGTCGTTAGAATTGTCGTCGACAACAAAGATGTCACGCTTATCTTGCCCGGCTGCAATAGCCGACTTAATAGTGGTGGCAATGATTAATTCTTCGTTGTGTCCTGGGAGCAAAAGGGCAAGCTTTTTGCGCGACGGCTTTTTAAGCCGCTGAGCCACTGGTTGGGCCACTGCTTGGACTACGGTTTGAAGCAAAGCTATCGCTGGACGTACAGAGCGCTTTCGGGGCTGTTCAACTGTTCGGCGAGTATAGTGTATCGGCGCTACCGTAGACTGGCTAGTGGTAACTGACCTATGGACATATGCTGCCTGGCCTCTCGGCACTACTGGCGTACGAGTCGTCTCTCTCATGGTTGTATATATTACCATAAAATTTGTATTTTTGCAAGTATATGGTTTCGTATAGTACCTCGGAATAAGCAGCTAGAAACAATAAGAACATATTAAATACAGCCAAAAATGCTTGTAAGGTTAAGCACTACTGATTATGATGAGAACAGAATGGAAAATCTACAACAAAACACACCGCGTAACCAAGATAGTTCGTACCCTTCACAGCCACTTACTTGGCAGCCTCAGCCCTATGATACTTCGGTGGGCCCGCACAAAAGGCAGCCCAAGCTAAAATCGGTAGGCATTGGCCTATTGGTATTTACTTTGGTAGCGATTGCCATTGGGGTATTAGTGTACTTACGTTTTTTTACGACACCTAAGGCAGATTACACTGGAGCTATCAAGGCAGTTCAGGAATCTATTCAAACTAATGGCAGACTTATGAATGATGATCTGCAGGCAATCGATAGGACCAATCTGTTTTTGGCCGGAATGTATTCTACAAGTCGACAGCCGATTCAGCATTTAATAAGCGCCCATGATAGCCTCGACCCCGCTAAGAGCCTAAAAGGCAAAGAACTCTACCCTAAGCACGTATTTGATGCCACCTTTAATTACAGTAGCAAAGAGTTAAACTTAACTCACCAAGTATTGGCTGTGGCTAACGACACAACTCTGTCATTTAATCGCTGTGTAGATGGTCAGCAATACAGTTTTTATGACATAAAAGTGCGCAATAACGTTACTTGGCAATCTGATGGTAGTGATAATGACTACTGTGATGTCAGCAAAACAGGCGCACGATTAGGCATTAACGATGGCCTTAATAGTGGTGGATTAAGTCAGGAACAGGCTGATAAATTTATGCAAGCCATTTTTAACCAAACCGGCTTGGTGCAGGTTGACGATGTAAGCCTTGTAACCCGTGACAGCAAGGATTACATAAAGATTAAGGCTCGAATTGCACCAGTGCAAAAGGTAATTAACAATAAAACTTCATATCATGGCACACAGGCCTTGATGTGGGCTTTTAATGAGACCGGCCTAGATTCCTTGAAACATCCTTATTCGATATACGGTATTAATTCCACGAGTATGCATATTACCGAATATCTCGATCCAGCTACCATGCTGCCTGCGTATGCTGAATATGCCAAGGATACTGGCTTAGACGACAAGGGCAAGCCTCGCACGTGGTCGGTAGATAACACTTATGACTTGCACCGAGTGCAGTATGACTTTGGTGGGAGTGTTTCTCGCGGTTCAGTAGATGCTGCACCGACACCAATTTTGCTATCATGGCCAGCGGAGAAACGTTAGAAACATCTGTTAATATTGTGTAGTATGCCGTATAATACTACCGTATTGGCGCCGTGGCGGAGTGGTTACGCAGAGGTCTGCAAAACCTTGTACACCGGTTCAAGTCCGGTCGGTGCCTCCAATGAATACGAGCAAATAGCTCACCGAGGGTGGGCTATTTTTGCATTTTATATCTGATATACTAAGGATAAAGCTAAGAGCTACACACTATGGACCCTAATTCAACAAACAATTCAAATTCTCAAAATCGGCCACAAGGCTCAGGTACGGACGATCTATTCGCGCCGCGCTACGCAACACCTAACCAGCCGCAGCCACACGGGTTTTCGTGGCAACAGAACGAAACGCAGCAAATTCCTCAGAGTCCGCCAGTTCCAGAGGTACCTCAAGCCCCTCAGGCTACGCCAGCGATGCCTACTCCTATGAATCAGTTGCCGCCAATGCCCGGACAGGCTACCAGCTGGCAGCCACGCCCTCTGTCACAGGCTGGTCCGGCGCCTAACGCCACTGTTGTTACGCCAGGTATGCCACCGCAATATGGTGAGCCAATGGCTGAACTTCCGCCACTTAACGGAGGCAGTGTGCCAAAGCCACCACATAGTAAGTCTCGTCAAAAGCACAAGATGATTTTGATTGGGTTGGCGGCTGTTGTGGGCCTCGCTTTATTGACCGTCGTGACGCTCCTGATCGTTTCTATTTTAAATACTGACAAAAACAAAGCACCAAGTGTGCCAGCTGTAAGTTACATTAGTGACAAAATCGACGAATTGGCTAAAAACAAGCAAGTTGATGTTGAACATGTACAGCAACTAGACAAGACAGCTGCTTTTTATACTGTATTTAAGAAGGCCGCTCAGCAGCCTGCAGTGCACACTCGTTGGAGCGTTTACTACTCAACAACCGAGCAAGAAAAGCGCGGTGATCAATTTACGATGTACGACGTTGCTGTGGACTATCGCAGCAAAGCCTATGCTTATGCCGAGGATTCTAACAGTGTGATTGGCGCCATTCAAAGCCGCTGTATCGAAGGTCAGCAGTTTACCTTTAACGGCAGCAAGCTCTCTGGTGGCAGTGGTTGGCAGCCAGCTAGTGATAGTTCTACATGTAAGTTTGGTGTTGTGGCAACTCGCATGAACGACGGCGTAAACGCTGGCGGTCTTACTGATGGCCAGGCAAATACTTTTGTTCAAAAGCTTAACGCTTCGCAAGTAGTGCATGTTAATGGTGTAACAGTCGAGACAGTTAAGGATGTGCCTTATATGAAGTTTGACGTGAGCGTTACGCCGCGCCAGGCAGCACAGGGTATCTACTGGGGTATGCAAAACTTTATGACTGCCTTCCAGTCTACTGGCCTTAACCCTCAAACACATCCGTACACCTACTTTGGTACCGGTAATGAAGGTCTGCACCTGATTTACTACGTAGACCCTGCCACTCAGTTGCCGGTATATTCTCAGATGACATCAACGCCAGCGTATAGCCAGATGGGAAAGCCAGTTACGCCTGATAGCTGGAGCCACCGCTTTGTTGAATACGAATTTCCAGCCCAGATTACCCAGCCGACACTTGACGACAGTACCCCTATTGGCTTTAAGGCTTGGTCTGACCGCTAAGTTGCAGCTTAATTACATTAAAAAAGACCGGTGCAATAGCTGGTCTTTTTTAATTGACCGAAGGATTGGCTTAAGCCCACCATCTAAAAATACCTCAGACGATGCTGAGGTATTTTTAGATGGTGGGCGAGGAGGGACTCGAACCCTCAAGGCTGTAAGGCCAGCGGATTTTAAGTCCACCGCGTATACCAATTCCGCCACTCGCCCGTAAATGTTACCTGAATATTATAGCAGGTTGACCCCTAAAAGAAAACGTCTTTACAGCGGCCAAAACAAAATACATACTTAGTTTATGTATCAGCGCGGTAAGCATCCACAAGAGATCGAAAATTTATTTCAGCCATATATAGAGCTCGGTATTAAGCAGCCTCCGGAGTCAATGTTACATGAGCTGCGTGAGCAAGTTTTGCAAGCTGATGGTTTACGGAGCGCGCGGGATCATTCTTTGTATGGGCAAGTTTGCCTAGAGCTGGCTATGACCGTATCAGATGACAGTGAGCGATCCCAACTATTTGAGTCTAGCGAGCGATGTCTTACCGAGGCAGTATCGGAGGCTGGCACTAGAGAGCTGACCAGTGCAACCGCATTATTGGCTCACTTGCCAAAGTACAAAGCACACTTTCTGGAGGGCCGCGAGCCTGCTATGGAAGAAGAGCGCCAAGTTTTAAGCAGTATGCGGGAATTAGCTCTTCATACCCCAATGTACACGAGTTTAAGTGTGCGAGGCATGCCCGCATGGCGCCATGAAGTGGCATGTCACGCTATCATGAGCCGAGCCAATCTCCGAAGCGGTGAGCTTCAGATTTCTTCTTGGCCAGCTCTGGACCGCCAGCGCCAAAGAGGCTGGACATTGTCCGTCAGCCAGTGTGGATTTTTAGATGAACCATACATTAAGCTGAATACTTCTGGCCAGCAGTCTGAATGCGGCGCTCGGCGTGCAGAAGTAGTAGGCCAACGGGGTAGCGACATGTCGGTCGCCTTTTTGGATTTGCTCGCTATCGAAACAGAGCTACAGGCTAAAATAGCCGACTCAACTGCCAACCCTACGGACCGCCAAAGCCTTGCTGAACGGGGTGAACAGCTCGATGGCCTAAGTCGCCGAATTCTTAAGCTTGTTGGTGTTAGTAACGATAAATAAGTAAATTGAGGTAAAAATGACCGAGACACCCCATGATTATCATGCTGCAGATCATCAACGTATTGAAGAGTTACGCTTGCGGTATGAACAACTTGGGTCCGCACAACCATCAGAGGACGAACTAAGGGAAGTGTGGGTTAATGCGCGTGATCTAGCAACGCCGGACTCTAAGCGCTCTCTTTTGCTGAGTTCACACGTGGCGCTTGATTTGGCCCATACTTTACCGTCTGGGCTCTCTGAAGCTCGAGCACTGGCTCATCGGGTCCGTAATTATTTGCAAGATTGGTCTGAAGGCCCCATGACTCATGCCGACAGCCACTCGCCAGATATCTTGCGCTTTCCTTTGGTCAGGGCCTTTTTGGGTAAGCAATTTGTTCTTTTTGACCCTGAATTTCGGAATCTTAAAAAGATTCAAGGCGCTGAGCAAAGAGTTGGCGACAAGCTTCGCGATACCATCCAACACCCTAACTTTTGGGGAACAATGCCAGTAACACCAGCTGGCTCTGTCCATCCTACACCTGGCCACCAAGCTCTTGTGACGCATTTGTTGGTAACTCGTCATAACGCGAGAACTAAGCACATAAGTGTACATTCCTGGCCATCTTTTTTACGTCAAGAAAAAGCTAGGGACGGCTGGGATCTTTCGGTGAGCAATGAAGGATTTTATGCCGAAGACGCCGTAAGGGTTAAATTTACCGAGACAAAGTCAGAGTCAGTAGAGGGTGTAAAGCATGTTTCTATGGAAGATTGGGGCATGCCCGTCCACCGCGTAGCAGGGATGTTTGCCCACGAAGCCAAGGTGCGACGCAACTTAGAGGCGTTACGTAGAGGGCCTGTAGTGGAGCAGACCAAATTTGCAGCACTGCAGGTGCGACTTGATGCGTATGGCCAGAATGCCTTATCACAATTAGGCGTTTTATAACTCTGGTGATATACGTATAAAAAGTATATAATTATCACCATGACCGTAGGATGCAGAATCCCTACCATTGCAACAATGTGCATTATGCCCCCGCGGGCATAGTTTTCTCTTCCTATATTTATGTATCAAGATTTCTGTTAAACAGGTAGACTGTAAGTATGAATTATTTTGTAACCACCTCAATTCCGTATGTCAACGGTGAACCACACCTCGGTCATGCAATGGAATTTACCCTAGCTGATGTACTGGCGCGTCAAGCTCGCAAAGAAGGTAAAACTACCATCTTTGCAACTGGCACCGACGAACATGGCGCCAAAATTGCCGAAAAAGCCGAATCGCTGGGTATTACCTCTCAAGAACTAGCCGATCAAATGAGTGCACGGTTCCGCACGTTAGCTCAAGATCTTAATATTAGTAATGACCGATTTATTCGAACTACCGATAAGCCGCACGAACAGCGTGCACAGCTTATTTGGAAGGCACTTGAGCACGACATTTATAAAGACAGCTACACGGGCTGGTACGACATCGTACAAGAAGAATTTGTGCCAGAAGCTAAGGCTGACCCTGCGCGTATGCAGCCTGACCACCCTAAGGCTTATCGTAAAATCCAAGAAGAAAACTACTTCTTTCGTCTAAGTAACTACAACGCACAAATTAAAGAAGCAATCGAAAGTGGCTCCTTTAAAATCTTGCCCGAAACCCGCCGCAACGAAATTTTGTCGGTACTCGAAGAAGGCCTTGAAGATATAAGTATTTCACGCCCTAAAGAAAAACTGGAGTGGGGTATTGCAGTGCCAGGCGACTCAAGTCAGGTAATGTATGTATGGTTTGAAGCTCTTATGAACTACATTACGGTACTTGGATATCCAGAACACGATGACTTTAAGCAGTTTTGGCCAGCCCATACCCAAGTAATCGGTAAGGATATTATTCGCTTTCATGCGGCAATTTGGCCTGGCATGCTGATGTCACTCAATCTGCCGCTACCGAAGCAGCTTTATGTGCACGGCTTTATTAATATCAACGGCGAAAAAATGAGCAAATCATTAGGCAATGTCGTGTCACCGCACGAGATTATTGGTAAGTATGGCGTTGACGCGTTCCGCTACTATTTCTTGCGCCACATTCCAAGTTATAACGATGGCGATTTTAGCTGGGATACTTTTGAGGCAGCCTATAATAATGAACTTGCTAACGAACTTGGTAATGCTGTGCAGCGTACGGCGGCTATGATTATGAAATACCAAAATGGTATCATTGGCGATATTCCTGTAGCCTCACATGATAGTGAGCCTATTATAAAGGCCATCGAGGAGTGCCGTTTCGATCGAGCTTTAGACGAAATTTGGGATCAAGTACGCGGCCTTAACCAGTATATTGACGAAACTAAGCCCTGGGCAATTGCCAAAACTGATGATGAAGACCACTTGCGTGAAGTTTTGGCATACCAAGCTGGCTGTTTAATAGAAATTGCAGATTTGCTCGAACCATTTTTGCCCGAAACCTCTGTTAAAATTAAGGCTGTCTTCGAGGAAGGCGTCGTGCGCCCAATTCAAGGCACGCTATTCCCTAAGCACGAAACTCCAGAAACTCAAGAACCACAGAAAGCGTAGGTTGTATGCAACTTGTTGATACCCATTGTCATATTCATGAATCTGACAAGCTTTTAAAAATGAACGACGATGAAACTCGTAAGCGCTGGAAAAAAGCTGAGTATCCAACAGTGCAAGCACTTATTGCCCAGGCTGCCAAAGCCGATGTTACGCATATGATTTGTGTGGGTTGTAGTTTAGACGATAGCAAACGGGCGGTTGCTTTGGCGCCACAATATGATGAACTGCTCGTTTCTATTGGTATTCACCCCCACGAAGCACAAAAACATGTTGATCAACCCCAAAGTTTGGCTGATTTTGCCGCATTAGCCACCAGTCCTAAGGTGGTAGCAGTGGGTGAGTGCGGATTAGATTACTATTACCAGAACTCACCAAAAGATGCACAAGAAAAGGTGCTGCGTTTTCAGATTGAACTGGCTTTGCAGCATGATTTGCCTATGATTTTTCATGTCCGTGATGCTTTTGACGATTTTTGGACAATTTTTGACGAATATGAGGGCATTCGCGGAGTTATTCATAGTTTTAGTGCTGGCCCTAAAGAACTTGAGCAAATCTTGGCTCGTGGGTTATATGTGGGGCTTAACGGTATCATGACCTTTACTAAAAGTGATGATCAACTCAATGCGGCCAAGGCTGTGCCGCTACATCATTTACTTCTTGAAACTGATGCACCCTTCTTGACACCAGCCCCTTATCGTGGTACTATTTGTGAGCCAAAGCATGTGCGAGTTACGGCTGAATTTTTAGCCGAATTAAGAGGTGAAACATTGGCGGATATCGCCAAAGCAACAACTCATAACGCGCAAATGCTCTTTGATTTTTAAAGAGGTAGTATGAATCTTTTCGCACGCAACACCGGCCGCGAGTCAATTAAGCAAGCCCAAACGGTTGAGCCACATACCGCCCGCCGCGCAGTACGCTACGCAGCTGCTGATAACGCGCAAGCTGCACTTCAGCGCCAATTCCCTGGTGCGTCATTTGTGACACATCAGGCAGTTATGCCCGCACAACCTGTGGGCAAGCAAGCCATGCAAACTAACGTAGTGGGAGCCCAGGATGACTTTACTCAAGCTGCTTAGTAATACGCAACAAGATGAAGAGCGCCGCCAAGAGGCTTACCGCAACCTTATTCGTAATGAGGCTAAAATTGGTGGTCGTTTATTCGGCCCTATGCCAACTAATGGCCGCCGCGAATTCTTTTGCTTAGACGAATCTACTTGGGTGTGGCACGAAGAATGGATCGACTCTGAGGGTCGCCAACATTCTGTAACAACTCGTTACGACGTTCGCCCTAACGGCATACTTAAGGCTCAAGACCAGCAGCCATACCAATACATTGGCCTCGATGAAGCACGCCGTTTATTCCAGGCAGTTTCAATGTACAACAGGCAAATTGACGGTGAGCTTTACGCTCTAGCTGCTTAATTTACTCGGCAACAGTATACTAGTACTATGAATACAATCTATCTAGATTACGCCGCTGCAACACCGATGGATGAATCGGTGTTTTTGGCTATGCAACCTTACTTTACCGAACGTTTTTACAATCCATCGGCAACATATCTGGCTGCTCAGTCAGTGCGTAAGGATCTAGAAGCGGCTCGTGCCCAGGTGGCTTACTGGCTTGGATCACGTCCAAGTGAGGTGATTTTTACCGCTGGCACCACCGAAGCAAATAACCTGGCGATTAACGGTGTTATGCAGCAGTACCCTGATGCTAATATTGTCGTGAGTAGCATAGAGCATGAGTCGGTGCTTGCGCCTGCTCATGAGTATAACTGCACAGAACTAGCCGTTTCCGAAACTGGCATCGTAGAGCTCGAGACCTTGCGCAGCGCTATTAACGACCAAACAGTTTTTGTAAGTGTCATGTATGCCAACAACGAAGTCGGCACCATTCAGCAGATTCACAAAATTGGCCAGCTGATTGCTGATATTCGCCGCGATCGCCGAAGTCGCCAGGTAAATTTGCCATTATATTTCCACACCGACGCTGCCCAGGCGGCCAACTACTTAGATTTACACGTAGCTCGTTTAGGGGTAGATTTTATGACACTTAACGGCGGCAAAATTTACGGTCCTAAGCAAGCTGGTGTCTTGTACGTGAACGCTCATGCTCGACTCCAGCCTCAAATTAAAGGCGGTGGCCAAGAACGTGGCTTGCGCAGCGGCACCGAAAATATTGCTGGAGCCATTGGTTTGGGCGTTGCCCTCAATATGGTGCAGTCCGATCGCCACCAAGAAGTTGCCAGGCTGCAAGGACTCCAAAAGCACTTCATTGAACAGCTTACTGCCGCCATTCCAACCTTAGTTTTGAACGGTTCGCGTAATCATCGCTTGCCAAATAACGTGCATATTACTATTCCAGGTCAGGACAATGAGCGAGTATTAATGGCTTTGGACGAAGCGGGCGTGTTATGTGCCGCCGGTTCGGCATGTAGCGCCAGCAACGAGGAGCCATCACATGTTTTACGAGCGATGGGCTTGAGCGATAGTCAGGCGCAGGCTAGTTTGCGCTTTACTTTGGGGCGCCAAACGACCGAAGAAGAACTGACGCGTACGGTCGAAATTTTAGCTACTTTAGTCTAAAATCCTAACCTCTAATACACAGGACAAGGCTGTATGATTTCCGAGCATAGTTGTTGTCAAAGGCAACTTGTTTGGAGTGAAGTAGCTTTTGTCGTGCCTACGATTTAGCGGAGGAGATTGTCGCAGTTACCAGTATTTACGCCTTGCATGTAGGCTGGTGCCTGATGCGTTGGGTGGCCGGGGTTATTGTCTAAAGTGGCAAGGTAGTCGTGAATGGGCGCAATGCTGCGCTGATCGAATTCTTTGGCAATAACGCCGGCCAGACAGGCAGCTTGGGCTTCGAGTTTCGTGGCACGTTTTTTGTTGTTAAGCATCTTAGATGTTAGGTCGCCTTTAGCAAATTGCACGGCGTTACCTACTTCGTGATCGAGTGTATAGTCTGCACCTTGTTGGCCGGCACACTCGGACAATTCAATATGTAGGGTAATACCCGTGAATATCACGGTGTTTTTTGAAGCACAAAAGGTCGTCATGCTATTAGCTTTGTACGTGACTTCGCCTTCATCGAGGGGGCAGTTAAAGCTGGCATCAAGCCCGCTCAGTATTACCAATTTGGTGCTGGCCATTTTGCCCACACCGTGAGATTTCCAATAAGCCACATCGCGGTTAAAGTTTTGGCGCACGTGGTCTTGCTGATTGGGATAGAGCTTAGTGCTGTAAGTGCCGGTTGCTTGTGGGCCTTCGGCTGAAGGCTGTTGCTCTCCAGCGCCACAGCCAAATAAAAGTGGTGCGGCTGCTCCGGCGGCTAGTACGTTACGGACATATGGCTTCACCTGTTAATTATAACATCTCTGCGAACATCCTATCTATTTAAAAAATGAGGATCCAGCGTAGTGTATCTGAGTACGTTGAAGTCGCCGACTCGGCGCGTAATGCACTCATTTTTTAGATAGGTAGGTGCTCCAGGATGCGCTATACTGAACATAATGTTCAAGCGTAAGCGTCTACTAAAAATTCTGATTATTAGCGCGTTTGTTGTATGTGGTTTTGCGAGTTTGCCAGCTGCTGCTCAAGAAGTGACACAGGGCTATCAAAGCGAAACGTCGTTGCAGCCGGGTATTATTGTTCGCCTAAAGCCAGGTGATGCGACAGTTGTAGAGCCACTTAACCAAGATAGCGAAACAAACATGTTGGGGGTGGTAGTAGCTCCTAATGACGCACCGGTGTCATTATCTGGTGATCAGACAAAAGCTCAGACTTACGTAGCCACCTACGGTCAGTACGATGTACTGGTCAGCAATCAGAACGGTCCCATTAAGGCTGGCGATAGCATTACGGTATCTTCGATTGATGGTGTAGGTATGAAGGGCGACACTGGTCACGAAGTAGTGCTAGGCAAGGCGGTGCAGGCTTTTGATGGCAAAAGTGACGCTCAGAGTACATCGACTTTAACTACCTCTGGTGGTAAGCGGACTGTAACTATCGGACGTATCCAGGTAAATATTAATGTGGCGCATAATCCGGACTACAAGCCAGTGACCGCTTCGGCTGGTGTACCTGGCTGGTTGGCGCAAGCAGCTGATGTGGTCACCGACAAGCCTGTGGGTGCCGCAAGAATCTATGCTGGCTTGCTTGTTCTTATTTTGTGCACCATTATCGCAGGGAGTATTTTATATGCCGGTGTGCGAACAAGCATGATCGCAATCGGTCGCAACCCGCTCGCCAAGAAATCCATAGTTCGTAATTTGTTACAAGTTATTCTGATATCATTGATTATTTTTACAATTGGCATTATTGCGGTATATTTATTATTGAAGATCTAAAATGCTTGTGTTTGAGGGATGGGTAGTTTTATAGCATGACATTAGGGTGGTTGATACTTATTCTTAGCTTCATATGGGTGGGCGGATTTGCCTTCATATACCTTGTGGTGCTTTTAAATCGTGCCAGCGGCAGCAAGCGCGGTCCTACGCTCAACGAGTCAATCCAACGTGCCGCCGAAGAAGATGTTGACCATATCTTTAATGAAGAGTTCCGTGAAGAGCTGCGCAACAGAGGGCGACTACACTTCGAGAAGATTTTAGGCGAAAACGCCATGTTTTTGCAGCAAGACCTGCGTCTTACGACGTCACAACTTAACGATTATATGAAGCAAGAAATCAGCAAAGAGCTGAAAGAAGCTTTTGCAAATTACGAGAGTGCCATTGGTGATGCTAAGCAATTAGCGGTAGAATCGATCGAAAAGACCAAGACGGCTATTGATGAACAACGTCAAGCTATGAGCGATCAGCTCGAAAAAGAAATTAACGCCGAAAAAGTGCGGCGTATTGCCTTGTTTGAAAATAACATGGCTCAAGTGGTAAACCATTATGTATTGGCCGCGGTTGGCAACCAGATCGACCTTAATGATCAGTTGGAATATATTTTGGGTGAGCTTGAAGTTAACAAGCGAGCAATAATTGAGGATATTACCAATGGTGCCTAAGCAAGCAGAAGTACCATCGGCCGCACCTGTGCTACAATCTGGTGCAAATCAAGTGTCTGCTTCTGCCCAAACGACTCCACCGGTACCTACCAAGGAACAGCCTAAAATGGTTTTGCCAACTTTAGTATTTGGTGTGGTGGAAGTCCATCGTTTGCAGCGCGAGCTAGAATCGCTCGAAGAGTTTTTGCAGCAAGCGGCACTTCGAAGTAGCGGTGAAAAAAACACCGACACCTTACCGCGTATTAGTCGATTGCTTGATGCCTTGGCTTCTGAAAATAGCTGCAATTTGCTTAAAAAGCCAGAGCGCGAACGATTGGCACAATTCTTGCAGACAGTGGGCGAGTCGGCACCTTCTATTCATATGAGCTTTGCTACCGACCCTTCGGCCGCATTTACGGCCAAAATTGTTAGCTGGCTAAGGGTAAATATTCACCCATTAGTACTGCTTCAGATTGGTTTGCAGCCCTCGATTGCTGCCGGCACCGTTATTCGCACCACTAACCACGTATTTGATCTCAGTTTACGTAAACACTTTGATGAGCAGAAAGCACAATTAGTCAGCTCACTGGACGGTGGTGCTCAATGAGCGACAACCGACATTTTGACCAGCTAATCCAAGGCGGAAAGCCGGTTGGCGAAGTAATAGCCGTCGAGCGTTTTATTGTGCGCATAAAGGGGCTACAGCCAGTACCAGTGCACGCTCTGGTGCTTTTTGAAGACGGCAGCAAGGGATATGTGCACCATGTATTCGAAGATCATGTTGTAGTATTGCATTTGGGACTCGAGCCCGCACGCGTTGGTATGGTAGTGGTTGTGCAGCATGATCAGTTAGTTACTAAGGTTGGCAAGGATTTTATTGGCCGCGTTATTTCGGTAACTGGTGATCCCCTCGACGGCAAAGGGCCGATTGCGGCCGATAGCGTATGGCCAGTATTTAATCCAGCACCATTGCTGTACGAACGTGAGCTACTCGACAAGCAGCTCGAAACAGGTATTACTGTTGCCGATACATTATTCCCGCTCATGCGGGGGCAGCGTATTGCAGTGCTGGGTGATGGCAAATCGGGTAAGACCACACTAGCGACCCAACTAGCTATCAACCAGAAAAATACCGATATTGTAGTGGTGTACGTGCTGATTGCCAAGCGCCGTAGTGATGTCGACATGCTTTTAAACCGTTTAGAGGCAAACGATTCACTCAAGAACTCTATAGTTGTGGTGTCGACTATGTCGGACTCGCTCATTATGAGCTACTTGGCGCCGTATGTAGCCTGCAGTATTGCAGAGTATTTGTGGCAAAAAGCAGGTCAGGATACCTTAATTATTTATGATGATCTAACTGCCCATGCTCACACCTACCGCGAAATTGCTTTGCTGTCTGGTATGAGCCCGGGCCGCGACTCTTACCCAGGTGATATGTTCTATGTACACTCATCGTTGCTTGAGCGTGCTGGCAAGCTGGCGCATAACCACAAGACCCTTACGAGTGTTCCTATTGTGTTCACGGCTAGTGGTGATATTACTGCCTATTTGCCAACTAATGTTATGTCTATCACTGATGGTCAGTGGATTTTGGATATGGATATCTTCCGCGACACTATGCGCCCTGCGGTAAGCGTTGGTTTAAGTGTGTCTCGTGTTGGTGGCCGCGGCCAAAGCAAACGACAAAAAGCTTTGGCTACACAAATGTTCAAGGCGCTCACGACTTATGCACAAGCTCAGGAATTTGCACATTTTGGTTCTGAATTAGCCTTAGGCGCCAAGCAAGATTTGGCCCGTGGTGATCTCTTGTACAAGTTACTCAATCAGGCCCCAGGTGAAAGCTATACATTTATGGCCCAGACTCTCATGCTCGATATTGTGCTTAACATGCAAGAGGGCGAGTCGATTAGCATTGAGGCCCTTAAAAAATCTGTAGTCGAAACTGCAGCTAAGATTACCGATGACTCGCAGTTCGAAAAAGCTCGCGACGATCTTAAGGCTATAAGTTTGGTAGAGGCAAGACGATGAGTCGACTCCAAGATGTCGCTCGCCAACGAGCCACTATGAGCACAATCGTTAACTTAACGAGCGTGTTTGAGGGCTTAGCGAGTATGCGTATATCGCAGACTAAAAATCAGGTACTGCAGTCGCAGCAGTTTTTTAACGAACTCTGGCAGATGTATTCACAGGTCCGCGTCGATAATTTATTCCGTTTTGGCCGCACTAAAGCCGATCGTGTTATCGACAAACAGCTCTTTATCGTCGTAACTGCCGAAGGTGGTTTTAGTGGTGATATTGACCAAAAATTGATTAGCTTGATGCTTAAAGACTTTGACCCCGCCAAACAAGATATTATTGTGATTGGACACCACGGTGCTATGCAGCTAATCCAGTCTGGGATAAGCTTTAAAAAGTATTATGCATTGCCTTCCCGCGATCGCAATATTAATGTCCAACCCCTTATTAGAGAAGTGCGAAACTACAAAAGTACCATGGTGTACTACCAAACCTACGTGTCGCTCATGTTCCAGGATGTAAAGCGTATAGAGCTTAATGCTGCTGTGCAAGAAAAAGGTAAGCGTGTGACCGAAGGTGATGACGTTATTAGTGAGGCTACTTATATTTTTGAGCCATCGTCATTCGATGTTATGGCTCACCTGGAGCGCTCAATGATGGAGATTGCTTTGAGCCAGGTAATTTTAGACTCTAAGTTGGCACAATATGCGAGTCGTTTTAGAGCAATGAGTATGGCCAACGATAAGGCCGACGAGTGGTACGGTGAGCTGACTAGCAAATATAATCGAACTAAGCGCCGTACGCAAGATGAACGACTCAAAGAGATTACCAATGGTCTGCGAAAAACGAGGGCAACATGAATCAGGGATTAATTCGATCAGTTAAAGACTTATTGGTAACGGTGGTATTTGATGATCAACTGCCTGATATTCAAGAGGTGGTAGTGGTAGAAGAGACGGGTACGCCATTGCTGGTAGACAGTTTGCAACCGGGTGGCCGCGCCGTGTGCTTAAACATTGAGTCTGATTTGCGCTTGCAAAAGGGCATGCATGTTAAGCGAACTCAAAAGAGTATCGAAATTCCTTTGGGCGATGAGATGATTGGTCGTGTCGTAGACGCCCTGGGCAATCCTCTGGACGGCTTAGCTCCTGTAGACGACACCAACATGGCGCACCGTAAGGTATTCCAGCCACCAGCCCGCACGACTGACTTTAGTACTAAAGCTCCAGAAATTCTGGAAACTGGCATTAAAGTTATCGACTTTTTTGCACCCTTTGTTAAGGGTCGTAAAATTGGTATTGTTGGTGGTGCGGGTGTGGGTAAGACAGTGCTTACTATGGAGCTTATTCACAATGTGGCCCAGAGCGGATCGGGCCTCAGCTTCTTTACGGGTATTGGTGAACGCATTCGCGAGGGTCATGAGCTTTACGAGACACTCAAAGAACGTGATCTGCTCAAAAATACTTGTATGTTTTTTGGCCAGATGAACGAAAATCCGGTGCGTCGCTCGATTATTGCCCTGAGTGCCGTAACTTTGGCTGAGTACTTCCGTGATGAGAAAGGTAAAGATATTTTGTTCTTTGCCGATAACATGTACCGCTATGTGCAGGCTCGTAACGAAGTGGCGACAATGCTTGGCCAAGTGCCTTCCGAAGGTGGCTATGAGCCTACAATTTTTTCGGATGTTAAAATGTTGCAAGATCGCCTCAGCTCCACGAGTAGCGGTTCAATTACTGCCGCCCAGACTATCTATGTGCCAGCCGACGATATGAGTGACCCTGCGGTACAGATGATCCAACATGAACTCGACTCGGTAATTGTGCTCAGCCGTGCTGTGGCTGAGCAAGGCATTCGCCCAGCTGTAGACTTGCTTCATACTACTTCGTCACTTCTCACGCCAGAAATTGTGGGTGACCGACACTACGTGCTAAGCGTGCAGGTGCAAGCTTTGCTTCAAAAGTATGAGTCGCTTAAGTCAATCATTGCAATCATTGGTGAAAACGAACTATCGCCGGCCGATCGTGCTGATTACGCTAAGGCCAAAAAACTGATTGCTTACTTCTCGCAGAATATGTTTGTTATGGAAGATCTTAATGGATTGCCTGGTGAGTTTATCCCTCGCGACCAAATGCTGAAAGGTGTCGAGGAAATCATTGTATGACGGCGCTGCGCACCAATGCTTCAACGGGGGAAACCGAAAGTATACCAGACACAGAATCCTCGCCCTCTAAAAAAGACAAACACGTTGCTCCAACGATGCGCATAAAGGTTTACTCGCCATTTAAGACATACTTTGATGCTGATGGCTACAGCATCTCGGCCATTAACGCCACCGGTCCTTTTGACATTTTGCCTAAGCACCATAACTTCTTAACGCTGTTAAGTCCCGGTGAAATGAATATTGAGGCGGTACGTGGTGGTCAGCAGCGAATTCGTATATCGGGCGGATTAATGCATGTTAAGGCCGATAGGGTTACGGTTTTTCTCGATATCTAAATTTCCAAACGTCTAACATTGGAAGCAATGCAAAACCACATACATCACGCGCAGTTCCGCTGCAGGGCAGCGTTGTTTGAGCATGGTAAAGTGACGAGCATGGTAAAGTGGCCTTGAGTTCCGCCTCTGGGTCTAGTTGAGTACTATATAGTCGAAGCCAAAGGTTTGCGAGCCGGGAGCCGGGTTAACAGTGCAGACACTAAAGTTGCTGCTAGAGCGGTTCACGTAATATTGCACCGATGCAGCACTGGCGCCAACAGGCGTAACAACTACGTGCGGCGTGCCATTAAATGCCCGAGTAAAGTTAATGGTGGCAAAACAACCTGCTCCTGGTGAGCTACCAGTATTGATTGTAATTGATCCTGTGCTGTCAGAGCCACTTACCGATGCCGTACCACCACCGCCAAGGGCAATACCTTGGCTAATACCGGGAATTGGGCCGCCGGCAGTAATGTGGCGAGTGAGTACGAGATCTCCATTTAATTGCAATGCACCAGTAGTAATTTGCGTTGCCGAAACGTTGCCGCTGAAGTTGCTATTGCCCGAAACGCTTAGGCCGCTGCGCGCTGTGAGGGTGCCTTGCACTGTTGCCGCACCAGTAATTCCAAGAGTACTGGCTTGAATCTGGTTAAAGTTGCTGGTGCCCGAGACAGTAATGCCGGGTAGGGCAAGCGCACCATTAACACGAATAGTACCGGCGACTTCAAGATCGTTGCGTACCAGTACGGTGCCCGAAAAAATAGCGTTTGATTCAATATTAAGTGTTTGCTTGGCGCTACCGATTGTAGAGTCGGTGCTGGCTAGTTGTTTGAGCTCACTTTCGGATAGACCTTGAGTAGCCACGGTATTACTGGTGGTTTTTTGCTTATCTTTAACCGTAAAGAATACTACAACGCCCACAGCAACGAGAACAATTAGTACAAACAGCAAAAGGTAAATATTAAAGCGCTTCCAGATACGCTTAAAAATGGGTGGCTTGGGCAGGGGCGTATCGGGTGTTACGCTTTGATCTTCAAGCGTACTTAAAGAGGGGTCGCCACCGGAGGGTGTGGAGGCGGTTACATATGATTGACCAGATGCAGGAGCAGCGTGAAGTGTGGGCTCTTCATGCTCAAGCGAATTACTATCATTACCGGTATCGGATTGTAGTTGTGATGGATCCATTGTTCTTATATATACTGCTTATAGTAATAATACTAAACTCTGACTAAAAAGCGTAAACGGATTGTGTTTATGCCAATCTTGGGGCACAATAAAAGGCATGCAACGCAGGCGTGCGAGGGTAACAATGGCCATACTTACTGCGGCAGTATTTGTGTACTGTCCGTTTGCAAATGCCCAGCAATCTTCGTCGAGCCATTATAGTGTTGATGAAGTGTTTTTTGGCACCGGAGGCGAGCTCAATGCCTGCTCTACTAATTATTGTTCTAAGCAATCAGCTGGCGAAACTGCTGCAGGCCGTTCATCTTCTACTAATTACACTGCTCAAACCGGCTTTAACACCGATCGTGCCCCGTTCATCTCTTTTAATGTAACCGGTGGTAGTACAGATTTAGGAGTGCTATCCACTGGCTCAACAGCTACCGCTACTGCTACTTTCTCGGTTAAAACGTATCTAGCTGGTGGGTATGTGGTGCAAACGGCGTCAGACCCACCAACAAACACGTTGCCTAATAGCCCAACATTGGCTAATCTGACCACACCAACAGCTCCAGCTGCTGGTACAGAGCAATTTGGCATGAACCTAGTGGCCAATACGTCGCCCACGACTTTTGGCTCTAATCCTATTCAGGTACCCGATAGTACTTTTAGTTTTGGTTCGGCTGCTGCTGGCTATAATACCGCCAACCTATTTAAATACGTAAAAAATGATACAGTTGCGGCCTCTACCAAGAGCAGTGGTGAAACCGACTACACAATCTCGTACATCTTTAATATTTCGAACATCACAGCAGCTGGTGAGTATCAATTCCATCATGTATTGGTGGCGACCTCGACGTTCTAATATGGGCGTACAGCATGATAAAAAGCTGTGGATAACTCAATAATACGCGTTGCCAAGGCAAGCATAAGCATGGTAAGGTAAGGGCATAAATTAAATCTCAAAAATAAAAATAGGGGAGAAATCCGTTATGTCGATCAAAAAAAGAGGGTTGCGACTCGTAGCGTACAGTGCACTCGCACTCGTACTTTCTGTTGCTGCCGTACTTCCGAGCCTTAACCAAAGAGCATACGCGGCGCAGCTTACCAGTCGTAGCATCCAAATGAGCAGCTCTAATAATGGCGCTACAGGTACCACGTATCTTATTAGCTTCACGACCGCAACTGCTGGTGTACTAAAAGGTATCGTTATCGACTTTTGTGATAACACACCAATTATTGGCGACAGTACTTGTACGGCACCAACTGGTTTTAGTGTGGGTACGCCAACGGCAACTACCTCTGGTTTGCCAGGCACCTGGACGGCTGCATCAGCTAACTCCAACCGTACACTTACACTCGTTAATGCCTCAAACAGCACATCTGTTGGCGCGAGTACGGCCATAACCATCACTCTTACAACAGCTACCAACCCCACTACCGATAACCATAGCTTTTATGCGCGTGCTTTAACGTATCTTAACTCGAGTGGTGCTAACAGCCCGGCAACCTACGCCCCTGGTACGGAAGGTACATATGTTGATGCAGGTGGTATGGCTATGAGCACTGGTAAGGTTATTAACATTACGGCTCGTGTTATGGAAAGTTTGGCTTTCTGTGTCTACAACGCATCATGTGGTGACGACCCTAGCATGACAATTGGTCACGGCACAAACAACATATTGGATGCCACGGCAGTCGATACTAAAACAGCTAACTTTAGTATTTCTACTAATGCGCAGTCAGGGGCTACTGTTCGCATAAAGGGCAACACACTTGTGAGTGGCTCTAATGACATTGATGCGGCAGGTGCTTCGGCTATAACCTTTGCTGCTGGCACCGAAAAGTTTGGTGTGCGTGTATCGACCGCGGGTACTAATATCACAGCAACCGCTCCCTACAATGGTGGTACTGGTTCGCAATATGCCTTTAATACCGCTAACACTACCAGCACATATGGTGATAACATTGCTACGCTCAGTGGTCCAGTAAACAGCTCAGTAACAACTTTGACCTTTGCGGCGACTGCTGCTAACACTACCGCTGCCGGTATTTACACCGCTGCTCAGCAGTTAATCGCAACTGGTCAATTCTAAAACGGTGCTTTGGCGCAGAAAGGCTACCGTCTGGCATGCGCTTTCATAAAAAGCTTATCGTTTCTGCACTAGCGATCTCCCTCATAGTAGGGGGGTCGCTATATGCTTCATTGGCCGAAGCAGCTCAGATTACTTCACGTTCACTGCAGCTTAGCTCTAATATGGCCGGCGACCACAACGTTACCTACAATGTAGGCTTTTCAATTGCCACCGCCGGCTCAATTCAATCTATTGCTATTGAGTTTTGCGGCAACTCTGCCCTTATTGAAGATTCTTGCGTTGCACCATATGGTTTTGACGCGCTTAATACTCATCTTATAAATTCCACGGGCATATCAGGATTTATTGTGTCGCCGAGCTCCACAGTAAACAAGATTGTTCTAACACACGCACCGTCGGGTCCGGTGAGCGCTGGCCCAGTTGGCTTTGAATTTGATAATATTGTTAACCCGACAGACCCAGAGTCGTATTACACAAAAATCTCTACATATACGAGTACCGATGCTACCGGTTCACCGGTTGACTTTGGGGCTTTGGCCTTTTCGATTAATAAAACTTTTGATGTAAGTGTTGAGGTGCCGCCATACCTGCTATTTTGCCAGGGAGTATCTGTCGATGGCTATGACTGCTCGACGGCTCAAGGTGATTTGCTTAACCTGGGCCAACTGAGCGATCAAGTACCGAGTGTGGCTCAATCTCAAATTGTAGCCGCTACCAATGCTTCGAGTGGATACAACATTTCGATGGGCGGTGGCACCATGACTTCTGGTAACAATACCTTGCCGCCAATGAGCGGTACGGCCTCTGCGGTAGGCACAAGCCAGTTCGGTATAAATTTACGTACCAACACTAATCCGGATATCGGTATTGACCCTGAGGGGCCCGGCAGCGGTACGGTAACTGCAGGCTATAGCTTGGCAAATCGTTTTCGTTTTAATAACGGTGATGTGATTGCCACAGCCGCTGGCGCGCAAGACTATAAGAAGTACACGATTAGCTATTTGGTGAATGTCGCTAAAGATCAAGCGCCAGGGGTGTACTCCACAACGCTTACATACATTTGCTTGGCAAATTTCTAATGCTTTGTGCTAGTATAAGCTAAAGAAGTTTAAAAAGGGGAAGTAATGTTACGACGCAAGATCACTTCGTTGGGATTCGTGCTTGGTGCGTTCGCTATACTGTTTAGCGCCAGCACGGCCTTTGCCGCTACACAAACTGCTGCAACGGCAACACCACAAAGCACCGGTAACGCTCTTAAGGTGTCACCAGTGCGCACTGATGCAGAAATCAAGGCTGGCAGCAGCCAGACAGTTGATATTTATGTCCAAAATATGACAGCCGGCTCTACCAAGCTCCGAGCAATTATCAACGACTTTGTTGCTGGTAAGGGCGAGAGCGGTACGCCAAACATTATTTTAGACGCCGACCAAGCTGCGCCGAGCCACAGCTTAAAACAGTACGTTGAACCTATTGGTGATTTTACGCTCGCACCTAATGAACAAAAGACCATCAAGGTTAAAATCAATATGCCTGCATCAGTTGCAGCTGGTGGTTATTTTGGTGCAGTTCGCTTTGCGCCTGCATCTTCAACAAGTGACCAAAATGTAACCCTGTCGGCAAGTGTCGGTTCATTGCTACTCGTTAAAGTGCCTGGTGATATTAAAGAGGACCTAAGCATTGCCAGCTTTGATGTGCGTAAGAAAGATGAAGCAGGTAACTTCTTTACCTCAGGTAAAGACCTCAAGTCTATTGTTCGCTTCGAGAATAAGGGCGATGTACAAGAGGCACCCTTTGGTAAAGTGATTCTTAAAAAAGGCAACAAGACGCTTGCTAGCTACGAAATTAATAATGATCAGCCACGAGGCAACGTGTTGCCAGACAGTATCCGCCGCTTTAGCGTAGATCTTGATAAGGTTGATTCCTTTGGTAAATACAAGGTAGAGGGTAACTTTGGTTATGGCAGCAAGGGTCAGCTCTTAACTGCGAGCCAAACCTTTTACGTAGTGCCAATCCCGGTCATTATTATCACGATAGCTGTCATTATATTAATTCTCATTGCTATCTTTGTGATTCCTCGAATGATTAAGGGCTACAACCGCCGAATTGTCCAAAAAGCAACCGGTAGTAAGCGCAAATAGACTGTAACGCCATGTGCGCTAAAGACTGCTTCCTCACCGAAGCAGTCTTTTTATATTGCTTAAGGTTTTGTTGGCAGGTAAAGTAGTGTTAGACATGAAGCATCCTTTGATAGTATTTCGGGCAGCATTCCGGCGAGTACTTGCCGTCGCTGTGGTGAGTAGCCTAATGGTGCTACAGCTTGGCTCAATATGGGTGGGCACGGTATCGGCTGCCGCACCAGCACCCGAAAACCCTAAAAATGGCTCGATGGGTATTACTGGTACTCTAGCTAGCGCACCGCCTACGACGGGCGCAACCATTACGGCACCGCGAAGCGGCCAATCTTTTACTAATTTACCTGTTACAGTGGCGGGTTTATGCCCTCGTGGCTTAATGGTCAAGATCTTCGACAACAATGTCTTCATGGGCTCGGTTATGTGTGCTTCGGGCAGCTATTCAATACAGATTGACCTGTTTAGCGGCCAAAACGACTTGATAGCTCGTGTATATGATTCCCTCGACCAGGCTGGTCCCGATTCTAATGTTGTAACGGTTAGCTTTAACGATTCACAGTTTAACCCTTCGGGTTCACCACTTTTAACTCTAACAAGTGACTTTGCTCGTCGTGGCGCCAATCCGGGAGATACATTGGTGTGGCCGATTATTTTAAGTGGTGGAACTGGCCCTTACGCTATTAGTGTCGACTGGGGGGATAACAAAGCGCAGGATCTTATTAGCCAGCAATTTCAAGGTGTTATAGACCTCAAACACATATACGAGACCGCTGGCGTATATAACGTTATCATTAAAGCCACCGACAAAAACGGTCTTACTGCTTATCTGCAGGTGATTGGTGTTGCCAATGGCGCAGTAACGCAATCTGCCGGTACGGGAGGCACTGGCTCCGAGATTATTACTGTCGAAAAAGTATTATGGCTGCCAGCTATGATCATGATCCCTCTTATTTTAGTGTCGTTTTGGCTTGGTCGTCGCTATGAACTCTCAACGCTTCGTAAGCACATCCAAGAATCTGACTATTAATAGTACCTGATACCTCTGTTATTTGATATAATAAGTATATTATGGCAAAAAAAGTATTTGTTGGTATGAGCGGCGGTGTTGACAGTTCCGTAACGGCAGCCTTGCTTATAGAGCAGGGTTACGATGTAACGGGTGTTTACATGAAAAACTGGAGTCAGGACTTGCCAGGCTTTGATTGCCCCTGGAAAGAAGACTATCAGGATGCTAAGCGCGTAGCTGTGCAGCTTGGTATTCCATTTAAGATGTACGATTTCGAAACTGAATATCGTCAAAAAGTCGTGGAGTATATGCTAGAGGGTTACAAGGCTGGTCGTACGCCCAACCCCGATATTATGTGCAATCAAGAAGTTAAATTTAAACTTTTCTTGAATACTGCGCTACAAGACGGAGCAGATTTAATTGCCACAGGTCATTATGCACGCATTAACGATGGCCAGCTTTTAACGGGTGTAGATACTAACAAAGACCAAAGCTACTTTTTGTATCGGGTTACCGAAGACGCTTTACGCAAGTCATTGATGCCAATTGGTGAGTACCAAAAGCCTCAAATTCGCGAAATGGCCAAAAAGTTGGGCCTGGCAACCGCCGAAAAGAAAGACTCGCAAGGTATTTGTTTTGTAGGCAAAGTAGGTATTAAGGAATTTTTACAGGCTTTTGTACAAACTGAGCCTGGCAATATAATCGATCATTACGGACGCGTGATCGGCCAACACGACGGCGCACTATTTTATACTATTGGCCAGCGCCACGGTCTTAACGTTGGTGGGGGCTTGCCCTATTATGTGGTAGGCAAGGATATGGCTAAAAATGAGGTGTATGTAACTGCTGATTTACAGGATAAAAACCTTTGGAGCAAAGATCTTCACCTAACTGATGTACATTGGATTAACGACGCTCCTGACACGGCCAAAACTTACCAAATTCGGCCTCGTTATCGCGCACCATTAATTGAAGCTCGTAATCTGCATTTTGCAGCAGACGGCAGCTTGCGCTTTGATCTCGGCGAAGAAGTCCGCGCTATTACGCCTGGCCAGTCAACAGTCATTTATGATGGCGAGCGCGTAGTAGGCGGTGGCATTGTTATTTAAGTAAATTGAACACCCACGTAACACTAACAACGGTGCTATTTTACGTACAAATCGACCTCTGTTATAATATCTTTTATGAACGCACAACAAATCCGCACCGCATATCTCGACTTTTTTAAAAAACGTGGTCACGCGGCAATTCCACGTGCGTTGTTGGTGCCACAAAATGATCCAACGACTCTTTTTACCGGTTCAGGCATGCAGCCTATGATCCCATATCTTTTGGGCGAAGAGCATCCCGAAGGTACGCGCATCGTAGACAGTCAAACTTGTTTGCGTGCCCAAGATTTTGATGAAATTGGCGATAATCGCCACACCCTATTTTTTGAAATGCTTGGCAACTGGTCACTTGGAGATTACTTTAAGGCCGAGCAAGTGCCATGGATGTTTGAATTCTTGACTGATGTAGTTGGCCTTGACGCATCCAAGCTGTACATTACCTGCTTTATCGGTGCACCAGAGTACAATATTCCTAAAGACACCGAAGCCGCCGAAATGTGGCAGAAACTCTTTGATGCCAAGGGCTTAAGCTCTGGCATCGCCGACATTGGCTCGGAAAACGATGGCTACAAACGTGGCGTCAAAGACGGCGAACGCATTTTTTATTATGACAGCAGTAAAAACTGGTGGAGCCGTAACGGTGGGCCCGAAACAACACCCATTGGCGACCCATGCGGCCCCGACAGCGAGATGTTTTACGATTTTGGCACGCCACATAATCCAGAATTTGGCGAGCACTGTCACCCTAACTGCGACTGTGGGCGTTTTATGGAAATTGGTAACAATGTCTTTATGGCTTACCGCAAAGAAGCCGAGGGTGTATTTGTAAAACTCGACAAGCCAAATATCGATCATGGCTCTGGCTTAGAACGCATTGCCGCGGCTGCACTCAACGAGCCGGACGCCTACAAAATTAGTCTGCTTTGGCCAATTATCGAAAAACTCGAAACACTTTCGGGCAAGAACTACGACAGCAACACCAATGCTATGCGTATCATTGCCGATCACTTACGTGCTGCAACCTTCTTGGCGGTAGATGGCATTGTACCGAGCAACAAAGAGCAGGGTTATGTAATGCGCCGTATGGTGCGCCGCGCTATCATGAAATCGTTTAACCTGGGTATCGAACAGAACTTCCTTGAAGAATTAGTGCCAACTATTGCTGATCTTTATCACCAAGATTTTCCAGAAGTTGCCGCTAAACGCGAAACGGTTATCGCTGTTTTGGTAAAAGAAGAAAAAGTCTTCCGCCAAACCCTACGCAAAGGCTTAGCCGAGCTTAATAAATTTGTAGATCGCAACGAAAAAGACGCCACTGGCGCAGTTGTAGTGCCTGGTGACTTTGTATTTACCCTCTATGATACTTACGGCTATCCGGTTGAGCTTTCTGAGGAGGTGGTTGCGATGCACGATGGTGCACATTTAGCCGACGACTGGAAAGCTGTTTTTGACGCCAAAATGGCTGAACAAAAAGCTCGCTCCCAGGGTGCCGCAAAAGGCGTCTTTAAAGGTGGCTTAGGCGGCCAAACTATACAGCACAAAAAATATCATACTGCCACGCATTTGATGTACCAGGCACTGCGAACCGTGTTGGGTGATCATGTCATCCAGCGTGGATCAAATATTACCGAAGAGCGTTTGCGTTTTGACTTTTCACACGACGAAAAAGTAACTCCCGAACAAATTCAACAAGTTGAAGAGATTGTAAACGCTCAAATTAATAAAGATCTACCAGTTTTCTGGAAAGAATATCCCACCAAGCAAGCTCTAGAAATGGGCGCATTGGGCGCTTTTGGCGACCGCTATGGCGAAACCGTTAAAATCTACCAAATGGGTGAGGGCGACGACCGCTTTAGTTTTGAGATCTGTGGTGGCCCACACGTTGATCACACCGGGCAATTGGCCGAAGACGGTAAACTGTTCAAGATTGTCAAAGAAGAAGCTAGCTCAGCTGGTATCCGTCGTATTAAAGCCGTATTGCGCTAGCCTTTTATGGGAGCCCCCTCTATAATGGAGGTATGAAACAAACTCCTACAAAACCTCAAGCAAAGCCTATGCAGGGCTGGATCTCGCAGAACAAGCGATCTATTATGTTCACCTCACTTGCTGTTAATATTCTGTTCGTTATTGGTCTTATCGGTGCTTATGTCGCAACGCATACGCACAATTATTGGACTGCCAAAATGGCCTACCAAACTATGCAGCGTACCTGCCCAAGTGATGTGGCTTCTCGCATGGAAACCAAACGAGTTGGTGACATAACTAAAACTGAGTACTACGTAGGCGTTAAGGCTTTAGAGTCTGGGTGCGCTGATTACTTAATTCAAACTGCGCAAATCGATGATTTCCGCGCTTATCCAGACCACGCCAAGGATTCTGCTGATACACTACGTCCATTATCACCAGACAAGACTCTGCAAGTAACTATTGTAAAGTCACTGGAGAATGGCCGACAATTATCGCCAATTAAGTTTGATAAGTAGGGAAAGGCTGCAGCGTTATAAACGCTTATGCTATAATAATGGGCAATTATGCTTAATCTTAATAAAGTTAAATCCTTTGGCCAAAGCATGGCCAGCAAAGTTGCCGATAAAGCCAGTGAGGTTAATACCAAAGTGGCCAGTCGTACTCCTGCCGAAGAGCAATATATTGTTGGTCTCGACATCGGTACCGAATTTGTAAAAGCCCTCATTGGTAAAGTTAATGGTGATCATATCGAGATAATTGGTGTTGGTCGTCAACACCAAGGCCTCGCCGACATGCAGGCAGGTGCTATTGCCGATATTGGCCGTGTGGTACAAAACTGCGATACTGCACTTGCTCGTGCCGAAGAGCAGGCGGGCGTAAGCGCTCGTTCAGCAGTTATTGGTATTGCTGGCGAACTGGTTAAGGGCACTACTACCACCGTGCGCGTAACCCGAAAAGACCCCGAAAAGACCCTCGATTTACCAGAGGTGGAGCGCATTATTAAGCTCGTGCAGCAACGCGCTCAGGCCAAGGCTAAGCAGCAGCTTACCTGGGAGCTTGGTGGTAAAGATGTTGATATCCGCCTTGTAAACAGCGCCTTGGTAGGTATGGAAATCGATGGCTATAAAGTTACGAGTCCTGTTGGTTTTCAGGGGCGTGACATTGTTGTGCAACTTTATACCGCATTTGCGCCGCTTATTCACATCGGTGCCCTCGAGCGTACCGCTCAACAGCTTGACCTAGATTTACTGGCAGTGGCCGCTGAACCCTTTGCGGTTTCTCGCTCGGTTATTGGCGATGATACAAGTGCTACGATGAGTGCTATCTTAATGGATATTGGTGGTGGCACTACCGATATTGCCGTGGTTAACGAAGGCGGCGTGCAAGGTACTAAAATGTTTGGTATTGGTGGCCGCGCCTTTACTCGTTCTATCGAACGCGAACTTGGCGTAGAATTTGAACAAGCTGAGGAGCTTAAAATTAATGTTGCCAACCCGGCAATGGCTCAAAATAATGCAGCTGCAACTCTGGGTGCTTTGCAAAAAACACTTGATGTTTGGACCAGTGGCGTTGAACTTGCCTTGAGCGAATTTGACCAGCTCGATCATTTGCCGCACCGCGTATTACTTTGTGGCGGAGGTTCCAGCCTAGAGCCGCTTATGGATCGCCTAGAACAAACCGATTGGTATACTAAATTGCCATTTACTCGCAAACCAATCGTACAGCATATTCACCCCGATCAGGTCATTGGCATTGTCGACAAGACTGGCCAGGTAGACGATCATACCTTTATTACGGCTATGGGTTTGCTCAGGGTTGGCTTAGATACCATGCAGTTCTCTGGGACTGACCCGAGTGGTTCGATTCGTGAAAAACTTGATAGGATGTTGCGCACATGAACAGTATTCCCGCTAAAGATGTTATTTACATCGATGTCGATGACGAAATAACCGCCATCATCGATAAAGTTCGCACTTCGCAAAGTAAGATTGTTGCCTTGGTGTTGCCAAAACGTGCTACTACGCTGCAAAGCGTTGTTAACATGAAGCTCCTCAAGCGAAGTGCTGATGCTGATAAAAAACACCTAGTACTTATTAGTTCGGAAGTTAGCCTTATGCCTCTGGCTGCAGCAACTGGTATTTACGTAGCCAAAAACCTTCAATCTAAGCCAGAAATTCCAGAGTCTACGGCCGCAGCTGTGCTGCCCGATGACCTCGAAGAATCAGTAACTCTCGACGACGAACCTATCAATAAAAACAGTAGTGTCGGTGACTTAGCTAAAACTCGCGGTGGATCAGGAGCGATCGTTAGCCCTCGGACACGCGATCTAGACGCACCAATCGAACTCGACAACACAACCACTCCCAAGCCAACTAACTCTGGCGTTGTAGCTGGTGCTCGTGATGACGGCAAAAAAGATAAAAAATCTCCTTTTGGCGGCAAAAAAGACAAAAGCCTTAGGGTGCCAAACTTTAATAACTTCCGTAAGTGGTTATTGATAGGCGGCATTGCCTTGGTGGTATTGGTCTTTGGCCTATATATGGCTCTGAGCGTTATGCCTAAGGCTAATGTGCTCGTTAAAACTAATAGTCAAGCTATAGACAGCTCGGTTCAGCTTGCGCTTAGCACAAAGGCCACCAAAGCTGATCCTGACTTGGGTGTTACTCCGGCCAAATCGCAAGATATGCAAAAGACATACTCGCAGCAGGCTCCAGCTACTGGCCAAAAGAACAACGGTCAGAAGGCCTCTGGTAACATCACTATTGTGAACTGTAATGACGACACAGTGACTTTGCCGGCGGGCACTGGCTTTAGCTCGGGTAGCAGCACCTTTATTAGCAGAACAAATGTTTCAATCCCGGGTAGTAACTTTAAGAGTGGTGGTGACTGTAAGAATGACGGCAAAGAAGTCGTAAGTGTTGTGGCACAAAACGCCGGTGCCAGCTTTAACATTGGCGCCACTAATTACAGCATTGCTAACTCGCCATCTAAGCTTTCGGCTTCGGGTGATGCTATGACGGGCGGCACAGATGATATTACTAAGATTATCCAGCAGTCAGATATAGATAGCGCCAAGCAAAAAATTACTAGCCAGGATACGAGCGACATTAAAAAACAACTACAGAGCCAGCTCAGTAGCGCCGGATACCATCCAATTGTGGCCTCCTTCAGTAGCGAAGAGCCATCTGTTTCGACCAGTGCTAATGTAGGTGATGCAGCCGACAACGTAACAGTTACCGAAAAGATTAGCTACACCATGTATGGAGCTAAAAAGACCGACCTCGAAAAGATTATAAAAGACAGCGTTAAAGATAATATCGATACCACCAAACAGAGTATATTAGACTACGGCATTGATGGTGCTAATTATTCTACGCCAAGTCCTATTCCAAACGGCGTCAATACTACCATGCAAGTGACCGTTGTTGCTGGGCCAGACATCGACTCTGAGGCACTTGCCAAGCAGGTGGTGGGCAAGAAGTCGGGTGACGCTAAGTCTATAATCAAGAACTATCCTGGTGTAACCGACGTCGAAATCTCCTACAGCCCATTCTGGGTGACCAAAATGCCGGGCAAGGCGAGTAAGATAACTATCACTATTGATAAACCTCAAACTCGGAAGAATGCACAGTAACTTAGTTGTACTTTTAGCTCTGGATGTCGGTGCACAACGCATCGGTGTTGCTGAGGCTAATAGTATTGCACGCATTGCACATCCGCTTACGACACTTGCACATAGTGAGTCCATCATAACTGACATCGCCGAGCTTATTAAAAAACACGACGCCACAATGCTGGTTATAGGTTTGCCTCGTGGCATGCAAGGTCAGGACACCCAACAGACACAGTACGTAAGGGACTTTGTGCAGAAACTACAAATTACCATTTCTACGCCTATTTTTTGGCAAGATGAAGCACTCACTTCCCGTAAGGCTGAAGAAGAGCTTACGGCCCGTAAAAAACCCTATAAAAAAGGTGATATTGACGCTTTGGCGGCAACCTATATCTTGGACGACTTTTTACGAGACTACAATGGAGCATGGGCATGAGATATTCGGCAAATGCCAGACGACATCGTTGGCCACAGCGCCTTACTATCATTCTTGTAATTGGCGTTATATTAACTGTTGGTGCTACCGTGGCTGTTCGCAAAGTGTATAATGAAAAACTTTTGCCTGTTAGCAGTAGCCAGACTACAAAGTTAGTTACCGTAGGCGGCGGTGCTTCGGTTGATGCCATCGGACAACAGCTCGAAAAAGATGGACTTATTAGAAGCGCCTGGGCTTTTAAGCTCTATGTAAGTACTAAGCAATTACGGTCAAATTTGCAGGCTGGCACTTATGCCTTGTCGCCCAGTCAATCGGTGAGTGAAATAGTTTCACAGCTTACCAGCGGCAAGATTGCCACCGATAATATTACAATCTTGCCAGGCAAACGGGTTGATCAAATTAAGGCTACGCTTATTAATAGTGGTTTCTCGCCTGCAGATGTCGACACTGCTCTCGATCCAGCTACCTACGCCTCTAATCCCGCTCTTGTCGATAAGCCTGCCGGCGCATCTTTAGAAGGTTATATCTTTCCGGATTCTTTCCAAAAAAATGCTGACACCACGGCTACATCAATTATCGAGCGGAGCCTAGCCGAAATGCACTCAGCGCTCACGCCTGATATGCGGGCAGCTTTTGCCAAGCAGGGGCTATCTACGTACCAAGGAATTATACTCGCCTCAGTAGTCGAAAGAGAGGTTTCTAACAGCAGTGACCGTCGCCAAGTGGCACAAGTGTTCCTATCGCGTCTCAAGCAAAATATGATGCTTGGCTCAGACGTTACGGCCTACTACGGCGCAATCGCAGATGGCAAAGAGCCATCAGTAAACTATGACACACCTTTTAATACTCGCTTGCATAAAGGCCTGCCGCCCTCACCTATCAGCAATGTTAGTGTTGATTCTCTTAAGGCTGTAGCCTATCCGTCAAATACCGACTGGCTGTACTTTGTAAGCGGCGATGATGGTCAAACGTACTTCTCAAAGACTCTCGAAGAACACGATGCGTTAGCCAAACAGCACTGTCATAAATTATGTGAATAGCATCTTGCCACCTCTGTCATAAAGAGTAATCATATTGGCAAAAAAGGTAGATTTGTTATAATCATATACGAAGTGCACGCGATGTAACTCTTATTTGGGGTTATCTGGCACACTTCCTTCGTGGATGTCCCATTTTTGTATCTAATCCATTCATGAAGCCGGCCTATGTGCCAGGAGTAGACTATTAGTAACTCACTCATACAAACGGCTGCCGCGTCTAAATCGACGCAAAACCGTCGATCCACTCGTTTGGGTCGTGTATATAAGCGATTTACCAAGTTTATATCGCAGCGTCGTACCATTCGGTACGGTCTTCTTATTGCTAATTTCCTTGTATTGGGCGGTATCGTCACTTTTGTGGCATATGGTAATAATAATCCACAACAATCTGTTCGTTCATCACTCAACTCCGCCAGCGGCAACGTAAGTGACCCTATCGACCAATTATCCTCAGCAGACATAGCCGCCAGTATTTCGCGCAGCGTTAGTCTGCCGGAGGCCACAGCGGTCACTAACCAGGCCGACACGGTTAAGGCTGAAATGGTAGTAACAGCTACCAACAACATTATTACTAAGCCACAAGTTGTGGCTACGTCGCTTAAGTCTCGCCGTGATATTCAAGTGTACGTTACCAAGAGCGGTGATACGGTCACCAGTGTGGCTGCCGCTTTTAATGTAACATCCGATAGTATTCGCTGGTCTAACGATATTACAGGCGATGCAGTTGGTGTGGGCGTAAGTCTTAAAATTCCACCAGTAAACGGAATTGTATATACCGTAGCAAACGGAGACAATCCTCAAAGTCTGGCTTCTAAGTTCAACGCTAATGCTGACCAAATTATTGCTTATAACGATGCCGAAATTAACGGCCTCAAGCCAGGTGAGCAGATTATTGTGCCTAATGGTCAAATTCAGCGTGCTGTATCGGCTTCGCGTCCAAGCTACGCATTTTCATTCGGTTCTACCCCCAGCTATGGTTATAACGGCTACGACTATGGTTTTTGTACCTGGTACGTTGCTAACCGCATTAGCGTACCAAACAACTGGGGCAACGCTAACACCTGGGACAACCTAGCTTTACTAAGCGGCTGGACCGTAAGCAGTACTCCTAGGCCTGGTGCTATCGGTCAAACCGATCGCGGTACCTTTGGTCACGTTGCGTACGTCGAAGAAGTTTCTTCCGATGGCACCAAGATCAAGTACAGCGATATGAACGGTTTAGCCGGTTTTGCGCGTGTGGGTCATAGCGACTGGACTGACGCTTCTCGTTTCTCCCACTACATCTACCGCTAATATAAGATGATTCTTTCTTATTAAGCTAGTGTTTCATCTGTTTTTATGGTATAATTAACTACGAATTATGAGTTTTATAGACAAAGCAACAGTTATGATTACGGCAGGCGATGGCGGCAACGGCAAAGTCAGCTTCCGTCATGAGAAATTTATTGACCGAGGTGGCCCAGATGGTGGTGACGGCGGCAATGGTGGTAATGTTGTATTTGTTGCAAGTCGAAACCAAAACACTTTGGCGAGTTTTCGCTACCAGCGCAAGCTAAAGGCCGAAGATGGCCAGGCCGGTGGCAAGCGCCGCATGCACGGTAAATCGGGCAGTGACCTCTTGGTTGAAGTACCAGTAGGCACAATCGTTATTAACGAGCAGGGCTTAGCTATCGCCGACTTAGGCGTTGATGGCCAGCGCGCTATTGTGGCCAAGGGTGGACAGGGCGGCTTTGGTAACGCTCACTTTGTGAGCTCAGTACGTCAAGCGCCACGCGTTGCCGAAAAAGGCGAGCTTGGTCAGGAAATGCAAGCTGAGTTAGAACTTAAGATGATTGCTGATGTTGGCTTGGTGGGTATGCCAAACGCCGGCAAATCTACCTTATTGAGTGTTACAAGTAACGCTACCCCAGAAATCGCCAACTATCCATTCACTACCATTCGGCCAAATTTGGGTGTGGTAACTGTCGATAAAGAAAATAGCTTATTAATGGCTGACATTCCTGGTTTGATTGAGGGGGCAGCCGAAGGCAAAGGTTTGGGCGACGAATTTTTGCGTCACGTAGAGCGTACTGCTGTACTGATGCATATGATTGATGCCTACCAACCAAATGTCGCTGACGCATACCGGGTTATTCAACAAGAGCTTAAAGCTTATAAGATCGACCTTTCTGGTAAGCCCCAAGTGGTTGTGCTAACTAAAATCGAAGCTCTCGACCAAGACATTATCGAAGATTTATTAAAGCAGCTTAAAAAAGTTGTTCCTGCCGGCACGCCACTATTTGCTATCTCTGCACAAACTCACCAGGGCCTTAAAGAGCTGCTGCAGTTTACCAATAAGCTTGTATTAAAAGAGCGCGCTCGTGTAATCGAGTTACAAGAAGAGGGCGAGGCGCCTGCACAGGGGCTGCCTGTTCTTAAGCTTGCCGATGATAACTTAGCTTGGACTGTTGATCAAGTGGGCCAGAATAGATTTGTTATTACGGGTCGTAAGATTGAGAAGTTTGCTGCACGCACCGACTTTAACGACGAGCATGGCGTGGTTCGTATTCGCGATATTATGAAAAAAATGGGTATTATGCACGCTCTTATACGCAAGGGTATCAACGCAGGTGATACTATTCAAATTGCCACATATGGCAGTTTTGAATACTAGGGCTAGGATTTATGCAGTATTCGCAACTTGTTCATCCTAACCGGCTTCCACCTATCGCTTCGCTCGTAGCTGAGGAAGATCGGGTGCAGGCGTACTTGCAGGCTATTGGCTCCCAGCAAGTAAGTGGTGAAGAATATGGCCAGTTATTCGCCTTAAGTGACCACTACCGCGGCTATGCCTTCGAACCAGATCTTACGAGTCCTTTTGCGGCTGGCCTTACCGATGGCGGCACTAATATCGCCATCCTAGGGCGCCTCCAGCTTACCCATAAAG
>Ga0075366_10000060_pt1 | contig 40128 bp, 44 predicted proteins | sample EndMethybrTD3031_FD_72351 | JGI IMG/M metagenome (GOLD analysis project Ga0075366, IMG submission 72351) | Populus endosphere microbial communities from Tennessee, USA - Endosphere MetaG P. TD hybrid TD303-1 | ecosystem: Host-associated > Plants > Roots > Endosphere | place: USA: Tennessee...
GGCAACGGCGGCGCTGGGGGTAACGGCAGTAATGGTACTGGCGGTGTTGCGACTGCTGCTATTACCGGCCAGAACTGGATGTTGCGTAACGGGCACGGGTTGGCAGTAAATGCTATTGGCTACGCTAATGCTGTTTCGCCAATCAGCGGCGGTTCGGGTGGCTCTGGCGGTGCTGGTGACGGCACCAACTCCGGAGGGGGTGGAGGCAGCGGAGGCGGGGTTATCGGCATTCTGGCCGGAGCATTTGCAAACACTGGCATCATGTCTGCCAAGGGTGGCAACGGCTTCGCTCCAGCCACTGGCAACTGCGGAGGCGGAGCAGGCGGCGGGGGTGGAGGTATCTTTGTATTTGCCGTTACGGCTCCGACTAACACTGGCAGCCGCATCGTGACAGGTGGTACTGGCGCTGCCGGGATAGGCAGCGGAACGGCTGGCGGCAACGGCCTAGCCGGTACGGTATTATTCACCCAACTCTTGTAAGCAATACTTACGAGACAATAAAAGTACACAAAATACTAGCTTTTTCACCATAAATGAGTTATAATTCAATGAATTGTTAATTCAGTCAATATTACGGTGAAATACGCTATGACAACAGGAATAACATCTGCAAAGGCTTTACGCCTGACCCGCCACCTCTTAACAGGGGTAGTTATCGTGCTATCAATTGTTCTGATCGCTATGGTTATTCCCCCGTTAGAGCGCCAAATGGACCGCTGGGGCTTATCACCGCGCCACGAGAACATGACCGAAGTATACGTTCCTAACGCCGACAAAGTACCTACAAAGTACAAATCAGGCAAAGCACAAAACGTCGATTTTGCTATCCGCAACCTCGAAGGCAAGCAGACCACCTACAAGTACACCATCACTGCTACCAAAAAAAACGGCGGCGTTGTTATGGAACTCAAGAAGGGCAGCATTACCCTTAACCAAGGCGAGATGAGCAACATCCACGAACAGGTAACTATTCGTGACATGGGCAAGCGCGTCCACCTTGAAGTTAAACTATCGAACGGCCAGAGCATCGGCTACTGGGTGACTCAGGAATAGTCATGAAGATCCTTCACATCACCAAGAAGTACCCAAACGCATTGGGCGGTGATGCTACCGTTGTTGCCAACCTCGAAAAGCAGCAGTGGAAGAACGGAGATAAAGTTGCTGTTCTTACTTCTAACTGTGCCGAGATCAAGCACAAGAGCAACGTCCACAAGTTCGGCCTAAAGGATACTCCAGCCAATCTAGACAACATCACCCCACGCCGTTTATTGTCGCTCGGCGCCTTGTTCTTCAAGAGCTTCAGCGTTATCCGCAAGGAACGCCCGGACGTTATTCACAGCCACTCTATTGATATGGCCTTCGCCGCATCATTGGCTGCCCGCATCTATCACGTACCAATGGTGCACACGTTTCACATCGTCACCACCAACGACAAAAACCAGTCATGGCTGCGCCGCACGAGTGAACTGTTCTTTAAGCGCGGTGCTAATCCCAAGATCGTAACCGCTCCTGACGAAGCTGACGTTAAGCGCCTTAAGGCTGCTGGCGTTAACAATGCCGAACTGCTGCCTAATGGTATCGACCTCAAGTTCTGGCACCGCGAAGGCCACGTCAAGAATGAAGTCTTTACCTTTATCGCTGTTGGCCGCCTCGAAGAGCAGAAGGGGTATGAGTACCTCATCAAGGCAACTGCCCGCCTGAAGCAAATGACCAGCCACAAGTTTAAGGTCGTTGTCGTTGGCGACGGCTCACTCGCCCAAGAACTCGGCATCCAGGCCATGGACGCTGACGTACTCGACCGCCTTGAGTTCGTTGGCCGCAAGTCCGCCGAAGAGGTGAGGTCATTATATGAATCTGCTGACGCTGTTGTTTCTCCATCGCTGTGGGAAGCTGCTTCGCTGACCGTATATGAGGCATGGGCTATGAAGCTACCCGTCATCACGACCCGTGCCGGCATTTTCCAGGAAGAAGAAGCTGACAGCGACCGCGTTGAAGTTGTAAAGATGCGCAGTGTTGAATCACTCGCAGACGGCATGATGAACGTACTCCGCAACCCAGAGCGTCGCCATGGCCTAGCTACCGCTGGCTACAAGATCGCCCAAGCCCACGCCTGGGATAAGATCTATGACGCAGCCAGCGCTATCTACGCCAAGGCACTAGCTCCTAAAGAGAAGAAGCAAAAGGTGGTTGCAACCCCTGTAGTTGCGGCTGCAGTAGCTGTTCCCGAACCTGTTAAACCCGTCGCTATAGCTCCTGTTCCTAAACAAGTTAAGGAACGCAAGTCATTCAAGCTTAACGAGTTAAGGGTCATGCTCGGTTTGACCGTAGCTTCACTGGCAACGCTCGGCGCTGCATCTGTTATTTCTGGCACTATCAACGCCCTGGCTACATTGCCGCTGGCCATTATCGTACCCGGTTTACTATTCCGCCTCACCGCTTTCCGTGAGATGGCAGGGAAGGGCTTGGCCGCGACACTGCCTATTGCCGGTGCATTAGGCTTGCTGCTCATCACCCTCGAAAGCCTGGCACTCAACTGGATCCTGCCGCTCTTCGGCGTCGACGACCCATTACGCAACGTATATGTTGTGCCTGCACACATGCTGCTAACCCTCATGCTGTTAGCCATATATGTCCAGAAACAGGGCAACGTTGCCCGTGACGCCATGGTCAAACTGCACATCAGCTTCATGCAAGTCGTACAGTTTGTCGTGCCACTGGCATTGCCACTACTGGCTGCTGCCGGTGCCTTCCGCCTCAACAACGGCTTTGGCAACGAGCTCAGTATCATCGCTATGATCACCATGGGCGTATTCGCGACATGGTTCGTTATTAAACCAAAGGCATTCAACCCTATGTGGTTGCTGTTCAACATCGCTCTTGGCCTGCTGCTGACCACAAGTCTCCGCAGTTGGTACGTGAGCGGCTTTGACATCTCCCAGGAATTCCAGGTGTTCAACCTGACTCTCCAGAACCTGCACTGGGACTTAAGCGCCATTCCTGGCAACGCCTACAACGCCTGCTTGAGCCTGACGACATTGCCAACTGCTTTGCAGCAGATGATCGGCATTACTCCCGAACTTATCTTCAAGTTCTTCTACCAGATCGTATTCGCACTGACCGCAATTGTTATCTACTTGCTGGGCCGCCGCTTCGCTGACGCCCGCGGTGCCTTCCTGGTAGGTTTGTTCTTTGTGGCACAGGCGCAGTTTATCGGTACCATGCCAGCTATCGTCCGCCAGGAACTAGGACTTCTGTTCTTCGCACTCATCATCTTCTTGCTTATCGAAAAAGCCAAGATGACCCGTGCCCGCGCAGTACTGCTTGGTTTGCTTGGCCTAGGCATGGTGTTCTCACACTACTCAACCGTATACATCACTATATTCATTCTGGTCGCTACCGCCGGCCTGCTATGGGTAAGTCGCCTTAGCTTTGTACGCAAGCGCCTGCCTGAGTTCAAACCAGTACTGTCATTCAAGCGTGTGTCTGCTATGGCGCTCGCGCTGCTGGTGATGTCGTTCGTTTGGTACAGTGTCATCAACCGCAGCTCCAGCAACCTCTCAGCTACTATCGCTTCAACTTGGCGCACCATCATGTCCTACGACCTTAACTTCAGCACCGACCACAGTCTCAGCAACATCGACAAGAACGGCTACCGCACTGAGATCCTTCTGGGCGGTACCCGCGAAGGCACCCGCGCCCAAGACGTATATGAATACCGCGACGCCAATGACATCAAGGAAAACATCAAGCCAACCACCACGCCTAAGCTCGAAGTAAAGAGCGAAGCTGCAGTATGGACAGCCGACCGCATCCGCGACATCTTAGCGCTCATCGTAAAAATCCTGCTGCCAATCAGTCCATTCCTGTTGCTCATGTTTAAGAAGACGCGTACCCAAGTTGCTGACGTATCATTCCTCGGTCTCGGTGTCATGCTGATGTTCGTGAGTTACGTATTGTTGCCAACCCTCGCCCAAAGCTACAACCTCGAACGCGTCTGGCAACAGAGCTTAATCCTATTGTCACTGACCGGCCTATGGGCCTTCTGGTTCATGCTGCCAGCTAAGCGCATGCTCAACACCATCCTGACATCTGTATTAGTTCTGCTGTTCTTCGCCTTAACCCCAGGTACCGGCGTAGTAAACCAACTGATCGGCGGCACCACACCGCGCATGAACATGAACAACACAGGGGAAGAGTACAGCAAGTACTACACCCATGAGAGTGAAGTGAAGAGCGCCGAATGGCTGCGCGACAACTGTGAAGGTGAAGATATCTACGCCGACCGTTACGCTACCTTGCGCGTAACTGCCTACGCTGGCGTCAACTACGATGACATCAACAGTGATATCCTCAAGGCTAAAGACGGCTGCTTGCTACTCGACACCGCCAACACCCAGCAAGACTTGTACTACGCCAGCTACAAGAAACGCACCGTACGCTACACTATGCCCGACAACGTATTCAACAAGGGCAACTTACTGTACTCAAACGGCAGTAGCGAAGTCTACAGCTACTAAAAAACCAAGGGAACTACCCATTCGTTCACTACTAGAGTTACTATATTGGAGTGAGCAGCGACCTTGATGACATTCTTAGCAAATATGCTGATAAGCTAGTGCCCGACCTCCTAGACGAAGAAGATGGTCTAGTCATGCCCAACCTCTCCGAAATCTTAGATTTGCTAAAACTCCGAGAGTCTCTAGATTTGAAAGAACTGGTGAAAACTTACAGTGGTCACTACAGTGAGTTTTTAGCAAAAACACAGATTAAAAAGGCACCCTCAGAATTTGTGGGCTTCGTTATACCTTTAGATTCCTTTCTTCCGCTGCCTAATCCTTATGGCGCCCACACTGTATATATAAACCCTGACAACAATAATGAAGTCCTTACTACATCCATGGCAATGGTAACAAATGTTGTAGTAAGGATCACTCTAGGGGATGCGACGGTCAAGGTTAAACTCTCAGTCATAATCGCATGCTTGGGTACGCTAGAGAGAACCACAAGAACGTTCGATCAAATGGAATCTGATATTAAGGGTTACTATACCGACGCAATACGAATTGCAAACGATGTAATAACAGCCTACAAGCTTACTCCTGGTAGGCATAATCACAACTTAGGCTACGTCACACTATCAAATCGCCCCAGTAACGTTGAGGCGTTAAGATTTAATGCGAAAAGCGGAAAAATACTGCAACAGGAAAGATTCGCATTTCATGAAACACTTTTGGCAAGCATACTTCATTCACGAATAATGACAGACGACGAAATAAATAACTTTAGACGTATTCATCTTGATGCCAGCGGAGGCAAAGACTCATTTACTCCTCAGCTAATTAGTAAGATATACCGAGCAATTGATGAGGGCTGCAACGGCCATTTCGACCAGTCGATAGTCCTTGCAGATACATATGCAGAGCATTTCTTGCGATACATACTTTCACAACTTTTGCTTATTAAGCTGGAATTTGAGCAAGTTGAGCAGAAACTAAGCGAGATACGATCCTTAAATAAGCTTCTTACGTCTATTGCTAGAGAGTTGAACATGACACACAGTCAGCTTAGAGATTCTATAGATTTTACCGACTGGAATGCCAAATGCAGGTCAATAAGAAATGGCTTAACGCACCGAGTACTAAACCCTGATGTTACCCCAGAAGAATCAAGGGAAGCAATTAGATCCACTGTAATGCTCACAACTAAGCTAGCAGCTTTGATAGCAGAAACATATCCTCTAGCAAAAGAAGATATGCAAAAATTCAAAACCATTGAATGGTATAACGAACAGGCTGAATTCGAAGAGGAGGCGGCTGATTAGATCAGCTATGCACTACATGCTATTTAAACAACGGCAGGAACTGGCGGATGACGGCTTCCCAGCTGTACTGGTCGTCGATCATCTTTTTGCCGGCGGATACGAGGCGTTTGTTCTGGCCTTTGCGATCGAAGAGGGCGTCGTCTAGCTTAGCGGCGAGGTCAGCGCTATTGCGCTCCTCGAAGAGGCGGGCAACGACATGGTCATCAATCCATAGTGGGATGCCGCCAATGCGGGCAGCCACTACTGGCACTTCACAGCTCAAGGCTTCAGCGAGCACTAAACCGAAGTTCTCGCTCACGTTAGGAATTGGGCGGCCGTCAGGGAAGTGGTAGGCGGTTGGCAGTACAAATGCGTCTGCCAGTGCATACATGTGCGGCAGGTCGTTCTGACCTAATGCACCGATGAACTTGGCTTTGCCTTCGATGCCAAGCTTCTTAGCTAGGGCTTCGTATTCGGCGCGCTGGGGGCCTTCGCCACAGAGCAAGAGGGTTACATTCTTCTCGCGCTTGGCGATCTCGGCAAAGGCGTGCAGCAATACGTCTACGCCCTTGGCTGGGATCATGCGGCCAACAAAGAAGATAACCTTGTCGCCCTTGGGGTTGTATTTGCTCACGTATTCTTTGGCTGGCTTAATCTTATGGAACAGATCAGTATCGATGCCGTGAGGAATAATAGTAACTTTGCGCTTAGGCACCATGCCCTTAACGAGGTCGGCAGCATATGTGTTCTGGACAGTCACGGCTTTGGCAAGACTGCTAGCAATATAGCCGACCCAACGGTCAACGAACATGTATGCTAAACGGCCGTGGAAGGTAATGATGTACGGCTTACGCACGATCTTGGCAGCGATGGCAGCGATCAGGGAGAAGTTGGTAGGGATCTGGTGAGCCTGGATAACGTCATACTTACCGCGGATGAGTTCCCAGAACAGCTTGAACGAGAAGGCAGGGCCCATGTTCTTGAAGATGGTCTTGAGGTACACGATGCGGAAGTTGGGGTTGAGGCGAAGTTCGTCTACGGTGATGCCAGGATACTTGGCGACATAATAGGTTACGTCGTGGCCGGCTTCGGCTAGCTTGAGGGCGTAGCGGAATGTAGATACTTCGCTACCGCCTTGGGAAATGCCGCCAGGCAGAATAGGCATCTGGCCGTGTTCCGGCAGTTCTGGTGGGTAGGGGTGAATTTGTGCAATCTTCATAAGGTTTTCGGCTAACGCCATGTATTGAAAAATAACTGTTTTTATTATACAATATGTAATAACAGAAGTCTAGTGTTTTGATCTGTTAAAACGATATGAAAGTACTTATTTACCCTAAGTCGCACAACCCGTACCATGAGCTGCTGTATAAGCCCATGCGGGACGGTCATACCCAGGACACATTCAGTTACTTGCCCATGACGCCCCTGAATGTTGCGTTATTCCCATTCGTACTAGCCGCTAAGCGTCTGCAAGGCTACAGCGCCTTTCATTTGCACTGGCACACGTTCTATTTGGACAAAAAGTATGGCATTCCGTTCGCTAAGCAGATTTCGCTGGTAAACACCTTCGTGTCACTTACAGCTATTAAAGCACTCGGCTACAAGCTCGTCTGGACAGTTCATAACACCACTCCCCATGAACAGCAAACCAGCAACGATGCGTTCATCACGCGCTACACAGCCAAGCTCGCTAGTAAGCTCATCGTGCATTCCACGCACACTATTACTGAGCTAAAGGCACTGAAGGCCGACACCAGCAAAGCAGTCGTTATCCCTCACGGCAACTACGAAGGTGTTTACCCTCGCACTATGAATCGCGACGAAGCCCGCAAGCAGCTGGCAATCGCTCCGCATGACCGGGCTATTTTGTTCTTTGGTAATATCCGTCCATACAAGGGTGTCGAAGATCTCATCGAGGCCTTCAATAAACTAGATGAAAAGAACATTAGGTTGATTATTGCAGGCAAGTGCCTAGACGCTCAACTTGTTAAGGATATACAGGATGCCGTCGCCAGCAACCCTGACATCACGTTCATTAACGGCAACGTACCTGACGAAGATGTCGCTATGTACTACGACGCAGCCGATGTAACCTGCATGCCATACAAAGCCGTTACCACCAGTGGTACCGTGCTGCTCGCAGCCACCTTTGGTAAGCCAATCGTTACGCCCAACCTCGGTGCTATCCGCGACATTCCTGAGGCAGTCGGCGTACTCTATGACCCCAGTAAAAAAGATGCTTTGCTAAGCGCCTTGAAGACTGTTCTGTCCAGCGACACCAAGCGTAGCGCTATGGCAAAAGCATCTGCTGCTTTCTCTAAGACCCTTAGCTGGGACAAGATCTCAACCGAGACCCATAAACTGTACCGCTAGTTGCTACGGCGTAAAGCTCGGAGGACTATACGCTTGAGGGGACTGAGTAAAGGGAAGATAGCTTCAGTTATAACCTTGCGCACACTGAACACTGTGATATAGACGTATGGATTGCCTATCTCAAAGTGCTGAGCCAAATATTCACGATGCTTCTTAATGAAGCGCCAGTTGTTGCGAATGATCCACTTAGCACGTTTAAAGCCGACCGTGGCACGGACGCCGCCCTTGTCGTTTGTGATCATATAGTTGAAACATAGTGCGTGTGGACATGAAACGAGTTTGTAGCCTTCCTCTACGGCACTAATCTGAAAGTCCGTTTCTTCGCGCCAGAAGTTAACCACGTAACGCTCATCAAAACGAACCTTCTTAAATACCTCAGTGCGACCCAATGTGGGGTTGGCGAGCATAGGTTGTTCGATATCTTCTTCAAGCTTTAAGCCAGTATTCACTTTGATGAGTTTGCGGTCGATTGCAGGACCCTTCATGCGGTCATTACGCTCAAGCGTCTGCTCTTCGGTCTCATAGTCAAAGCGAAAAATATTGCGGCCACAGATCAGATCAGCCTTAGAACTCTGCAAGTGCTGCAACAGGATATTAAAGAACCCGGGCGTAAGTTCAAGATCATCTTCGGCAATAAAAATATACTCGCCTTTAGCCGCATCTATGCCCCGGTTCTTAGAATAGGGGATGCCCCTATTAATACCGTTATCCAAGAAGGTGACTTTGGGGTACTGTTTGTGAATCTTCTTAAGGTAAGCTTGCGTACCGTCGGTACTACCATCCACTACAAAGATAATCTCCTTGAGTTCTGGCTGCATGAAATAGGTAGGCAACACTTTCTTCAGAAAGGTAAGCCTATCCTTGGTCGGGATGATGACAGATATCTTTTCCATATTATTCCTTTACACGATCAATTTTCTTAATAACATATACACATCCTCCGACGAATAGCAGAATGTTTGCAATTTCTCCCAGTATCCAACCTACGACAATACCATGTAAGTCGGTAGCAAAAGCCAGACAGTATACGCCCACAATGACGGCGTTTATCACGTTCACCACTGTTAGGTACAACACTTTCTTGTAGTAAGCAAGGACCGAGCCTGTAATGTAGTTGGCAACGCCAAGCAGAGCAAAGAGAGCCATAATCCGAAGAATGGGAGCGGCCTCAGTATATTCTTCACCGAAGAGTGAAAGTATCTGCGGGGAAAATATGGCAATACCCACTGCAAGCGGCGCAACAAGGCCATACATGACCTTCGATGCCTTTTTGACATGCCCCCAGATGCTGCCAGTAGCTGTCGACATCTCGGCAAACATTGCCTGATTAACCGAGGAGCTGATTGCCAGCAACAAATTAATCATCAGCATAGCAATGTACCAGAGCGCGCCCGCAACCGGGCCGAGCTTGGATACTACAATAATTGGTAGGACATTAGCAGGAAGGCTGCCAATAATATCTGAGCTATAGCTGCCGATAGCAAACGTCCACTTGCCCTGCAGGCTCTGGCGGGAAGGCTTGGTAAGCAACCGGTAGTTGTGCTTGCGGGTAAGCAACACAAGTGATAGCAGTACGGCTACGGCAGCTGCGGCCAACTGGGCAGAGAAGATACCCAAGAAACCGAACGAGATCATCAATACCGGCAGTACAAGTTTAACTATGTTGAACGCAGTGTTTTCGAGCAATGTACCCGATGCCGACTTGAGGGCGATAAAGATATTGTCGAATACCAGTTTGGCTGACATGAACAATACTGTCGCAATAAACACCGCGACAACAGTAGCCGTAGTCTGTTCAATACCAAAAGCGTCCAGGAAGAAACTCAGCACAACACCTGTTAATGTTGCCCCGGCGCCGACTAAAGCCAACTTACTTACAACGTCACGGGCAGGGGTTTCGGAGCTTCCCAGAAACCGCACGATCGTACGGTTCATGCCGAGGTTGGACAGGGAAGTAGCCAGGCCCAGAGCACCGAATAGAGCTGTAGCGTAGCCTACTTCTGCAGCAGGATACAAACGTGTACATATAGCCCAAAATGCGAAACCGGCAAGCGCCGTTATGCCCATATTAAGCAGAAGGTACATTGAGTTGCGATACAGGCTATCGTTCATGCCGTGTTTCCACATTCGTGTCACCGTTTTGATTATAGTCTGCATGGAAATCCTATGACCTTGAAGCTAAGGCACGTTCAACAGCAGCCGCGGTCTTGTTCCAGTGATACTGGCCGAAGTGGTCTTCGATAGCCTGTTGGGCATCGAGGGCACCATGGGCTTTGAGCATCAGGCGGATCTGGCGGGCAAGGTGTTTGGCGTTCAGGTCGGCGAGGTAGCCGTTCTGACCTTCGACGATAAGTTCCTGAGCAGCGTTGTCGGCGTGGGTACTGGTAATAACAGGGATGCCGCAGGCGTTAGCTTCTACAACTACCAGGCCAAATCCTTCGCGGGCTGATGGCAGAACGAACATCTTGGATGACTTCATCAGGCTAAACAGTTCGTTGTGGTCAGCGAGGAAGTTAAAGAACGTAACGTTGTTTTCGAGGCGGTGCTCAGCAACCAGGGCTTCAAGCTTTTCGCGTTCAGGGCCATTGCCAACGATCAGGCAGCGGACATCTTTCTTGGTGCGGCGCACCAGGCGTACGGCTTCGATAAGCAAGTCAACGTTCTTGTTAGGCATCAAGCGGCCAGCAAAGATGATGTCGCTCTTCATTTCGTGCTCAGGAACGGCAAAGATGGTTTCGACATCTACGCCAAGCGGTACAGTCACAATCTGCTTCTTCACGCCAGCCTGCAGTAAGCGCTTGGTGGTGTGGTTAGAGTTGGAGACGATCACGTCAGGCGTACGCATGGCGAGCCATTCAATAACAAACCCAAACATACCGCCAAGGCCGCCGAGGTAATTACGCCAGTAGTCGCTGCCCCAGACTTCGTGCCAGGTAGCGTACATTTTCTTGCGGCGGACCCAGCAAGCGATGCGGGCTGTGAACAGTACAAAGAACGGCATACTGTCGACGTCGATGACATCGAACTTCTTAAACATCAGTTTGAAACAAGCCAGGCTAAACAAGATTGCCTGGACAATAGAACGGCGGTTGTCCTTGTAGAGAGGATAAAGCCTGGAAATACCATGGAGATGCACGCCTTCAGGGCTAATGATGTCGTTAGGGCCGTCCCACCACTTCATAGTGTAGATATCAACCTGGCGGCCTTGCTTGACCAAACGGGTTGTAACTTCGTGCAAACGGACTTCGCGGCCACCAGTGTTGTAGGGGTAGATGCAGTCAGAAACAAATGCAACGCGCTCGATAGGTTGGCGCCAACGCAGTTGACGGACGAACTCAAGCAAAACTTTCAGGCCATCGCTGGCAGGACGTACAGTAACTTCAGTGGTGCGTGGTTCGTAACTTACAGGTACTGAGTAAATCTCGTAGCCCATGCGTGCCAACTTGGTGATAATCTCCATGTGAATTGAGAAACCAGTTGATTCAAGGTGCTGGCGCAATTGCACAGCGACGTCGCGGTTCCAGGCAAAGTAGCCAGTGAGGGTATCGGTGACGTTAACGTTATAGAAGTGGCGAACGAGGAATGAGAAGACCCAGTTGCCAAGGCGGTTCAGCAGCTTCATAGAGCCGGGGGCGATCTTGCCGCTCAAGCGGGAACCAACCGCTACATCGGCAAAGCCGCTGTCGAGCATCTCAACCAAACGGAGCACTTCATTAGGATTATAGGTGCCGTCGCCATCGCACATGACGACGTAGTCGGTGTTTTTGCTGATGTTATACAGGGCTGTACGCAGCGCGTTACCTTTGCCGTGCTTTGGCTCGTGTACTACACGGGCACCGGCAGTCCGTGCTACACCAGCAGTATTATCGGAAGAGTTATTGTCGACGACCAGCACTTCAAGAGTAAAGCCTTGTTTGCGGAGTTCGGCCTTTGGGAAACCTTTAACTACAGCAGTAATGCTTTCTTCTTGGTTGTAACAGGGAATAACTACAGTTATCTTTTTCATAATTCTAACTATCCGCTGCACCATACACACCCGCCCACTACAAAAGATGCTGGTCATGCGTCTTTCTAATACTATTTATATCATAAAACAGCGTTAGAATCAATATATGACGGCCAGTTCCTTCGCCACTAAAAAACCGCCTCGTGAAAGGCGGTTTTTGTTGTAAGCAACTGGTGTTACTTTTTCTTCTTGGCTGGCTTGTCATCAACGTCTGATTCAGCGCGCGCAGTAAGCTCGTTAGCTGGAGCAAACAGCAAGCTGTAGAGGTTGAAACCGATGATAGCACCAAGGACCGGACCGAGCACGTACGTGCTCCATACCCATGACTGTGCGCCAAGGGCGAGAGCCGGGTTGATCAGGCCGCCTGAACCGGCAGCAGAAACCATGATACCGAGGAAGAATGACAGACCTAATACGGCAGCTGCCTTACCTGCTTCGTAGCGCTGGTAGACTACTGCAGCCCAACCGAGACTGAATACGAAGGCGCCGGCAGCTTCAGCTACGAGGATGCGTCCTTCAAATTCACCGGTGATACCGCTGAGTTCCTGGCCGATGAAGTAGGTGAACAGCCAGTAAGCGGCAAACGCACCAAGCAGCTGTGATGCTACATATACGATAGCCGGCAATGTCTTGACCCGGCGGATAGACCACAGGCCAATCGTGACGACTGGGTTAAGGTGTGCGCCTGATACGCCACCGAATATCAAAGTTGCTGCAGCGATTGCTGTTGCTGCAGCCAAGCCGATGAAGTACGGAATCTGGACACCGGACTTGTTCATGACACCCAATACAATGAGTGTCAGGAGTGCGGTACCCAAAAACTCCGCCATGATCATGGCGATTTTTTTGCGTGTTAGAGTCATAAACCCTCCATAAAGTGTTACTAATCTAAAGCGTAACCCATATGTATGGCTTTGTAAACAAGCTAACAGGGGAGCAGACCAACCTGAGAGGAGTCTTAAGCGACTTCGCTAACGCGCCAGGTCGGCAGGTTCTTGGAAAGGGTACCGTGTCCAGCATTAGCAAAGTCTTCAGCAGCCATGCGTGCAACCGCATAGTCAATGTCATTACCGCGGCCGAACAGGGCAGCCAGCTTGTCCATTTCGTCATCATTAACCACAAAAGCTTCACGACCGCCGGTAGCATCAGCCAGTTTAGCCTCGTTAACAGCGCGGTCGCCGATGCGTAAACGCAGGATATTTTCTTCAACATGCCCATGAACACCACGGCCATCATCATTGAGTTCGGCAATAGCGCGTTTACCAGCAACGCGGTCAATAGCGTCAAGGAACATCTGAGGATCAAGGCTGTCATACGTGCCGTTAGCAGCGCGCTGCTCATTGCCGGCAACCATTCGGGCATGCAAGCCCTCGTCGTATACGCCCGCAGGCAACAGAAGCTTGGCACGGGCAACAAACAAGCCGCTCTCTTCACGGGTGAACTCCGGAACATTGGCCGATACGACAGCAAAGCCCTTACCGGCACCACAGTTGACATGGCCGCTTGGTATGTAGCCGTTAGCCTTTAGGAATTGTGCTACTTCATCAATACGCTCTTCAAGAGGCGCATTAGGATCCTTATAGAAACGATCGCCAAGCGATTCAGCCATATAGAAGGCAGTCACCAGGTTACCACCAACGAGTTGTTTGCGGGCAGGAACTTCCTCGCCGCTCAAAAGCTTGAGGGGACGGCGGCCATCAGTACAGCTTGAGCTGCCTTTTTCATTTGGGTCAATTTCTTCGACACTGCCAAGTGCAGCAGAAACCAACGCACGCTGGCTTTCGGCGTCTGCGGTCTCGGCAATCGGCGTGATGTCACCAACGCCCCATTCCATGCCAGGATCAATAAGTTCAGCCTTAAACTGGCCGACTTGGACTTCATCCAACACTACAAATTCCACACCCATACGATTTTTCTCCATGCTTTAATAACTCTTTAACTACAATTACGTGACAAATTTTCTTATATTTTTGTTGCTTTCAGCCCTGTATTATACACCTCCACTCAAGGAAATAACATACTACGGTACATTTTTTAACACAGGGCAACTGTTGCTATGTCACATTCGGGACGTGACAAATAGCACAGTTCGCTCCAAGGTTAGCTTGCTACAGTAAAAGTATAGATAAACAAGGAGACGCGCCCATGGGAGATACCAACCTACCTACCCCCACGAGAGAAGCGGTCCTTCTCTGGCTCAAAGGCTTAGATCGGGATGTGATACATAACGAAGGATGGGTTGAGGTCAACAAACGATTTCATCCTCTGGCAATTGCCGTCCGGGGCTTCCTCCAGCAGGAATTTCCAAGCGATGAGGAGCGGGAAGCCGCTTTCGACGGCCTGACACTAGGGCTGATGACCATGGCCCACTTCGAGGATATCCGCAGACTAAGCGATATGTTCGGCGGCGGTGACTGTCTGACTGCCGCAGGCGAAAAGCCTTCTGCGCAACCGTTGCCGCCGAACGTTACGCCCTAGCTCGGGGGCGTCCCACGCAAAAAAACACCCGCTGCAACGGGTGTTTTTTAGTGGCTCTTGCCTTTAGAATTACGACTTGCGGTTGTGGCGCCGCTTGATGCGGGCAACTTCCAAACGGACAAATGAACGGTCGATCAGGGCTTGGGCCTTGTCGAGTTCCACTTGGTCCTTGGCGTTCTTCTTGAGGTCAAGTGCAGCCTGGTGAGCCTTTTCAGCCTCGGCTTCGTTGATTTCGTCACCGTGGGTGGCTTCGTCAACAAGCACGCGTGCACCCTCGCGGGTCACTTCGAGCACGCCACCGTAGGTAGCGTAGTGCTCAAGGTGTTGGTCAGAGTCGCTCTTGTCGCGGCGGATCGTAATCACGCCGGGTACAACAACGCCAAGCAAAGGCTCGTGGGTCGGCAGGATAGTGATCTGGCCAGCAGCAGTCGGCAATACTACAGAGTATGCTTCTGCGCTGTACTTCACACCATCCAGGGATACGAGCTCAAACTTCATAGGTTATTTAACCTCGCTGATGTCGCCCTTCATGTAGAAGGCGCTTTCAGGCTTGTCGTCGTGCTTACCTTCGAGGATTTCCTTGAAGCTCTTGACAGTATCCTTGAGGGATACGTACTGGCCGGCGTTGCCGGTGAACTTCTCGGCCACGAAGAATGGCTGGCTCAGGAAGCGCTGGATCTTGCGGGCGCGGAATACGGTCTGCTTGTCTTCGTCGGACAATTCTTCCATACCAAGGATCGCAATGATGTCCTGCAAGTCCTTGTAGCGCTGCAAAATACGCTGTACTTCACGGGCAACCTGGTAGTGTTCCTCGCCGACGATCTGCGGGTCAAGCACAGTAGAGCTTGAGTCCAATGGGTCGACAGCTGGGTAGATACCGATGTCAGTCAAAGCACGGTTAAGCGAAATAGTTGAGTCCAGGTGGGCGAATGTCGTAGCTGGAGCCGGGTCAGTAAGGTCGTCGGCTGGCACGTATACGGCCTGGATAGAAGTAATGGAACCGTCCTTAGTAGAGGTAATGCGCTCCTGGAGGGAACCCATTTCCTGCTGCAAGTTAGGCTGGTAACCTACAGCTGATGGCAAACGGCCAAGCAGTGCTGACACCTCAGAACCGGCCTGGGTGAAACGGAAGATGTTGTCAACGAAGAGCAACACGTCCTTACCCTGGTCACGGAATGATTCAGCCATAGTCAGGCCAGTAAGACCTACGCGGAGACGTGCTCCAGGTGGCTCGTTCATCTGGCCGAAGACCAATGAGGTCTTGTCCAGAACGCCGGCTTCTTTCATTTCTTCGTAGAGGTCGTTACCTTCACGGGTACGCTCACCAACACCTGCGAATACTGAGTTACCTGAGTGGAACTTCGCGATGTTGTTGATGAATTCCTGGATAAGCACGGTCTTGCCCACACCGGCACCACCGAACAAACCAACCTTACCACCCTTAACAATCGGACAAATAAGGTCAATAACCTTAATACCGGTTTCAAGGATTTCTACAGAACCAGACTGGTCCTCAAGCTTTGGCGGCTGGCGGTGGATAGGAGCGAGGTTCTTGAACGTGCCGCCCTTACCGTCGATAGGTTCACCGGTCACGTTGAACATGCGGCCAGTAGTGTCGTCGCCGACAGGTACGCTAATTGGCGCGCCAGTGTCAGAAATAGCTTCGCCGCGCTTCAGGCCGTCAGTTGTTGACAGGGCGATGGTGCGGACGACTGTTTCGCTCAAGTGCTGTGCAACCTCAAGTACGAGGTTCTGGCCGTTAAGGTCTACTTGTAGCGCGTTGTTAATTGCTGGCAGCTGACCTTGGTTGAATTCAACGTCAACTACCACACCAACAACCTGCACTACGCGCCCGGTGCCGGTCTTGGTTTCTTTAGTTGCTGTTGCCATTATTATCTCCGTTCGTTGTTCCATTTGGTTGGGCTGGTGCCTCGGGTTGTGATCGATCTATGTACAGGGTGTGTCCGTCGGGTGAAGCTGCTTCTTTCGAAGCGTCCGGTTGGGCAGCCTGCTGGTCGGGAGCTTGCTGTTGCTGCTGCAAGTACTGCAGTGCTTGGGCATCCTCCGGTGTTGGCGGCTGCTGGTCTTCGGGGCCGTGCTGGACCTGAAGCGTATCAGGCGATCCCTGGCCCTGGGGCGGGGTATACGTAGGTGCCGCTTCAGCTACAGGCAAATTGACCTTGCCCTGTGCCCATTCCACTGCTGCAGGGTCCTGGGAGCCTGGGTTAGCGCGCTCATCGTCAAGAATCTGCCTGGCAGACTCCACGATGTATTTGTTATCCATGAGTGGATCATTTTGATCGTTTTGGTCTGTTGTTTGATCTTGCATGTTAGCGTCTGGGTTCATTTGATCGCCTCCGCTCCGCCTGTTATTTCAGCCAATTCCTGGGTAATCGCAGCCTGTCGGGCGTTGTTATATTCCAGGGTCAGATCGTCGATGATATCACTAGCGTTGTCAGTGGCATTCTTCATGGCCAACATACGCATTGAGTGCTCACTTGCGGCAGCTTCGAGAAGTGCCTGGTAAATCTGAGCGTCAAGTAAGCGGATAGTTACGGAACGCAACAAGACTTCGGCCGATGGTTCGATAGTGGCAGCCTCGACAGGTGTCGCGTCGTCGCTCTTTTCGATACCGGCAGGCAGCAGGCGTGCCAGCTGTACTTGCTGTGTCACTGTTGAGACAAACTTGGTGTTGATGATGTCTACAGCATCAACTGTATTGTCGGCGAATAAGCCAACAACGGTGTTAAGGATAGGCCGTAGCGCGTCTGCGTCGGGCTTATCCGGCAATTCCTGGTATACCGCCTGGATCTCAAGACCCTGGATACGGCCGGCTGCGTGTGCAGCCTGCTTACCGACTGCTACAACAGAGGTACTGATACCGCTGTCGCGATCAGCCTTAAGCTCGGCAACCATACGGCGTACAACATTGGAGTTGTAGGCGCCAGCCAAACCACGGTCACTGGTAATCACGATCAGCAGACGGCGCTTTACAGGGCGCTCAGCAAATAACTGCGATTCGTTTTCACCTTCGGCATTAGCACGCAGGCGGACCAGGATATCCCGGGCCATCTCGGCGTATGCGCGTGGACCGGCAACTGCCTCCTGGGCGCGGCGCAACTTGCTAGCAGCCACCAATTGCATAGCCTTGGTGATCTGCTTGGTGCTTTTGACCGAGCCGATGCGCTGTTTAATTTGCTGCCGTGAAGCCATCTAGGATTACTCCTTAACCTTTTCGGTTTTCTTGGAAGCGAATGACTTGGCAACCTTGCCGGCAGCTTCGAGAATAGTCTTCTCTTGCTCTTCGGTAGGCTTGTCACCCTTGTTGAGGGACTTCATAACAGCACCGTGCTTGTCTTCAAGGAGGGAAATCAGGTCGCTCTGGGCGTCCTTGATCTTCTCGGTTGGGACTTCGTCGAAAGCACCCTTGGTGGCAGCCATGATGCTGGCAGTCTGCTCGGCAATACTGAGCGGTTCGTACTGCTTTTGCTTCAGCATTTCGGTCAAACGCTGACCGCGCTCGATGCGCTGCTTGGTCTCGGCATCCATGTCGCTTGAGAACTGGGCAAATGATGCCAGTTCACGGAACTGGGCGAGGGACAGCTTAAGACCGCCGGACACGCTCTTAACGGCCTTGGTCTGGGCTGCACCACCCACACGGGATACTGACAGACCAACCGAAATAGCAGGGCGGATACCCTGGTAGAACAGGTTAGTTTCGAGGAAGATCTGACCGTCGGTGATGGAAATCACGTTGGTTGGGATGTAGGCAGAGATGTCGCCTGCCTGGGTTTCGATAATAGGTAATGCGGTGAGTGAACCTGCACCAAGCTCGTCGTTGAGCTTAGCGGCACGCTCGAGGAGACGGGAGTGCAAGTAGAACACGTCACCAGGGAAGGCTTCGCGTCCCGGTGGGCGGCGGAGGAGCAAGCTCATCTGACGGTAGGCAACAGCGTGCTTAGTCAGGTCATCGTAGATGATCAGGGCGTGCTCACCATTGTCGCGGAAGTATTCACCCATAGCGGCACCGGCGTAAGGAGCGAGGTAGAGCATTGGGGCTGGGTCAGCAGGGCTGGTAGCAACAACGATAGTCTGGTCCATCACACCTTCACGCTTGAGGCGCTCGACAAGAGCTGCAACCTTGGAAAGCTTCTGTCCAACGGCAACGTACACGTTGATAACGCCGGTCTTCTGCTTAGCCTGGTTGATCATGGTGTCGATAGCGATAGCCGTCTTACCAGTCTGGCGGTCACCGATGATAAGCTCACGCTGGCCACGACCGATAGGAGTCATCGTGTCGATAGCTACAAGGCCGGTCATTAGAGGCTCGTGCACAGACTTACGGTCCATAACGCCAGGAGCTTTGCGCTCCAGCAGACCACGCTGCTTAGTCTTGACTGGGCCCTTGCCGTCAAGCGGGCGGCCCAATGGGTCAACCACACGGCCGATAAGTTCAGGACCAATAGGTACCTTGATAACTTCACCGGTCAAGGTAACGCGGGCACCAGCAACAACCTGGGAGTCATCTCCTAGGATTACAGCGCCGATTTCGTCTTCAAGCAGGTTAAGGGCGAAAGCGGTAACAGTACCACCGTCGCGGGTTTCAATTTCGAGTACCTCGTTGTAGCCGGCGCTGCGCAGGCCATAAATCGAAGCAACACCGTCACCAACACGGGTAACGACACCTGCTTCTTCGAGGCCCTTGGTCGTCCGGAGCGATTGGATCGCGTCGCGGAGCTCGGCTGATAGTTCTTGGACTTTAAGCTCACTCATATATTCTTATCTCACTCTCCTTCGGTAGGTGCCTTATTTGATTGTTGCCAATTTCTGCAATTTAGTCTTCACGCTGACATCCAATTGGGCGTCAGGTGTGCGGGCGATCAGGCCGCCCAGCAGAGCAGGGTCAACCTTCTCGTACAGGTCAATATTCTTAGCGGCAGTTGCTGATTTCAGCAATTGCTTCAGTTCGTTGCGTACCTGGTCGGTCAATGGACGGGCACTGGTCACGTCGACAACTAACTCGCCACGCTGTTCAAAGAACTCGTGGGCGATGTCGTTTACGACGAGATCAAGCTCGTCAACGCGGTTTGCGTCTACCAAATAGGCAGCAAGAACAGCCACCCAGTGCTTTCGCTGGCTGGGTTCGGCAAGCAGCTTGGCTGCAATGGTTCGGGCGATAACTCGCCTAGACGCTTTCCTGTTCACGCTATGCTTTCTCCTGGTTTAACGCACCCTGGATAAGGGTTGCATCCTTCTTATCATCGAGCTTTTCGTTGACAACCTTTTCAGTTGCAAGGGCAACCAGCTTGATGGTCTCTGACTTCAAAGCCTCGCGGGCTTTGCGGACATCAGCGTCCAACTGGGTGCGTGCATCGGCAACGATCTGCTCGGCACGGGCCTTAGCCTTGTCTTCGGCTTCTGACACCATGGTAGTAGCTTCCGTGTGGGAGCGGGCGATGATCTCGTCAGCTTCCTTACGGGCATCTGCTAACAGGTCAGCAACCTTTTCTTCAGCGGTAGCCAATGCTTCTTCAGCTTGTTTTGCTTCTTTCATGCCAGCTTCGATCTGATCACGGCGGTTGTCGATAGCCTTAATAAGGGCTGGGTAGACAAACTTAGCCAGGATTGCGACCAAAATCAAAAAGGCAATGGTCTGCTCGACCAGCAATTTGGCATCAAGACCCAGAGCCTCAAAAAGGCCCGGTGATGTTTCCTTGGCTGCTTCAGCAGACGCAACAATCAAATTTTGCATAAAGGGAAATGTCCCCCGTTACTACTTCAAGAACTTAATAATAAGGGCAACGACCAAACCGATGATAGCTAGGGCGTCCACGAATGCCATAGCAAGAATCATAAGGGTTCGGACCTTACCGACTGCTTCTGGGTTGCGGCCTACGGCCTGCATTGCACCAAAACCTACTAAACCAAGGCCGATACCACAAAGGCCGGCACCAATAGCGTAGGTCAAACCAAATGCTAGATTGTCCATTAATTATTACTCCTTTTATTACCTATTATTTTACCATGCACTTCTTCGGGGACTTTAGGCTTCGGCCTTAACGGCTTTAGCTTTCTTGGTCTTAGCCTTCGAATGCGACTCGTCCGCATGGTCTTCGCCATGGTCCTCGTCCGGGTTCGGAAGCCCCAATGAAATGAATACAATGGTCAACATAAAGAATACGTATGCCTGTACGGCACCGACGAAAAGTTCCAGCATGTAGAACACAGGCAGTGCAACTACAGAGGCATATCCGGTCAGGAAGGCGATAACAACAAGCAACACTTCACCACCGAAGACGTTACCGAAAATACGGAGGGAAAGAGCTGCGGTACGTGAGAACTCGGCAATGATTTCGAGTAAACCAATCGCAAAGTGCAACGGGTCTTTCAACGGGTTGAACAGATAGCGCTTGGCGTTACCGAAGAAACCCCGGCGCTTGATAGCCCAGATCTGTGCGGTAATGATGGAAATAATGGCCAGCGCCAGCGTAGTGTTCAGGTCAGCAGCTACACCGCGTAATAGGGGTGCATGCTCTTCGCCATAGGTAATAGGACCAACGATTGGCAACAGGCCCAACCAGTTGTTGAGCATGAAGAACAGCATGAGAGTAACAGCAAGCGGGATAACCTTGTGGGCGATCTTTTTGTCGCCGATAACTTCTACGGTTGTGTCATAAAGACTTTCGAAAAGCATCATAACGGCGTGCATAAAGCGGCTGCGGCTACCATTGCGGATAGCGCGTACGGTTGCAAATAGAATCCACAGTAACAGGCCGGTTCCCACCATGCCTAGCAACTGGGCGTTGGTTATAGCCAACGGACCAAAATGGAATAACACCTCAGGCGCAATGCTGATGTGCGGACTTGCAGCTTCTGATGCAAACATTCCTATCATTACTTTTTATCCTCCTGTTGTTCAACGCTTAGTAGTTGCCGTTTGAGCAATGCTCCGGCAACAAAAAAACCAACTACCATACCTGTAAGTGTAACCCATGGCGAAGTATCAAACTTGCGGTCAGCAAAAATGCCGATCCCAGCAAAGATAACTACTGGTATAGCGATACGCCATGTCGTGTCCATGAGATCTGAAGCGAGGGTGCCTAAAGAATAGGGGTCTTTGCCACTAGTAGATTTAGTCGTCGGATGGGCGGCGGCTCTCTTCATTTCTTGCTCACTATACCAGAACAGGGGTAGCCCGCGCAATGGGGCATTATCACAAAATTACAGGCGCCGCTTTTAAGAAGCAGAGGATACTTTGATGCGGTTGGCGTTCAGATCGACTTTGTAGGTTTTACCGCCAGCCTGGAAGCTCCACTTGTCCGGGCCATCGGTATAACCCATCGAAACAACAGTACAACCTTCGTCCGCAGTCAGAACAACATCAGACTCGTAGATTTTTTTGCTGCCATCGTTCTCAACCCGGGGTACTATTGCGATACCGCCAACAGGAGGCATAGCCGTATCTCCCTCCGGTTTGATTTCGATAGGAGTATCGAGATCAACATACGCGAATTTGCCGTCAGCAGCTTCCTTGGCAGTAATAGTAACGCCTTTTGAGCCTACTGTTTCAGCCTTATCGGCTTTGGGGCCGTTAAGGGCAACTGCCGGCCAGTTCAAGCAATTCTGCTGTACTGGATCAATAGGCTGGACATCATAACCTGTCGTAGAGCCGACCTTCTGGACCGGCGCGCCCATCATAGGACCAGTTGCATATTCTTCATACTTGCCTTTTGCTGCTAGGCCGAGAATATCTGTAACCTTGGGTCCCACCAAAACGACAGGGCTGTAGAAACCGCCAGGTTGTTCAGAAACAATTTCGCCGTCATGGCCCAGGCCATATTGGTGCCCAAGCTCGTGGCCGCCTATTTGCTTGAACACGTCATCAGGGTTACCGCCAGCTAGAACCGACTTCTTCACGGCAGGTACGAAGACCTCGGCATGACGGCCGCCTTTATTAGACGCAACACCTGGTGTCTTCGGGGTACAGGCAAGCGAATCGGTCAAGCTCAAGATATGATCATACTTAGCAAGTTCAGGCATTGCCGCATCGGCGCTATACGAAGCAAAGGTCTCGGGGTTTGAGATATCCACACAGCCTGTTTGGGCTATGGTATCTTTCCAGCGCTTTTCGGCAGCATCAGATGCTTGTATCGCTTTAATCTCAGGGTTAAGCTTGCCGTTAGTTTCTTGCGGCATATCCTGCTCGATCGCGTCGGCGATCTTCTGGGCTTGCTTAAGGGGGATACCGGAGGTAATTAAGGCTACGCTGCCGCTCTTCATGACTTGCGCACAAGCTTTCGCCTTGTCTTTATGCTCCTGGATATTTTCAGCACGCGTCAAGGTGTTAAGATTAAATACCTCGCACGGTGCATTCGGTAATTCAGGCCTTGGGGTAGGTGTCGCGAGCGGGGCGGCCGCTACGCTTCCGTTGTCTCTTTCTTCGGTCTCAGTGGGGGCGCCCTCCGAGGTACAGCTCATCAAGCTCACGGCAGCCGCAACGGCAACACATGCTGCTGCGAACCGGCTGGTTCCAGATAGATGCGTAGGATCAGTTGCGTCCATCTCTATAGGAGCAACGGCTTGGTCTGCAAAAGGGATTTCTGGGGCACTCATAAGTGTATGATTATACTATAAATACAGAACTATGTCAATGTACGCTATCCTATAGACCTCACCCAGCCTGATGCTATACTAGGTATATGGATTCAAAAGTTACTGTTTATAGTGCTGACTGGTGTGCGTTCTGCCACGCCGCTAAGGACTACCTCGACAAAATTGGCGTCAAATATACCGACAAAAATGTTGAGCACGATATTGCGTTTGCCCAGGAAGCCGTACAAAAGTCTAAGCAGACTGGCATCCCGGTAATAGATATCGATGGCACGATTATTATCGGTTTCGACCGTCCGCGGATCGATGCAACGCTCAAAGAGAAAAAACTCGTCTAGTTACCGCAGGTATACATACTCATGGCCGACCATGACCGACAGAGTAAAGTCTTAGTAATAGAACTTGGTACCCGTCTGCAAGAGGCGGGTATTGATATTAATGGCAGCGGGGCAACGCCTGGCACACGCATTGTTGCCGTAGATGTCATGCTCGGCATGCTTATTTCTCACACGTCAGACCGCCTGGATATGGGCGGGCAACACGCCGATGACGTCGCCTTTGGTGTGATCGGCGCATATAGCGATTTCACCTCGCGTCCAACTGGCGGCCTGCGCGACCTTATGGACCGCCGCCTGCAGGAACCGCCATTGCGCGAACACCCCACAGTGCAATTGGCTGGAAGTCTGGCCATGGAAGGCATAGAATATGCAGACCTGCCCGGAGTGGCCGGGGAAGTATTAGTAGCGTTAGCCGTGGCTGACCATAGGGGAATACTGCCGAATGTCATTTGAAGATTATAAGAGCAAAGAATCTGTCGTTATCGTGTATACGGGCGACAGCAAAGGCAAGACGAGCGCCGGCCTTGGCCTGCTTGTGCGGGCCCTAGGCAACCGCTGGAGCGTAGCATTTATCCAGTTCATTAAACACTGGGGCGTAGGCGAGCACGTTTTTATCCGCGACATTATGCCGCTCTTTAAAGACCAGCTTTATTTCTACAAAGGCGGCAAGGGGTTTTATAACGCCGGCGACATGAGTGCCGACTTTGTGAGCGAAGAGCAACACAAGCAAGCAGCAGTCGAAACGTATGACGAAGCGCTCAAAGCGGCCACGAGCGGAGACTACGACCTCGTTATCTGCGACGAAATCTGTAATGCCGTCCATGACGGATTACTCACCAAGGAACAGCTCAAGGACCTTCTTGAAAAGCGGGCACCCAAAACCAGCCTCTGCCTGACAGGGCGCAACTTCCCGGAAGAGCTGTTGCCACTGGTAGACATCGCTACCAACATGACTAAGATCAAGCACCATTTTGACGACAAATTCCTAGCTAATAAGGGAATAGATTTTTAAGAGAGTAGCCTATGCGGCATCCAGCAGCATATAAACCCGATTTTGGCAGGGTAGTCCTGCTCCAAAACCACACTAATGAATCCCAGCGGCTGGCGAGGGAATGCGAGGATGAGCTGCGCAGCTCAAAGCTTGGGCTGCCGGTCACAACTCTTACCACATTGCCTGGCGGTCAGAGCCCCAACAACGAGCTACTCTCCAAAAAACTTGAAGAGGGCGACCTGGTAGCAGGCATCTTTGGCGACGGGACAATCAGGGATATATTGCTGGCGCTGCGCGACAAGCCGTTCATCTCACTTAAGGGAGGTAACGCCCGTGATTTCGGTAGCGCTACACATCGCAACCCAGACGCCCCGCCCAGCGAGCTCATACAGAAAAGCGTTGCCATAGGGGCCCGGGTGCTTTCGTGGACAGCCAGCAACGGCGGCGTGGTCATAGCGCATGAGCAAGCCGTATCCTACATAGGCCACGGCGAGACGGCGATGGGCTCTGTGCGTATGGCTTCAGATGCATATCGCGGCCGCCCGAAAGGCATGCACCGCGATTGGGATCTGGGATTGGCTTCAATAAACAGCACCCTGCGTTTCCAGGCAACCGACAATGCTGGCAAAGAGTGGGATGTAAGCGACTTGTCATTCAGTAAAGGGCGGCGTATGGCCAAGTTGGGAAGGATACCGGTTGATCACTGGGATCCTTATTTCCATCTCACGCCGTTTGGCACAAGTAAAACGGCAAAGTGGCTGACAGCTGGCGGCTTATTTATCGGGCATCCTCCGGGAACAAGCTACGAAGCCTACGGCTTTACGGTCCACCAGGAAATACCTGTGCATTTTGACGGCGATCCGCCAGTTACTATTCCTGCCGAGAGTCACATCCAGGTTGGTTTGGGCCAAGAGTACACGCTCATGACCACCCGCCTCAAGGCGGCCTAAACGCACCACAAACCCTAAACATATCACGTACATAACACCTTAGTATGTGATAAATATCATGTGTATATTTTATTGAAGACGACGCAAATACATACTATAGTTCGCTTTAGATGTCCGGGTTATTTCTTCCAGAATCGTTCAGCTCAAACGAACCTCCTGAGAGAATTTTTGGCTGGGAAACTGAATACGACATACGTACCCTTGAAGGACGAAACCAACTTGCCTTGGATAATATTGAACCGTGGCTCGACATGTGGTTCAACGAAGACAACCTGGCGGCGCTCGGCTTGTCGGCCGTCGCCCTTAATAATAAGCGCTACCAGTGGCTCTCAAATGGAGCATATGTATACCCTGATGTCGGGCACCTGGAATACTGCACGCCAGAGAGCCTTGGACCATACGAAGCAACCTTGGCCGCCCATGCAGGCAATATAGTCCTAGCGCGCCTACTGTCGTTAAGCGGCAGCCAGGAACAAGTCTTCAGGCGCAGCGCAACAGTTAATATGGCGACAGGAGACATCGTAACTAAGGGTCTGCACCGTAATTTCTGTATCCCCGACTATATAACAGGTGGAAACTTCGCTCCACTCGAAACACTAGCCGCAACACAGTGGTACGCATGGGGTGGCATAGCCACAAAGCAAGGGTTTGATATTGCGCCCAAGGCACGGGACATTGGCCTAAACGTAACCTCAAGCCTGGGTAACCGTACGGCGCGCGGCAATAAGCCGTTTGCTATCATCCGTAGCGCTCAGGGTGGGGGTGATGCCGATACTAACCTTAAAGAGCACGGCCTGGGTCGTTATGAAGACCGCACCGGCACACCGTCTTCACCATGGTCGGACTTTATGGGGCTTGCAACCTTCTCGCTCATGCTGCGCGTGCGGGAGCATCCACAGTTCAAAGACCTTAATGACCGGCTCAGTAACCTTGAGTTATGGGACAGCGTAAAGGTATTCCAGGCAGCCGCGCAAGACATGCAGATGAAGAACATCTACAGCCTCAGGAACGACCGTAAAATGAGCGTACCTGGCATACAGGAGGAAATGGCGAGTATTGCGATGGACCTAAGCGAAAGGGTTAAACTGTCCGAATCAGAATTGTTTGCAATTCATTTATGGAGAGTAACTAATGCCAAACTGCGCGATGTCCTCGGGGGCGATGCAGACCTGCGCGAGCTGAAGCACATAGGATGGGTAGGCAAAGTTGTCTGCCTGAAGGCTAAGTTTGGCGAAGAAGCCGTTGCGGCTGGCGCTCCAGGCGTATTGAAAGCATGCCTCAACTGGGACCGGGTAGGGCCACAAGGCGCAGGCCAGATCTTCTACGAAAAGCGCGGGCCAGAGGTAGCCAAAGCGACCGAGGCCGAAAAATATGTTGCCAATCCACCCGAGGGCACACGGGCACGGGCGCGTGCTGATTTCGTCAGCCAGCACCACATAGGGGAAGTAAAAGTTACCAGCATGCGCTGGCCATTCGTCAAGATTAAGGGCGATAATATCACAGAGACAATTAACCTCCACCCGTACCAAACCGTCGCCGCATAACCAAAATGCGCTACAATGACGCGTATGTCTAAGCGCAAGCTTCTTACAAAGAAGAACATCAGTCTTATAACAACGCTGCTCGTATTGCTCATTGGCTTCATCGCCCAACGCTACGGTTTGGTTGAAGATACCTCGCAAAAAGTCGCCGAGAATGACCCCGGCCGCTACAGCGTCACACGCTTCATTGACGGCGATACGTTCGCCATAGACATGAACGGCACCAAGGAAACTGTGCGTATGATCGGTGTCGATACCCCGGAAACCCACAAACCAAATACACCCGTGCAGTGCTACGGGCCAGCGGCTGCGGCATATACCAAGAATCTTATCGGCGAAAATACCGTGCGCCTGCAAGCGGACCCCACCAATCAAAACCGCGACCGCTATGGCCGCTTACTGCGCTATGTGTATCTCCCGGATAACAAACTTGTCCAAAAAGAACTTGTCGCTAACGGCTACGGCTTCGCCTACACCTCATTCCCGTTCCAGAAGAAGGATGAGTTCGTCACCGCCGAGAAGCAGGCCGAGCAGGGCGCAAAAGGCCTCTGGGGCAATTGTACCGTCACCGACACAAACGGCCGCAAGCAGACTAATGTCGCCGAGTAAGCTTACTGATAGCCAGGAATACGAAGGATATCAGGTAGAGGTTGAAGGCGCCGAAGTACCAGACCAGGGGCCAGCTTTTCTTGCCATGGATACGCAGTGTTGTCGGCCACCACTGCAGGTAGCCCCAGAGCTCGTTGCGGTCAGACTGGACGCGGCGTAGTTCGGCATTGGTCTTGATGGAGGTGTCATAGGTGATTTCGTAGCCAGCTTCATCTATATGGATAGCCAGATCGAGGTCTTCGTGGATGTCGTTGCGTTTGCAGACATGCCTGCGGACAGCTTGCCACTGCTGCCTGGTAACAGCCATATTGGAACCCCACAGGGTGTAGTGTCCAAGCAATGCTTTATTGAAGCCAAACGCCAGGATGCCGTAACTCCAGCTCACGAAATGGGGGAAGGGCATGTTATAGAAGTAACCCATGCCAGTCCAGGCCTCCTCGCTGTGCTTGGGGTCACTATAAAAAGCGCTAACATGCGCAACCCATTCCTTGGGCAACTGGATATCAGAGTCAATCCGTCCGATAATATCGCCCTTGGCGGCGTCAAAGCCGGCGTTGCGGGCAAATACGATGCCTTGCTTGGCCTCCGGGACGACGCGTACAAACGGGAATTCTCCAGCAACTGTGGCTGTATTGTCCGTAGAATTATTATCTACCACGATCACTTCGTACGGTGCGACCGTCTGGGCGGCAATAGCTTCCAAACAGAGGCGGAGATGGCGCTCTTCGTTGTGGGCTGGTATAACTATACTAACGCGTACGCGTGACTTACTCATTTTCATTAGTGTACTTCATCTTATATGCAAAAACTGGGCAAAACCTTAAAGAAATCCATCATCTTCCTCAAGCGAAAAACCGCTGCGTACTACAATGCCAACCGCTGGCACCGTGCTTTGATATTTACGTTGATCGGCCTCGGCGTGTGCCTTGGCAGTATGTACGGCATAGCCCGTTGGTATATCTCCCAGAACGACCACAAACCGATGGTATACGGCACGTCATTTATCCCGGCCTATGCTTCTGCCCTGGGTCTAGACCCCGAAGAAACTATGGACGCTCTCATCAATGATGCAGGTGTTAGGCATTTCAGGTTGGTGAGTTATTGGAACCAGCTCGAACCCGAGCAAGGACGCTATGACTTTACGCTGCTCGACTGGCAATTCCGCAAAGCAGAAGCCGCTAACGCCAAGGTAACGTTAGGGCTTGGGTTGCGCCAACCACGCTGGCCTGAGTGTCACATGCCCGACTGGGCCAAGGGACAACCAGTTAACGTCTGGCAGCCGCAGCTCGAAGACTTTATTGCCGCTGTCGTAAACCGCTACAAGAACTCTCCAGCCCTGGACAGCTACCAACTGGAAAACGAATTCTTCCTAAAGGGGTTCGGCAAATGCGAGAACTTTGACCGCGACCGCCTCGTGAGTGAAGCTAAGATCGTAAAGCAGCTTGACCCATGGCATCCGTTGATTATTACGCGCAGTAACAACGCGCTTGGCTTGCCAATGGGCGATCCGACGCCCGACGAATTCGGCATATCTATCTACAAGCGCGTTTGGGATGCTACGCTCACCAAGCGCTACCTCGAGTATCCGTTCCCAGCCTGGTATTACGCCTTTGTAGCTGGCAGCCAAAAAATGGTGACGGGTAAAGACATGATTATCCATGAGCTCCAGGCCGAGGCTTGGCCACCTAACAGCCAGTTCATGACCGAAGTCAGCCTGGAAGAACAGAACAAGTCGTTCAATGCCGAGCGCTTCAAGGACCGCCTGAAGTTTGCCGAGGGAACTGGTATGCGCGAAGTATACCTATGGGGATCTGAATACTGGTACTACCGCATGGTTAAAGAAAAAGACCCAAGCCTTTGGTATGTAGCCAAAGATGCGTTCCACAAGAACGAACGGTAACCTGCTAAACTAATTTTTCTTCAAGGCGCATAGCTGCGCGCAGGCCACTGACAAATGCACCGTCAATGAACGGGCCGCCTAAGTAGTCCCCAGCAAACGTCAGGGGCTCTGCCTGGTCCTCAATTTCACCGTTCATGAATGCCTGCAGCTGTTTGACATATCCGACGTCAAAGTACGGCAAGGCTTCCGGCCATTTCTGGACACGCCATTCGCCGCTGGAACGAGCTGGTTCCAGATCCAGGTCAACATCCTCCGAGAGAATAGCCTCTATCTGCTTATCACTCTTGCGGCAGAGTTCACGGCCTAAGCTGCCCGGGCCGTATAGTTTCACAGCATCAGCATCAGGCGCCCGGTCTGACAACACGGTCATGGCGTTGATAGTCCTGCCTTCTTTGCGGGGATAGCCTATAGCGTACGTATGGCCTTTTCCGGACCGTGGCAGGCGGTAGCTTACATTCACCGTTGAAGAGTACTGTACTGATGAGAAGAATTCACGCTGGCGGGGGGTTAGCCCCTTAATAATCTTTGGTACCACGGTAGCTGTCGTAGCGCAGACAATACCGTCAGCCGTAAATATGCGCATACCTTCAGGCGTATCAACACTAAGGGCATATTTGCCCGATGGAGCCTGGTACACCTGTTTAACCTTGTGCGACAAGAGTATTTTTGCTCCCTTGGCGGCTGCTTCGGGGATCTGGTTGAGCCCTCCTTTAAGAATATATGTATGCCGCTGGCGCAGGGCAGAAGCGCCCTTAAATAACGCCTTGCCTACAGCAAACGACGTTTGCTCAGGCGGCCAATACAAATAACTGTCCAGGGCAGGGCCAAAGACGTAGTCAACGAGCTCGCGGCCATATTTGCTGCTGAAGTGCTGGGTTATAGATTCGGTGTCATACGGGGCGGCTTTCCAGATCTTGTGCAAGTCCAGGTTGTGCCAGGCGGGGAATGTCTTGAGGAATTCCACCAGTAGCAAGCGCTTGGCGCCCCATGACAACCAGGAAGTGCCTAAGATAGTGGAGAGCTTTTGCAAGTCTTGCGGCTTACCATCCCGCACGATGGCAGAATCACTTTTGCGTTCTAGCAGTTTGTCCGAGAGGCCGGCATCTTGCAGGAAAGCCAAAACCGTCTTGTACTCGCCAGTCATGAACCCGGCGCCCATTTCGGATACTAAGCCGCCGATAGACTGGCTATATATCCGGCCGCCAATACGTTCAGAAGCTTCAAGAATCGTTACCTCGTAGCCCCGCCTCATGAGCATATGGGCGGCAGCCGTTCCAGACATACCACCCCCGATCACTACAATGGTTCGCATACTATTATTGTACCAGTGTCGGGCAGTATATATCGCAAATAGACAAACAGCGGTACAATGTTGCCCTGATGAAAAACGCACCAGCAGCACCAGTTATAGACCCGCAAAAGTACGGTATTAGCTTTTCTCTTAAACAATGCCGCAACTTTGGGATCGGGGGCCGCGAGACATTCAAGTGGCTCATAGAAGAGGCTGGCTTCAGGCGGTTCAGGCTCATGAGCTATTGGAACGACCATGAACGGCAACCAGGTGTATTCGACTTCTCGCAATTGGATTGGCAGGTTAAAGAAGCAGCAGCTAACGGCTGCCTGGTAACGTTGTGTCTAGGGGCCAGGCAACCACGCTGGCCGGAAAACCACTGGCCGGGTTGGGCATGGGAGCTGCCTAAGGCTGAACGCAGTAAAAAACTCCTGGAGTTCATAGAAAAGGTAGTCGAGCGGTACAAGGACTACGACAACATCGTGAGCTACCAACTCGAGAATGAAGCTTTGCTCAAAAACTTCGGCCGTCTACCCGAGGTTGACCGCAAGCGCTTGCGCCAAGAATACGCACTCGTAAAACGCCTTGACCCAGCGCGGCCCGTTATTATGACCACCAGCACATCCTGGGGCATACCAATGCGCCGCCCTGTACCTGATATGGTTGGCTTTTCCTATTACCGGATACTGTACGGCAAGAACGGCTACAGCCATGCCTTCCACTATCCGTCAGTCGACAAGATACGAGCCTGGAGCATTAAGCTGCTGCATCGCAAGCCAAGTTTCATCCATGAGCTGCAACTTGAACCTTGGGGTCCAACCGCTATCTGGAAAATGACAGTGCCGGAACAAGACAAATCAATGGGCGCTACAAATATCCGCATTAACGTGGCGCTAGCGCGTAAGACCAATCTCTATCCTATAGATATATGGGGAGCAGAGTGGTGGTACTGGCGGTATAAGTGCATCCACGACCCAAGTATATGGATGGCCGTACAAGCGGCTCTAACTAAAAAGGACTGACAGTAAGCCAGTCCTTTTGTGACGCTTGGATCTTGTTAGAATCCGCTGCGGTTTACGTTGACCACCCGGTCGTTGAAGTAGGTGACCGTCACAACCTTGTCGCCATCAGAGTAGGTACAGATCTCTGTTTTGCCAGCTGCAACAGTGTTGGCAGTGACCGTACAAGTCTGTGAAACGCCGGTTGATTTAGCTTCGACATTTGCTTTGGTATCACCGTTCTCTACGCCAACTGAAAAGTTGAGGATTGGTGAAGGCGGAGGCGTTGGAGTGGGGGTAGTGCCGCCGTTGGAGCCATTTGATCCGTTAGAACCGTTGCTGCCATTAGTGCCATTCGTACCGTTAGTGCCCGAATTGCCAGTGGACGTACCGTCGGTTGAGTTATTGTCAGTTGCTCCGCCGGAGTCATCGCCTGTTGTTTCTTGGCTTGTGTCGTTCTTCTTGTTGCTGTCGTCGTTGCCATTGAATGGCCACCAGTTATTGTGGGCGAAAAGCCACCAGAGTAATAGCAAGAAAAGAATAACGAGCAGGACCGCAACAATACGGTTTTTGTTCTGCTCTTCCTTTTGCTTTTTAGTCGGTTTATTATTGCTCGCTTGTTTATTTTTAGCCATTTTAATAACCTTTTTTAGTTTTTATTTATTTGGAGGTATAAATCTCAATATATTCTCAGTTAGTAGATTGTACAACATTGCTTTTTTTACTGCAGATGTTAAAGCATGCTTTACGTTGTTAGATACTCGTAATTTCTTTAGAAATATACTATAATATATGTATGAACAATCGGAAGGGTGGTAAAACACCACTCTTGCCGGTACGGACTCTTCTTATCGGACTGTTGCTTTGCGCCAATATAACAATGGTGGGGGTACTCGTACACAGCCACTCGACCACTGACGCGCAAAAGACCACCATAGGCAACTGCAAGGAAGCGCCAGAAAAGCTAAATGGCCTGCCGCTTAGCCTCGACCGGCCCGGCATAACACAGGAAGAAGCAAGCCAGTGGCAGTATAGGGTCGGCGGCATGACACCCGCTGAACTCAATGAGAGTATAAAAGAGTGCAGCCCCATCAGGGGAGCTTACACTGCAAATACCGAGTATGTACTCAATTGGAGGATCAGCTACACCGAACCAGACAATGGTCAATGCTCGGTCGATAAGGTTGCCGTCGGGATCCGCACTCGACAGACATATCCGCTATGGGAGGCTCCCGCTGCAGCCCCGGCAAGCACGAATGATACCTGGAATGCCTTCATGGACAACCTTAGCGTACATGAGGACGGCCACACCAAGCTCGATCAGCAATATGCCCATGAATTACTGGGTGACCTGCAAGCGATAACAAACTATGACTGCGAGACAATCGAACAGCACGCTAAAGATATTGCCGCTGTTCGCACCAAAGCGCTAGCCAGTGCAAACACAGCTTATGACGCTACAACCAGCCATGGCAGCAGCCAAGGCGCAAAACTACTCAGTAACTAACCTATAGCCAGTAGGCGTTAGGATAACGCTCAGCGACTTCCTCTATGGGTGCTGAAAGTTCCACCGCCTCAATACAGGGTCCACGTAAGTCATAGAAGGTAGAAACATCCTCGTCAACCACACCGAGAGACGCAAGCATGTCGCCTTTGCCTACGCGGAATGCTACATACAAAGGCTGGCTATCTGCATCTGCCGCCGTACGGGCCAGATCTTCTTCGCTCAGGCCAACTGATGCAGCCATAACATTAGCGCCAATAGCATATGCCCCTGCAAGGCCAGTGCCTGGCTCACCGGTGTATTCATACACGGTCGAACGGTCAGTCCTAAGAACAGCCGCATGCGTGTACGTAGCGGGCCTGTTACCCGATTCTTTAACGCCAGGTACGTGTATCCAATCTACGTGATTGGCGGGCACCGTCGTGCGGTGCCAACGGGTAGGGTGGTCGCCCATAACGAACTTTCCAAGCGTTTTAGGTGTCGCAGCGCACACGGCAGAAAGCTGGTCAGTGAACTCGGCAAAGCCGTTCTCAAAAACAGTTGATCGTTGCTGACTCATGCGGCCAATATACCATTTATTTGTACACTGGGCTATTACACGTTACGCATTGGGTTCGTGCCAGAGAGCTTCCTCTAGAAGCCGGTCGAAAGAAGCACCGCTACTGTCATGTACCGCCATAGCAGGGTCATAGACTACATGGTAGCCAGCCTCTTCGGCGAGCCGGCCCCAGTAGCGAGTTGCGCCGCCACGGCCGAACCGTTCATCTAAGGGGGCCTCAACGATCAAATCGGTCTGGAAGGCAGCGCCAGCAGCGCTCATAAAGCCGTTGTCGCTAACAGCCTGGTCTTCCACCTCTGCATACTGGTCATAGTAATCGGAGTTTCCACGAAGGACAACCATACCAAACAGCGATGCATTGCGATCCATAACTCGCGGACCGTATGCGCCAGCAGCGTCAGACTCGCCAATATGATAGGAAGCCGCGCGCAACGCCTGGTCGGTAGCAAAGCGGTTGCCGGCGCTCATGACAACCGTCAGTCCGCTCTGCTGGCTTGTCCAAAAAGCAGCCGTATTAAGGCCTTCTGCGTTATTTGACGTCTCTTCCTGCTGAAGGACTTCGACACCCAAGTCAGCCAAATCCGAACGCTGGGTATGGCTCGGATCAAATTGCACGACATCCACCGATGCAGCCAAGCGGACTTTGGATTGGTCGCCATAATCCTGCTCACGCATATTTTTGGCAGTAGCAATCACTCCGTCAACACCCTGCGGGTTCTTGCGGGCATCAATAAGAACGCTGGCAGGCAGCTCAGCAATGGCAGTATTCGCTGTCCGTTCTGCGGCAGCATTAAGAGTCTTGCACACGCGGCTTACGCCGCGCACGATAATTAGGCTGGCTAGCGTTGAGGGCCCGTTAAGGGCTTCGGGATCAAGCAGCCGGGGATATAGCTCTTTACCAAGACTCATATATAATTGTATATTATAGCATAATTATCATTACTTGTCTATTTCCACCTCTGTAAGTTACAATAGTTGGTATTGTGAAGAAAAAGAAGGCAAACCAGCCAAAACAGATAACCAACCGCCGCGCCCGGCACGACTATGAGCTCGGCGATACATTACTCGTGGGTATTGTTTTGAGCGGGGCCGAAACTAAAGCGTTGCGTATGGGCCACGGGCAGCTGCGTGGAGCGTATGTCACCTTTAAAGATAACGAACTATGGCTCATCAACAGCACCATCCATGGCACCAATGGCATCCCTATTTCCGAAGAAGGCCAGACCCGCACCCGCAAACTTCTGGCCAAAAAACGCGAGATCGGACATTTCCAGGAAGCCAAACAACAGGGGCGCACCATTGTCCCGCTTGAGATCCTGACCCAAGGCCGCTACATTAAGCTTCGCATCGCAATCGGCAAGGGTAAGAAGCTCTACGACAAACGGCAAACCCTTAAATCGCGCGACGAATCACGCCGCATTAACGCTGCGCTGAAGAACCGCTAGTGCTACAATGGTCGGCATGAAGCGCTTGCTACTTATTGCTATCAGCATCGTGTCCGTACTAGCCGTTAGCGGTCCTGTTCCTTCTGCATCGGCCCACGGGGAAGAAAGCGACCATTACAAGATTAACCTTGGGGCCCGGGGCCCGGAATGCCAAACCGAGGGGTATATAGCACCGCGCGAGATAAAGGTACCTCAAGGCAATGTAACTATCGACTTCGTAAACCAGCAGCCAACCAAGCTTGAAGTACAAGGTCTTCCGAGTGGCAACTTCATAGTTATCGGCAACAGCACCGTCGAAAAAGAAATATTCGCCAGCAAAGATATCACCATAACTACCTGGCTGGAGATGCAGGACTGCAAAAAAGCCACTGCCCTCATTAAAGTTGGTCCGGCAGGTCCGCAGGGCGGGGCATTCCTATGGATTATTGTGATTGGCGCCATCGGTACCGGACTATTCTACTTCTCACGTGCCCGCCGCAAAAACGGCAAACACGGCCAGACGCCACGCAAAGAAACATCCAGCCATTGATCTCTGTTAAAGAATTGGTATAATAACCTCAGCTCCAGAGGGCGTTTTTAATTTGAAAATGCCGGTGCTCCTTTACAAACAATTTGGCGTATAACTCCCTGGTTTTTGGTGAGCCCGCTTCCTGCGTGGGGAAGTTCGGTGCCCGGAAAAGGGCGCAATAGCATGGCGCGCCGCGTTCATGCTATGGGTAAACAAATAATCCGGGGTAGCTCAGCGGTAGAGCGGGTGGCTGTTAACCACTAGGTCGCTGGTTCGAATCCAGTCCCCGGAGCCAGGGAATTGTCCGTCAATGTTTGTAATCACCAGACCGTCCGAAAGGGCGGTTTTTTGGTGCAATGTTATGCGTGTCCTATGATTAACATAGCGCATTAGAATTGAGGGGTGATATGAACATAGCCGTACTGGCCGCAAATGGCAGGACCGGAAAAAAATTCGTAGAACAAGCCTTAGCGAATGGCCATACCGTCCGGGCCGGCGTATACGGGGGCAACGACCTGGCGCCGCATACCAATCTGCACATTATGCAATGCGATGCTACCAACGAGGCGCAGGTAGCAGCATTGCTGCACGGCCAAGATGCGGTCGTAAGCTTTATCGGCCACGTAAAAAATTCGCCGCCCTCTGTCCAGACAGACGCGATGCGGACGCTGGCCGTAATCATGGCACAACTCAAGATACGCCGAGTAATAAGCCTCACGGGAACTGGTGTACGGTTTGCGGGCGACAAGGTTACATTAGTAGACAGGCTATTGAACATGGCTGTCAGCGTCATCGATCCAGCGAGAGTCAAAGATGGACGCAACCACGCCGAGATCCTGAAGAAGAGCGACCTGGACTGGACCATTATCCGCGTACTAAAGCTACAGAATGTTGCCCCTAAACCTTTTAAACTGACGCCGCACGGACCAACAAAATGGTATGTTGGCCGCGAAGAGGTTTCACGAGCCGTACTACAAGTACTGGAAGAGAACAGTTTTGTGCTCCAGGCACCAATAATAAGTAAGCCCTAAAGACATGCCAGCCCAACCTTGTTTTGATATACTGCGCTTATGGCTACAAAGAAACAAAAAGCACATACACACTCCAAATCACTCATTATTCTCGTCGCTGTCCTATCAGTGCTCACCCTTGGTCTGATCATCAATACTATCGTGACTACCTACTTGTTCAAGAAAGACCAGCAGCAAGACAACCAGCGGATCGCCAACCTCATCCTGGATGCCGTAGATAACTTGAGCCAGCCATTGCTTAAGGACCCGTCCGGCAAGCAATTCATCCCCGAAGCAAAGCTAAGTCTGCCCGCAACGGACCCTAGTGTCGGCGAAGTTGTATACAATTATTCGGCAGCAGGCGACGGCATCACGGAACGGCTCAACGTTGCCAGCAAACGATCGATCAAGTTAGCAGAAGTACCGCTGCGTAACTCAGAGCGCAATAAACTAGAGGACGTATTCGACAGCGTACCCAAATTACAGGCATGTGCCCGCGGTATACAGGTCACATTTGCACCGGAAGAAGACTACAAATACCAGGCCACGAAACAGCTCGCCAACGGTAAAACCGCCTACTTCTTTATGGAAGACGGCTGCAAAAATGAAGAGCTGCTGACTTTCGTGCAGCAGCTCGACAGTTATTAGCAGGTACTGCTAGTCAGCTTTGGGGCCGGCGATATTAACCATCCAGCTAATACCGAATTTGTCGACGAGCATGCCGAACTTGTCACCCCAAGGCGCTTGCTCTAGGGGCAGAGTGACTTGGCCGCCCTCTACAAGCTTGTTGAAGTAGCCGTAAAGCTCCTCTTCATTGTCGCCGCTTAGCGACATGCTTATAGATGAACCAGTCTGGTGTTCCGTACCGCTAGGCGTGTCAGCCACCATGAAAAGAATACCGTTGTCTGCCTCAAGCACGCCATGCATGACTTTGTCGACTTCGCCTTCGTCCATAGGCATGTCACCCTTGAACTCGCCGTACGTGCTAATGTCGACTTTGCCGCCGAAAACTGATTCGTAAAACGAAAGGGCTTCACGGGCATTTCCTTTAAATGACAGGTATGGATTGAGCTTGGATGACATAGGAATCTCCTTACGGTTATCTACCCATCATAACACCAGCTAATAGGGGAACGAGCCATTCCGTGCTAAGATATAGACAGCAAGTCACTCGACACTCGATCCAAGCATATATTGCGCCTTTACGCTCACTCTATCTCGGCTAAAGCGAAGACCCTGTCTCGCCTCATAAAAGCTCATAGAAAGGCTTAACAATATGGCATCAAAAATTTTTGTAGGTAAACTCTCCTACAACACAACCGACGAGACACTGCGCGCGCTATTTGAACAGCACGGCACCGTCGAAAGCGCCCAGGTAGTACGCGAACGCGACACCAACCAGTCTAAGGGCTTCGGCTTCGTAGAAATGGAATCCGCAGAAGCAGCACAGAAGGCAATTAACATGCTCGATGGCAAAGAATTTGAAGGCCGCATTATCGTCGTTAATGCAGCACGTCCACGCGAAGACAGTCCCCGTAATGGCGGTATGAGCTTCGGCGGTGGCTTCCAGCGGCGGTAATTATGGCAACCGGCCCTCACTCCAGCACTTCCGAATTGCTATATAAAAGCGCGCAGCGCATGGGTCTCCAGCCTGCTTGGCTCACTCCAAGTGGGCTGTTTGCCATACAGCTCGACGGCCAAGAGCGGTACGTTAACGCGGCCAATAGCCCGTTAAACCCTCACGTCAGTGTCACGTTGACCAAGAATAAGCATACGACCCGTACAATTCTGGCGCGGCATGGACTGCGGAATATTCCTTTTACACAGCCCAAAACACATGAACAAGCCGTTTTATTCCTCCAGGAGCATGGCAAAATAATCGCCAAGCCGGTCGCCGGCTTTGGTTCTCGTGATATTCACATCGTAACTACCGAAGACCAGCTACAATCATTAGACATAGCGGGCTACATTCTGGAGCTGTACATACCTGGTATTGAGATGCGTTATCTTGTACTCAACGACACTGTTATCGGAGTTCACGAAAGTGAATACGGCACATCCGTACAGCCAGACCGCCTCCTGAAGCGTATTTCATTTGCCAGCGATGAATGGGACCAGGGCATGGTCGCAACATCGAGGCAGGTCGCCCGCATACTGGGCCTCAATTTTGCAGCCGTCGACTTTATGGTTGACGAGTCTGGAAACGCCTACATTCTCGAAGTTAATTCTGCACCCGGCTTTAAATGGTTCCACGCCCCTTCATCAGGGCCTGCTATTGATGTAGCCGGATTATTTTTAGAAGCAATGGTAAAGGAGCGTACGCAATGAAACACCCTATAGGTATAGCCCGCAACAATACACCAGTGTATGTGGATCTAATAGCCTCACCGGCCGCCACACACATAGCAAGGCAGCCTCATCTGCTGGAACTAGTACGGGAAGTACTCCGCAACTCATCACCGCGCGGTCCCGTAGTAAATATCGAGTACGACATGGGCCGGCCAATAGGCTACTCGTTCATCGTAAGCACGACTGACGACGACTCAGTCGTATACGCCCAGATCATACGCGACAAGGTATTTACCCGTTTCGTAAAAACAGGCAAACCAAACGCAACCCAGCACGTTACCGTTGTATTGCACCGCGATACTGATGGCGAGTATGAGCTGCGTGACGTCTGGATCGGACGTATGGCACCGCCACGCCCGGGCAGCGGTAATGAGACAGAAGATAGCCACGAGTTCTGGAAGACTCATGCCTACCTCTTGGACAGCCAGATTGTACAACCTCGTTCGGTTACACGCACGTGTCCGTACTAAAGTGAACTAATGTAAAATCCATCACAGCGAACGGCTCTTGGTATATTCTATACTTGTGGAAATGACAGATCAGCACAGGAAGGACGCGTCGGATCTCGAGCGGAAACGCGCCGAATCTGACGCCCTATTTTGGAGCATTGGCGAAGGTGCCATTGCTACCGACGAGAAGGGAAGAATTTCCCGGGTTAATAGTGTTGCCCTCGAGATACTCGGCTACAGTGAAAGAGAGCTACTGAAATCGGTGTATCACGAAACTATCGTAGCGCTCGATGAAAATGACCAGCCGTTGGCCACCGAAGATCGTCCTATTGTGCGGGCCATGACAACCGGCCGGCCAATTTCGGCGCGGCTTGTGTACCGGCGCAAGCATGGCGACAAAATACATGTCTACCTAACCG
>Ga0075366_10000061_pt1 | contig 39988 bp, 67 predicted proteins | sample EndMethybrTD3031_FD_72351 | JGI IMG/M metagenome (GOLD analysis project Ga0075366, IMG submission 72351) | Populus endosphere microbial communities from Tennessee, USA - Endosphere MetaG P. TD hybrid TD303-1 | ecosystem: Host-associated > Plants > Roots > Endosphere | place: USA: Tennessee...
GCGCGACGGGTGGCAACTCTCCGTGCATCAGCCGTCTGCCGGCGGCGCGTGGCGTCTCGCGCGAGGGCGATCACCGAGCCGTTCGCGACGGCATTGATCAGGATCAGGACGACGAGCACGATCGCGCTCGTCGTCCTGATCCTGATCAATGCCGTCGCGAACGGCTCGGTGATCGCCCTCGCGCGAGACGCCACGCGCCGCCGGCAGACGGCTGATGCACGGAGAGTTGCCACCCGTCGCGCTGGTGTGAAGACTCACATCCCGCCAACCCCCATCGTCGTTGACGACCCGCTGCCCCACACACGCGACATCAGCGCGCATCCCATGGTCAGGTGGACGAAAGCAAGCCCCAACGTTCTTGACGCAGAGATCCTCTCTTGACATTTTGAAATCCAAGGAGCTTAGGCCGCGATGACCGTTGTTCAACACCAACCGGCGGATTTCGAAGTCCTGATGGCCGTGCAAACCATAAAGGCCCTTCACAAGAGGAGACTGACACGCGCGGAGTCAGAACGTACACGGTCAATTGATGCAGCCTTCAAACATTTCGGCTCAACAGATGTCGAGCAAGCTGCCCGAAGCACCGCCATTCGTCGCGCGGAGACTGCTTACGAGGACGCGATCCAGAAGGCTACCATGAAGCTCCGCACACGGTTGGCTGATATCAAGGCTCGCGCGGGAACGTGGGCGGACCTCGTGCCAAATTCGCCATAATACGAACTGCCAAGTTTCCTCATCCCGAAGCTGAAACTTGACCCTTGGCACCCTGAGAAGCCATGCTCTGATGCATGGGCCGCCGCAACAGCACCAGTCAAGAGCTCAGCGCCTGGCTTGATCACCACGGGTATCACCATGCACGTACCCGCGTACAGGAGACACCCCACCCGTACGTCGTGTCCCCCCGCCTGGCCCATGCCCGCATCATCCATCAGGCCCCAACAGATCGACCTGTATTCGCCGCGCACGAGCGTGATCACCACATCACGACAGCTGGCCGACGTGCCCTGAAGCGGGGCCAATTCGCCCTGCCACCAGGGCCCGAGGAGAAACGGCGGGGAATCAGGGGACGCCTGCCAATCGACGACGTCGAGCGCGCGAGGGCAGCCCTCGCACGCGCCAGCATGATGCACCACCAGGGCACCATCACCGCTAGACAGCTCGCCCAGGTACATCGCGCCGTACACAGGGCATGGCCGTCAATCAAGATTGGAACCACCTGACCAGGGCACAGGTGACGCCGTGTGCGCCACACCCCCGGCCAGGCCACAATGACCACACCGCCAATCGGCACACCACCCTCACATCCTGAGCCGCCACCACAGCTGCATGTCGCCCTGGAGTGGGCCGCAGCAACTGGTGCGCTCGACGAACTCCGCGCAGCCATGGGCGCCGAGCTAGTCGTCCATTGCAAGGCCTCCACCACGACATATCAAGCAGCCCTAGTGGCCAGCGGAGGACCCGCCCTCGACACAACCGTCACGGAAGCCCTACTGATCGAGCTTGCGGCCTGGTTGCGGGGCCTAGATCCCACCGCCTACGCCTCGCTCACTCGAGCCGCCACCAGCGGGACATTGCTTGCTCTGCAGGCTGGTGAGTAAAAATGTTGCTCTACCTACGTCACGGTGACGATCGAGGTAGCGACGTCTACCGTCATGATCGTCCCCTGAATGATCAGGGGAAACATGACGCTTACAAGGCAGCCAAGCGCCTGATTGAGGCATACGGCCATCCTGACAGGGTGCTCGTCTCCCCATTCCGGCGAACCAGAGAAACGCTTGAGGAGATGATCAAACGTTTCAAGCGCTCCGTGGAAGTTCACCAAGATCCCCGGATCGCCCAGCGGCTCAGCTGCAAGCAGCAATGTGATCCGCGCGTCAGCCCCGAGACACTCACATCGATCACGATCAAGGAGGACGAAGGAGCCTTCCAGCAACGAATCTCAAGTCACGTGGCAAGCGTGCGCGCATGGGCTACCACAAGCAGAGTGTGGTGTATCACCCACCAGTCCGTGATCGAGGCGATTGCTCCCCACTTCCAGGTGAGGCCCCCAAGCAACCTCGACTTTCTCGATCACGTCCTCATGCTCTGAGCACTCAGGCGTGCCGACGACGAATCGGCGTGTGAAACGTCACCTTAGATCCGACAACAATGCCCAGCAGGAGTCCGAGGAGTGCCCCAATTCCACCATACTGGAGCCTGACTTCCTGCTCGATATCTCCTGGATCTCGCCGGTAGCCACGAAAGCCATCAGCACCCGATGACACTCGCGGCAACAGGCCTTGTTCACGAGGACTCATACCGGGACCTTACCACAATCTCGGGATGGACACTTTTTAGAAAAAGCCAGGTCGAGTCACATGGACTCAACTAAGTAAACGCGCATGATCCAGCGTGGAGTGCCATCAGGTACCCCGATCCAGCATCCAGCAATCGACTCGATCAGCAGCTGAAGACGTTCTTGTGGCTGTGACAACAGCCCATGCCCGCGACATGCGTCTTCTTCGCACGCTTACGGAAATCCTTGCAGGAGCGACGACGATGACAATGACGACGGCGACGATGGCAACACGACATGGGGCGCAGTCTACCAGCAGTGATCCAGGAAGGTCGACTTTTTGTCACCGCCTCTGCGTGCAGGTGGTTTCCGTGGGAAGAGCCTGGGTTACGGAGCAGTCACAGCGGAGCAGCTCCCGTCGCAGACGTCTCCGTCTCCTCCGGAGCTTCCGACCAAGATCCCGGACGGGTACTGAGAGGATGAGCCTGGCATCGAGGGTACAGGCATCCGACTCAGTTGGAAGGACACCAACATTACTTGCGAAGAGGTGACCGCCCCAACAACAGCGCTTCATGGAACACAACGTACCAGGCAACCCCAAGAGCTCGCGAGTTCCTTAACTCTCCCCAAGACCAAAAATTCGCGATCCGTCCAGGAGCCCTGTTACTGTCTCCGCCATGGCTGACTTCAACGCAACCTTCGCAACTAACAACGACTGCACACTCCTCAACGTGGGTGGTGTCTCCGCCCTGTGCGCCTGTTCCCAGGTGTGTCACAACTCGCTCCATCACCTGAACAAGGAGCGTCGCCATCGCGCAAGGCGGACCCGCGATGCGGTCTGTGGCTGCCACAGACCGAACGTACTCACCAAGTGTCACGGACGCCGTCGCCACCGCTGCTGCTGAGGGTTCCTCGCAAAAACGAGCCCTGGCTCCTCGCTCCTCATCGACGATCTGATATAAACTCAGATCTTCCATGACGATCACGCGTCGATCTTTCCTCGCCGGCCTTGGCTCCGTGTCGGTAGGTTTTCTCTTCCACCGTCACCTCGATCGAGTTCTCGACAGCCTGGAGCACGATCTCGTCGAAGAACCACCGACACCGAGTCAGCTCCCAGCCGCGGCAGAAATTGTCGTGCACCCCCAGGCCACGTTCCAACCAAAACGGCTGGTCGTACCGTATAAGACTGCGCCCCTGTTCCTCATCGAGGACATCCACATCGACGAACTCTCCCAGATCGCCCCCGGATCGTCAGTTCCTGCTGAGCTGTTTTTACCGCACTTGCCTGGATCGAACCTCAGGCTCACCACTACGCGCTCCGCGATTCGTTTCCGTGTGCGCTACATCGGCAAGGATCCACGCGGAGCTCGGTTCCAGGCTGCTCTGTTCGGTACACGTCCCAACGAGCCTGGAGAATGGATCCTACCGATTGACTCAGGTCGCGAGATCGCGGCCTGACCACTGACGGGCCTTGGTGGAGCTCTCCAGCGAGCAGCCGCCAGGTCCGCTGGATCTGCAAGAGTCCCACGCCGCTTGCGAAGCCGCCCTGCTCGCTCGGATGGTGAGAGAGCGAACCTGCACCGGTCCCCTGTCCCTTGTCCCCTGTGGACAGTGGACAGGCAGGCTAGAAAACAGCAGGGCGCGGGATCTTGGAGAGCCTCGATCCAGCGCCCTGGGACGATTCCGACCGGAGCCGGGACCGCCAGTCCCGAGGAGCAGAATGTGTCGTCAGGACTGCGACCGCAAGCCCCCATCGATTTCCTCCTCTCCAGAAGGATTCTTCCTCCCCTGGCCCAGGAGGGAGAGATCGACCATGTACGTGTCATGGACACACATAGACCTCCTCGAAAGTAGCGAAATATCGATCAGCTACGTAGTGTAGGTCCATGGCGACCATCGCAATTGACATCGCGAGTGTTGACGGCAACGGCACTCCAGACTGGGCAGCTGCAAGACAGCAGGGCCACCTCCAGTTCGTGGGGCTACGCGTGGCAGAGGGTCTCACGCCCGATCCCTGGTACCCGACCTACCGCCGTCAGCTCGACGCAATCGGCGTCCCAAACTTCCCCTACCTCCTCATCACCCCAAACCTGTCGACACCTGAGGCCCAGGGACAGAAGGCCCTCGAGCTCATTGGTACGCTCAACGATCACTACTTCCCGCTCGCACTGGACGTGGAGGGGCCGCGACGCGGGCTCACCGCACCACAGTGGCTTGGCTGGATCATCCGGGTCAAGCGCGTCATTGCAGACACACTTGGGGTCCCACCAGTCCTCTACAGCTCGCGATCATATTGGATCGATCCGGAAGGTCTGAACAATCTACCCGCCCCCGAGCTGGCCGACTGCACACCATGGTGGAAGTACTGGCCCTGGCCCACGCGATCACCCGCTGTGTACGACCCCACAGTCGTGGACAAAATCCCGCCACCCCCCACACCACCACCCTGGAACGGGGCCTGGATCCTGAGCCAGTACATGGGTGATGCTGTCAACTACCCCGGCTTCCGGTCAACGGTCGACATGGACCGTCTCCACGTGCAAAAACAAGGGGACGCAGGGGAGAGCGTCAAGTGGATCCAGCGCCGGTTGCCAGATCTCATCGTGGATGGGGTCTTCGGCCCCAGGACCGCGACGGCTGTCAAAACATTTCAGGCCGCGAAGAAGATCACCGCCGACGGGATTGTGGGTCTCCACACGACCCAGCTTCTTGCCTGGGAGGCTCCGCGCGCAACCTAGGTCCTACCGCACGATGGGCACGGAGACGAAGACGCCTCCATCAAATCTCCAGAGGCCACGCAGTCGAACATCTCACCAGCCTCACTCGGACCCACGTACGACGCTGTCACCATGAAGTCCTGGCACGGCAAGACTGGTCCAGTAATGAGAGGTGACTTGCTATGCGATGAGAAGGCCAGCCCCGACAGCTCGCCGTAACTCGCCTTCTGCGAGAAATTGCCCACCCTGACTTCGTGAACCACCCAGTGCTCTGGGTTCCTCACGATCAGACTATCAAACATGATGGGCCCCACCTGCGGCCTGGCCGTGACACTGAATGAAGTCTTCGGCAGGATAGGCACACATGCATACAACGGCAGGTGCCTTCGCCTCCCCCTCTGAGTAGTCAGCCGCGAGGCCCCCATCAACCGTAGGGCTGGCAACATCCGTGCGTGCGATGCACTCCGAGTGTGGATCCTGATCACCGTGACAATCAACTGATCTTCCCGGGCTACTGGACCAAAATCCAGGCGAACACCGCACTCCCCAAAGAGGGAAGCCGCCACGTCACCAGACTGAGCAAACATCGATCGATTGTTCAGGGCAATATCCACAACTACCCAATCCTCAGCCGCCGCCACGAGGAGCCTACTGGGATAAATTACCTCGACGCCATCAGGCAGCTGAACTGATAATTGATAACACGTATCCAAAGTCTCACGTGACAAGACTCTAAGATCCACAGTCAAATCCGATGAAGACTCATACTCATCAAGCATCGGCCCTGATCCATCCTCACAGAACATCCATGCCTCCAGCACGTCAGGTGTTCCCGCCCTATCCGCGATCCTGCTAGCAAGCAGCGTGATCTGATCTCCTGGTCCCAGCCGCCGCATCTCCAATGGCACTGGTCGTCGATCATGCTTGAACCGACTACCAGGTTGGTTCACGGCAACCAGCTCCTTGCCCAACCACAACTCATCGACGCGCCACTTCTCCGCATCTCTGATGGATAGGGCATCCACGGCGAAGTCGGCTGCAAAATGTACGGGTACGGTAACTAGATACTTCAGAGCGTCATCAGGCCGTGCCATCAAGCCCATGGGAAATCGTCTGCGGTGGGTCATGCCGAGCATGCTACCAGATCAACCCCAGACCTAGTGACGGGACTTCCGCCGGTAGGAGGACTGGACCGGCTGAACCCCCCGACGACGTAGTTCCCTGAAAACGTTTTCGGCCTGCTTGCGCCGATCACCGGACAATCGATCCCCCACCTTACGCAGGTAGTCCTTGTCATGGTGCCAGCGCTCTGTATCGATGAAGGCGATCCTGCCATCCTCCGTGAAGGGTAAATTGCTCGCCGTGGAGTTCAAGCCGCGAAAGTAGTAGAGCATCGTGGCTAGCTCGAGCAGCTGCTCCTTACCGATACGTTCATAACCACGCTTAGTCTCACTGTCCGATGCAAGATCAAGCTTCTCGGCAACGACGAGGTATCGTGCCGGGAAGCTGGGAGGCAACTCGTAGAGCCACTTGTGGGGGGCCACCACCCGGGTGAAGCCTCGCTCCACGATCAGAGCCCTGATGACCCGGGAACCCTCGACACGGAACATGTAGTTGCGCAGTTGATCCCTATCCGACTTGTCGTTGTTGTACTTCTTGAAGAAGTATCCCTCCGTGGACCTATGGCTACCACACATGATCTTGTGCTCCGCGTGAGAGACAAGACGAAAGCCCGCAGCGCGAAACCTATCATAGGAGTCAAACATCCGCTTATCCGTGAACAGCGCAGATAATCGCGCGTAGATCGGCAAGGTTGCTGTCGTCTCCGAGAGCTCGCGTTGAACATCTTCAGGCGTCACACGGTCACGTTTGCTCATTTTTAGGCTGCCTCCTCTTGGAGCCCCCGTCATCTCATGACGATGAGGAGCTAGTGTCCTCCCCAAAGTCATCAGGGTCGTAAGAGCTGTTTTCGGCACCGCGGGAACCAGAAACACGAATGGACTCACCGTCTTCAAGCTGATCGAAGATCCTCTTGGCCATCTTTCTGCGATCCTTTGACAAGTACTCACCGACATGATGCAAGTACACCTTGCTGCTGTCCCGATTCCAATGCTCGGTGTCAATGAGGGCAATTTTTCCCTCGGGAGTGAACGGCAAATTCTTAGCGTTAGAGTCCATTCCCCGGAAATGGAAGAGCACCACACACAGCTGTGCAAGAACTTCAGCCTCTATGGTCTGATAGGCCCTCTTCGTTGCCTCATCCCCCAAGATCTCGAGTTGCTCAACGATGAGCACATGCGAGGACTCTCGATGGAAGTGCAATAGCTCCACGAGCCACTTGCGGGGGACACGAATACGAGTGAGACCCTGCCGATCTATCAGGTCCCTCAGACGGCGGGCTCCCTCGACGCGCCGCTCATAATTCTTGAGCTGATCCTTCTGAGCGACATCTCTCGTGTACTTCTTGAAGAGCAGTCCCCTCACCGAGGGGTGCCGGGCAACCATGATCTTACCGTTGCTCGACCTGTTGAAGACCTGGAACCCCACACTCCCCCAGCTTCCTCGCGAATCGAACATGGCCGGATCGCGAAACAGCACCCTGAGATCAAGGGAAGCCGGATCGTCAAACGACATGGAGACACAGTAACCGATCCAGGTGAAAACTCACACCCTCAGTCGAGGGTGTCAGGACCGGCCCCAAAAACGTCTGCTGAATCAGCAGCGAGACGCTTGGCAACAGGCGCTACCTTGGCCCGTGCCGCCGCAATCTCTCGATCGATGTTCACCAGCGCTGCAATCAAGGATCGACGCTGCTGCTCAAGTTCCTCTATCTTCGACTGCTGACGACGGCGAATCTGTCGAGCCTGCGCGCGAGTATGCACCCGACATACGGTGGCCGCGCCATCGTTGTCAAGATCGAACGCGGTCAGGTCGTGATGCCGCTGACAGCCGTCACAGTAACGCTGCACCGGGGTAGGATACAACGGGAGTGTGGCGGTAGGCCAGTCTCGGATTGTTGATCCTCCTTATGTAGGACTATTCGGTACACTGGGAGGAGCAGCCTAACCATCTAATAATTATAATTAATAGGTTGTGTTCTTCCTGTTCTCCCCTTCTAAGAAGGAAGATCTACGGAAGAAGATCCAGCAGCACCCTGTGCAGATGGATCCGCCCTCATAGGCGTTGGGAGGATCAGTTGCACAAGGGGGATCACGTTGTGCGCTACCCCTACCAGGGGAATCGGCTGAATAATCAAGTTTTATAAAGACTTACAGTGGTAATTTAGGGGCCCCATCAGGGGGCCAGGTCCGTACGTCAAGCTGATCAGCTGATCCTGGGCTGAGTTTTCCGTAGGCGGCCCTAACTGTGTGACGGAGGGTCAGGAGGGCGTCTGATCGCAGGATGAATGTAGGATAGAAAGTTGATGCTGTGACCCCTCGTGTCGGTGTGATCCCTCTTGTGTCCTGAGCCTCCCTGCCTGTAGAGAAGGGAGAATCGTGATTGCGGGACCAGACAAGCAGGTATCAGGCGAGGTCCCTGACGTGGGAATGGTCGATAAGTCGTCGGATGACGCGACGGACTTCCTCATGGTGGTAACCCGGCTCCGCGGTGTCCTCGGTGATGCTCGGGGCAGGATCCGTGTATCGGATGTGCAGCAGCTCGCTGGACTTGAGCGATCGAGCTACTACCGGATGAGCCTTATTGCTCGCGCCCTCCGGCACCTCGGGTGGGAGCGCGTTCGCTATAGGTTCAGCGGTGTCATTACGTACGCGTATGCGCGAGGTACGCGTCTCCAGCGTGAGACTGTTTTGGAAATTGAGCGCTGTAAGGATGGGCAGTTCGGCTTGAAGAAGAGTGTTCCATGAGGGGGAGCGATCTTCTCCAGAAGGTGTATGGGGGAGCTCCCAAAAAACGTATTTATTGTGAAGTCTGTCAGGGGGACTCGTGATCGATCTCGGAGCTCAGACGACGATGAAGCGTATGCGTAGGCTCAAGCGTGGCCCAGGACGTAGGACTGAAGTTGCAGGCTTGGCGATGCACAGCGCTGCCAGTGCTGACTGGGGTACTCCGATGCTCTTGCGTCGTTTTGCCGCAAGCGTACTTCGGGCAGCTGCGAGGACGACTAGTCCGATCGACCTCGATTATGCCACGTCGTCGTATTGGCAGGAGTGGTGGCCTGCGGGTGATCGTCCACATGCCTATCTTGACGGTAGTCCTGGTAGGGATGTGTTGGTGGCGATGGATCGAGCCGCCGTGGCCCAGCCTCGGGGAACGGGGTTCTTCAATCCACCGGGCCTTGACGGCGGTGGGATGGTCCAGCAGTGCTGGTCGATCTTTGAGCAGGATCACCGGGAGGAGAAGCTCGGCTCTGGCGTCTGGGTGGGATTCTCGTTGGAGCAGTTTGCGAGTTTTCAGGGCCTGTCGGAGCGTCATCCCCTCATGGTGGGAGAGGATGATCTCATCACGACGATTGTGCCGAGTCGGAGGTGCCGTTACCTGCTCCATCCTGAGCAGTTCATCGCGATTACTCGGAAAAAGCAGTCCAGGCGCGATAAGCAGAGTAAGCAGTGGAAGGCCGAGCAGCGCAAGATTTCGCAGTTGAGGGGCCGTTCAGACGACGCACCTGTCCCAGGAAACGCTCCCTCGCATGCGAGTTATATTACTATTTTATGGTCGCATGTGCGTTCTGTGCGTCGGCGGCAGATGGCGGCTGCATGGCAGTTCTTGAGTGATCAGAGCAGGGATGAGAAGTCGCTGCTCTATAGATTCGCGGTGATTGGATCTCTAGACATGAGGAGGGGATCCTGATGCCCCGTATTCAGCTCGAGGCTGTGGGGTTGGAGTTTGAGGAGGGAGGCCACACGATCTGGGTGCAGGGATTGTGTGGCACCCTGTTACGTATCAAGTGCTCTGGGAAGATCTTGGTGAAGGGTTGCTCGGCTCCAAGCGCTCATGCAGACGTGAGCGTTGTGGGGGACATTGAGTTCTGTGTCCCGGTTGGCGGAGAAGGTTCATGACCCGTCGGGAGCGACAGAGTCTCCGTGAGGCGGCCCTCAGGGCAGTGTCTCACTCTTCGACGAGACCCTGGGCACTCCAGACGTCGAACTCCTTCCGTCGTATCGGTGCTCTTGGTGATGGAGATGTTCTCTGTGCAATTCGACAGAGTTGTGACGGACATCCAGATCTCTTGTCCCCGTCCGGAGTACTTGACTATATTATTGCGGCACAACCTCTCGTTGTGCTGGAATTGCTTGGGGCTCTCGACGAGGCTGAGGACGCTCTCAACCAGGTGAGAGGGACGGTAGAGGCGGTGACGAAATTTTGCCCCGCGCTGGGTGATGTGAAATCAAGTCTGCAGAGTGTGGAACAGGGTCCGATTCGCCTAGATGGTGGGAGAGGACCTGAGTAATGACTTGGTCGCTGGTCAATGCTGAGGAGCGGTTACTACAGGGCCTTTCGGAGTCCTCTTGAGGCAGCGAAAGGATCGATAGATGAAGATCTATTCTATGGAGATCCAAACGGACCTTGGCCGTCGTGTTATACAACTCTCACCTCCTATCAGTATTGATCCAACTGGCGTTATGCCTCCGCACTTTCGATCTCTCATCGAGATGTTAGTTTATCCGTGTGGCGACTCTCTTGTTTCCGGAGTCTTCTTGAGGCAGCGAAAGGATCGATAGATGAAGATCTATTCTATGGAGATCCAGACGGACCTTGGCCGTCGTGTTGTGCAACTTTCACCCCCCCATCAGTGTTGATCCAACTGGCGCTATGCCGTCGCACTTTCGATCTCTCATCGAGATGTTTTGGCGGATGCTGGGGGAAATAGCTGTGGGGGCACCTCCGTCTCCAAAGGCAGAGGCCTGAGCTATGGCGCAGGTGGGTTATCAGGAGGGAGGTGAGGCCTCGTGGTGGTGGGAAGTTGCCCGGTGCCTTGATGGGGCGCAGGCAGCCCTGGTTAACGCGATGGCTCACAATCTTGACGATCAGGGGGCAGTGTTTGCTCTACAAGATAAGCTGCGGGAGGGTCAGGGAATGCTCCTGGCAATTTTCCAGGTGAAGGGGCTTGTACCAGCTTTGTCCCCGATAGCAGCTGATGCAAGTAAGCCTGAGAGATGATGGAGATGGAGTGCTATAGATCGTCCGCAGGTATTCACTGTCATGCGACGGGATGTGTGGGAGCTCTCTTGCTCTCGCGTATAAGGACGGAGCCCTCACGATTTGAAGATGATTACCAGGAGTTGATGCCCGCGCTTGATGTGGCCGCGGTGTTCCTTGGCTGGCGGATATACCAGGGTGTGTGGTGGTGCCCTAACCATGTCTCATGTAAGGGGTTGGTATGCGCGGAGTGCCAGCTGACATGTCCCGCGTGCTCGTGTGTCGGCGGTCCACGGGGTGTAGCGGCTGAGAGAATTTGATGATTATTTGCTCACGAGGTGCACCTGTAGATGCGCGCTTTGCGGCGCGTGCATTTGTCGTTCGTTGGACTCGTGAGACAGGTGCGGAACTGTCTGCGGCGGTTACAGATCGCATGCTATTTGCCTACGAGATGGGACATCTGCGCGGCCGTGGAGATGGAATGCTTCGCGGTGGTGGTAATGGAGACGAATCCTTAGCCATGGAGCAGGCAAAGAGCGCTGCTGTTACGTTCGTGGCTCGCTGGATTTGTGAGGCAGGTGTGGGGGGATCGGGGGGCATCACGAATTACATGCTTCTCGCGTATGAGGTGGGTTATTTAGGAGGTTATGGGGAGGGGTTGGACTTCTGTGTCATTCAGTATGCAGCGCTATATGATGAGCTAGAGAGGAAGGAATAATGTCGAACATGCCGAACACGAACACATCGAGCACGGAGGGGCTTCTTAGCCCCAAGGATCTTGCGGATCAGCTCTTCGATAGAGTTCTCAAGCAACTCAATGGTGATCATCGTGAGGCTGCTCGTCAGGTGATTAATTTTCTGAGGGAATCGCTGGTGTATGCTGTATCTGCGGCGGCTGGTGATCCGGCGGCGAAGATAGCCCTGTTCAAGAGCATTGCTGAGTCGCTCGTGGCTCAGCCCTCGCCAGGCTAGTGATCTCGAGCAAAGGAGAAAAATGTGAGAGAAGCCCCGCACGAGAAGATGCATCCCGATGAGATTGAATATGCTGAACGGGGCAGCTCAGCATATGCAGTTTGCCGTACTCAGCATGAGTTGAGGGATGAACTTGAACTTAGGGCTGCCTATTATGCGGGGTTCAAGAGCGCTTGCGCGTACCTTCGATCGGCCGGTATTGGTCGAGCGGCGATCGTGGTTGATGAACCGGGTGAGTGAGATGTCAGTTGAAATTTTGCAGGGCTGAGGAAAAGCTATGGTGAGTGCTGAAGTGTCGGGCAGTTTGCCTCCACCACTATTTCGGCATCAGCGTGATCTGCTTGATTTAACCTGGGAATTGCCTGCGTGGGCCGTATTCTTCCAGACGGGTTGTGGTAAGTCAGCCCCGACGATTCATACGGCGGTACGTCTATATCAGGCCAGGCGCATTGACGCGGTAATTGTTGTGGCACCGAACATGGTGCACCGCAACTGGATCACTGATGAGATTCCTAAGCACTGCTCGATCAGTTGGAGGGGGCTTGACTGGCATAGCTCACGGGGCAAGACACAAGATCGTAGTCTCGCGCGGCTGCTCGAGACATCGGGGGGCACACTGCCCTGGTTGTCTATCACATATGACGGACTTATCACTCCACGGGGACGTAAGGCAGTTCTTGACTTTATTGCCCGCTTCTCGCGGGTGATGCTCATTGCCGATGAGGGCTCGCGGATCAAGAACCCTGAGGCAATGCGCACCAAGAAGGTTGCCGCGCTGCGTAAGCTCTCGGCATATGTACGTCTCCTAAATGGCACGCCCACGACGCAGGCGCCGACCGAGATCTATGCGCAGATGAAGTTACTTGATGACATGTACTGGGTGCGGCATGGCATTGGATCGTTTACCGCGTTCAAGGCGCGGTTCTGCGTGTTCAAGAAGATCGTGATTGGGGGAGAGGATGATCGTGAGGCGAACGAGCTGAAGGGTAGGAGGCATGTGCCGATCGTGCCGCATGATGCGGATCCTGAGGGTGTTGCAGCCTACGAGCAGTTGGATCTGGGTGAGATTCTCAGCCCAGAGGAGCGTGCAACACTTCCTGCAGGTCGTCCCACGGGGCAAGGAGGGGGGTCTCCCACAACGGGCCGCTCAATTGATATTGTTGTTGGATACCGAGAGCTGGACAAGCTGCATCAGATGATTCAGCCATTGTCCACGCGTCTCACAAAGGAGCAGGCAGGTCTTGATCTGCCCCCCAAACTTTACCAGCGCCTCGTGTTTGAGCTCGCTCCCGAGCAGCGCCGGGTCTATGAGCAGCTTCGTAAAGAGTACATGGTGGAGTTGGACAATGGTGTTCTCATTACTGCAGCGCTCGCCATGGTCAGGATTCTTCGTCTTCAGCAGGTGGCCTGCGGGTACTTGCCAAATCCCGATGATCCTGAGGGAGAGCCGATCCTCGTACCGCGGGGAGAAAATCCCCGGCTCAGCGCCTTCAGTGACTGGTTGGAAGACGTTGGGACACAACAGAGTATTGTGTGGTGTCGTTTTACCCGGGATGTTGATCTCATCACCCGTGAGCTCGGCCCTCCACGCTGCGTGCGGTACGATGGACAGGTGAGTGAGAGAGACAAGGCCAGGGCCCTTGATCTCTTCATGAGTGGTAAACGGCAGATCTGTGTTGCGAAGGCGGCGAGTATGGGGATGGGGCTGACTATGGTGAATAGCTCGATAAGCTTTTATTACAGTAATACCTTCTCGTTGCTGGAGCGCCTCCAGAGTGAGGATCGACAGCACCGTCTCGGACAACATAACCCAGTGACCTATGTCGATCTCGTGGCTGACGGGACGGTTGACTTGAAGATCCTGCAGTCACTTCGCACGAGTAACGAGATTGCGAGCCGCGTCAACGGTGATGAGTACCGTGAGTGGCTGCGCTGAATTAGGACTAGTCGTCGTCGTGATCCTCGGGGTGGTCTTCTGGGAGGGCGGGTATTGCGGTTAATGTGGGAGCAGTTGGGGCCCTGCCCAGTCTCGCGACGGTAGCCAGGCCAATTCCGTTCGCGAGCAGGATTTCGACGAAGTGATCGAAGCGGGCGGTGAGGGCCTCGAAACGGCTCGTCAGGGCGTCGAACTTTGCTGCCAACGTGGCGTTGCTCTCGGCGCTCTTGACCAGGGCCATGGTGCCCCGGTCCTGCGTCCTGGCCAGCTGCCGTGCTGCCCACTTGACGGCAGTGGCGATTACTCCGGCAGCCCCGAAGATGGCTGTAGTTATCATCTGCGTATCGGTCATCGAGAAAAACGCTACTACGCAGTGAAAAGCACCGCTCCTTATTGGCTGTCTTGGACAACGGTAGGGAAAATAGTTACTGAGTTGTTGTGTGTAATGGTGATTGGAGAGCCTCCATGCACGCGCGTCCCCGCACCTCTTCGGTCGTGTCGTTGTAAGCACGGGTGCAAGCTTTTTGTGCATTGTCGAGCTGTATTTCTGGGAGGGCCTGTTGCCCAGGGGTCTGGATTGGTTGTGGGATACTTCCCTGCGTGGACGTTAGCCCAGTGCCGCGTGCGATCTGGGGATAGGTCAGCAGAGGTTAGGGCAGGGATCACTCCTTGGAGTTACTAGGACTTACCTACATTTATTCACAGGATCGTGGCTGCTGGTTGTTGGCGACAGATCTGCTTGGATCCCTGGGGAAATACCTGTGGGTTGACTGCTCCTGCCTGTGGCGGGGGCCGCCAGTAAAGATCCTTCACGGCCTCTTGTTCAAAAGGGCCTGCACTGGTGGTTGGTGAGCGACCTGCTTGACGGCTCGATTGTCGATTCGCTACAGGTGGACGTCGTAGCGATCAGGGTTGTCACACCTGTGTGTGAGCGTCTTCACATGGATCATTCTACTGATGCCGAGGGTACTGCCATGGCCATGGATGCCGAGGATCCGTTCGACTATGGAGCCGATGCGGTTCCTGATGCGGAGGGGGCGGCGGTCTTGTTCACGGAGCTGGATCGTCTGACGCTCAGGGCTGAGCAGCTGACAGCGGCACGTAAGCGTGCGGAGACGCAGCTCCAGAAGTGTAAGCAGGCTGAGGAGCAGCTCCTTCACAGGGATATCCCCGAGCTCCTGGCGAAGATGCGCCTCAATGACTGCACGACGGCCTCCGGGATTCATGTCCGGGTCAAGCGAGAGATCAAGGCTGCCCTCCCGGGACACGATCGTGTGGAGGCCCGGATGGGCGCCCTGCGATGGCTCATTGATCAGGGCCATGGTGGTGTGATCAAGAACCAGGTGACCGTCACGCTCGATCGGGGGCAGGACACGCGGGCGGATGAGCTGGTCGTCGAGTTGAGCACCAAGGGTTTCTCCGTGGAGGCCAAGAAGGACGTGCACGCGCAGACACTCGGCGCGCTCGTCCGCGAGCTGGTGGCTGAGGGCAAGGTTGTGCCGCGAGATCTCTTCAACCTCTTTGACTTGCGGATCGCCAAGCTCTCACGTGAGTGAGATGGGCTGTTTCTCAGGCGGTGCCTCGGTACCGCCCCCGAATCAACGAACCAGGAAGGAACGAACCGATGGCAAGAAACGAAGCGACCCAGAAGAATAACAGTACCCAGGCAGCGGCGGCGGGGGCGGCAACCCCATCAGCGGCTGTGGTAACTCCCGTTGTTGCCGCTGCGGTGGCTCCCGTTGCAGCGGGCCCGACGGCGCTGACTCCTCCTCCAGTTGAGGGGCAAGACGTCTTCGACTATGGCGAGGACGCAGGTCAGGGTTTCGAGAACCAGGACATGGCCGACCGGAAGCTGCCGATCATCGAGCTGCTCCAGTCGAACTCTCCCCAGGTCGTGCAGAGCAAGGGCAAGATCTACGCAGGGCAGTTCCGCAATACGGTGACCGGCGAAGTTTATGAGGAAGTCACGTTCGTGCCTGCCATCACCGATCACTGCTGGACGGAGTGGGTGCCCCGTGATGATGGTGGGGGTTTCCGTGGGCGTCACAAGAAGGATTCGAAGATCGTCGCGGAGGCTGTGGCGCGCAACGATGGTCGGGCGATCGGTAAGCTGCCCGTGCCGCAACCCAATGACCCGAAGACCGGCAAGCCCCAGCCCCATCACGAGCTGGTCGAGAGTTTCGAAATCTACGGGATCGTCTATGATTCCAAGACGGGTGAGATCGCGGGTTTCGCGATGATTCCGTTCACCTCGACGAAGATCAAGGTGTACCGGGCATGGAACTCGTCGATTGGTAACTTTGCTCCGACGCTTGGGGGCAAGAAGCTTGCTCCCGGGCAGGTACCGATCTTCGCGCATCGTGTTCGGATGACGTCAGAATCCGAGACGAAGGCCACCAATACGTACATGATCCCGGTGCTCTCACCGGCCGAGGGCGGGGACGATCTCAAGAGCTCCCTCCTGCCCAAGACTGATCTCCGGTACACTGCGGCCAAGAAACTGCACGATGATGTGCTCGCGGGACATGCGAGGGCTGCCTACGAGACGACCCAGCAGGAAGCTGGGATCGATCCTGAGAGCGGCGTACCGTTCTGAGCATCTGGAAACCTGGATCGCGGGGTAGCGCCGCGCCTCTCTGAGCGCCGTGCTGGCTCAAAAACTGATCATTCGATCGTAGTTTCGTGTAGGCTGGGTGCTTAGATGTTGCAGTGACGTTGCTCTACTGCTCAGGCCCTGGAAAGGAACGGACTCATGAACACGTCCAAGTACGATGCGCAGAAGCGCCGGGACATCAAGGATGTCCAGCGCTCGTCGATCTACCGTGACTCGCAGCAGCGCGCGGCTGCGGCCCGTAGCCAGCTAGAGATCAAGCTCCGTGAGCGCAATGAAGTGATTGCGCGCCTCAAGACGAAGATCAGCGTCCTTGCAGGTAGGCTCGTCGAGGCAGGTCTTGCCACCGAAGAGGTGGCGAAGCTCATGACCTAGGACTGTTGCTGGCACGATTGTGCTTGCTGAGCTGCCCTACATTGGGCAGCTGCTGTCGGTAACAGTGAGGGAACTCCTGGCAGGTGGGGTTCGCTTGTGTCTTGGTCTTTCTTCCTTGCGACCTGTCGGACCTCTTCTTCCCTGAGGTTACTGTGAATTTTTCGCCGAAGCAGGCCGAGGCACTGGCCGCAATTGCGTCGTGGCTCGCCGATCCACAAGCCAAGCAGACATTCTATCTGGCTGGCGCCGCGGGCAGTGGCAAGAGCACGATTACCAAGTATGCGGTGGGAGCCGTCCGTGGTCGGGTGGTGTTCTGCGCCCCAACCGGTAAGGCGGCCCTCGTCATGCGGCGCAAGGGCTGTGTTGGTGCCAGGACCGTGCACCAGACGATATACCGACCCTCCAGCGATCCGCCCTCACCTGAGGTGCTGGCGAAACTCCGCGAGGAAATCAAGCGTCTCTATGCTCTCAATGAGCCGACTGCACGGACGTCTGCCGAGCGCCTCGTCGAGCAGCTCAAGCGCTCCGAGGAGGAGTCTCGCCGCAAGGGGCCGAGGTTTAGCTTGAACCTCGAGAGCGATCTCAAGAATGCAGCTGTCGGCGTCGTTGACGAGTGCTCGATGCTCGACCGCTTTATTGGCCAAGATCTGGAGTCGTATGGAACCAAGCTCCTCGTGATTGGTGATCCGAACCAGCTACCACCGATCTACGGTGCAGGGTACTTCACGAATCGTGAGCCAGATGCCTATCTTGATGAGATTCACAGACAGGCCCTTGATAGTCCAATTCTGCGACTCGCCGACCTGGCTCGTCGTGGCGAGCGGCTGCCGGTGGGCTCTGTTGGTGAGGGCGTCGACGTTCGCCGTTACGGAGATCCCTCTCTCGAGGACCGGGCCCTGAGGGCGGAGATGATCATTGTCGGTCGTAATCGTACGCGGCACGCATCAAACGCGAAGATTCGCCGGCTGCTCGGCCGCAATGGTGCAGCGGCTCCGGTACCGGGAGATCGTGTGATCTGCCGCCGTAACAACCACGAGCTGGGGCTGCTCAATGGGTCATCTTGGGTGGTCGAGAGCTGTGTGCCGGATCTGGAGCAGATGACGGCCAAGATTGAGGTTGTCTCGACGGAAGATGCGGGGGATCGTGTGGAATGCTCGACGTGGTTGCATCATTTCATGGCTCGAGAGGATGAGTTGCTTGGACACAATCGTCGTGATCATGATGAGTTTTCGTACGGCTGGGCCCAGACGGTCCACACCGCGCAGGGCAGTCAGTACGATGACGTCCTCTTGTTTGATGAGTCCAAGCAGTTCGGTCAGAATGCTCGTAAACATCTCTACACTGCGATCACGCGGGCGGCCAAGACGCTGACGGTGGTGGTGTGATGCGGGTGGAGGATGGTCTGCTCTCTGGGATCTGGTTCAGGGATCGTGTCGATCCGGAAGACTCGAGGTTTCGCCTCGTTGAGTTGCGGCTTCCGATGGAGCCAAGTCTGGCCATGTCGGGATATGCCCATGAGTACGTGGGGCGTGCTGTCCTGCACCGGATTCGTCGTTTTGCGGCGAGTTTCCTCAGATTCGCTCAGGACATTTCGTCTATGCAGGCGCAGCGAATTGAACAGTCCGCAATCAGGGCAGAGGATGAGCTCGGTCATGGGTGAGGGACGTGTCCTGCTCCTCGGGGAGTGCAACCCCTATGGACCAGATCCGGAGTATGCTCTCTACTGTTATCCTCCGAATTGCTCTGGCCACCGTCTGTGGCGCATCCTTGGTGTTTCGGAGCAGCAGTATTTAGCCTTGCACCGCAAGAACTTGTGCGATGGGGACTGGTCAGCTGATCGTGCCAAGAGGCGTGCATACGAGCTGCTCTCGCCACAGTCGCCCTGGCGGGTGATGGTGCTGCTCGGGCGAAAAGTCACAGGGATCTTCGAGAAAATTGCACTCGACGGCGTGTTGCTCGAGGCGTTCTCGACGCGGGTGTGCTGTCCCGGCATGAACCTTGTGGCGTTGCCGCATCCAAGCGGTCAGAACGCCGGGTTGTGGAATTCCAACGCGCGGGCGCGGGCGCGCCAGCTCTTGCGTGAGTTGGTACCCGAGGTGCCCTGGGGGGCTGTGCCCGAAGGTGCCGTGCTTGGTGAGCAACTCCGTGGTGGGGGAGCACGGTGAGTGCCTCGAAGGCCCAGAGGGCCGCGGGCTGGCTCCAGGCACCCCTCTGGGAACCGGAGTTGACCTGGACATCGACACCGGTCTCACAGCTGCCTGCATGGACTGATACAGCGCGGGTTTGTGTAGATGTGGAGTGTCGCGACGATCAGCTCTATGCACTGGGACCGGGGGTGCGTCGTGGGGGCTACGTGTGTGGTGTGGCGTTTGCGATTGAAGATGGTCCGGCACATTACCTGCCGATTCGTCACGAGGGTGGTGGAAATCTATCTGAGGACCATGTATGGGAGTACCTTCGTGAGCAGGCGCGCTCGTTTCGTGGCGAGGTAGTTTTTAATTCTGCTCCCTATGACCTTGACTATTTGTGGGAGAACAAGGTCGAATTTTCCAACGCTCGTTTTCACCGTGACGTTCAGGTGGCTGAGCCGTTACTCGACGAGCTCCAGAAGAAATATGGACTTGACGCGATCTGTGCCCGACGTGGCCTGCCCGGTAAGGATGAGAATAAGCTCCGTGAGCATGCCAGGGCGTGGGGAGTTGATCCGAAGACAGGTCTCTGGAGGTTGCATGCTGGTGCGGTGGGCTCCTATGCGATTGGGGATGTCCGCGCACCATTGCCACTCTTGCGTGCACAGGAGAAGGAGATTGAGGATCAGAACCTCCGTGAGACATACGATCTGGAGTCCTTGGTAACGCCCGCGCTCGTGCGCATGACGAGGCGTGGGATCCGTGTCGATCTTGATGAGCTGGAGCGTGTTGATGCCTGGGCGACAGGCCGTCTGAACGAGTGCCTGGATCGGATCCACCAGCTGACGGGTATCCGGATTGGATCGATCAGTAATGCTGAGGAGGTGGGGCGTGCGCTGAAGAAGCATGGCGTTGATGTCCCGACGAAGATCCATGGGGGTACGGGCAAGACGATGTTCTCGGTCGTCAAGCTGTGGCTCCAGCAGCAGATGGATGAGGTATCGAAGGCCGTGATCGTGGCCCGTGAGTTCGCCAAGCTCAAGGGCACGTACGTTGGGGGCTTTCGCAAGCACCTCGTGAGAGATCGACTTCACCCGTCATTCAAGCAACTCGTTGGGGCTGCTGATGAGGACGAGGACAATGACGAAGATGGTGACGCGAGCGGCGCTCGTTTCGGCCGTGTGGCTGCCAAGCACCCCAATGTCCAGGCACAGATGAAACGGAGCAAGGAGATTCAGAAGCGCTGGCGGAAGGTAATTATCCCTGATGAGGGAAAGCGCTGGTTCAAGGCAGATCTCGGGCAGCAAGAGCCCCGTTTGACTGTCCATTTTGCAGAGCTGTGCCGACTGCCTGGCGCGACTCAGGCGGGCAACGCCTTCCGTGATGATCCGTGCTTCGATCCGTACCAGCTCATGGTCGAGCTGTGTAAGACACCTGCAGATACGGACCTCAAGCAACTGCGTGACGATCTCAAGGAAGTTTACCTTGGCCGCTGTTATGGGATGGGGGGCGGCAAAATGGCCAAGAAGCTGAAGCGCTCGACAGTGTGGAAAACCAACGAGCGTACTGGCTACACGTATGAGGCTGCAGGGCCAGAGGCGCAGGCGATTCTCGATCGTTTCGACCGTGGTGTGCCCTATGTGAGGGCGCTGGCTCGGCTCTGCACTAAAAGCGCACAGGCGAAGAAGTACATCATTGCTCTTGGCAATCGACGGGTGCGCTTCGAGTTGGATGAAAATGCTGAGATTCGTGATGAGCACAAGGCCCTCAACAAGCTGATTCAGGGATCTGCGGCCCATCAGACGAAGAAGGCCCTCGCGGCCCTGGACGCAGAGGGCTTCCCACTTCAGCTCACGGTTCACGATGAGTTCGGCTACTCGGGTGAGGATGAGGATGAAGCTCGCCGCATGGGGGAGATCACGTGTGATGCGGTCGTGATCCGGGTCCCATTTCGCTGTGACATTGAGGCAGGCTCCAATTATGGGGAATTGAAGAAGTTATTCACCGTATCGAGTAAACGGACATTGCTCTCGAGGGAGTCGGCAAATTGATGAGCTGACGAGAAATGTAACCGGAAGGAAGCCCTACGATGCTCAAGCGTGAAGTGATCGATAATCCTGAGTCTTGTTTCAACAGGGCGCGTGATCAGGAGCAGCTCTTTGTCTTGCTCGCCCGTGATCCGGCGGCTCCCGCAGCAATACGAGCGTGGATCGTTGAGCGTATTCGTCTTGGCAGGAACAAGCCTGGTGACGAGCAAGTCCGTGAGGCGTATGAGTGCGCGGCACTCATGGAGCTGCAGCGAGGAGAGATTAGGGATGGAGGTATTCCATGACGGGTTCCATGACTTTCACGATCTCGCGTTTTTCATCACTTCTCGATCTGGCTCCCCTGCGGGTAGAGGTTTCTTGGTTGGATCTTGTTGCCTTGCTCTCTGAGCCACGGCGCGCGTCGTGTACACAAAGGACCTGTAGCCTCTCGAGCTGTCCACATAAACGGGGAGCCTGCTGGTCACCCGCTCTGTATGTGGGAGCGGATCGCAGTTGTCGTAATGTCGAGGCAGTCTCGTTGCTCGTTTTTGACATGGATCGGGCAACCGACAACCAGTTTGACGAGACCCGTAGACGGATTGCACCTTTACGGTATTTGGTCCACTCGACACATTCGGATCATGACGGGAGTCGTTACTTACGATTCGTTTTCCCGCTCTCACGGCCAGTCTCGAATCTCGGTGTGTGGACAGTCTTCTGGAATATTGTGCAACCCTGCCTGGTGCCGGGAGCGGATTCAGGGAGCGCGGATGCGGGTCGTATATATTATCTTCCGAGCTGCCCGAGTGATAGGAGCTATTTCATTCAGGCGAATGAGGGGGTACTATTGGACGTCAATAACATCCTGTCGACAGGGAACTTGTCGCAGCTTAATACCCTGCACAGCATAGGGAGCGCCTCATGAGTAAGCTTCCTGTCATTTTTCTCCTGCATCCCGTGGGTGATGGTGCGACTCGCGCTATGAGTGTGCTCTCGGCCAAGTTGTGGTTCTCCGCTCTCGTGTCTCTCTTGGCCGACGTGGCTTTTTCGGCCCCATGGCTCCCCTATGCGGAGGCAATGGTTGATGGTGACCGTAGTCTCCGTGATGCCCTCGTCTTTGCTGAGGGTTGTCATGGTGTCGTCGCAGTTGGGGGCGAGTTCAATCGGGGTCCACTCACCGAGTGGGATCTGTTTGGGCGGCTCGGTAGACCGAGGATTGATCTCTCTCACCCGCCGCTACCGGCACTCCTCACCTATGAGACGTTCAGCGATACGCGTTCAGCCGTCTTTCGTGAGACAGTGATCGATGCTTTCAGTAGGGTGCGTGCGGTATTGGGGGAGCAGGCTCTATGAGCCGTCGAAATTCTTGGCACGAGGCAATCCGTGAGCAACTTCGTGCGGTTGGGGGACCCCTAGTTGTTGGGCAAATCTGGCAGCGCATGGAGGCAGCAGGCTTCCAGCACAGGAGCGTGTTGCCACGTAGCACACTCAGTGCGCGTATTGCTGAGCTGGTGCAGCTGGGAGAGCTGAAGCAGGTGGGGAGGGCAACCTATCAGCTGGCCCCAGGGCAGATCGAGGGGCCATTGGAGTCCGTGTCATGAGCGGGACTGTAGTTCCCTCGATGCTGGTGGAAGATATCGAGCTGCGGATGCGGCCGAGTCTCCTCGTGTCTCTGGGCGACCCAATGATCTGTGATCATCTCTGGGAGCCTCATGTGTGGGAGCTGGCTAAGGCCTACTGCCCGCACTGTGGTTCACTAGGGCGCTGGGTCAATGACCCCCGTGTAGGTGCCGCGTGAGGTCGCTTGAGTTGAGCTCACCCCGGATCGTGGTGCTGGACGTCGAGTCCACAGGTAAGGTGCGCGCGACAGATCAGATTATTGAACTGTGTCTCCGGCAGGGTCTCGGACAGGATGCAGAGTCTCGAGTGTGGCGCATTCGACCAGCTATCAATATTCATCCTGAGGCGACAGCTGTGCACGGCATCACGGCTGAGGCCCTCGTGAATTGTCCCGTGTTCTCTGCCGTGGCCCCTGAATTCTTGCCGCTCCTCTCTGGGGCCGATGTGCTTGTTGGTTACAACGTTGCGTTTGATTTGGACATGCTCCAGGCTGAGCTGGTCCGAGCGTCCATCCCTCCGCTTGATTTGACAGGTAAGCAGATCGTTGATGTGCTCCGACTCTGGCACCATGTGGAGCCGAGGACTCTCGTCGCCGCGCATGCAAAGTTCTGCGGTGAGACTCTGGTCGACGCGCATCAGGCCACGGCGGATGTTGCGGCCACGGCCCGTGTCCTTGCAGCGATGCTGGAGGCATTTGGGCTTACTGACAGGTCATGGGCCGAGATCGCGGCTGTCGCGACCCCGTTTACTAATCGGGAGGCGTGGCTCGGTCCCTCGTCTCATATTCAGTGGGATGAGAGTGGAGCAGTAGTGTTTGGTTTCGGTAAGTACAAGGGATGTCAGGTGGCTCACGTGGCGGCAGGTTTCCTCAGGTGGATCTGTGCCAAGGACTTCCCGCCACACGTCAAGAAGATATGCGGGATTGCCCTCGAGCATCGCAATTACTTTAGTGAATGGATCGCTCGGTACTACCCCCGTTCGGTGACGTCAGGATCAAAGACGGAACAGCAGGTAGATCTGTCTGAATCTCCAGCCACCCAGGACGAAGCATCCCTGTTGATGCAGGGGGTGTTGCTGTGACACCAACGTGGCTTGTCTGGTCCCCGATGCCCCCGGAGTGTCTGGAGAAGATTTCTTGCACCTCGATGATAGATGCAGCACGGGCCTGGGCTGAGCGACAGTTCCGCAAGGGCCTCTTAACCCGGAGTGGTACCGAGGTACTTGTCTGTGCAGAAAATGATCCGATGCCCCGGCACTCGACGTATCGTCTGAAGATTACGATCGTCAACGCTCCCGCATTTCGTGCGAGCTTTGCGGGATTGGCCTACGAGGGTCTCAATGGAGACCCGCGGGGAGGTAACCATGTCTAGGACGCGCCTGTCGCCAGGACCCTGTGTGTGTGGTGGCACCTATAAGGAGCACCGTCTCGGCATGACCTTCGCTGAAGTCCGTCGCATGATGTGGGACCAGGAGGATCACAACCGTCTGGGGTGGTGGCGACAGAAGCGTCGTCGTAGCGTGCTCGGGTACATGCGGGAATTGAAGATTCATTCCTTCTACGCAATTCATCGTTACTGCGAGACGGAAATGGAGGCGGCTGCATGACCAGGCATGCTTATCAGGGCTCCATGGCCATGCAGACCGCGCGGGGGGCGCAGGGACTATTGGGAGAGAGTGATCAGCTCTGTGCGCAGTCACATTATATCGCGCTCGTTGAGGCGCGTAGAGATGTCGAGATCTATCAGCTTGGTGACTTTGATTGTCGGGACTGCCTGCAGCGGATGATCGACAAGCATGCGGCCCTCGTCGAGGTTTTTCGCGGTCGGTTGGCCGCGCTGTCCGGTTCAGGAGGCTCGCGGTGAGTCGCCCACTTGCGGGGCCCCGTCCCATGACGCGCCGCACGCTGCGAGGTCTGGGGGGGCGTCGGGTCATGATTGAGGGCTTTGGCTGCCGCGCGCCGACATTCGTGGCAATTGTGGGAGGAGGGGTCGCTCCCGTTGGGGTGTGGCTCTCGCCGGTTGAGCTACGACGTCTCATTGATGTTGCGCGGAGGATCCTCCGGTGAGTCTTGTGGATTCTCCCATCTTTGATGTGATCTCTCTCAAGGAGGGCGAGACTTGTTCATACTGTGCCCGTTGTGTGCTGCATGTTGTAGTTCTGCCTTGTGGTGAAACAGCGTGGATGGGCCTCTGTGTAGGATGTGTCCGAGCGATGGTCGCTGCCCTGGAGACAGTGCAGGTGGAGTCCTCGGCATGAAGAGCGAGGCCATCATGTGGAAGAAGGTTCGACCGATCCTGGTCGCGGCCAGACTCGATCCAGTACGGGTTGAGAATCCAATCCATCCTGGGACACCCGACGTGAATCTCGCGAATGGTCGCTGGATTGAGTTGAAGTGCATTCCGGGATGGCCCATCCGTGAGACCAGTCCAGTCCGGATCCCACACTACACGCCGCAGCAGCGTGTCTGGCTCTACCGGCGCTGGAAGTACGCTCCGGGCTCGACGTTCCTGCTCCTGGAGGTGTGCTCCGTCCAGCAGTGGCTCCTGTTTGATGGTGACGTGGCGGCCAAGGTCGTGGGCCGATCGCCGATGAGTATGCACCGGATTAGTGCGCGGGCGGTCCTCGCGGAGCGGGAGCTCTCCGAGCTGCCAAAGATCTTCATGGAGGTGCGGGGCGAGACACAGGAGCCTGGCAGGGCGTGATCGATAACGTCCTCATATCTGTGCTCAAGGACAAGCACGACTCCACGCCGCGGCGTAGTGAAGTGGCCTGGGCGAAGTTCGTGGAGGCGTTTCGCAAGGTTCGTAAGACGGGCTGTCTCGTTGCAAATTGCAAGCATAACGTTTGCGTGCATAAGAATGGGGGCGCCTGGTCGCCCGCCATTTATCCCCCGGGGACCCCCCGTCAGAAGCAGTTTGTCGAGGCAGTTTCTCTCCTGGTAGTTGATCTTGATCACCTCTCTGACGAGCAGCTCTCTGCTGCTCTCCTGCCCCTCGCATCCTACCAACGGATCTTGCACGCCAGTCACTCTGATCGGCCAGCAGGGTGCTTGATTTGTACGTGCGGTAGTGAGCCTGGAGCGCTGCACGGTCAGGCCTGCCCCTCACGCGTGGATCGTTGTGTGCGCGGAATCATCCCACTCTCGCGGCCCGTCACGCGTGACGAGTGGCCGAGGTTCTGGCCGACCGCGATGGCGCATCTCAAGCAGCCCGCGGACCCGTCGTGCTGTGATGCGAATCGTCTCTACTACCTCCCGAGTAGACCGGGTGATGCGACTGTCTATTATTTCGAGGCGCATGACGGCATCGCCCTTGATGTTGACGCAATCCTGGCGATTGCGCCGCCGGAGGCCCCGTCCATTGCTGAGAGTCTTCGTGTTGATTCTGCTGGAGTTGTTGAGCCTGGGCAGCGTCACGCGATGCTCAAGTCGCTCGCCGGAGCGATGCGCTTCCGGGGTAGTGGGTACGGTGAGATCGAGATCGCGCTGCTAGCGGCAAATAAGGCCCGATGTAATCCGCCCAAGTCCGATGCTGAAGTCAGGGCGATTGCCCGGTGGGCGGCCGAGCAGCCAATGACGACGCTGCCGCGTGGACAGGGAGGTGGGGGGGATGAGGGGGGCGACGAGCCTGATTTTCTCCGGGACAAGCAGGGGCATCCCTTCAACAATCAGTGGAATATTGAGGTCGCCATCAGGAAGCTCCGTGTCAGCCTCCGCTATGACGAGTTCTCTGGCGACGAGATCGTGGAGGGCTTGTTGGGATACGGGCCGCGCTTTGATGATCCTGCTCTGATTAATCTCCGATTGAAGATCGATTCGACGTTCCACTTTTTGCCCGGACGAGAGTTGTTCCACGATGTCACCAGCAACATCGCTCGTCGTCAGCGCTATCACCCGGTGCGCGAGTATCTTGCCTCACTTGCCTGGGACCAGGAGCCACGGATTGAGCGCTGGCTCATCGATTATGCCGGGGCACCGGATACACCCTATGTACGTGCGGTGTCACGTATCGTGCTGGTTGCTGCGTGTCGCCGAATCAGGAAGCCGGGTGCAAAGTATGATGAGATGCTGATTCTTGAATCACCACAAGGCACAGATAAATCGAGTGGTCTGCGCGCCCTCGCGTTTCATGAAGATTGGTTCACGGATGATCTCCCACTCGGCTCGGATACGAGGCGGTTCATGGAGGCTACGGCAGGTAAGTGGCTCGTCGAGGCGGGTGAGTTGAAGGGCATGGGTCGTTCTGATGTTGCCGCTCTCAAGGCTTGTCTGTCACGCCAGCGTGACGAGGCTCGCATGGCCTATGGGCACAAGAATATGCGCGTAGCACGGCAATTTGTGATCATTGGGACCACGAATGAGACAGAGGGCTATCTGCGGGATTCGACGGGTAATCGCCGCTTCTGGCCCGTGCGCGTGCAGCGTTTCGATCTTGACAGGCTGAGGGCAGACCGTGACCAATTGTGGGCGGAGGCCGCAGAGGCCGAGGCCCTTGGTGAGTCGATTCGCCTCGATCCACGTCTCTACGAGGCTGCGGCGGCTGAGCAGGAGGCCAGGCTCTCAGGGGATGATCCACTCGTCGATGTGCTCCACCGCGCTCTTGGTAACCGCACGGGTAAGCTCCGTGTGTCAGACGCCTACCTCATCTGTGGGATCGAGCCTGGTAAGGTCAATCAGGATCAAATCTCTCGTTTCGGACGTGCGATTCGCGAGCTCGGTTGGGAGCGTCAGCGGCGGCGGTTCGATGGCGCGCTCCAGTATGCCTACGTCAAGGGAACGGCTACTGAGCGAGAGGTGGAGCTTATCGTCGAGTATGATCCGCTCGGGCGGAGTGTGCGGATTGAAATTGATAAGGCGTCACAGGCACCACAGCCGCCTGCGGCAAACTAACATGCATGAGAGGGAGCTATGGCAGATATACAACAACCCAAAACTGTTATTGATTATTTCCGGCAGCTCCGTTGGGATGGTAAGGAGCGCATTGATCGTTGGCTCATCAACTATGCAGGCGCCGAGGACTCTCCCTACGTACGTGCAGTGTCAAGGGTCATGTTGGTGTCGGCCGTGCGGCGGGTGCTTCATCCAGGCTGTAAGGTTGACGCGGTGCTGGTCCTTGAGGGCCCGCAGGGATGCGGTAAGACGAGTGCACTACGGATGCTCGCGATTGATGAGGATTGGTTCAGTACTGAGGTTCCGGTGGGGGCGCCTTCCGCAGAAGTCGTTGCTGCAACCGAGGGTAAGTGGATCGTCGAGTTGTCGGAGCTCGGGCACATGGGGGCAGGTGACATCGAGGCCCTCAAGGCGTTCGTGTCCCGTCATGAGGATGTGTCGCGACAGCCCCATCAGCGGACCGCTCTGGGTGTCCCGCGACAGTTTATCGTTGTGGGCTCGTCCGGGCAGGAAGGGGAGTTTCTCCACGACGTAACGGGTAATCGGCGCTTCTGGCCCGTGCGTGTGCAGTGTTTTGACCTCGCGCGCTTACGCGACGCGCGTGATCAGCTCTGGGCTGAGGCCCTGATCGTGGAGGCGTGTGGTGAGCCACTCGATCTGAATGGAGTGACGTTAGAGTCTTGTGAAGTGAGGAGAGATAGTGATGATGAAGAATCCTGAGAACCCTGAGAATCTTGAGAACTTTGCTGAGACGGTCAAGAAGTTTCGTTACTCGATCAGTGTGTCCAATAGGACCTACGATCGACTACGTGCAGCCGTACCTTCAGGAAGTTTGGCAGGGTTCGTTGATGGGATTATCACGGATATGTTTTCCGATCCGGTTATCCTCATGAAGACCGCGGCCAGGTGCCGAAAGGCGCCGCGGTGACGAGGCCCTTGTGATTGTGCTCGTTGCTGTTGGGGGATTTGTCTTGCTCCTTATTGAGGAGGCACTGCGTTGGGCTCTGCGACCAGAGGCCCGGAGGCTCCGTGTGATTAAGAAGATTGGAGGTCGACGGTGAGTAAGACTGATCGAACGTTTGTTCTTGTCGGGACGAGTGGGGCAATTGATTACCTTAGCAGTGATACAGGCAATCGTCGGTATTGGGAGGGACTGTCAATTGAGAGTAACGGAAACTATGATGATGGGGGTTATGATGGTCCTGACGATAGTTATGAGGGGTGTGATGAGGAGGGGGTCTCCGATGGAGATGTAGGGGTTCAGCACTCTAACGATCAGGAGAGAGAGTAAGTTATTATGTCCTTCATGATGAAAATTGATGCGGCACGATGGGCGCAGCATTCACCTCTCGACATGCTGGTGACAGATTACTTCAAGAATAAAGCAAGCGCCCCCTCCATTGATTTTTGTCGCAGGTTGGCTGGTGTGACTGATTCGGATGAGTCCGTAGCCCGCCGCCTTCACGTTGCCGTATCAATCGTGAGGAGCTGGCGCGAGATCGGGAGGCGAGCGGAGAGTATGTGGACTTGTCGATGACGGTGGTGAATGGTTCATGATTCAGGAGAGAATCCCGTGAGTAAGCTCATTGGTGCTGGGCTCTATCCAATCTATCTGCGTGCGCGAGGTAATGTGCTTCGTGGGCTCTCTGTGCGCTGCCCGATTTGCCGTGAGGTGCCTGGACAACCGTGTGCCATTGATGGAAATAGACCTGTGGTGCATGATGCTCGCGAGGCGCTCGCCTATCACGGCCAGAAAACTTGGGACTGATGATAGTTTATTATGATAGTTTATTGGAGGCCGCTGTGACGTTCAGGACACTTCTTGAAAAGATGCAGGCCTTTGCCAGGAAGCATCCAGATCATGAGGCATTGGATGAGCATGTCGTGCTCAGGGTCCAGACAAACGAGGATAGTGGGGGGGACCTGCATCCTGGTGGGTTGCGGGGCGCCACCATTGACGCAGGATGCACTGACACATTCGCGTTGGTGCTAGACGCGGATCAAGAGCCGGATGAACCTCGAATTCGTACACGTCGGTCACGGCAGAAGAAGGCGCGCCGTGTGAGGGGCAGGACAGCAGACAAGACTTGACGCGCGACCGTTGCAAGTGTGGGTCTTACGTGTGGGTCTTACGTGAGTGATGGACCTGCTGACGGGGGAGCTGCAACGTTGTAAGTTGTCTTGTTGCTGGATCAGGGCTGGCAGTAAACAAATTTTCAGGGAAGATTACATGACGAAGAAAATTGGTGATGATGTCACGAAGAATGAAGTTGATCCTGCTGCCGAACTCTCGCATATCGAGCGTGCCCGCCTGCTCGTGAGCGTGGCAGGGCACGTGGCAGGGGGTCTTATTGTCTCTCCGAGTCCTAAGGTGGACACCCCCGAGAAGATTGCGATAGTTGCTGTTGAGCTTGCTGAGGCCATCTTGAAGAAGGCCGGCGTATAGCGTTTGGCTTTGTTTCCGGGCTTTGCACGGATATGCGCTCCCGCACACGCGCCTGCACGAAAATAGCGACGGTCTGCAGCACCGCCGACGGGCCAAGGAGTCTCGATGACGAGACATCGCAACCCCCGGCCGGACGCCGAGACCGGCATCCTGATCCCGCGCTTGCGGCTCGCGAGCGGGTCCTGGACATCCGGCGTGTGGTCGACATGGTCCAGCGGCTCCGCGAGCGGCGTGGGATCCTGACCCTCGCGCAGATCCAGGCTGCGCGGCGGCTGCTCGCCGATCGCGCCAAGGAGCTCTACCGGCGCGCCGATCGCGTTGAGCACGGCACCGCGGCGCCGAGGATGCTCAAGGGGCTCGCGCTCGCCGCGCGCGCTCGCCGCGTCGAGCGGGCCGGGTACCGGGACCCGGTGACAAGCTCCACGAGGAGACGGTCGTCACGGGTAAACGAAATATCGTCATAAATCTGCCATTTCATTATCTGCCTTGGAACGTGCTAGGATCGGCACCAATGCCGAAGACGCGACGCGAGATCGCTCGTGAAGTCGACGAAATCCTCAGATCAGGATCGGGCGGCAGGACGGTGATCCCTAGTACCGACCCTGCTCTATGGACGACTCGTTCCGCCTTCGGAGTTGCTGGTGGTCCTATTGAGGTCGTGCTCACCGACGAGGGAGACTCCCGCGCTTTCTCGGTCGGCGCTCAGGTTCGGCGCGGCGGTCCCGCCGAGGCGCTGGAGGCGCTCTGGATCGCAGGTGGCGAAGGCCACCTGACCGTACGTGGTGACGGTGCCCGCCTCAAACGCACCGAGCTGGGTCGTTTTGACCAGATCGCATGGGGTCATCTGAAGTCGCTGGGACTTGTTGTGTCCTTCCAGGATCACCTCGGGGATGGCGTTCGCCTCACGGACGCCGGTCGCCGCGCTGCACAGGGTGGCGACGAGGAGCGCACACGTTTGCTCGCTCGTTGCCGAAGCGCCTTCGCCAGGGAAGCCGCGCTGAAGGTTACCAGCGAACCTGGACGACCACGTCGCAGGCCGAGATAGACCGTGCTTCGTGTCGATCCAGTGAGCGTTGTGCTGTGCTGGGGCGCCAGCATCGTAGCGAGCGCTGGATACGCCTGACATGGAAAGGAAATCACGTGCAGACCCAATTGTTCGAGCCCTTCTTCGTGCTGCGCTCGTCATCGCCTCGAGCGAGCGAGGTCCATCTAGTCGGTACCATTCGCGGAGCTGGCCACGATGACGTGGTGATGATCGAGTTGGCCGCATTCGTGCGTTCTTGCCTGGAAGTGCTCGGCGAGGGAGGTGTTGAGGTCATGCAGCTCAGCGAAGATGACCGTTGCCGTGGCTTTCGTGTCGTCGTCGACGACACGAAGCTTGCCGTGATCAGACGTCAGACAATTCCGCGGGTCCACGACTTGGTCGCGGATTGGATTCAATGTCGATATCCGAACAAGGACGTGATCTGTTAGCGCGACGACACCTTGAGAGTCCTGGACCAGTCGATATACCGTCGACAAAGTCGTTCTTGTCGCACTTTCGTGGAGTGCGAAGCGTGGATGGATCGCCCAGGCAAGATCGTCTTCCTGCCGCGGTAGTATCGATTTATTATGGAGAAAGTATGACAAACGAGCTCGGTCACAGGCTTGCTAGGAGTATTGGTGACTCGATGACGCTTGGAGCATATCGGAGGGGGAATCGTATTCCACGGATACCAGGGGCTATGGTTGATGTCTGGGTTCCCTGCGCGCGGGGAGAGATGGCGACGGGCGTCGCGTCGCCACATGTTTTCTTTATGCAGACGCTTGGGGAGAAGTCTACCGATAGTGGTTCAATCCACTGTCCGGATTGTCGGGCTGAGCTAGCGTCTTGTCGGGCTGCTGGGAGTATGGGTCCCCGGTCCCCAGGCCGTGCCTCAAAATAACCCGTCTTCTCAAAAATGAAGAAGATAAGCTGGTCGTTGCACCTTGTGAGCTACCGAGGTGCGTGAAACCACCTACCTTCTTCGGAAGGCTACCGAGAGAATCATCAAAATGAGTGATAAAAAGCGGTGCCAGAGCTGGAGCTCCACTGGCGTGAAGTTCAACCTCAACGAGATCGAAAGAAGGGCTCGCGCGGCAACGAAGGGACCGTGGTCACGCTGCACCTTCAACGCTGGTAACTGCCCGTGCCGCACCATCTGGTCGACGTCGCTCGACGATACGCCGTTCTGCCTTGCTCCATCCAGCCCGGAGGCTCCGGTCAGGATCGAGGACTGGGACTTCGTGGCTGCGCTCGATCCGACCACGGCGCTCGCGCTGGTCGCCCGCATCCGCATTCTCGATGAGGCGCTGAGCGACGTGATCGCCCACGTGCCAGCCGGCGAGAAGCGTGATCAGCTGGTGCGCGTGCTCTCCGACATGGACTCCACCGGCGACGTCTTTGCGCGCGTCGACGAACTCGCCGAGGAGCGCGACGCGTTCCGCGCGATGGTCGTCGATCTGCTCACGTCGGCGCATCCACACCCCGTCGAGCACCCGACGATGACCGCGGCCTGGGCTCGGGCTCGGGCACTGCTCCAGAAGTACCCTCGGCACGACAGCATTACGGACGATGCGGCGCGACGCGATGTCGTACTCACCAAGACCGAAGAAGGTTAGGTCCGGCATGTTCGGGGGGCCTCCATGAGACAGGGTCCCTTTAACAGAATGGAATGACCTGCCCGCAACTTCTTGATCGCGTCGTCCGCGATGGTGCGGACCTCGACGAGGAGACTTAGATGAAGATTCCGTTCACCTACCCCCTGCCCCAGTGTATGGTGACCAGGTAATCAGGCGACCAGGCGTGTCGTCCAAGCTTTTTTGAGGCGTGTGCCTACGGGATCTGCAAAACGATCTGTTGGCCGTTGACCCTGTTGGGGTCTGACAGGATCGTAGGGTCAGGTGAAAAATTTGTCCTGGGATCCGCGATGAGCCTGTCGGAGATTGACAAGCGCGAAGTTTGTCCACTGCACGGGTGGGTTGGTCGAAGACTGTTCCAACAAGATCGCCACGACCTCTGTGAGGCTCCTGAGGGGACAGTTTTTGACGAGTATGCTGATGGGAATGAGAATGCGGATGCGGATGATGAGGCTGAGGCTGAGGTTGAGGCTGAGGAGGCTGAAGCTGAGGAGGCTGAAGATGGCGAATTTACCTCCAATGCGGGGGGCGCCTCGGATCGGACTTCAGCTCGTCGTCGGGGCATTCCTCCCAAGAAGACGCTCGCGGTGCGCAAGATCACGCGACTCGAGCTGGCAGCTGGTCAGGCTGAGCTGAGGGCCCTCGGTGCAGACGTTCCCTATGAGCGACCACGTACACGGGGTGATTGTGAGCGGGTGCCCCGACCATGTCCCTATGTGGGCTGTAAGTACTCTCTTTATCTTGACGTCTCCAAGACGGGCTCCATCATCCTCAACTTTCCACACCTCGAGCCTGGGCAAATGCCCGCGGAGCAGAGCTGCGCACTCGATCTTGCTGATCGTGCCGCTGTAGCAGGGCCCATGACGTTGGAAAATATCGCGGTGGTGACGAACCTGACGCGCGAGCGTATTCGTCAAGTGGAGTTGAGGGCCTTGAGTCGGCGGGCGCGTCCAGCAGCGATTGCCATGGGCTTAGGTTCTGAGAATGTTAGGGTGGGGGTTCGTCCGAGATTGCAGGTTAATGTAGTAGATTCTGGGGGGCCTACTGCTGCAAGAGTCGTGTCGAGCGATGGCTCGTCGAGTGGAGGCGAAGATCTCGACGAATAGGGGGCTCTGCGGGCCCTCACGGGGGCGGTTGATCACAAGTAGGTGCTACCCGTACTAAGGCGTAGGTAATTATCTGATCGTGTCGCACCGCAGTAATTAGCGGCAGATCTGACGTGTCGGACTTTGCGTATGCTCGTCGCCATAGAATGCTGACCTTGCCCGGTCTGAAGATCGGTGGTGAGGGGAGGGCTGGGAGTTCGTCAGGCTCGATTTCGAGATATCAGATGCGTGTCTTGGATGCCTCTCCAGGAGAGCTGACGGAGGCGTTCCATCTTCGATACACCGTTTATCGGGAGCTTGGATACGTTGCGACGGCTGATGCAGGTCTCGACGTAGATGAATACGACGAGTGTGCGTTACCGTTGGGGGTGTTTGAGGTCTCCTCGCAGGAACTTGTGGGGACGATGCGTGTTATCTGCGTGGAGCCACGACCAGATTATGATCAGGCGGTCAGATGTGTCGTGGTCCAGGCTGGAGATGCCGCTCTGACAGAGCGGGTGTTCAGGCGACGATCGGCAATCCTGCCATCGGTGATCTCACCGGAAATTAATCAGTTGCTTGTTACAGCCGCAGGTGCCCTGCCCCTGTGTGAGCTGAGTCGCCTCATCGTGCGACCTGATTGTCGGGGTAGTGGACTCTCACGGCACTTGATAGAGGCGGGGATGGCCCTCGCGTGGCAATTTGGGCCTGCTCTACTGGTTGGGAGTTGTCTGGCGTGCCATGTGCCTATGTATGCACGCTACGGTTTTCATCTTCTGCGTCCCGGGGCACGTGAAGATTATCTCGTGGGTGGGGGGCAGACAGCCCATGTTGTTGTTTGTAGTCCTGGCGGCGTTCCAGAACCCCTAAAATCTCGTATTGAGGAGATGTTGCCGAATATTTTTGAAGGAGGGTGGTATGATTGATGATCAGGTGCAGGCTGTGGGCGAGAAGGGAATGGGGACGAATTATGTTGCATGTGCCCTCCGTGTTGAGGCAAGGCACCTCCGTGATGTTTTGCTCGGCAATCGGGTCCTGCGATGGATGATTGAGGGCGGGTTGGAGCGGCCTGAGATAGGCGAGGCCCGTGAGGCATATGCCAGACTGTTACGGATGAGTGCGGATTATGTGCGGTTCACGATTCCTGCACTGAGGGCGGCAAGTGCGGTATTGTTGGTCAGCACAAGTGTGAATGATCATGCTTGGGCTGCTCGTCTTGCTGACTATGCCCTCGATGAGACACAAGAGGCGGGAGAGGGGCATGAGTCCTGGGCCTTTGCAGATCTTGCTGATCTGGGGGAGGGATGTGATGGAGCGCTTCACCCAGCAGCGGTTGAGTACGGTTGGTATTTTGTGGATCGCGCGGATGCTCATCCCTATGCGATTCTAGGTGCCAAGAGCGTGCTTGAGGAGCTCTCTGTTCGTGTGGCAAACGTCATTCTCTCGCGGGCGCGTGATCTAGGGGTAGTCCCGACTTCAGGCGAGGAGGCATCACGTTTCATGCACCATCATGGGGACCTCGATGTGGAGCACGCTCGTCAGGGTGCCAGGGACCTGCGGTGTCTAAGCTCCTCTGAGCAGCGGAGGCAGGTGCTTGAGGGAGCGTACATCACGACAGGCATTTATCGGCAGCTCGCACAGCACTATTTGTTATAGTTTTCTATGCGGCAATAACCGTGTCCTGTGCATTGTTGACACGGGTTTTCATAGACGCTGTTAGCAACCCCTCGAATCGAGCCTGTACTTGAGCAGGGAACGCATTTAACGAGCATTTGGCCTGTCGTTGCATCGAGAGGTTGCCTGTTCCTGTAGACAATTCCCTTTGGCGGTCCCAGCGCCTTCTTTTTCGTCATCAGGCTTGCCTCCATTTGAGCGTATCATAGAGCGTACGAAACGTACGAGTGGGACTCGATCCAGAAGGTGGCGACCGGCAAGCGCGCGGTCACGCCCGTGCTGGCGCTGCGGGTGGCCCGGTTTGTCGGGATCGCCATGGACGAGCTGCTCGCGGGGCAGTGGCTTTCAGCCCGGGTCTGCCCGCACTGCGGCCACCGGCCACCCGCCGGACGACTTCGTCAACGAGGAGACCGAAGCCCCGAAGCCCAGCGAAAGCCGCGGTCGCTGCACGGAAGCACTACGCGGCCTCGTACTGACAACGAAGGGCTCCGCGTGTACCTCGCGGGATCGCGAGGCGGGAGGTCGATCCGCATCACGGTTCTGTCCCGGCCCCCGGCTACTTCATGAGCTTGAGCCCAACAGTCACTTGTCACTTGCCGTAGTTTCCCCGTTCGTTCATACGCGCCGGATGCGTCAACGATGCTGAAGGTGACGCGGGAAGGATTCTCGCCGCCGCGCTCAATCCATGGACTTGCAGCGTGTCCTCGACGGCTTTGAGGCGATCATCCGTTTTTCGTTGGTTCGCATGCCCGATGAGCACAGAGATACCAACGCCGAGAAGCCCAATGGGCATGAGCCATCCACCGAACCACTCGCGGTCCTTGCCGTTTTTCATGTCGCCGATCTTAGTGCGGGAGGGACAAAATGGGAATTTCCTGCGCGCTCTGTCCCCGGCTACTTGACGAGCTTGAGGACGGCGGACTTGGCCCTGCTACCTCCGGCACGGGAGCGTGCCAGCGGGGCGGTTACGACGCTTTGACCTTGGGCTCGACCGCTACTTCGATCCCCATCAGTTTCCGAGCCTCAAGGCAATCCTCATCACCGGGCTCGAATGCGCGGCACACCTCCGGTCTGGTCCGGTAGATCTCGCACGAGACCTTCCGGCCGATTGTACCGCGCAGGAATGTGCATCTCTCGCCGCTCGCGGTGCGCCTGGTTGCTATGGCTGCTACGGCTGGCGTCCACCCGAAACCGTAGTACATGGGCACGAGGTGCTTGCGAGCCGATCGAGTCAAGCGCTTGACGTCATCGACGGTACAGTCCGCCCATCCTGTACTTGTAGCCGAGCCAGACGCGCGGCGCTGTGCTGTCGTACAGCACGCGCCACAGGTTAGACAGTCCACAGACTCTGGGTGGTGACGGTGGGTGCTCATGGGTCTCCACGGCGCGGCGGATCGGCGGATTGTGCCTGCGCTGGTTCACGAAGGATCTTCTTCGTGAGAAGCATCTTGGCGCAGCGGGCACGAATTAGCGGGGACCTCTGACCTTGATGGAGATCTCGGTGGCCCCTCGAATTTTCACGCGCTGTGCGGACTTTCGTAGCTCCCGGTGCGCCTTTGCCCAGCGTTTGCACCAGGAGTTGGTTTCTGGATCTTGTTCCCTCTCGCCATGTTCCCTGAGGATTCGCTCAGCATCGATGTGGTCGCCACGTGTCCAGTTGATGAAGTTCTCTGGAACGGGAGAGCGGCTCGTCGGGAGAAGCACCTCGCGGCCGGTGCGTGTGTAACCGAGGGTCAGCTTCATGGAACTATCGGCCGTGGATTTTATGTGATCTGCGGGTGCTGGGGCGATTTTCTGACGGTACTCACTGCTTGACATGAAGATGTGGGGTGAAAGATCCTCTTCTCCATGGCCGGGCTGCAGCGGCCTCTGTCTGTCGTGACAGTTCCACAGTGAAACATTGAGGGTACGGGGTTCACCGTTAGTGAGTTACCTGAGTAAACGCGTCAAGTTGGCGACCTGAACACCCTCAGGCGGGTGTGGGGGTGCGGGATCCCTCGGATTGACGCGAACAATCAAGAGATGTGTCGCGGTGCCTGGCCAGCAGATCTCACTGAAATTCTTCGGAGGCGCCTCCCGCGAAGAACTGCAGGGTTTTTTTGGAGTGTCTGTCAGGAATGTAGGTGCGACACTCCTTGGGTTCCCACGATCTCCGTGTATTTGCGAGCTCCCCTCAGGGTAGGTAGGTGCGGGAGCAGTGGGGCCTGGCCGCTGCTCGTGAGTCCAACGGAGATGACGTTGCAGACAAATTCGATCTGGAGTTCCTTGTAGCGGATCCGCCAGTAGTCCTGCTGCTCGCGGCGATTCTCTCGGCAGGCAGCTCTGATCTGACGTGTTTCCTCTTCGGTGGTGGTCCACAGGGCCACGAGCTCGGGGGGCGTCTTGTTTCGACAGGCCTCGAAGCCTTCGATCGCACCGTCACGTTTGTGGCAATCTTCGGGTGTGTTGTAGGCCTCGTGGACCTCAGTGAGGCCGTCGGAGATGATGCGATCGAGGAGTTGCTCGTAGGTCATCATGCGCTCTACCCTGGATGGTTTCAGGTCTAGTTTTGACCGATTGGTGTGGTTGCGGTTGTGGTGAGAGATTTGGAATTGAGAGTTGGAGGTTTTGGGACGGTGGATGGTGAATTGTTCGAACACGCCCCCGGGGTTTGGAGCGGCTTCGTGGACCGTGGTGTCGGATCGTTTCTATGCCTGGGTTGGGAAATGTTGGATCTGGAGCTGATTGCGGTCCCAATTGCGAGGCCTGATGTTGCACCTGTGGCCAGGGCTGCTATCGCGAGCATGATGATCGTTGCACGTCGTAGGCGCCTCCTCGGGGATTGTGCCTCGATGAAGGCTGTTGCGGCCTGCTGTGATGGTGTGGAGATGCGGAGACCGGCGATGACGGATCGTACCTGCGAGAGTGTTGGTCGGTGCGCCGGATCCTTGGCGAGCATTGCAAACAGCACGAGATCGAGCTGTGGGGGAATTTCTGGCCAGATTGTGCGGGGCAGGGAGGGAGATCCATGAAGGTGTGCGGCGTAGATCTCGGGTGTCGTCTTGGCCTGGGGGAAGGGCTTGACGCCGAGCACTAGCTCGTAGGCGACGCAGCCAAGGGCATAGATGTCGGTCCGGTGATCGACATCGGGGCCGCGTGCCTGCTCGGGTGACATGTACAGGGGAGTGCCAATCACGATACCACTCTCCGAGCGCTCGGCGCGTTGGTCGATGGCACTACCATCGGCGGTGAGCTTGGCAAGACCAAAGTCGAGGAGCTTGACGGCCGGTTTTTCCCCAGTGAGGTGGACCAGGAACGTATTGTCGGGTTTGAGATCGCGATGGATGATCCCACTACCATGCGCAGCCTCAAGTCCACGGGCCATCTGATCAATGATGCGCAGGGCCTCGCGGAGGGGAACTCGTCCGCGCGCCAGTCGCTCGGACAGAGATTCTCCGCGTAGATATTCCATCACGAAGTAGGCGCGGCCGTCCGGTAGTTCACCGATGTGCTCCACTGCCACGATGGCAGGGTGTTGGATCTGTGCGAGAACCCTAGCCTCCAGGGTGAGGCGACCGATTGCGGCATCATCCCCCAGGAGGCTCCTACCAATCACCTTGATGGCAACACGTTTGCCTAGCCGTACATGACGAGCGGCGTAGATCTCGCCCATGGCACCAGCTCCGAGCGGGGCGTCGATCTCGTAGTTCTCACCAACGATCGTGCCGGGGGGTAGTCCCCGGAGGTTGTGCCGTTGTTTGATTGAGGTGGGTGGATCGATGGATGGGGTTTTGATCGATGGTTGGGGCTCCAGCGGGATGGCTAGGTCATCTGGGGGCTCGATCTTGATTTCGGGCTCGAACACCTTGGTGGATGAATCGAATGGATTGATTAGATCTATTGATGTCGGAGTCGGCCGTGGTCCACCACTGTGGTCGTGGTCCTCAAAGTCTTCATTTCCCTCTGGGATGAACATCTGGCGGACTCCTACAAGGCGATCTACATCGATGTGGGGGTGAACTGTCGCTACCATACGAATCGTGCCTCATCGATGTGGGGGTGAACCATTTCATTTCTCACGTGGTGCAGTGTGCTCTGACAGGTGCGGGGGTAGGGCTCCTGCCATGAACTTGAGGACCGCGCTCACGAGCTTGGTCCTGGTATCAATGCCCATGAGGAGGGGGGCGCCATCCGGCATCTGTACGAGCCCCCAGATGGTACCTTTGCCGGCTATTCCGGATCCGCACCGGAGGCGCGCGTATCGAGGGATGTGGTCGTCGGATCGCAGCGTGAAACCATGGGGGTCCATCGGGACACGGTACCCGAGTGTGTCCTCGAGCACGTCTCCAACCACCCTCGGTGTCAGGCGCATAGGTACATCCTACGGACTTCCGTGGCGCGGGCATGGTAGGAGCTGGCCGCAGGCCATCTTGCCCTCCCAGTGGTCGTGCTCAACCTGACATGTCTGCAGTGTGACGTTGGCGCGCGCGCGCGCGC
>Ga0075366_10000062_pt1 | contig 39833 bp, 32 predicted proteins | sample EndMethybrTD3031_FD_72351 | JGI IMG/M metagenome (GOLD analysis project Ga0075366, IMG submission 72351) | Populus endosphere microbial communities from Tennessee, USA - Endosphere MetaG P. TD hybrid TD303-1 | ecosystem: Host-associated > Plants > Roots > Endosphere | place: USA: Tennessee...
GGTATATATTTTCTATAATTTGGTATTTTTGCCTTATGGTAAAGGAAAATCTGTACGAACCGTTTTCAATTGCTTATCTAACATTAGATAAATGTCCAAAGTTTGGGCACCAGCATAGCTTTTTTGAATTAATTTATGTGATATCGGGCACGGGTAGGCAATGCATCAACAAAAACCACTTTGATTACCGGGCCGGGCATATGTTTTTGATAACACCCGAGGACTGCCATTCGCTGCATATTGACAGTACTACCGAGTTTTTCTTTTTACACTTTAACGATATCTACCTCAAAAATGGCGGCTTGCTACATGAAAACATCCAGCGGCTGGAATACATATTGCACAACGCCAACCACCAACCGGGCTGCATTCTTAAAAACCAGCCTGATAAGCGCCTGGTTGGGCCAATAGTGGAAGCCATCGTCCGCGAATATGAAAACAAGGACATTTATAACAAGGAGCTTATTCAGCAATTGGTAAATACACTAATCATCGTAGTAGCCCGAAACATTGCCCGCTACCTGCCAGAGCAGTTAAACATAGGCACCGAAGAAAAAGCGATGGATATTTTACAATACGTACAAAGCAATATCTATTATCCCGAAAAGCTAAAGGCCGATGTAATCAGCAATACCTTCGGCATCTCCGAAGCTTATATGGGCCGTTACTTTAAAAAGCACGCCAGCGAAACTTTGCAGCAATACATTATCAATTATAAAACCAAACTGATTGAGCACCGCTTGCAGTTTAGCGATAAGCGCCTGAATGAAATTGCCAACGAGTTTGGCTTTACCGATGAAAGCCATTTTAATAAGTTTTTCAGGAAGCAAAGAGGCAATAGCCCTAAAGAATACCGCAAAATGATACAATTGCCGCGTGCATCGTAACCGGGTGTAACACTTTGGATTGGCGGGCGTCTTACTGCTGAATTCTGATTACATTAGCTGATATGATCATTAAAACCCGGTGCCTGCTTGTCCTGCTTTGTTTATCATCGATCGCCTTTGCACAGTCTGCCGGATCCCGGAGGCCTGATTTTACCCTTGTTATACTAACCGAAACAGGACAACCCGCCGAAGGTGCTACCGTAAAATTAATAAAGGACAACAAGCCGGTAAAATCGGCCATTGCAGATGCCCGGGGAGCGGCCAGGTTTGATGTTATCCCTGCAGGCTCTTATCTATTTTCCGCTACTTATACAGGCTACAAACCGCAACTCAGCCGTGCCTATAAATTTCCCGGCCATAATTATACAGATACCATTAAGCTACAACCCTTAAATACGGCTTTACAGCAGGTAAACATTGTGGCCCATGCGCCCTTGATACAGCAAAAAGATGGCAAAACCATATTAAATGTTGACGCCTCAGTTACCAATACGGGCTCGACTGTGCTGGAAGTGCTGGAGAAATCGCCGGGCGTTAGTGTTGACAGGAGTGGAGGTATTTCGCTGCAGGGCAAGGCAGGAGTTATGGTAATGATAGACGACAAACAAACCTATTTATCGGGTGCCGATTTGAATAATTTATTGAGCAGCATGAGCTCAAGCCAGGTTTCGCAGATAGAGTTGATTACCAACCCGACAGCTAAATATGATGCCAGCGGCAATGCCGGTATCATCAACATAAAAACCAAAAGGAATAGGCAAAAGGGATTTAACGGCACGTTTACCACATCGGTAGGGCAGGGTGTTTACCCCAAAAACAATAACAGCCTGGTACTTAATTTCCGTACCGGCAAAATCAATACCTTTTTCAATTACAGCATGAACCTGGTGCAATACCTCACCAATATATATGCCTTAAGAAAGTATTATGATGCCGGCAACAACATAACGGCCAAACTCGATCAGCCCTCCTATTTTTCGGGCACATCGTTCAACAACACTATCAAAACCGGGTTGGATTATTCTATTACCGACAAAACAACCATCGGTGTAGTATTAGGCGGTACACTGGTTAATCGCAACGGCAACAACCGCGCAGTGGCAACCTGGTTAAATACCAGCGATGTGGTTGACTCAGCCATATCAACCACCAACCACAACAAAAACCGGTTTAAAAACGGCTCGGTCAACTTAAACTTGCGACATACACTCTCCCCGTCGCAAACGCTTGGGGCCGATTTTGATTACCTGCATTATAATATCCAAAGCGAACAAAATTTTAACAACTCGTTGCTTGTACCGGGCGGCTACCAGGAACTGTCAAGAAGTGATATTCCCACAACCATCAGCATTTTATCGGGCAAGGTTGATTACAGCATAAAAACAGATCGGCACGGTACTTTTCAATCAGGTTATAAATCATCTTACAGCAGTACCGATAACGCCGCATTATATGAAAACCTGGATAACGGGCTATGGGCTCAAGACTATAGCAAAAGCAACCAGTTTTTATACAAGGAAAACATCAATGCGGTGTATGGCACTTTCGAGAAAAAGTATACTAAAATAACCGCACAGGCCGGCTTGCGGTACGAGTACACCAGCTATAAAGCCCACCAGTTAGGCAATGTGCTGCAACAGGACTCGGCTTTTAAAAGAAACTATGGCGGCTTTTTCCCCAGTGGCTTTATAAGCTACCAGGCCGATTCGTCCCATAGTTTTACATTAACCGCCGGCCGCCGCATCGACCGCCCCATATTTCAAAACCTGAACCCTTTTTACTTTATCATTAATAAATACACTTACCAAACCGGTAACCCTTACCTGCTGCCCCAATACAGCTGGAATTTGGAGCTAAGCCACCAATACAAAGGTCTGCTTACTACCACACTGCTATACAGCAATATCAAAAACTATTTTTCGCAGCTGTTTTTAAACGATGCCGCCAAAGGGATCCTGTTGTATTCGCAGGGCAATGTGGGCAGCACGCATAATTATGGCTTGTCATCAACCTTATCGTTATCGCCGGTTAACTGGTGGAGCCTTACTTTTCAGGCATTATACAACCATAAGCAATTGAAAGGCTTTAACGGCAATACTTATACCAGCCAGGCCGACCAGTTGAACATAAATACCAATAACCAGTTCACCATTGCTAAAGTTTACACTGCCGAGTTATCTGGTTTTTATACCACCAGGGCCCGCAACGATATACAGGAGCAATTATACCCAACGGGGCAGCTATCATTAGGCATATCAAGGCCGATTCTTAAAAAGCGGGCTACCTTAAAATTCAGCGCACGCGATATTTTTTATACCAACGCTATGGAAGGGCTTACCCAATTCCCCAATGCTACCGAATATTTTAAGCTGACACGTGATACCCGCGTATTCACAATTGCGTTTACATATCGCTTTGGCAAATCATACAAAGTGGCCAGCCGGTCGGATGGTAGCGCCGGCGACGAGAAAGACCGGGTTGGCAATGGTTAAGAGGAGCTAAAGGCAGAAGGCATAAAGCTTAAGGCTATTCCGCAATCCCGAAGTTGAAGTATCATTGTCGGGCAGCTATCGTATACCCACATCTTTTGGAACCATATCAACAATAAAAAAAATGTCATTTCGAACGAGGTACGAGGAGAAATCTTGAACGCCCTGCATTCCGATAGGCCGGTTTGGATGCAGGGCGCTCAAGATTTTTCGCTACGCTCAAGAGATAGTTTCTCTTTCGCCCCACTCTTTGCCTCCTCTTGCTCCATCGAAAATGACAATTTTCTTCCATTATAAAGATGTGGTACACGGTAGGTCGGGCAGGCGTTATTTTTTTGCCTTCATTTCGCGCTTTTTTGGCGATATCATTTTGGTGATGGTTTTGCCCTGAACGATATCTTTAGGATTTTTGACTTTGGCTAATGAATTTTCCCAGGCCTGCTCAACTAAGGCGGTCATATAATCTTTTGGAAAATCGTCCAGCTTGTTAACATGTATATAGCGGTATTGGCTGCCGTTGCCCAATAAAAGTTTCTTCGGGTCGGCAATTTCCGATCCCCAATAAAATCCGAAATGCACATTTTGATTGCCACTGCGGTAGGCTGCAACCGAACAAAAGGTTTGACCCAATTTTTCTGTAGGCGACCAGCCGAAGGCCAGCGCGTTATAGTTATCATAAATAAGCTCATTAGCCTGCGGATATAAATCCCACACAAACTCGCGCAACCAGATTGCCTTTTCACGTACCTCGGGCGAAAATTCGTACAGGAACCTGAGCAGGTCGGTAACTTCTTCTTTTGGCATGGCTGGCTGGTTTGGTATGTTAAATATATTAACATAAACCTTGCAAAGCAACAGGTAAGGCGACATGACGAAATCAAAAAAATATAAAGAAGAGCAAAATCAACCTGCGATTGGCATAAGCGTGACAGGCGAAGTAACGCAGGTTTACGGCATCTTCTTTACAGTTTTTATACAATAAGCAACAACCAATAGCAAGGGCAACTGGCAACAAGTGACTGTGCCTGCTCTACCACTGAGCTACAATAGCGGGCTTTTAAAGCTGACGCTAAAGGCCGGGCTCGAACCGGCGACCTGGGATTTTTGAGATCGAAGTAACACTTGTTTAACGACACCTTGCTTAGGTTGTTCTCTTTTAGAACGGCTGTATATATTTTATCTTTTAGATCATTGCTTTTGTCTCCATACTGTTGCGTTCGCAACAAGTGAAACAGCAAAAAATACCATATGGCTAACAATCAGTCAATTGCGAATTGTCATAAAATAAAAACGCAACAAAACCGCAACAGCAGGCCAAAAACAGCAACGCCCGGCTCACTCCCCAACTGGGATACTAACAAAAGGGCAACAGACAATAAGTATTTCTGCATCATGCTCTAACCAAACTGAGCTACTGCGGTTGCCCGCAAGCTGGACTTGAACCAGCGACCCTGACGTCCCAAATCGAAGTATTACTTATTTACGACACCTTATATTAGTTTCCCGGCCTCAAAAAGGGCTGAGTATTCATTAAAAAAATGGCCTGCTGACCACATATAACATCAAGAAGGGTAACTGGCAACAAGTGACTTGCACCTTGCGGTGCCCCTGCTCTATCATCTGAGCTACCGCAACCTAAGCTACAGGCCGGACTTGAACCGGCGACCCGGGGGTTATCAATCGAAGTAACACTCGTTTACGACACCTTCTTTTTATTTTTAATTTCTTTAAAAAGGGCAATTAACAATAAGTGATTCATACCCGGTCGTAGACTAATGTCCCGGCAACGGGTCCTGTACGAAGTAACACTTATTTACGGCACCTTTTTATTTTTAATAACATAAGAAGCAACAAACGACCAGGAAACGGGGACTCGCGTTAGGGACTCGAACCCTCATCACAGCTTGCGCCACAATGCCCTCCCCTTATTGAGCGAAGTAATCCCGGTCTACGGCATTCTTAATTTCTTTAAAAGGTTATACGTTCAACGTTGTAAGTAATACGTTCTTTTAAAACTTAAAACGTACAACGTCTTACGTATAACCTACTGGCTCAGATTTCCACCTTATTGATTTCGCTTAAAGCTGAATTTCCTTTTTCAAGGGCTTCCAGTACTTCAAACACTTTATCGCTCCAGCCGGCTACCAGGTAAACATCGTTTTGCATTACCTGCAATGGTGCTTTGCTGTAGCCTTTTAAATCAAACAGGTATAGTTTTGCCTTTGGCGCAACTGTTGTTTTATAACGCGACCATAAAGCGTTAATGTTATCGCCCTTAGCTGGTATACTGTTATATAGCTGGCAATCGGTAAATAACATTACTTTATCCATTTGCACATTGCGGTCAAGCAAGTCTTTGATTACCAGGTGGCCGTTGGTTGCATAACCAACCTCGCCTTCGCGTTTGTAAAATTCCTGCACATTGTTCAATATGTTGTGGCGTGGTACCACAATGGTTTTCCATGTATCACCAAACATACCCACTTCTACATTTTTACAGCGCGATTGCAGCAGCATTGCCAGCATGAGGCCCACATCGTACAGCAAGACTTTTGATTTCGCCGATACCGCTGTTTGCATCGACCCTGATACATCGCAGGCCAGCAATACTCTTGTATCGTGATCAAAACCTTTGATGTTCACAGCACTTGCCTGTGCCGCTTTTTCCAACGCATCCAGCAACTCGCCGGTGTAGCCATTTTTGCCTGTTAACAACGCTTTAAGCTTTTGACCTAAACCTTGTACAGGGGTTACGCATCCGGCACTTAACAGTTCGCGGTATGCAGCCAGGTAACGAAACGGAAACTGCTTTGCCTTTACTACTTTATCTGCATCGGCAAGTGTTGCGCATACCTTTTGGATATGGGCATAGCTTACACCTGCTTCCTGTATGTTGCGCAGGTTACGCAGCATGGCCATATAACCCAACTTTCCGCTATCTATCAACTCCTCCCATTTGTTACGGAAAGCCATTGCTTTGGCCTCCTGGCTATCGTAATTAAGCTGGCCTAATGCCGATAGCTCAGTTTCCCAGGTGTATGGAGTTTGCAATGTGCCGCTTACTATCTTGTTAAACACCAGTTGCTGTGCATCATCCTTTGCCTTTGGGTGCACCAGGAACAACGCATCGCGCATTTTTATTGCGGTATCGCGGTTGTACTTGGCAAACTGGTACTCATCAAAGTTATTAAACGCGGCTTGCAGGCCTTTTTGCATTTGCTTTGATAAGCGGTTCAGTTTTTTGGGGCCAGTGCGCTGGTTCAGCATCTCGTAACAGGCCATCAATTCGGTTATTTCGTCGGCGCGGTTAACAACCCCGGCTGTAACCCGGGCAACCAAATCGTCGCCCGAGTGCAGCTTAGCCAATTCAGTAGCCAAAACCAATGGCACCGAACGCATGTACATTTTTGTACGGGCATATACTGCCAGCCTGCCCACAAATTCGGGCTTGCACTTATGTACAATGTTGCGCAGACGCTCCATACGGTCATCGTTTTTTTCGTAAAAGGAATCGCTCAGGCTCCAGGTTACTACCAGGGTATACAGTTCCATATCGGGTGATAGCGCAAAAGCTTTTGCACCCTCGTGAGTAGTGAACTGATTTTTTACTTTGCTTAACAGGTTAAATTTCATTGTTACCTCCTTTTATTTGTTTTGACGATACAAAGGTTAGGAGGCACTGCGCAGCCTATTTGCGCAGTAAAAATTATTTTTATTTTTTTTGAAAAAGATAAAAAATGGGATTTTGGATAGCTAAGGCAAGTGTGCTTTGGTTGTAGTATCTTTTGTTTAGGTGGGCATGCTGTCTGTAATTCTAGCGAACCGACTATCTCGTTACGGAATTCAGTTTTGAGTAAACTGAATTCGAATTTCGGTATCGCAATAGTTTTATGCAAACATGGCAACTGTTAATATATATTTTTGACAAGCCGAAAGAGATCTCCTATTTACTCAGCTCCATTATTTCTCAACTCATTTTCTATTTCTTCAATGGTTGGCAAACTCGATAGCAAGTTTTCTGGCAGTGACCGGGTTAGTTCAAACTCCGAAATGCCAATAGGTTTATCCATACCTCTCAGGGCATATTCGGCCATAACTTTGTCTTTTGTTTGGCAAAGAATTAATCCAATCGTAGGCTTATCAGCAGGATGTTTTATGAGATCATCCACAGCAGAGCAGTAAAAATTTATTTTCCCTGCATACTCTGGTTTAAAGTCGCCTCTTTTTAATTCTATAACAATGAAACACCTGGCTTTAAGATGATAAAATAATAGGTCCAGGTAAAAATCCTGGTCACTGACAGTCAATTTATATTGACGGCCAACAAACGCAAATCCAGCGCCTAATTCCAATAAAAATTTTTCTACATGTTTTACCAATTCGGTTTCCAGTTCACGTTCTGTAAAAGGTTGTGCAATTGTGATGAAGTCAAAGATATAAGGGTCTTTTTGCGTTTCCTTTATCAAATCCGATTGCTGATCTGGTAAAGTTTTTGAAAAGTTGTTTGTGGTTTCTCCTTGTCGAAGATGGAGGTTATTCTTTATCATTAACGATAGAATGTCTCTACTCCAGCCGTTTACGATAATTTGTCCGATATACCATGATCGAATCTCCTTGTCCTTGATCTTTTGCATCAACAAAATGTTGTGTCCCCATGGAATTTGAGAAACGCGCTGTTTCATTAATTCAGCTTTTACATGGTCAGTATTTTTCAATTGGGAAACAGGCTGTTTCCCAATTGATGTACTTCCTTGTAATTGGGAAACAGCTCGTTTCCCAATTGTTTTATCGAGCCCATACTCATTATAAAACTGAATCATAAATTTTAAATTCCTTTCCGAAAAGCCTTTAACATCTGGTAATTCATTCCTAATATCATTGGCAAGCCGCGCGGTGACCGCTGCTCCCCAACCCTGTTCCTCCTGAAGCCGGTTTAAAATTCTTCCAATATCCCAGTAAAGCAGAATCATTTCGGCATTTGCTGACAGGGCCGCTTTTATTTGAGCGCTATGTATCCTTGTCTTTACTTCCGACAATAAAGCTGAATAATTTTTAATCTCCATAAATATTGAGAGCTGTGTTGATTTTTATTAAACTTAAATAATGGTTTCTAACTCTTCAAATCAAAAGTGCAATGTGGAAGAAATTAATACCAGATGACCGAATTATTTACTCAAAACAGCTTCCTGCAGAAACAATGTTTTTTGAAGAGACAATTTGAATTTTGAACAACCTGTTATCAATTAAAACAAATTTGATATTTTTCTTGTTTAATAAAATATTTATGTATCATTGCATCATGAAAAATACAATATGTATACAGAGCCAATACCCCCAACTGATTTATCAGAGGAGATAGCTATGTATTCATAAAAACGATATAAACTAATGCAATCCTCTTAGATAAACCTAAGGGGATTTTGTGTTTTACAGGGTAGTATATCAATGGTCAGATTACTCCGTTTGGAACGGAGAGGCTCCCCGTTCGAGCCCGGGTTACCCTACTATGGAAATGTAGCTCAATGGTCAGAGCAGCACCCTTATACGGTGTCGGTTAAAGGTTCAAGTCCTTTTATTTCCACTGTAAAAGAGTGATTTATATAAATAGCGTTAAAACTAACAGCGATGCGATGAGCGAATAAAGTAATTTAAATAATGTACTGGCCGGTTGCCCGAGTGGTTTAAGGGAGTCCTCTGCAAAAGGAATGTTCGCAGGTTCGAATCCTGTACCAGCCTCTGTTCATTTTCCTGTGGTGCAACTGGCAGCATAACTGATTTTGGTTCAGTTAATCATGGTTCGAATCCATGCAGGAAAACTTATGTCTGAATTTATTATAATATATTAAATGTATATTTTGTGGTATTTTAAGACAATTTTAGGCTGTCTGTTAAAGGAATAATGTAGAGTTCGTTTTTAATATCAGGCTTTGATCTTTTGCCTATGGTTTAACCCCCATTGCACCAATGTTTCTGTAACGGGCAAAACACTCAGTCCATAATCGGTGATTGAATAATTTACGGTGACAGGCCTGGTATCCATCACTGTCCTGGAAACAAGCAGGTTCATTTCCAGGTCCTGCAATTCTTTAGATAGCATTTTGGCCGAAATTCCTTCGATTTCCCGCTGCAGTTTCTTAAAAGTATTTTTCTCGGCAACCTGGTTATTCAGGTGCCGCATAATCCGTAATTTCCATTTTCCGCCTAATATTTCCAGGCTATCTTTAATGGCAGCCAATTCCTGGTCGCAGCTTGCTTCCTGTATGTTCCCGTTGATATTGATAGTGGCCATAATTATTGATAGTTAACCAAAGGTAACCGGTTACCTTTGGTTAACCCATAACAAAAATAAACTACAGGGCTTTACTTTTGGCATCATGTTAATTAAATAAAAATGAAAAAACTTGATTATTACGTGCTGGATGTATTTACCGATCAAAAATATAAAGGCAATCAACTCTCGGTAGTTTATACCGAGGACGAGCTTGAGCTAAGCCAGTACCATGCAATTTCCAGGGAGTTTGGTTATTCCGAAACTTCATTCATAAGTTATTCAACAACAGAAAATGCGCTAAAAGTGCGCTCTTTTACCCCGGCCGAATTTGAGGTAACCGGCGCAGGCCATAATCTGTTAGGCGCCGTATGCCTGGCTTTAATAAAAGGCTGGGACATTTTTAAACACCAGGACGGGCCCCCATTTGTGATGATTAAAGATACACGGATCCCGTTGCGGGTAACCGAAGATGCCGGCCTTCCGTACGTGGCCATGAAACAACAACCGGCCAAAGTGCTTAAACATGTTCCTGCCGAAGAGGTTGCCAAAGCGATTGGATTGGATTTGCCCGACCTGAATTTAAATGACTGGGAAATTAACGTGGTTGAAACAGAAGTTGCCCACCTGATGGTGCCGGTAAAAAACTTGCAGACGTTACAACGGGCGGTGCCCAATAAGCCGCTTCTAAAACAACTCTCTGCAAAATACGATTTTGAAGGTTTTTATCTATTTACTACAAACGGCCAGGGTGATGGCTACATTGCCGAAACAAGATTTTTCAATCCAGGCATGGGGATTGACGAAGACCCCGCAACGGGCACAGCAGCAGGCCCCCTGGCTGGTTATCTTGAAAAGTTAGGGCATATTAAAACCGGGCATGATTACCGGATATTGCAAGGTACAGCCGTTAAGCATCCATCGTCAATCCACGTGAACGTTTCGGAAGATGGCATTTGGGTAAGTGGCTCGTCGGTTATTGTGATGGAAGGTGCTATATATCTTTAAAAACGGACACAGCTTATGTTGTTTATTGTTTTTCATAATAATCAACCGGCGCATCGGCTGCGCTGCCTATGGCGCCGCCCAGGCTAAACTTGTTCCCATCAAATCCTATGTATTTTGCCTCACTATTGTAATCATTATCAAAAACAATGCGGTTGCGCTCGGTACCGTTTACGTTTTCTTTAAATAGCTTATACGTGCCGCTTTTTTTCAACACATGCTTCAGGTAGGACTTGTAATCAGTGGCCGAAAAATTGTAAACAGTACCGTTGCCCGGCTTATAAGCGCTGCTATCGGCAGGCGGAGCGCAATAACAGGTTGTGCCACGATATTCCCAGCTGCCCTTAAGGCTTATACCATCGCTGTTATCTTTTTTGCAGCTTATTAAAAACAGGGCGATGGTACCCGCAAATAATATTTTTTTCATTGATACTCAGGTTTATTAAACCTATTACGTTGATAATAACAAAAATGCTACAGTAAATTACTGGACGGTAATTACAAATCAAGTATTATCGTAATAACCGTTAAGCATTTTGATATGACACAAAAGCCGTAATTAACGGACTAAGGCCGAAAACTAAAAGCCACATTGCTAACAAGAGGAGCTGCTGATATATAGCTCCTTTTTTAATTTCTATTCACTGTCCTCATTTTTAATGCCTTTTAACAAAGCATAAATTGCCATGGCATGGCCGTGCCCCAGGTCAAAATCAGTCTTAAGCCAGGCCACAATGTCGCCGGCTTTGGCTTTCAATTCACCGGTTTGCGTAAAGCCTTTTTCTTCGGCCATAGCCCTGAAATCTGCCGGGGTTTTGCCTGTTTTAGTTTTAATGGTGCTTAAATATCCCTGGAACGACATAGTTATTCAAGATTGGTTTATTAGGCTAAATATAAAAAAACGGCAATTGAAAGGCCAGGCATCAACAAATTTTGTTGGTAACCTCCACCAAATAAGTCAGCCCGGTTTCATCAACCTGTAATTTATATCATGATTTCCAAGCCGCTATCGGCCAGCAGGCGGTAAATATCCTGTTCGGCACGTTCAATAAGGACCCAGTCTGACAAATATTCCATATAAATACGATAGGGATTGCAGTGCTTGATGTTAGTAAAAAATAGCTTCCCGCCCGGGGCCAGGTTATGTTTTAGGGACGATAAAACCCGGATTATCGCCTTGTCACTTAAATAGTCAAATACGCCGCCAATAATAACCAGGTCATATTGCTGTTTAAGCGTACGTGCAATTTTATAAATGTTGCCATGCAAGACGCTCACATTATACTTAATTGCTTCCAGGTTTTGCATGGAGCAGGCCAGCGCGTCCTTATCCGCATCTACAATGGTAATATCAATTTGCGAGCCTTTTATCAGGTCGATGTTTAAGCGAAGGTCTTCGGATGTGCCGCAACCGATAGATAGAATAGTTGCCAACGGATTGCCTTCAACAACCTTTTTTATCAAAGCCGATTGGTATTGCACTTTTTCAATATGCTGTTTGCAGATATCGGATGTTAAAAAGAAATCCTCCACCAGGTGCCCCGTAGTGCCCGGAACGGCTTTGTTTTGCCCGGAAATAAGATGCCCGATTGCCTCAAAGTCGCCCTGGTATCCCCTGCACCATTGTTGTGCCGTATTTACAAAGGGCGAAGTGGCGGCAACGTTCCGGATGTTGGGGATCAGGCTGATGATGTCTTCCCGTTGCGTACTTATTTCCAGGTCGTTCACAAGTGCTTTAAAATATTGAAAAAACAATTTAAGTGACCGGCTATCAATAGTTGCCGCTGCAGCAACATTATTATCCAGCTTTTTGAGTCGGGCTACAGACATACAGTGCATGTTTAATTATGGCGTAAGGTAGGCCGGTCAGGTTTAATTATAATAGTGGATTTTACGTGATTTAGCAGCCGGGCGCATCGTATTTATACGGAATTACCGTTTTCAATAGGTTACGGCATGTTATTACAGTAAACAGCTGAATAAAATTGAATAAAAGGCTGGCATCAATTAACTTTGCCATAGCACGTATCTGCCACTATATGTCGAAAAATAAAAAAGGGAAAGTAGTTCCATTAAAGCCGGTTCAGTTAAGTGCCGAAAAATACATAAAAACGCAGGCGCGTTTATTACCCATTGCCGAATGCATTATAAATGAAGATTGGGAAAGCGCCGGGATATGTAATATCGTTGTTGCCAGGCGGCACAAAAATGGCAATTTAACGGTCGGGATATTTTTGGTCGATATGTATTGCCTTGGCCCCAAGGATGTAATGTATGAGTTTAACCTGGATCCCGAAGAATATGAGGAATGGAAAGCTAAATTAGCTGATGGTGTGGCCTGCGACTATGTTTTAGCACATAATATTATTTATGGCGCCATTGCCTATGCCGAAGATTACGGATTTAAGCCCCACAAGAATTTTGACATAGCCCAATATATTTTGGAAGAGGACAGTGAGGATATTGAACTGATAGAAATTAAGTTTGGCCTGGATGGCATGCCTTGTTACGTGCCCGGCCCTTTTGATTCTGACCACAAAATTCAAACCGTTATTAATACCCTTAACCGTACTGCAGGCCCTGGCAATTATACATTTTTGGGCGAGGATGACGACCTGGATGACTTTGATGACGACGATTGGGATGACGACGACGACGATGATGAAGACGACGATTTTGACGAAACGCAGGCAAGCATAATTGAACTGCTGGTGGATGGTTATCAAAAAATAAGTGCAACATATGACGAGCGTTTGAGAACTGATGACGCCAGGAAAGCGCCCAAGCAACCCTTTATTGGCTTAAAATATCGCCTGAGCGACGATCCCAAAGAAACAGCCTATATGAAATTTGACAGTGCGGGGGAAGAAAAGGAATATTTTCGCCTGCTAAACCTCGCGTCGGTTGATCATGAATATGAGTTGGTAATAACCGGCGTACGAAAAGCCATTGCTAAATATACCGGTTCGGCGCCATGGTACATGCTATGGCATTCGGCGCTTAGAGCCGACGGACAACATGATGAGAGCTATAGGATAGCCGAATTAATGTATAATATGTTTCCTGATTATTTACCTGCCAAGGTTGGCTATGCCAATATGCTTATTGATACCGGAGAACCGGAAGGCGTACTTGCTGTATTTAACGGACAGCCGGATCTTGGGTATGTTTACCCCGAGCGGAAAGTATTTAACTTTACCGAAGCCGCAAATTACTATGCTTGTATGTGCAGATATTTTACCGCGGTTGATAATATCGACTCGGCCGATATGTATATGGAAGCCATTATCAACAACAACCTGACCGATCAATTTGGTGTCCCGGTTGCCATACAGGAGCTTTGCAAAGCAAAAATGGAAAAACTTGGCGTCTTTACAAATAACACGACTACGGATGATGATTAGGCAATAGTAAATAATTGCCAGTCCGGTTATTTGAAAGCCAAAAGCGTTATATTGCCACAACCAATTAACTCCCAAAAATCATGGCCAAACGCATTATCCTTACTTGCCTGGTGCTTGCTTTTTTTATCCCGCATGTTGCTTTTGCTCAATCAACCACCAGCAATAATGCGGTTTCTCCGCGGATGCGGGTCATTATCGATAATGACTTTAGCGGCGATCCGGATGGTTTATTTGCCCTTACTCATTTAATGTTATCCCCATCTGTCGAAGTTAGGGGCATCATCGGCTCGCACCTTAAAGTGGGCGATGGTTTTGATCCTTCGAAAACACAGGCAGATAATGCCGCAAAAAAGGCTGCCGAACTGCTGGGTATCCTTAAATTGAACGGACTTGTACCTGTGGCAGCTGGCTCAAACACGGCGATGCTAAACGATACAACTCCGGTTAAAAGCGCCGCCGTTGATATGATCATCAAAGAAGCTTTGCGTACAGATACGCAATTGCCGCTATATGTAGTTTGTGGCGCCGGGCTTACCGAAATTGCATCCGCGGTTTTAGCCAACCCCGCGATAGCCGGCAAGCTCACCCTAATATGGATAGGCGGCCCCGAGTACGCCGACCTTGCATTACCGCCACCGGGTTACTCCAACCCCGAATACAATCTTAACATTGATATTGCTGCCGCCAGGGCAGTTTTTAATCATTCACAATTAAAGCTGTGGCAGGTGCCGCGCAATGCTTACCGCCAGGCTTTGCTGCCTTACTCGCAGTTGCAGCTTAAAATTAAACCACAAGGCGGAACAGGTAAATATTTAACTAATGTGATAGAAGGGTTGATGACCCGCATCCAGCAATGGCACCTGAATATTGGCGAAACATATGTTTTGGGCGATAGCCCGCTGGTATTGCTCACAGCGTTGCAGTCATCGTTTGAGGCCGATCCATCAAGCAGCGAATATATGTTGAAGAACTGCCCGACGATAAACGCGCAGGGCGGCTATGATTACAACGCAGGTGGCCGCAACATCAGGGTGTATACCCGACTGGATATCAACCTGATGTTTAATGATTTTTTTGCCAAACTGGAGTTGAATGCTAAATGATCTCTTTGGGATATTAAGTACCTATAGGCTAACAAATTACAGATAAACCTTCAATGTAAAATACCCGTTTTGCATTAATTAACACCGTGAATTGTATAGAATAATAACCTATTTACCTTGTTTTAAGTACAGAAAAAAGGAACTGAAAGTGTTGTTTCAAGTGCTTTTAAGGTAGGAAATATAATTGGTATTTAAATTGTAAATGATTTAATACATCATTTGAAAAACAATTTTTATAAACAATTAAAAAAAACTATCATGAATTCATTACTGTATATTGTTGCCGTTATCCTGATCATAGGATGGGCAATTGGAGCGTTTGTTTACTCTGTAGGTAGTTTAATCCACATCCTGTTGGTTATTGCTATTATAGCCCTGATACTTGGCTTTTTACGCAGGGATACAGCCATATAACCTGTTGTTCTAAATAAAATTCAACCCCGGCTTGTTTTGCAAGCCGGGGTTATTTTTTCAACTCCTTAGATACGATGCACCGTTAATATCAATAATACTGCCGCTGCTAAACTCCATTCCTTCAGATGCACAAATGGCTGCCAGCCGGGCTACCTCTTCTGCTCTGGCCACGCGCCCAAAGGGGCTTTGGCATTTTATTGCCTGGCCGGCAGGGCTGTTCAAAATTTCGGCAGTCATATCAGTTTCTGTAAACCCCGGCGCTATAACATGTATACTTACACCCTTTGGCGCCAATGCGATAGCCAATGATTGGCTCAGCGAGTTTAATCCTGCCTTACTTGCACCATAGGCCGGGCAATCGGGCTCGCCACGGAAGGCCCCGCGTGAGGAGATATTAACTATTTTGCCACCACCCTGCGCTGCCATCTGCCGGCCTGCAAAATAACATAAGTTGGCCACCCCCATAAGGTTAACATCAATGGTTTGTTTCCATATGGCCAGCCAGTGGGTATAGTCGGCATTCATGATCTTATGCTCCAGGAAAACGCCGGCGTTATTCACCAATACATCAATGCCGTTATGCTTTGCTATAAAGGCCTTCATAAAAGTTTCAACCGCGGTGGCATCCTGTATTTCCAATTGGCACGCGCTGTGCCCGGTTCCCGATAGCAGGTCAAGTGTTTCGTCGGCAGCCTGTTGGTTGTTTACGTAGGTTATAGTAACCTGCGCACCCGAAGCTGCGAATAGCTGCGCACAGGCCCGTCCTATACCGCGCGAGCCACCCGTGATTAAAACCCTTTTGCCTGTAAAATCAAATGTCATCATACTTCTATTGGTGGATAAAACAAATAACGGAAAGCTTGCCCATAAAATCCGTCAAAATTTCATTTTGCGACGCGATTCCGCCCAAAACATTCTCAACCCTGTTAACTTTTACAATCCCTGTACATAATTTACTCCTGCATTCATATCATAAAAAAAATTTCTAAATTTAACTATCACACCCACATTATGAAATACGTAAGCTTTAAAATACCATTGGCCCTTGGCCTGTTTGCCTGCACCGCCGCCTATGCGCAGCAAGAAACCGTTGATACTGCCGCCTTCCGTAAAATAAGGAATGCCGAGCTTAACAGTTCGCAAATTCCGCAAATTGCCCATTACCTTACTGATGTATCCGGGCCAAGGCTCACCAATTCGCCTGGCTACAAACGGGCGGCTACATGGGCCGTTGAAACTCTGAAAAAATGGGGATTGGCCAATGCCAAAATGGAACCCTGGGGCGAGTTTGGCAAGCAATGGGAAGTGCAGGATTTCAGTATCTCGATGCGCCTGCCTTATGTGCAATCGGTAAGGGCGTACCCAGTTCCCTGGAGTGCCAATACTAAAGGCTTACAGCAGGGACAGGTAATATTGGTTACGCCAACGCAGGCTATGGATACTGTATACCTGGCAAGCCATGCGGCCGATTATAAGGGCAAATTTGTACTGGTAACCGGTGGTGCCGCCAGCAGCCTCGAAAGGTTTGAACCATCGGCAACGCGACTAGCAGATACCGCCCTGGCCAATCTTAAAGATACCTACATGCTTGATAAACCCACGATGGAGATGTATAAGGGCTATTTTAAAATTTTTGCCAGGGTTGATGAATTGCTTAAATCGGCGGGAGCGCTGGCCTATATTACCACTGGCAGCAATAACCATAACGGCACCGTTGTTGTACAGACCCGTGGCGGCTACCAAACAAATGCGGCCGAAACGGTGCCCAAAGTGACCATGTCATCTGAAGACGGGCAGAAAATAAAAAGGCTTATCCTATCCGGCCACAAAGTAGAATTGGCCTTAAATATCAGTGGCAACCTTTCAACCGACGATACCAAAGGCTACAACGTAGTTGCCGAAATCCCCGGCACCGATGCCAAACTGAAACCGCAGCTGGTAATGCTTGGCGGCCACCTCGATTCATGGCAGGCAGCTACCGGTGCTACCGATAACGCCGCGGGCTGTATTGTGATGATGGAGGCCGTGCGCCTGTTAGATTCATTGGGGCTTAAACCTAAACGCACCATCCGGATTGCGCTATGGGGCGGCGAAGAGCAGGGCCTGTTAGGCTCTTTCAATTATGTAAAAAATCATTTTATAGATGGCGCAACATTCGCTCTTAAGCCCGAACAGGCTAAAGTATCGGCCTATTTTAACCTTGATAATGGCACCGGCAAAATAAGGGGTATATACGCCCAAAATAACCAGGCTGTAAAACCCATATTTACAGAATGGTTTAAACCATTTGCAGATCTGGGCGCCCAAACCGTAACCATGAGTAATACCGGCTCAACAGATCACCTCAGTTTCGATTGGGCAGACATCCCCGGTTTTCAGTTTGTGCAGGACCCTATTGATTACGAAACCCGCACCCACCACAGCAACCTCGACGATTACGACCACCTGATCATTGATGACCTTAAACAAGCCGCCATCATTGTAGCCTCGTTTGTATACCAAGCCGCCACACGCCCGGATATGCTGCCGCGCAAACCGCTGGTAAAGGAAAAGTTTGTGTTTGATGGGTTTTAGGGATGATAGGGATATCTCATAAGGGGCGTCACCAGCCTGTCTACATTTTCAAAACGTTTTTTTTAAGCCACGGGGGTTGTTAAAACAGGTTGGCTTACTGTGGAGCAAGACCTTTATATAACAGAACAGCCTTTGACTGATTAATCAAAGGCTGTTTTGTTGATGGATATCCTGTAACGCTTATCAATTATAAGAAACCGAGTAGCTGTTGCAGGTAAAGTTTAACCCGCCGCCGTTTGTTCCGTAAGATGACGTTATTTCGAAACCAAACTGTACGTTTCCCAATGTAATATTGCCAAACCAGCCCTGGTTTTTTATCCATGTTTGGATAGCCTTAACATCAACAGTTGCCGATGAGGTATTACTTGTGCGTAAAAACGAGTAAACGTTGTTTGATCCGTTGTTGCCCCTGAACACATTCCATGTATGGCCGCCTACGCTAACGTTGGTATATACGGGCACCGCCGCGCCGCTGGCATTGTAGTTATAAGATATTGGCTTAACATTGCCGCTGCCATTGGGGCTGCCGGTATAGTTTAACCATAACATAGTTTCGTTTTGATTGCCGCTATCCCAAATATCGTACGTAGCCTCCCAGGCCCCGCTTGATGGAACAGTAAAATTAGCGCTGCTTTTGCATGAGTTTAAGCTGCTTAAAGCGATGCCTACATACTTTGTAGAATTGGGATATGATTTTATGCCGCCGGTATTAGGGTGGTTGGCCCAAACGCCCCAGTTGCTAAACGAGTTTGCCCAAATATTTTGGCCGCCGGCTCCCGAACCCCATACATCGTTATACACGGTGTAGCCCCCGTTTGACCATGATCCGTAAGCAGCACTCGACGACCAGTTTGCTTTTACCTGTGCATCAGCAGTAGCAGGCAAGTTGGCATTCTCTTTTTTACAGCCCAGGGCCATGCCCGAAACAGCCAGGAACAGCATTACTTGTTTTTTGATTTTCATAATTTTTGGTTTTTAATGATGTATGTTTATTTGGTTTATAAAGCACGTTTAGGGTGTGGGCTATATTTAAATAAGCCGGTCCGGTAATAATACTAAAGCGTGTAATAATTGGTTAAGCCAAATTTATAGAAGTAGGTTATCATCTTTGTTTATAAATAGGGGCACAAATGTTAACCATTACTATAATACAGGCAGGTAAAGGATATTTTACAATACTTTTATATCGCTATAAGCACAAAAAAAGACGAATATTAATTATCGCAATAAAGAATTTTATGAAGCGCTATAATAAATATGATAAAATGGTAAAGCTTTTTCTTTATTGCATCAGGCAGTCGTTATTTTTTGTAATGTCGTGTATTATACTGACGGCCTGTAAAAAGGAAAATGCTATCACAACAGGGCACCTGGAATTATCTATGCTCGATTCGGTAAATAAATTGCGTGTTAGTGGCTGTACCTGTGGAACCGATTTTATGCCCCCGGCAAAAAAACTAATATGGAATAACAACCTGGCCACCGCCGCGCAAGGCCATGCGCTTGATATGTACAACAATAACTACTTTGATCATATTTCCCCCGCCGGCACCTCGCCCATACAAAGGGCAATAGTTGCGGGATACACAGGCCAGTATGTTGGCGAAAATATTGCCAAAGGATACACCACAATTGGCCAGGTAATGCAAGCCTGGACAAAAAGCGACGATCACTGCAAAGCGATGATGGACACGCTGTATGTAGAAATGGGGGCGTATAGCTATAATGGTTATTGGGTACAGGAGTTTGGGAGATAATAGGCATCCCCGGTTTTCAGTTTGCACAGGACCTTATAGTGCAGAAAAAAAGCCCGATTTAAAAAATTGCCTGTGAATTGCAATAGACAATTTGAACAACAACGTGTATGATTCCGACTCGCACAGCATGCTATCTCACAAAGTGAGATAGCATGCATCGATAACAAAACTTCGGCCGATAGGCAAAAAATTCAGCTATAACTTTACGGGATATTGCACATGGTATACAAATAAGTAACAACCGTTGGCAAGTAAAAAATTGACTTGCCAGGCATGTTAACTTTGATAAAAACCAAGATTATGAAAAAGCATAACCACTTATCAATGTTAGCATTAGGTCTTATTTTGGCCTTAGCATCCTGTAAAAAAAGCGATGATCAGGTACCTGTTGTTACCGATGGCTCAAAACTGGCGCAGGTATCAGCAACAAATGGCACACACCTCCCTTTTACGGTTGTAACTATAGCTGGAGATCCCAAGGAAACCGGCTTTGCAGACGGCGCCGGCAAGCAGGCCAGGTTCTATTATCCATTTGGCATTGATGTTACCGATGATGGTACCATTTACGTGGCCGACTTTGACAATAACAAAATCCGAAAGATTACCCCTCCGGATATTGTTTCAACTATAAATATACCACCGGCCAGCGACGGGCAAATCCTCCGTTTCCCTGAATATGTCCGCTTATCAAATAATGGGAACCTAAACGTATTGTCGCAAGATGGCATGCGCCGTGTTTGGATACTAAAACCAGATGGAACATTGACCACCCCATTGCCGCCAAGTCCGTATGGAAATAGCTGGGCGTTTTACAGCGGCCTGCAAAAAGATCCCTCGGGCGATTTCTTATGGTTCTCTCAGCAATATTATCGTGCCAGCAGCACAGTAACTGTTCCAACCTCGTTAAAAAAATTCTATCTCGATGCAAATGGACGGATCGGCACCAACGCATTTATACCACCAAGAGATTCGTTATCACTCCCTGAAAGGGATGGCGATTATAGCATAACCAGTTTTTTTTGCGGTTATAACGGCGTAAAATATATAGTAATCAATAATAATCACATCTACAAATTAACCCCGGAAGGCGAGTTTACCCAGATATATAAAGATCTGACATTTAAGCACATATTTAGCCTTACCGGGTCAAAAGACAGCCGGGTGTTGTACGTGGCCGATAACGGTGCCATTAAAAGTATTGTGAATGGCAAACTTCAGTTTCTTGTCGGGCCTCAAAAATATAGTGTAATCGCTGTTGATGGCGTTGGCTCAAGCGCTAATGTTACAGCCCATTATTTAGTGCTGTCAAAAGATGAGAGCGTCCTTTATTTCAGCGATTTTACAACCATCCGAAAGTTGTTGCTGAAATAAAATGTAATTTGTCAAATTTCTCAACACGTTCATAACAGTATTACTTAGGCAACAAACTTAATACTCGCGTGATAAATTATGCTGCAATATAAACCTGGTAAGCTCTACCGGGTTTTTTAGGTTCAGCTTTTGCATATGTTTTGGCGGCGGGTTTCAACGGTATAAATGCTTAGGTGCAGGTGGTTGGCCATTGTTGGTTGGTATAGTTTTGCTTAATAAACTTCAACAGCTCCGCTTTCCTTTTTGTAAGCTGAAATTGCTTTAAAAAGGGTCGGTATCATCAAATGTGGAGTTAACAACGGGCGGCTGGTACGGAAACCACTGCTGGCCCCATGCCTTTGATATGTATAACAATAATTACTTTGATCATATTTCTCACCGGCACCTCGCCCATACAAAGGGCAATAGCTGCGGAATACACTGGCCAGTATGTTGGCGAAAATATTGTCGCGGGATACACTACCATGGCCAGGCAATGCAAGCCTGGAAAAGAGCGACGGCCACTGCAAAGCCATGATGGACACGCTTTATGTAGAAATGGGGGCCTACAGCTACGGCTACTGCGTACAGAAATTTGGCAGGTGATGATGATCAATAACCTCAGGCCGAAATATGGTTATCCCTCACCATTTTTTCCAGCGCCGAAATCCAGGTTGGCGAATCGTTCAGGCTTTCTACCAGTTGTACGCGTTCACCGCCAAGGGCCTTAAATTCGTCGCCGTACTCGGTGGTAACTTCATAAACGGTTTCCAGGCAGTCGGCCACAAAGGCAGGGCAAAATACCAGCAGGCTTTTTTTACCGGTTTTAGCCATGTTGGCTACAATTTCGCTGGTGTAGGGCTGTACCCATGGGTCGTTACCCAGGCGGGACTGAAAGCAAACCGTATACTTCTCTTTGGGAATGTTCAATTTATCGGCAATCAGCTTAGCTGTGCTATATGATTGTGCCGAATAACAAAACTTGTTGGCGTCGGTAATGGTTTCGCAGCATTTATCAACCTTTAAGCAGTGCTTGTGGGTATGGTCGGCCTTAATCAATTGTCTTTGCGGCAAGCCATGAAAACTGAAAAGCACGTGGTCAAACTTTTCGGGATCGTATTTGGCTCCGTTTTCGGCAAAGGTGGCAATCATCAGTTCGTTATCATGAAACGAGTTCACAAACGATATGGTTGGTTTGGTGGGCCATTGCATCAGCAACTCCATCACCTTATCATAAACGGAGCCGGTACTGGCCGAGGCATATTGCGGAAAAAGGGCTATCACCTGTATATCATCAACCAACGCATCCTTCAACCTGTTCAAAGCCGATTCGATAGTTGGGTTTTGGTAGCGCATAGCCAGCTCGACAATATATTCATCGCCCAGGCGCTGTTTTAAAGCTTCCTGTTGTAAAATGCTATAATGCATTAGCGGCGATCCGGTAGTGTCGCTCCAGATAGCCCGGTATAGTTTGGCAGATTTTGGTGCGCGGAACGGAACAATTAGCCCGCGCACCAGTAAGGTACGCAGCACGGGGTTAATGTCAATAACCCGCGGATCCATCAAAAACTCATTGAGGTAGGTACGCACATCGGCTGTCGACGCACTGTTTGGTGTACCTAAGTTGACTAATAAAACACCTTTTTTGCCCATAATTTTCAGTTTGCGAAATTAAGAATTTTTGGCCCGGCAACGGAGTATGGGGTAAATAAATTACACAAGGATTAAGAGTCAAGAATCAAGAGCCAAGAGTTAAGACAGCTTCAGTTTGGCGGCGAAGCAAAAAAGGGCGTTAAGAGTCAAGAACCAAAACAGCCGAGCATGGACGCAAGGCTGACAGGGTGTTTGCCAATATACAAGTGCAGCTATCTTAACTCTTGATTCTTAATTCTTGACTCTCCCCGGGGCTTCGCCAACATACAAGTGCAGCTGTCTTGATTCTTGACTCTTGACTCTTCTCCGGGCTTCGCCACATCATCCACCACGGTGTTCCCGGTGAATGGTGGTGCTCATAATGATATCCAAAAAAGTAGCAGCTAAAAAATGCCAGTACATGGTTTTTGTTTTGGCTTCGGGCAAAATATATATTATCATGCTCGCCTTTGTGGGGTTGGTAAGTGCCAAAATAAAACAACTGCAAAGTACTAAGCAACGATGGTGCAACCCAAAACAACAGCAGGTTTTGCTGGGGAACCCAGATTTTTAATACGTTGAATAATGCCGCCATTATTACAATTTGCCATATAGAAAGATAATTACGGATAAACCTTACATACCAGCTCCAGAAACCACCGTTGTGGTAATCCGGGTCGTGATCTGTATGAACATGGCTGTGGTGTAAATGGTGTTTAGTGTATAACTGCGGATACCAGAATGACGCGTATAAAAAAGTGCACAGGTAACCAACAAAGTTATTGATACCCCGGTTGGGCGATATGCTGCCGTGCATAGCATCATGCGCGGTGATAAACAAACCTGTATATAAATGCATTTGTACCAAAACCAACAGGTAAACCAGCGGATTGGTAAAACTAAATTGCCATTGCATTAATAAAGTAATGGAAATTACCCAGCAACCCATTACTACCAGGGCAACCAGCAAACCGATATAGGAGGGGCTTTTTTGCATGCGGATTATACATCAGCAAAAAGCATGCTGTTAAATACTTTCAATAGCTTCTTTTACTTGCTGCATCAGCCACATAGGGGTTGATGTAGCACCTGCAATGCCCACTGTATCGTTGGGAGAAAACATGGATGGTTCCAATTCGTCTGTCGACGAAATGAAATAGGTATTGGGGTTATGTTTGCGGCAAACCTCAAACAACACCTTGCCGTTTGATGATTTTTTGCCCGATACAAACACAATTTTATCAAAACGGGTTGCAAACTTAGGCAAATCCTTATCCCGGTTTGATACCTGGCGGCAAATGGTGTCATTGGCTTTAAGGTTATACCCGCGGGCTACCAACTCATCCTTTACATTGTAAAACTTTTCCATGCTTTTGGTGGTCTGGCTGTACAGCGTAATGTTTTGCGGTAGCTCCATGCTATCCAGTTCGGCAATATCCTGGAAAACCAGGGCTTCATTATTAGTTTGCCCCTGCAGGCCAACAACTTCGGCATGGCCATGTTTACCAAATATCAGGATCTTCTCATCCGAATCGTACGATGTTTTAATCCGGTTTTGCAGCTTTAGTACTACCGGGCACGAGGCATCTATCAGGGTTATGTTATTCTCTAAAGCGGTGCGGTAAGTGTCGGGTGCTTCACCGTGGGCGCGGATAAGTACTTTCTCGTTACGCAGGTTTTTCAGTTCGGCGTGCTCAATAATGCGCAGGCCCTGTGCTTTCAGGCGTTCAACTTCTTCGTCGTTATGCACAATGTCGCCCAGGCAGTATAGGTAGCCGTCTTCGGCCAGTATCTCTTCGGCCATATCAATGGCATAAACCACCCCAAAGCAAAAGCCCGAATCCTGATCAATAGTAACCTTTAAGTTGTACGCTCCCATGGTGTTGCAAATATACCATTGATTTTGTTGATTATTTAACAGGATTTTAAAGATTAGGTTTGATTGATGAGATGGTGTTTTGTGTTAACGATCTGCAACACATTTCCATACTTTAAAAAAACACTAATTTTACTCGTCTGTAACCAGGCAATAATACCATTTGATAAAATGCATTTACTCGAAAAAATTAATAGCTACCTCCGTTTACAATCAAAAAATCAGCTTAACAAAGGGGAGCGCATAGCTAACTCTATGGATTTTGATGAGGATTTGGAAATGGATGAATATGGAAGGTATTCCATAATTGTATCCAGTGAAAACGGCATAGAGTTTTATACTGTAGATATTGATGATACTGATCCACAAAGGCTAATTATCGACTGCGATTGTATTGCCTACGACGAATATGGCGATTGCAAACATTGTGTAGCAGCGGCGCTGGTTGTTAAAGACGAATTGTTAAGAAAGCCCTCGCCACTCAGGCTGATCGACTTTCATAAGCAACAGCCCGTTATAACCGATAGTGATGGCTTTTATCATTTTAAGATGGATGACATTGTTGATTATACTTTGCAAAAGCTTGCAGGCTATCCAAGCCGTGCCAATATTAATAAAGTGGTCAACAAGATAAGACCAGTTGATATAGAAACAGCTCATCAGCAATTGGGGTACTTTGAACGAAACAAAAAATTATATAATATAGATATTGTTTACAATGGAAGTAACGGTTTTAAAACCCGTTGTTCATGTAATGAAAAAGAACATCCTTTATGCATCCACGTAATGGGCGCCTTTGCGGCCCTGGAATATATTAATAATCGCTATTATTTCAGGAAATTTAGAGATTTTACTACCGGGAAGAATAAATTATTAGCGGCATATGGCCTTACCGTTAACGATCCGGAGGCGGCCGATTTTGAATGGGATGTATCTCCATGGGGCGAATTAACCATAAAAAATAAGCCCCCGTATTTAATTAAAGCGGGCAGCGCCGAATTTTTACGAGAGATTAAACAACAAATATTGGGCAATGCCGATGTAGCCTATCAGGCGTTGCGCCCGCAACTCCCTGCTAATGTTATAGTTGATTATGAAATTGGGTTCCTGTTCAATTTTATATCGGCCAGGCATATCGGCTTTGAGTTTGAGCCATTATATGTACGCCGCAAAAACGGCCAGTCCTCGGTTAAAAAATTATCCATCCATAACCCCGAAAACCTATCATCACTGCACCCGGTAAATGACGAGGTGTTTAATATACTGATTGAATTCAGCGATCAGAAACTGGTGTCCTGGATGGCAAAAAACGGCAACCCGCATTTACAAAGCTACTCTAACCCCTGGCAATATTTGTATGATGACGGCAAGCTTAAGTTACAGAAGCATTACCTGGAACTTTTACAGCAACTATGGCCATCCCTTTGTACAGATCCTAATGTTTTTAAGCTTGTTCAGGGCCCGTTTAGCAATAGCGCGGTTACGCCTGTTAAGTTAAGCAGCACCCCGGTTCAGCTGATATTTACCGCCAAGGCCGATGCGCGTTTTATTACCATCGGCCTAAAGCTAAAAACAGAAGATGGGGATATGTTATCGCAGGATAAATATATTTTACGAAAGGGAATAATAGTAGATATTGGCAATACGCTATACCTGGCCCAAAACCCCGAAGATCTTTTGTTGATGCAAAAGTTTGAACTTGGCCAGCTTAAGTTTCCGCTTGTTGATAAGCTTGATGTAATACGCAATGTGCTTTTGCCCCTGCAGAGCAAGTACGAAGTGGCTGTGGAAAGTTCGTTGAATTTTCAAACCATCAGCCCCGAGCCAGCTGCCCATTTGCTGGTATCTGAATTTGAGGATAAATACCTGATGTTAAAGCCCCGCTTTGATTATGGCGATGTTTTGATAGATTATGATGATAATCTGGAGCATATACAGCAAAACGAAAACGGTATTACCATATTAAAGCGCGACAAAGCCGCAGAAAAACGGCTTTACGAATACCTGCGTACATTACACAGCAAGTTTTTAACCCAACGCAATAACCTTTACTTTTTTTTGCCCTTTGCCGATGTAATGAAAGGCAACTGGTTTTTAAATATGATACAGCAGGTGCAGGATGCCGGCTACCCGGTTTTTGGTTTGCAGGATTTAAAAACATTTAGGTACAATACCAATAAGCCAACTTTTGAGATTAAAGCGGCCAGCGGTATAGATTGGTTCGACCTGGAGATTGAAATTCATTGGGGCGATCAGCAGGTTGCCCTCCGGGATATCCGTAAGGCCATTTTAAATAAACAGGAAGCCGTTTTACTTGATGATGGTACCCTGGGCTTAATACCCGCAGAGTGGCTGGAACAATATGGATTATTATTGAAAGTTGGTGCCGAGAAAGATGGCAACGTACGGGTTAGCAAACTGCATTATAACCTGCTGGATGAACTTGGCGAAAAGTTGAACAATGAACAGATACAACTTGAAATAGCCGAAAAGAAAAATAAGCTGCTTAATTACAGCGGCGAGCCAAATTATGTACCGCCATCGGCCAATATCAATGCCCTGTTAAGGCCTTATCAACTTGCCGGTTTCCAGTGGTTGCAGGCACTTAATGACCTGGGCTGGGGCGGGTGCCTGGCCGACGATATGGGTTTGGGTAAAACGCTGCAAGCCATTACCTTTTTGCAATTTTTAAAAGAGCAGCACCCCGGCAGTACACACCTGATAGTTTGCCCAACCTCGCTGATATTTAATTGGGAAAGCGAGCTTGACAAATTTTGCCCTACTTTAAAATATCATACCTATTACGGCAACCTGCGCAGTTTTGACGATAGCCACTTTGAGCAGTTTGATATTGTTTTAACCACCTACGGCGTGGTAAGGATAGATGTAGACCATTTGTCGAAATTTAACTGGCACTATGTTATCTTAGACGAAAGCCAGGCCATAAAAAACCCCGATGCACAGGTTACCAAATCGCTGCAGTTACTGAGCGCCAAAAATAAATTAATACTTAGCGGTACGCCTGTACAAAACAATACGTACGATTTGTTTGCGCAGTTTAATTTTATCAATCCCGGATTTTTGGGCAACCGCGAGTTCTTTAAACGGGAATTTGCAGGGCCGATAGATAAGTTTGCCGATAAGCAAAAGGCCGGGCAATTACGCCGCATGGTTTATCCGTTTATGCTGAGGCGTACCAAAGAGCAGGTAGCACCCGATTTGCCCGATAAAACCGAAACCATATTATGGTGCAGCATGAGCAAAGCCCAGCGGGCTATGTACGACGAGTATAAGAACTATTACCGCAACATGCTGTTAAAAAAAATCGATGAAGAAGGCATGGGCAAATCCGGCATATATGTATTGGAAGGCCTGCTCCGGCTCCGCCAGATCTGCGATCACCCGGCCTTATTAAAAGATGAAACATACCCGGATAACGAATCTGTAAAAACAGAAGAGCTGATGCGCGAGATCCAGGAAAACTCCGGCGGCCATAAGCTGCTGGTGTTTTCGCAGTTCACCGAGATGCTGAGTTTAATAAGTAACGAGCTTAAAGCGGCCGGCTTACCTTATTGTTACCTGGATGGTAGTACCCCCGGCGCTAAGCGTAAAGATGAGGTTAAACGTTTCCAGGAGGATGAAAGCATTAAGGTGTTCCTGATCTCGCTAAAAGCTGGTGGCGTGGGGCTTAACCTTACTGCCGCAGATTATGTTTATTTGGTTGACCCATGGTGGAACCCGGCAACTGAGCAGCAAGCTATCGACCGCACACATCGCATTGGCCAAACCCGTAAAATTTTCGCCTACAAAATGATCTGTAAGGACACTGTTGAGGAAAAAATATTATTGCTGCAGCAAAAAAAGAAAACCCTGGCCGATGACCTCATTAATGAAGACAGCGGATTTGTGAAAAAACTGAGCAAGGAGGACATAGCGTTTTTATTTAGTTAGGTTTAACTCATCTATTCCCAATGTTTTGGTTGACGAGTAGATTTTGGTTACACCAATAGGTTAATAAAACCCTCACATAGTGCTGCTAATAAAAAATTCATCTACATGGTTGAAATTTGCCCATCAACAAAATTATTTTATGCCGCCGTGCAACGTTGTAAAATAGCCTGCGTCTATTAACCTGAAGCTTAACGCAATTGGAAGCAATATTTGTAGATAAACATTACACCCTGGTGCTGGAGTGCAAGCAGGGAAGCAAGAAAGCTTCCTATGAGCTGTATCGCCTGTATGCCAAAGCGATGTTGAACGTCGCCTTTAGGATAGTGGGCAATATTGGCGAGGCCGAGGATGTTTTGCAGGAAGCTTTCCTGGATGCTTTTAACAAGTTGAAGGATTTTAGGCAGGAAACTACTTTTGGGCTTTGGCTTAAACAAATAGTGGTAAACCGGTCTATAAACCTGCTGCGCAAACGGAAGCTGGAGCTTATTGAAATTGAAGGCGATCATTTGGAAAATATACCCGACGAAGAGTCCGAAGATGATGACGACGTGCAATACCAGGTAGCACTGGTTAAAGAGGCCATGAAACAATTACCGGATGGTTACCGGCTTGTATTATCCCTTTACCTGCTGGAAGGCTATGACCACGAAGAAATAGGACAAATATTGAATATATCTGAAAACACATCAAGAACGCAGTTTTTGAGAGCTAAAAGAAAATTAATGGAAATTTTAAAAGGAAGAGGAAAAGTGTCATGAGCAAGAGATTTGAAGATTTCATGAAAAACAATAACGACGAGTTTGACGAGATTGAGCCATCGGCAGATCTGTGGAGTAAAATAGAGGCACGTTTAGATACGCTGGATGCGCCAAAAAAGCGCGAAGCCAAAACATTTTCGCTCACATTCGTGCTAAAAATGGCCGCATCTATCATCGTGGTAATGGGGATAGGTTTCGCGGCTTATATCCAAAGCAGGGAAGGCGCAAAAACCGTTGACCTGGCTGCCATTAACCCCGAATATGCCAAGCAACAGGTGCATTATGCATCAATGGTTAAAACGCAGCTTAACCAGCTTAAAACAGCATCAAAAGGCGATCCGCAGCTGTTTAAGGAGTTTACTGCCGAGATTGCCAAAATGGATTCGACCTATAAAAAACTAAATAACGATTTAGCCACAAGCCCTAACCAGGAACGTGTTTTACGTGCAATGATCCGGAACTTGCAAATACAAACCGATGTGCTTAGTCAGCAATTAAATGTAATAGAGCAGTATAACGAGACTAATAAAGATCAAAAAGATGAAATCAAAAATATTTAAGCCCCTCCTTTTTACGCTGATGGTTTTATTGGCTATAAGCAACGTTGGTTTTGCCCAGCAGCAAAAGCCCGCCAAACCAGCTAAGCCCGCAAAGCCTGCTGCTGCACCCAAAGTAGCACAATCGGTCGACGATGATGAGAATGACGATGATTCGGATATGGATTCGAAGGATTATCAGCAAAAAATGAAAGATCTGCAGGCAAAAATGCATGATCTGCAGGCAAAAATGAACTCGCTTAATAAGCAAAAGTTCAACAAAACCATGAAGCAGAACATGAAGTATTTTAGCAAAAGCTTTAAAAATTATAGCAAAACTTTCAGGTTTGACAGCCTCAGGAATTTTACCTATAAGTTTAACGACAGCATGCTGAACTTTGCTTATAAATTTGATACCAACATTGCCCCAATGATAGCCTACGGCTTTAAAGACTTTGACAAAAACTTCAACTTTAACTACAATATAGATGGTGACGATGATACCAAAGTACAAACCGGGGATGAAGTTGTAAAAACCAAAAGCTACAGCAAAAGCTACCCTGTTGATGCCAATGATGTCATCAATATCGACAACAAATTTGGCAAAATAACGGTAAACACCTGGGCAAAAAACGAAGTAAAGGTTGATGTACAGATAAAGGTAACTACTAACGATACCGATAAAGCGCAAAAAATGCTGGATAACGTAAATATTCAGGATAGCAAGGATGGTAATGGGGTTTATTTTAAAACCACCATTAATTCAAACAACGAAAATAGCGGCTCATGGGGCGGCATATTCAGGAGTGGTAATTCGGTACGGTCAATGGAAATAAACTATACGGTTTACATGCCTGCAAAAAACCCCCTTACCATCAACAATAAATATGGCGCTACCGACCTGCCCGATCTTGGCGGCAAGCTTATCATCAACAACTCGTACGGCAGCCTGGTAGCTAAAGCATTAAGTAATTCGGCCAGCCAAATCCGCGTAAAATATGGCAATGCAACTATCGGAAACCTTACCGGCAGCGACCTTGATGTTGCTTATGGCAGCCTGAGCCTTGGCGATTGCGATAAACTGAATGCCAACCTGAGCTATAGTTCGGCAAAAATCGGCCGCATTAAAACATCGGGTAACATCAACGTTAAATTTGGTGGCGGCATCAACATCGAGGATATTGACAAAAACCTGAAAGATCTTTCTGTACGGTCGTCATACTCCAGTATAAAACTGGGCCTGGGCGACAGCCAAAGTGCCGATTTTGATGTAACCGTGCGCTACGGCAGCTTTAATTATGGCAACCACGATGTAAGCCTTACCAGCAAAAGCCCTGCCGATGGTGAACGTGGCTTTAACCCCACCAAAAACTATAAAGGCCATTTTGGCAAAGGCGGTTCGGATAAAACCATCACCATCAATTCAACCTTTGGAAGTGTAAACTTTGATTAAGCGATAAATTCATCCTTTTACACAAGCCCTTGCCCTAAAAAGCAGGGGTTTTGTTATTTTTGACTTTAACCACATCGCACACCTATGGATTTATCAATATTTGCCCAGGCAGAATCTTGGGTCTCGCTGCTTACGCTTACTGTTTTGGAAATTGTTTTGGGTATAGATAACATTGTATTCATCTCCATTTTATCAGACAAGCTGCCAGTAAAACAGCAAAGTAAAGGCCGCCGGGTTGGTTTAGGCATGGCTATGATCACCCGCATATTGCTATTGTTATCTATCAGTTGGGTGATGACGCTTACAGCGCCCTTGTTTAATTTAAGCCATCTGTTTAATATTACCGACCCCGATTGGACCGAAAAGCTGGCTATATCAGGCCGCGACCTGATCCTGATTATCGGTGGCCTGTTCCTGATATATAAAAGTACCGCCGAAATTCACCATAAAATTGAGGGCGACGAAGAAAGTACCGAAAATGTGAAGCCACATGGTTTTTGGGCTACCATTATCCAGATCATGCTGCTGGATATCGTTTTCTCTTTAGATTCTGTAATCACTGCCGTAGGTATGGCCAGCCATGTAGAAATTATGATACTGGCGGTTATCGTAGCCGTAGGTATTATGATGTGGGCATCAAACAGCGTATCGGGCTTTGTAAACAAACACCCAACAGTAAAAATGCTGGCGCTTTCGTTCTTACTACTGATAGGCGTATCACTATTGGCCGAGGCCTTTGAGCAACACATCCCCAAAGGATACATTTACTTCGCGATGGCGTTTTCGGTTTTGGTAGAGTTATTGAATTTGAAAATGAAAGCGAAGAGGGCCAAGAACCAAGAGTTAAGAATCAAGAAATAAAATTTGTGTACATCTTCGGGCACAGCAAAACAGTTTTTTCTTCTGTCTTGATTCTTGCCTCTTAATTCTTGCTTCTTTTCAAAACACCCTGCACAGTAAGCCCTTCAAATACTCGCCTTCAGGGAACGAGGCCCTTACCGGATGATCTTCCGGCTGATGGAACTGGTATATGAACTGCACCTGTTTACCGGCATCTAAAGCAGCCCAGGCTATCACCTGTTTAAAGGTTTCCATGTCCATGGCTCCCGAGCAGGAATAAGTAGCCAGCAGTCCGCCTTCGTTCAGCAGCAGCATGCCCAATCGGTTCAGGTCTTTATAGGCACGTGAAGCCCGGGTAAGCGCCGAGCGGGATGGGGCATATTTAGGCGGATCGAGCACGATAACGTCAAACTTTTCGCCATCATCCCTGAATTTACGCAGCTGTGTGTTAACATCCGATTTGATAGCGGTATGTTTACCGGCATCCAACTTATTAAGCAGGATATTTTCTTTTAAAGTTTCAATTGCCAGGGCCGAGCTATCTACACTGGTTACAGATGAAGCGCCGTTTTTAAGGCTGTTTAGGGTAAAGCCGCCGGTATAGCAAAAGCAATCTAATACCTTTTTGTTTTTGGCATAAGTGGCAACTATGTGGCGGTTATCCCGCTGATCGCAATAAAACCCGGATTTCTGCCCTTCGGTGATATTGATGCCGTAAACCACATTGTTTTCCAGCACCTCCACAATTTCGGGTGGGGGGCTGCCGGCTAATACTTTGTTTTCGGTTTCGCCCATGCCTTCATGCGCGCGGGATGCAGCATCGCTTTTATCCGAGATACTTTCGGGGTTCAGCAGCTTTTGCAATTCGTCAATAATTACCGGCATCATGCGTTCCATCCCCGATGTAAGCACCTGTACGGCCAAGTGCCCTGCGTATTTATCAACGATGAGTCCGGGCAGATAATCCGATTCGCTGAAAACCAGGCGGCAGGTATTGGTGCCATTTTCCAGTACATTGGCGCGGCTTTTAACCGCAGTTGCCAATTTGCCGCGAAACCAGTCGTCGTTAACTGTTACGGCCTCGTCCCATTCTAAAAGGCGCAGGGCAACGCGCGATTGATCGTTATAAAAACCATAGGCCATAAAATCGCCTTTGGCATTAAGCAGGCGCACAACATCGCCATTGGCCGGCTTGCCCTTTACCTTATCAATAGCCCCCGAAAATACCCAGGGATGCCTTTGCACAACAGCTTTCTCTTTGCCTTTACTTAATACAACGTCAATCATGGGTGCAAAGGTAGTAAATTAGTGAGTGGGGAGTGGAGAGTTGTGAGTGGTTGATTGGGTTAATTAGGTGAATGGTTGCATGATGACTAAAATGGAGGTTGCTGACCGGGTAAATTGTAAGTGTTGTTTGGTGCAGATCTTGCAAACGGATTCTTAAAAACCAACCACTCACCTAATCAACTACTCTCCATTCCCCCTCACCATTAAACCATTCAATAATTTATTACTCCAACACAATATTTTCCAATTAAAAACATTTGGTATCTTAGTATCCGAAACATAAACATGAGAAAAACTTACTTATTGGTAGTTACCGTGCTGTTGGCATGTTGTAGCTATAAAAGCTATGCCCAGGTACCGCGCATTCCTGAGGCCAGCTCAACTCAAACCATTATCCAGGATTTTGGCCTGGGCAAAATAACCATTACCTACTCGCGCCCAAATGTTAAAGAGCGTAAAATTTTTGGCGGCATCATTCCATGGGGCGAGGTATGGCGAACCGGGGCCAACGCGGCTACGGTTATTACTTTTACCGAAAAGGTTTTGATTGAAGGTAATAGCGTGCCCGCGGGCAGTTACTCACTTTTTAGCATCCCCGACAAAAACGACTGGACTATTATATTGAATAAGGTAGTGAAGCAATGGGGCGCTTACAACTATAAACAATCGGAAGATTTTTTACGCTTTACCGTAAAGCCCACACGCGTGAGCGAAAAACGCGAAACTTTTACCATGGCTTTTGCCAACTCAACCACCAAATCGGCTGATTTGTACCTGGTTTGGGACCATACATCGGTTAAAATCCATTTACAAACAGACGACGATGCTAAAATAACGGCCAACATTGATGAGTTGATGAAAGGCGACCGCAAGCCTTATTACTTTAATGCCATTCAATATTACTACGAAAACAATAAAGATGTTGATAAAGCTTTAGGCTGGGTTTACGAAGCAGAAAAAATTGAGCCTAAAGGCCCATGGTATAAATTGTGGGAATCGCGCTTATTGTTACGCAAAGGCGATAAAGCAGGCGCTATTGCCGCTGCCGAAGCCGGTATAGCCCTGGCCAAAGCCAGCAAAGATGACGAGTACATACGGTTAAACAAAGAAGCGCTGGACCACGCCAAGGATTAGCCCCACCCAAACCCTCCCGGAAGGGAGGGCTTTAAAAAACATAATTAGAAAGTCTCCCCTACCGGGGGAGATTTAGAGGGGGCTGGCACCAACCTATTCAATGCCAGGCCCAAAATCATTACCAGGAAACAGCCTATAGGGTTAAGCCACAGATAGGCAACGGTTTTGCTAAGTCCTAAGTACAGGATGGCAGCCTCGCTTAGGATAGCAGCGATAAACACCGCATTTCCGTTGATGCGTTTCATGTAAAAGGCCACCACAAATACCCCCAGCACAGTGCCGTATATGTAGGAACCTAACTGGTTAACGGCCTCGAGCAAGTTACCCAGCTTACTGGCATACAAAGCCATAATTACGCATACTACGCCCCAAAATACTGTTGCAAGGCGCGATGCGTTCAGGTAGTTTTGATCGGATGCATCCTTATTGATTGTCCGTTTATAAATATCAACCACCGTTGTAGATGCCAGCGAATTAAGCGCGCTGGCAGTTGAGCCCATGGATGCCAGGAATATAATGGCTATCAGCAGCCCTACCAGTCCCTTTGGCAAATATTGTTTTACAAAGGTGAGGAACACATAATTAGTATCGTTATCATCGGCACCCGCATTGCTTTTTTTCAAAACGTCGATGGCCTGCTTCCTGATGTTTTTTGCCTGGCTGTCTGCCTCTTTAAGGGCCGCCTGCGCCTGGTTTACCTGGTTGGCATCCTGGCTGTCAAAAGCTTTTATTAAGTCGTCCGTTTTAGACTTTCGTTGTTCAAAGGCCTTGGTGTATTGTTGGTCAAGTTGATTATATTCTGTGGCATAATGGCCTTTACGCACATTGTCCACTTCGTAGTTATTGAAAAACATAGGGGGCCGGTTAAACTGGTAAAAAGCAAAAACCAGCACACCAATCAGCAGGATCAGAAACTGCATGGGTATTTTGATCAACCCGTTCATGATCAACCCCAGGCGGCTTTGCCCAATGGAACTACCTGTAAGGTAACGGCCTACCTGGCTTTGGTCGGTACCAAAGTACGATAGCTGTAAAAAGAAGCCCCCGATAAGTCCGCTCCAAACATTATAGCGATTGTCCCAATCAAACTTCCAGTCGATAACGTTCATACGGCCAAGCTTGCCGGCCATTTTAAGGGCATGCGTAAAGCCCACGCCCTGCGGCAACAAGCCCACCACCAAAATCCCCGCCAAAAACATGCCTGCGAAAATGATGCTCATTTGTAGCAACTGCGTGTATGATACCGCTTTACTGCCGCCGTAAACGGTATAAAATATCACCAGGCCACCTATAAAAAGGGTGGTATAAACTGTATTGATGTTTAATATGGTTGATAATATGATAGCCGGCGCGTAAATGGCCACCCCCGTTGATAAGCTCCTTAACACCAAAAACAGGAAGGATGTAAGCGCCCTTGTTTTCAAATCAAACCGCTGCTCCAGGAACTCGTATGCAGTATAAACCTTCAGCCGGCTAAACATGGGCACAAACGTAACGCAGAGCACGATCATGGCCAGCGGCAACCCAAAATAGAACTGCACAAAGCGCATCCCATCAGAGTAAGCCTGGCCCGGGGCCGAAAGAAAGGTAATGGCGCTGGCCTGCGTGGCCATAACCGAAAAGCCGACATGGTACCAGGGCAACGAGCGGTTGCCCATCAAAAACTGGTCGATATTTTTATTATTGCCGCTTTTCCAGATGCCGTAGGCAACTATACCAAAAAGGGTGAGGGCTAAAACAATCCAGTCGGGTAAGCTCATTCAAAATATTTTGTAATGAGCCAAAATACAAAAACTAAAAAAACCAGCCATGCGACTACGATGCCGTAAAACTGGTTCCAATTACTTATAAACGATGGTAAATCCGGATCAGATTTTTTCGCCACGGCCTCTAACCAAAACATTCAGGAAGAAAGCGGCAGTTAACAGGCCCAATACCCCACCTACAACAATCCAGGTGAAACCTTTATCAATTATTGCACCTACAAACGCACCCGATACCAGTGCTACCAGGTAATATATATAATCCAGATTGTCTTTAACTTCTTCTTGGTGTTTCATATTTGCTTTGTTATAACCCCACAAAAATAGGTGATTAATTGAATTTTAGCAACAGTTTATTTTGATATGCATTAACATATCAAGGCAAAATCAAAAACAGATATCAATCCTTTGATTATTTGGCTTCGTTCCGGCTAAAAAAGTCTTGATACCTGATACTTGCTACTTGATACTACCCGGGCGTTGCCTGCGGCCCGGGTCATTCGCTCATACTGCCCGGGCCTTATCCACATTGGCCGGTATCCGCTACTCCCCCTAACGCAAACCGCGGAATACTTTATGATAACAGTTTCCCGTCAGGATTTTCGGCTTCTATCTGCAACACACATGTCATATCCGAAAAGGCGATCTATGAAGACACAGATCGGGGACAAAAACTGTTGCGTTGCGCAACAGGTGAAATAGGCAAAAATGTCATTTATCTAATAATCAATAAATTACGAATTGTCATAAAATAAAAACCGCAACAAAACCGCAACAGCAGGCAAAACGAGGCATGCCGGCTTCTATCTGCCCTGCAAATCAAAAGCTCCCCTTCAGGGCAGGGGGCCGGGCGCTTACCAAATCTTTACCCGCTTATCCGGATCAAGCCACATCTTATCCCCCTTTTTTATACCAAACGCCTGGTAAAACTCGGGCACATCTGTAAATGGGCCGTTTACGCGCATAAAACCGGGCGCATGTTCGTTGGTTAATATCTGGCTTTGCAAGGCTTCCTGCCTGTCTTGCCCCAGCCATCCCAGGGCGTAGCCTAAAAAGTAGCGTTGCAGCGGGGTAAAGCCATTGATGGTTTTGCCCTCTTTATATTGCTCTGTTTTTTTGAACGCATCAAGGCCTATTACTATGCCACCCAAATCGGCAATATTTTCGCCTTGCGTGGCTTTGCCGTTTACGTGCAGGCCGTAAATAGTATAGCCGTTAAACTGGTTAATCAGCATTTGCGCGCGCTGGGTAAACTTAACCGAGTCCTGGGGCAGCCACCAGGCTTTCAGGTTTCCTTTAGCATCAAACTGGCGGCCCTGATCGTCAAAGCCATGTGTCATTTCGTGGCCAATGGTAGATGCCGCAGCGTAGCCGTAAATAACGGCATCGTCAATATTTTCGTCTTTAAAGCCAGGGATGGCAAAAATACCGGCAGGCAGCACAATCTCGTTATTGGATGGGTTGTAATAGGCGTTATAAGTTTGCGGTGTCATTCCCCATTCTGTACGGTCAACCGGCTTGCCCAGTTTTGATGCGTTAAACTTGTGCTGCCAGTTGTTGGCGCGCATCATGTTTAACGCAAGCGGGCCGCGGTCAATCTCCAGTGTCGAAAAATCTTTCCATTTATCCGGGTAGCCAACCTTTGGCATTACTTTGCTCAGCTTATAATATGCTTTTTCTTTGGTTTGCGGGCTCATCCAATCAAGTTTTGCAATGTGCTCCTTAAACGTTTCGCGCATAGCTTCAACCAGTTTTACATAGCGTTCTTTTGTTTTTTCGGGAAAGTACTCTTTTACAAATATTTGCCCCAATACTTCGCCCATTACACCGTTTTCCAGGTCGAGAATCCTTTTCCAGCGGGGTAATTGTTCTTTGCTGCCATACAGCACCTTATCATAAAAACGAAATAGCTCCAGGTCAAACGGTTTGCTCAGGTACGATCCGAAAGAGGTAACCAGGTTTTTGCGCAGATAGTTTTTCCAATCGGCAATGCTGTAATCATGTAATGCCTTATTTAGGGCGCGGTAATATTCGGGCTGGCCAACAATCACGGTATCCACATCCTTGTAGTCCATTTTTTTGAAGGTGGCTTTCCAGTCGATATCAGGAGCCAGTTTGCTTAAGCCGGCCAGGGTCATTTTGTTATAGTTACGGTAGGGGTCGCGCAGGTCTTCCAGTTTGCGGCTGCTATCGGCAAGCGCCGTTTCAAGGGCATAAGTTTGTTTGGCGGCAGCACCGGCAGCATCAATAGGTAAGCCACTTAGCCTAAATATTGTTGGCAAATGCGTTAACTTATAGTCGGTGCGAATGGCAACACTATGCGCATCGGTATTAAAGTAGTAATCGCGGTTTGGCAAACCGATACCGGATTGGCCTAATTGCAGCATTATTTTATCGCTGTTTTTGCTATCCTGCCCGGCATAGGTGCCCAGGGGTGTAGTTACACCTATACCATCCAGGTGGGCAAATTCCTCAATAAGGCCTTTAACATCTTTAATATCATCAATCTTTTTCAGTTCATCATTAAGTGGTGTAATACCCCGCTTTTCAATATCAAGGGTGTCCATGCCGCTGTAATAAAAATCGCCTATTTTTTGGGTATTACTGCCTTTGGAAGCATTGGCCTTAAGCGCGTCTTCATTAATTTTTCTCATCCGGTCCCGCAGTTCTTCCTGTACCACGTTGCCTATACCCCAGGCCGCGTATGCTCCGGGAATGGGGTTCTTTTTTAACCAGGTGCCATTGGCGTATTTAAAAAAGTCGTCGCCAGGTTTCACACTGGTATCCATGTTTTTGATCACGGGGTCGTTATCCGCGTAAGTTTTTGTTTTGTCTTTACAAGCCGGAAGCAACGCAATTGCGATGAGCCCGCTTAACAACAGGCCAGGTGTAGTCTTTTTGATCATCTGTTTGTTTGGGTGTATGTAAAAAAATACAACGATTGTATTGAATAATAGAATTTAGGACAACGGTTTTATTAAAACAGGCAGCTTTTAATATATACCCTGAAAAAAACCGGCTAATGAAACATCAAAATAATAACAAACTTTTCGGAGGGTATCCAGCCTAATATCGATTTTTCCAGACTCAAGCCGGGCAATATTAATATTGGTTTCGGTAAAAAACTTCTCCTGGGTAACCTGGTTCTGTCGCCTCAGGTTCTTGATCTGGAGTGCTATTTTCTTTTTAAAAGCCTCGTCTGAATTGCTAAGATATTCAAAATCAGTAAGTAACATAAAAATAAAATTAATTTCAAAATTTATCTTTGGTAGGGGCTCAAAAAATAATTTAGCGTTTGATTATTAAAGTTCGGAAAAAATATTGGATTAAATAATTGCGGTCTAACTATTAT
>Ga0075366_10000063_pt1 | contig 39802 bp, 29 predicted proteins | sample EndMethybrTD3031_FD_72351 | JGI IMG/M metagenome (GOLD analysis project Ga0075366, IMG submission 72351) | Populus endosphere microbial communities from Tennessee, USA - Endosphere MetaG P. TD hybrid TD303-1 | ecosystem: Host-associated > Plants > Roots > Endosphere | place: USA: Tennessee...
CTGACCTGCCCTACGCCGTGGGTCTGGCAACTCATTTAAATACGCTACGATACTTTTGTTCATTTGCTTTTTTTAAGCAAATTACGAACTGTCTATTTAGAACGCAACAGCCCTGCCCTGCAGGGGGGCTAATCTACTATATAAGCCAGCTTTGCATTTTTGTAAGCTGGCTTTTGTAATTGCAGTTTCAGCTTTTTAAAGCTTTCAATTGGGCCCTGGGTTACAAACATATTTACCAGCCACGAAGGTATGTTGCCCCCGGGATCGGCATGCAGGGTATATTCTATTTTCACCTTGCCATCGCTGATTGGGGTGATAATCCATTTCCCGGTTGATTCTTCTATCCGCACGACGTTTGATTTACGGGGCACCATATCCGGGATGCAAGGTGCATCAACGGTTATTACTTTAGTGGTGGGGTTTTGGGTAACTTTAATGTGGGCAATAAAATCGCGGTTGTGTACAGGCCAGGGCACGTTAACCAGCGAATAATAATATAATTCTGACGGTGATACCTGTTTAATAATATAGCTTGATGCGGTGTGGTATACCCAACCATCGCCATTGCTGATATCCATTAAAACAGCTACCAACTGCGATGGCGTTGCATCAAGGTTACACTCCACCTTAATGGCCTTAACTTTCGAGGAGGCTAAATTACGGGTATACACTTTGATGCCGTCGTCATTTTTATCCAGTGTCCAGCCGCCGTCGGTATTTGCAAAGGCAAAGTTTACAACCAGCAACAGCATTAAGGTTAGTTTTTTATACATGGTATTGCGGTTTACAGGTTCCGCTATAACAAAGCTATAAGGCTTATTAACTTTACTTGTCAATACAAGGTCATTTGCCTTAAGGTTAATATAAATGTGAAACTGCTGTGGCAATTCCTCCTTAAGGCAGCTCTAACCTTATTCTGTTATATACGCCAGCTTTACGTTTTTGTAGGTGGGCTTTTGCAGTTGCAACTTTAGCTTTTGAAAACTTTCGGTCGGGCCTTTGGTGGCAAACATATTGCTTAGCCAGGCGGGAATACTACCACCCGGATCGGCGTGCAGGGTGTACAGTACATGCACTTTATCTTTGCCAATAGGCGTAAGCACCCATTTTCCCTTTGAATCAGCCACGCGCACTACACCGGCCTTGCGGGGCACCATATCAGGAATACAGGGTGCATCAACCGTAATAACTTTGGTAACAGCATCCTGCGATACTTTAATATGCGCTATAAAATCGCGGTTACTTACCGGCCAGGGCACCTCGACCATCGAATAATAATATAACTCGGATGGCGATACCTGTTTTATAATATAGTTTGACGAGGTATGGTAAAGCCAGTCTTCGCTGTTTTTTACGTCCATCAAAACGGCAACCAGCCGTGAGGCAGGAACATCAAAATGGCAATCCACTTTAATGGCGTTTATTTTTGAGTTGGGCACTTTACGGGTGTAAATTTTCACTCCGTCGTTGTTGTGTTTAAGCACCCAATTTTCGTCGCTTTGCGCAAAAGCTGTATTGATAACCAACAGCAATAAAAATGTTAATTTATAGTACATGGCAGTAAACCGGGCTACAGGTCCCGGATGTAACAAAGCTATATACAAAACAGGCCGGTTGTAATACCAGCCTGTCAGTTTAAAGTCATTTAGCCTCACCCCGGCCCCTCCAAAATAGAGTATCCCCTTTTAGGGCTTCGGGGGGCTTATTTTGAATACGTAGCTTCCGGCTACAACATTATGTTGGTTAGCAACGGGCTTTCCGGATATGGTAACTTTACCTGCCGGGAAAGTAATGCTTGCGGTTGAATTTGCCGGTACAGTTACCTTATAGATTACATCGTTCCCTTCCCGTTTCCATGACGATACAATTTTGCCGTAGGGGCCATCATGTGCAGCGCTAAATTCATTTAGCCCAGGCACAAAATGTGGTGCAAGTAACACATTTTTAAAACCAGGCCGGGCAGCATCGGGATGGATGCCAGCAATGCCTTTATAGAGCCATGCACCAATTTCGCCGAACATGATGTGGTTAAGGGAGATGTCGGATTTGGCGTCAATCTGCCAGTTTTCGTACAAGGTGGTGGCACCATTTATCATCCACCAACCCCATGAAGGGAAAGTTTCCTGCGATGCTATTTTGTATGCCACATCCGGGTAACCGTTGTCGCTTAGTGCGCTCAGTATAGCTTTGGCCCCAAGTATGCCAACATCCAGGTGGTAATTATCGGCCGCAACCCGGGCGGCCAGGTTGGCGGCCACTTTGTCTTTTAAATTATCGGGCACTACACCCCAAAATAAGGGAACGCTCAGCTCTGTTTGCAGGCCTTGCCCATACATGCCGGTTTGTGCGTTAAGATATTTGGCATTGATGGCATTTTTTATTTTTGCGGCAAGCGCCGTATATTTCACAAAATCGGCCTGTTTACCTAAAATCCTGGCTGTATTGGCCAAAATATTTGCATCGGTATAATAATAAACAGACGAGGTGAGCTCAACCGGCGAAACAGATTTCACCGGCACCCAATCGCCAAGCCCCCACGTGGTTAGGCCGGTTGGATACAATTCATCAATATGGTTTACGTACTTTTCGATACTGGTATAGCTATCAGCCAGTAATTTGCTATCGCCATAAAACAAATAAATATTCCAGGGGATGATGGCAATGGTACTTGTCCAATCGGGGCCGTTGCCCCATTCGTAACCCCAGCCGCCGGTTGGGATAATGGAGGGTAGTACGCCGTTGGGTTGTTGCTCGTCGCGGTGATCGGCCAGCCATTTTTCGTAAATGGTTATCGCGTCAAAATTATACAGCCCGGTTTCGCTGGCTATATGGGCGTCGCCTGTCCAGCCGTTCTTTTCGCGTTGCGGGCAGTCGGTAGGATACCCAAACAAGTTGCTTAGGTAGCTGTGGTTGGTGGCACTCCAAATCTGGTTAATAGTTTGGTTTGATGAGATCACCTCGCCTATCGGTTGTACATCGCTGTGCATAAAATAAGCTTTCAGACTCTCTTTTGTTAACTGAACAGGCTTGCTGCTGCTCACCTCCACATACTGAAATCCTTTATAGTTAAACTTAGGCATAAAGGTTTCTTCGCCTTTGCCACTAAGGATGAAAATATCGGTCTGGAAGGGGTCTTTATCGTCAGTGGGCCTGTAATGCAGGTCGATATTGGATTGATCGACATGGCCGTTCTTATTGAGCCGCTCGGCATGTTTCAGGCGGATTACCGTGCCCGAATCGCCTTTAACTGTAAGCTGGCTTACGCCGGATATATTGCGGCCAATATCAAATACCCAAAGGTTGTTATCTATTTTGGTAATGGTTTTGGCAGGTATCTCCTCTACATTACGAATAGGCTGCAGGCTTTGGGCTACTATATTTGTTGATGGCGCCGACCGGTTGATTACGCTTTTCCAGGCTGTATCAATAAAATTGGCAGTATTCCATTCAGGTTGCTCTTTGCGGGCATCATAGTGCTCGGCAGTATAAATGCTATTGAATACAACCGGGCTCAGGGATGTTTTCCACTGCGTGTTGGATGATATGGTTTCGGTAGTGCCGTCGGTATAAGTTACCCTCAAATCCATACAAAACGCCGGCCTGCCGCGCCAGGGTGCCTGGTGAAAATACCATACTGCCGTGCTTTGGTGATTGTACCAGCCGTTGCCCAGCAATACGCCTATGGCGTTTTTGCCGTTTTGCAGGTTAGCGGTAACATCATAGGCGACGTATAGCGTGCGCCTGTCAAACCGGGTATACATAGGGTCGAGCCGGTGGTTGCCTATTTTTTTACCATTAATGTAAAGCTCATATAAACCTGCCACCGCGATATACGCCCTTGCCGATTTGATAGTTTTGCCCACTTTAAACGTGTTGCGGAAATATGGTGCCGGGTTAACCGCGATGCCCTTATTATCGCTTATCCACGATCCTTTCCAGTTTCGCATTTCCATCAAACCGGTTTCAAAACTGGTAATTGCCGATGGGCTTAATTTTTTACCGGCCTTGTCCCATAAAACAACCCTCCAAAAATATTTGGTAAATGGCTGCAGCGCTTTGCCATTGTAGGTAACCAGGTTGGCGGCCGAAACTACTTTGGCTGTTGTCCAGCTATCTCCCCTGCCTGCAGCAACAGCCACTGAATCGGTGCCCGCATACAGTTGATAAGCGGTTTGGGCAGCGCCTTGCCGTCCATCTTCCATGCGCCAGGTTAAGCGCGGGTGTTTAGCATCGATGCCAATCGGACTAACCAGGTATTCGCATTTGAGGGCAGTGGCAACCGGCACTTGCGCAACGGCGGCACCACAAAATTTAAACAAACAAATAAACAATAAAGCGATGTAAAGCCTGGGCTTACATAAAGACTGTTTCATATTAATCAGGAGTATCCGGTTTATAAAAGTAGTAAAAGCTTTTAGCAAATTGTATAGAAAGCACGCTTTCAAGATACAGCCCGCAATGTAAAATGATATTTTTATTTGGGCGTCCTGAACTGTCTTGAAGTGATAATAGCGCCCCCGCAAATCAAATGGCCAAAAAATACCGATATTATAAACAACGCTTTCAGTACCGGCCAAACTCCATCAACTTCAACCCAAAAACATGCAAGGGAGCGGTGGGTGCAAACAGGATATCATATAATTGATTTAAAAATCACAAACCAAATATCACCGTAACCAACGACTAACGGCAAGCGCAGCGACAATAACTAATGACCAATGACAAGCGCAGCGGCAATGACCAATGACTGCGCAGCAATCTATTCATTCAGCATAAATTTATCTACACCTTCTGCGGGTTTCCAGTCGCTGGTGGGTTCATAATAGCGCCATAGCAGGCCGATATTTTTTTGATGAGTAGGCCGGCTTCATTGCTTGTTCCCCAACTTTGATCGACATTATGGTTGGTAATAATGGAAAAAACATAATCGCCATGTGGCGCATTTACCAATACGGTTTCCGACCGCGAGGCGTCAACCGCACCCTGCTTGGAGATGGTATGCACATAGGGCGGAATTTGTGATAATGCGTGCTCGTCCCAGTAAATGCGGCCCATGTTGCGGTACATCCTTTCGCTGGCGGCGGGGTTTACGGCTTCGCCTTTCCTGATCATGGTGAACAGGCGGCACATTTCATACGGCGTAGTTACACCCCAGCCATATACTTTGCGGATAGCTTCGCGGCCTGCCACCCGCGAGTTTACCCGCATCACTTTAAACCCATTTTGTTGCAGCCAGTTGTTAATGTAATCGCCGCCAACCAGTTTTTGCAGCCACAGGCTCGCGGTGTTGTCGCTCATCGTAATCATCAGCATAGCCACTTTACTCAATTGTACCGTATCTTTATCTTTAAACGAGCCTAAAAGATCCTCGCCCGCATACAAAAGCGAATCGCGGTAAACCAGCTTTTGGTTGTAATGCAGTTCGCCTTTCTCTATCTTATCCATCAACCCGCATTGAATGCTCACCTTGATCATACTGGCTGTGGGGAACAGCGTATCGGCATTAATGGCAACGGTTTTACCGGTTTTAAGGTTTTGTACATAAATGCCTGCCTGGCCATGAAAACCTTTAACCGCCTCTTGCAATTGAGCGGTTAGCTTTTTATCGGTTTGGGCAAAGGCGGCTGTTGTAATGAGTAAAAAAAGGGCGACGAGTTTGAGTTTCATGGGTAATTTGTTTATCAGATGCAAAATACTTAGTAAAATGAAATAATCGTATCTTTATTACATGGATCTTCAACGGGCTGTTAATATAGATCAGGATATTTTAAGCGGAACGCCGGTATTTGCCGGTACGCGCGTACCGGTCGAATCTCTTTTTGACCATTTAAAAGCAGGAATTTCTCTTGAGGAGTTTTTAGATGAATTCCCTTCCGTTAAAAAAGAGCAGACAATGTTCTTGATTGATAAACAACAGCAATTAGATTTCCTGTAAGCTGTTTCACCTAACATCTAATCGCAACGCTGCAACAAATAGCCTTTAAATTTTTAGATTTGTTTCTTCGTTAAAAGGATAAATGAATAAACCATCGAGTCCATGTTATTGCGAGTACCCTCCGGCCGATGCTGTAAAAAACAGTAATGACATAATTGCAAACGGGGCTTTTGTAGAGACGCATAATTGCGTCTACCCCAGGACATTCAGGATTTGCAAGGTCGATTTGCATGTGCAGATTTGCACGCGGCAGACGCAATTATGCGTCTCTACGTTGGGAATATTAAATATAAGATTGATAATCAAAAACTTAAAACTACTTCATTATACAGAACTAAGCAATCGCGAACTAAACACAACTAACCGGAACAGTTCGCGATTGCCACGCTGCGCTCGCAATAACATGAGGCCCAATACCATTTACCCCATATGAAACTCCTCCGCCTGCTGCTATTCCCCTTTTCACTCATTTACGGCCTGGTTGTTACCATCCGTAACTGGTGTTATGATGCAGGCATATTTAAAAGCGCCGGTTTTAATCGACCAATTATTGTGGTGGGAAACCTCGATGTTGGCGGCGCGGGTAAAAGCCCGATGACAGAGTACCTGGTACGCCTTTTCAAAAATAATAAACCAACCATCCTTAGCCGTGGCTACGGGCGCAAAACCAAAGGCTTTTTATTGGCGGGCGACAAGCCGCTGGCATCGGTTATTGGCGATGAGCCGGCCCAGTTTAAACATAAATTCCCGAAGGTTACCGTTGCCGTGTGCGAAAAACGGGTTGAGGGCATACAGCAGTTAAAAGATAAATATAGCCTGGTAATTTTAGATGATGCCTACCAGCACCGGGCGCTTAAATCCGGCTTTAGCATTTTATTATTTGATTATAACCGCCTTAACCAACCGCGTTTGGTATTGCCCGCCGGCAACCTGCGCGAGCCATTCAGTGGCCGCGAAAGGGCCGATGTGATTGTGATCAGTAAATGCCCGGCAACACTGGACGATGCTGAAATTGCCCTGATAAAAAAACATATTAAGCCCCTGCCCCACCAGGCATTGTTTTTTACAACCATAAACTACATGGCCTTGCGCAATATGGAAGGCACAACCGTTTATCAAAACATTGATGAGCAAACTACGGTGTTCCTGCTCACCGGCATTGCCAATCCGGCGCCTTTATTGTCGCATTTAAAAAAGTTCACGTCACTTGTCAACCACCATAATTATCCCGACCATCACGAGTTTAGCTTAAAAAATATCAGTAAACTTGCCGATGATTTCTTTGCCTGCACATCACAAAAAAAGTTGATCATCACAACAGAAAAGGATGCGCAACGTTTAGGGGAACAGGAATTGCAATCGGCCGTAAAAAAGCTACCTGTTTTAGTACTGCCGATAGGTATCAGTTTTTTAAATAACGGCCAACAGCAGTTTGATAATTTAGTAACCGAATATGTTAAACAATATTGAAAGCACCGCCCGGTATATAAAAAACCGCATAGGCGATTTTGAACCCGAGGTTGGTATAATTTTAGGCACAGGCCTGGGTGGCCTTGTTAAAGAAATTGTAGTTGAAAAACAACTCATGTACTCCAACATTCCCGATTTTCCAATCTCGACATTGGAGTTTCATTCGGGCAAATTAATATTCGGTACGCTTGGTGGCGTAAAGGTTGTGGCCATGCAGGGCCGCCTGCATTATTACGAAGGCTATAACATGCAGCAAATCACTTTCCCGGTAAGGGTGATGAAATACCTGGGCATTAAAACATTGTATGTATCAAATGCCAGTGGCGCCCTTAATCCCGATTTTAAGAAAGGCGACCTGATGGTTATTGCCGATCATATTAACCTGCAACCGCAAAACCCGCTCATCGGCCGAAATTATGAAGAGCTTGGCCCCCGTTTTCCGGATATGAGCCAGCCTTACAAACGCGCGTTAATTGATAAAGCCTTAAGTATTGCTGCGGCAAACAATATTACCTGTCATAAAGGAGTTTATGTTGCTGTAACCGGCCCTAATTTAGAAACCAAGGCCGAGTACACTTATTTAAGGATCATTGGCGGCGACGCTGTTGGCATGAGCACCGTACCCGAAGTTATTGTGGCAAACCATATGGGCATACCTGTATTTGCCATATCGGTATTAACAGATGAAGGTTATACCGATGTGCTGGAGCCGGTATCATTGGAAGAAATTATAAGAGTAGCCGAAGAAGCAGAACCAAAACTGACCCTGATACTCAAAAATCTGATAGCGGGTAATTAATGCATCATAAGCTCAAATATATTTTATTATTCCTGCTATGCTTTGGCATGCAGTCGGCTTTTGCGCAATATGGTCAAATAAACCGGGCAAGGCCGTTATCAACACGCGATACGGTAAAAACTCAACGAAAAGTTAGCGACGATGAGTTGCTGGATAGCCTGCGTAAAAAAGAAGACAATAAAAAAGACTCGGTAGTTTTTAGTTCCAAATTTATCCGCGTGACGATGGAACGCTTCCTGAGCGATAGCACACAAACTTTCGCGCTGGATACGGGCCTTTATAATTTTGAAAACTTCAGCCCGCTGGTTGATCCGCGCCACCCGCGCATTAGCCTGGGCTACAACGGTGTATCACAACGAAGCATGCTGTTTGAGCCCGACCAAACCATTGGTTTTAACACCGGCCTGCACTCGCTGGATATATATGCCCTAAAACCGCAGGATATTAAATATTACAATGCCCGGGTGGCCTACTCCAATCTCACTTTGTTCAACGCTTTTGGCAGTTCGGCCGAGCAGGTTTTTAAAATCCTGCACACCCAAAATGTAAAGCCAAACTGGAATGTTGGCTTTAACCTTAATTTCAACGGATCGCGCGGATTTTATAGCACAAGCAGCGTTTTACAGCAAAATGTAAGCGATGTAAATGCCGCGTTTTTTACCTGGTACCAGTCACCGGGCAAGCGTTATAACTTGCTGGCCAACATCATTTACAATAACTTAAAAGCCCCCGAAACAGGATCTATCCTCAACGATACTATTTTTACTGGCAAAAGCAATTCACTGTTTTTCAAGAATTCGGCACCGGTAAGGCTTCAAAACAGTTACCAGCAATGGACAGATAGAAGCCTGTATATAAAACAGTTTTACTACCTGGGCCGCATTGATAGCTTGAATAAAGGCAAGGATAATTCAAAAATTTTGCCAACCCAGCGTGTAGCACACACCTTATTTGTTCAAAACAGTACCTATAATTACCTGCAAACAAACCAGCCCGATACCTACAACGTGTTCCCCGATTATTATTACAGCTATAACCGGTCAAGAGACTCGCTGGCGGTAACGCATATTCAAAACGAGTTTTCCTACAGTTTTTACCTCCGTAGCAAATCGGTAAAGTTTGTAAAAAACGAAGTAAAACTTGATCTGGGCCTGGTGCATGACTTTTATAATTACGCACAGTATGTAAGCGATACCACGCTAAACCAGTATGGGTATAAAAACATCCATCAAAATAAAATGCAGAATAGCACCTTCCAGGATATCACCCTGAAGGCTAAATTCAGCTACCGTTTTAGCGACCGGCTTGGTCTTGAAGGCGATTTTCGCCAGATAGCCCAGGGCCGCGACTTTGGCGATTACTTTTACGGTGCAAAGCTTAATGTTGCAGGTAATGATAAAGCAGGCAAAATTATTCTGGAGGCATATTCGCAAAACAGTTCGCCTCCGCTCATTTATACCAACTGGATAAGTAACCATTATATTTTTCATAATAGCTTCAAAAATCAAAAAACAACCAGCGCGTCGTTCACCTATATCAACAACCCCTTGCAGCTGGATATTAAAGCCGAATATTTTTTAATTGCCGGGTACATGTATTTTACCGCCCAGGCTGGCGGTATTGATGCCCACCCAGCCCAACTGAGTAATGATATTAACCTGCTTAAAATAAGCGTTGGTAAAAATTTAAGCTACCGCAGCCTGCACTTTGATAATTACGTGGTTTACCAGAAAACAGATTATCAATCAACCCTGCGCACACCTGAGGTTTATACGTATAGCAACCTATATTTCAGCAAAACATTTTTTAATGTGCTTAAATCAAACTTTGGGGTGAGTGTAAGGTATAACACACCGTATGTAGCACCGTCATACGCGGTAGGCATCGGCCAGTTTTACAACGGGCCCGACGTTACCTTTACATCGTATCCTGTAGCATCGGTTTACTTTAAAGCCACCCTGCAACGCACCAACCTATTCCTGATGTATGATTATGCCAACCAGGGCCTGCAAAGCAGAGGTTTTTATACCGTAAACCGCTACCCCATGCAAGATCATTTGCTAAAGTTTGGCGTAAGCTGGACATTTTATAATTAGTGGTTAAAAAGAATCAAGAGACAAGAATCAAGAATTAAGATGCCCGCTTGAGTGTTCTGCGTTCGTACCTTCATACTTACACCAATTATGGGCGTATCCCTGCGGGCCGGGCTAACCGCTCATACGCACACAGGGCATTAGGCTCGGGCCGGTATCCGCTTTTATCCCTTACGCGTTTGTCTGAACTCGGATTAAGCAGATTTGTCAGATTTTTGGATTAAAAACCCTGTCTCGTCCTGAAAAAAGTTTACACTTTTTTATTGTAGTCCTATATTGTTTGCATCACCGCTTGCAAATCAAAATCAAAAAAATCTACTTAACCTGACGAATCCCGGTTCAGACAAAATCATCTGCAATCTGCACACCTGCACACCTGCACATCAAAAAATCTTGATACTTGACACTAACTACTTGATACTAAAATCAAGTTTTTTGTTTCTTTTTCTTAGCCGCCGGGAAAAGCACATTATTTAATATCAGCCTGTAGCCGGCCGAATTAGGGTGCAGCTTTAAATCCGTTGGTGGGTCGCCTACGGCGTGTTGAAAGTCCTCAGGGTCGTGACCGCCGTAAAATGTCCATTGGCCTTTGCCGTATTCGCCGTGAATGTAGCGGGCTTCGTTGGCAGTTTTCATTTCGCCCATGATGGTAACGCCTGGCTTCAGCATACTTTTGCTGTAGGCCGTGGTGAGGCCCATAAAGCCTTTTATCACTTTATCATGATCCTGGGTGAGCATGCTGGGCACTACATCCCATTTGGCCGAAAAATCAAACAGGGTAAAAAAATCACGCGCACGTTCAACCTGGCGGGTAGTAGTTACATCAATGTTACTAAACTGGTGCGACATCGGGTTCATATCCAGCGTAAAATTCTGAAAAGCGAAAGTCTGTGTAAAATCCAGTTTCGATTGCGCATCCTGGTCGGCGGCATCGCCGTCGAACATTCGTTCGCAGATGTCGGTATTGGACGCGGCGAGGGCAATATCAAAGGTATCGGTACCTGAGCACATGGCAAACAAAAAGCCACCGCCCGCACAAAAATCACGGATATTTTTAGCTACCGCCAGCTTCATCTGCGATACCTTTTTAAAGCCAAGCTTGTGGGCCAGCGCCTCCTGCCCTTTTACATCATCGTTGTACCATTGCGCAAACCTAAAAGCGCCATAAAACTTGCTGTACTGCCCGGTAAAATCCTCGTGGTGCAGGTGCAGCCAATCATATTTAGGCAGGTCGCCCCTGATCACTTCTTCATCATAAACCACATCATAAGGAATCTCGGCATACTTTAAAACCAGCGTTACGGCATCATCCCAGGGCAGTTTATTTTTTGGCGAATAAACGGCCATCTTAGGTGCTTTCTCCAACTTAACCACATCCATATTTACCGATGGATCGCTTACCTCGGTAATAATTTCGTTGACCTTGGCATCGGCCAATACCTGGTAACTTACGCCCCGTACTTTACACTCCTCCTCCATCTTCTGGTCGTACTTCATCATAAAGCTGCCGCCGCGGTAATTAAGCAGCCAATCAACCTCCTCGCCGTTTTTTAAAGCCAGGAACGCGATGCCGTATGATTTCAGGTGATCCTTTTGCTCATCATCCATAGGGATGAGGATGGAGGCAGCCCTTGCGAAGAAAGGTAAAAGGAGAAAGGCGAAAAACAGGAAAATAGGCGAAAGGCGAAAGGTGAAAGGCGAAAGGTATTTTTTATATAGTTTATTATTCACTGTCCGGTTGTGCTAATTTATCAAATGTAACGAATAAACAACTAATGTTATTACCATGAATAGTGAAGCTTTAATCTTGCAGTATAAGGCTAAAAAGCTTTCAGCCTTATGCTTTTCGCTTTCTGCTTTTTTATTACCTTTGCCAACTGTTTTCAAAAAAACAAAGAAATGAGCAAAGCAATAATCAAAACTGAAAAAGGCGACATGACCGTAGAATTTTACGATCAGGATGCCCCAAATACTGTAGCTAACTTTAAAAAATTAGCAAAATCAAACTTTTACGATGGCGTTATCTTCCACCGCGTTATCCCTAACTTTATGGTACAAGGTGGCGACCCGACCGGTACAGGTGCTGGTGGCGCAGGTTACAAAATTGATTGCGAATTGACAGGCGATAACCAATACCATGATCGTGGTGTATTATCAATGGCACATGCAGGCCGTAACACCGGCAGCTCACAATTTTTCATCTGCCACAACCGCACAAACACCGCTCACTTAGATCGTAACCATACGGTATTTGGTAAAGTGATTGAAAACGTTGACGTTGTTGATGCTATCCGCCAGGGCGATAAAATTTTAAGCATCGAAGTAATAGAGGAATAATTAGTTAAGAGTTGGGAGTTTTGAGTGATGAGTTCAACCTTTCACTCAAAACTCAATACTCAGAACTCACAACTGATAAAACATGAATTTACAAGGAATTGTAGCCGTATCCGGCAAACCGGGATTATGGCGCGCTTTGGCCCAAAACAAAACCGGTTACGTATTGGAAAGCCTGGATGTCCAGAAAACAAAACTGGTGGCAAACCTATCAACAGCTAAACTGGCTGCCCTTACCGAAATAACTATTTTTGGCGTTGAAGATGACATCAGGCTTACGGATATTTTTGAGCAGATGAAAGCCGCCGCGAACGTACCCGACGCTAAAGCTGATGGTAAAAAAATGCGTGCCTTCTTCTACGAGGTAGCCCCGCAGCACGACGAAGAAAAAGTATATGCATCTGATATGAAAAAAATCATATCATGGTTCCAGATTTTGAAAGACCTGCCATTATTTAATGAGCCGGATCCAACCCAGGCACCAACTCCGGCGGCCGAACCTGCCGAGGTAGAAGCGCCCGTTGCCGAAGCTGTAGCCGCCGAACCGGAGCCCGCTCCTGCCCCAAAAGCGAAAGCTAAAAAAGCCACAAAAAAAGCCGAGTAATCGGCTTTTTGCTTTTCCATGTATTTCTTTTTCTGCCGTCATCACAACAACCATGTCATTGCGAGCGCAGCGCGGCAATCGCGAACTGTGCAAGTCCGCCCTGTATAGTTCGCGATTGCTTCGTTCCTCGCAATGACATAGATTACATTAAAAAATACTATGATAATCAGCGACTTATAAACACATCATTATAAGGAACGAAGCAATGAGGATTTATTTAGAATCGTCACCTATGCCTCTAACGCGTCATATACAATTACCTTCTCCCAAAGGTGGCTGCAATTTTTAATGAACTCCAGGTGTAAGGGGTGGGTTTGATAGGTGGCCTGTCCGGCGAGGTCGCTAAAAAACATCAACTCCGATACCGCCCAGCTATTATCAACCACTTCGCGTTTTTCGGTACTGGCCACAACGCCTACGCGTAGTTTTTTAACAGTTTCTATTTTCGACAGGGTTTTAACGCCTGCAACCAACTTATCCCTATCCTCAATTGACCCGGGATTTTTGAGCCAAAAAAACACATGGTGTATTACCGGCCACTCTTCTTTTGTATTTGTCATAGGTAATGCTGATGCCGCAACCGTACCGGCTGCTATAGTTGCTGTTGTAGTTATAAATTTTCTTCTGTTGGTAGTGCTCATGATTGGGATAAATAATGAGCGGTAAATTAGGAAGAATTATTTGAATGATTGAACAGAAATATCCTCCATTTCGTTTAATAGCGTATGTTTCATAAACGCTACTTTCTTTTCCAAAAGTTCCGCCAATTCTATTGTCGGCTCCGCATTGAAAGGATAACATTCACTTACCGATTTTTTCGATTTTATATGTGCAATCCAGTCTTCAGCCAATCTGATGTAATCTTCCAGCACTTCAACAGTTGAACGTGCCCCGTAAACATCTAAATACATGGAAGGGATATCACCAACAATTACCCACAGAAAGTTATCTTTACTGCTTTGTGTGTTTTCTATTTCGAATAAAAAGATACAAAACACATTTCCAAGGTTATAATACAAAAAGCAATCCTTTATCTCAGCACACCATTTAAAACTAAGCAGATATTTTTCAGCCCTCGTATAAACCGATGGTAACTCGGAATAAAAGTCAATATCTGGGTTAATATCTTTAAAGTTGACAGGGTATTTTATCATGACTATCTATCTACGCACAATCCGCCTGCTTACATCTTTCATCCGCAAACTCCGGCTCAAAGGTGCTGTGGTTTATTTCCATGTGTTGTAAGCGGTGACGCAGATCATGTTTAATACTATCAAAGTCGGCCATATTCTCCGGTTTGATAACCAGGTGGGCGGTAAGTGCGTTTTCGGTGGTACTAAGCGCCCATACGTGCATGTGGTGTACATCTACCACACCTTTGCCTTTCATCAGCTCGGCTTTTATTTTTTCCACGTCCATTTCGGCAGGTACGCCGTCCATTTCCAAGCGAAGGCTATCTTTTAACAGGCTCCAGGTGCCGCGTAATATCACAATGGCAATAATGATACTTACAACGCTATCTATCCAGTAAAGACGGGTAAAATAAATGATAATGCCCGATACAACAACGCCAAGCGATACAATGGCATCTACCGCCATATGCAGGTAAGCGCCTTTAATATTCAGGTCGGTGTCTTTATCCTTCACAAAAAGCCATGCCGTAAGGGCATTAATGCCGATACCTATAAAAGCAACCCAGGCCATTGTACCGCCCGATACTGTTTGGGGATTTAAAAAACGCATCACCGCTTCATAAACAATAAAGCCGACCGCTACAAACAGGATCACGGCATTAAAAAATGATACAATGATGGTCGATCGTTTATAGCCGTAGGTATACTTGCTGTTGGCGCTTACCTTAGTGAGCTTAAAAGCCAATAGGGCTAAAGCCAGGGAAGCCACATCACTTAGGTTATGCCCGGCATCTGTAAGTAATGAAAGCGAATGAGTTATAAAACCGGCAACGGCTTCTACCACCACAAAGGCCGAATTAAGTATGATACCAACAATAAACGCGGTATTTAAATGATCCAGCTTGGGGGCATGATCGTGATGATGCCCGCCATGCGCGTGAGAATGTGAATGATCGTGACCCATAATGCAAAGGTAGGGCTTTAGATGTGCAATTTTCGAATTTCTGATGTGCAGATTATCCATCTTAATCAGAAGTTCATTATCCCTGATGTGCAGATAAAAAACAGATGTGCAAATGTCAGAATTTACACATCTGGAAAAACATCTGCACATCTGAAATCTGCATATCTGCACATCTATCCACACCTCGTTTTTTATCCACAATCATTCGTCATTACCGTCAAAATTTCGTACTTTTGAAGGTTGTTGTACTAAATAAATATGAGCGAAGAAAATCAGGACAAATCCAATTATTCAGCAGATAATATACAGGTATTAGAAGGTTTAGAGGCGGTACGTAAGCGTCCGTCCATGTACATTGGTGATACAGGCGTTAAAGGTTTGCACCATTTGGTATATGAGGTTGTCGATAACTCTATCGACGAAGCCCTTGCCGGCCACTGCGACACAATTAAGGTTTTTATACTAAAAGATAACTCGATAAGGGTTGAAGATAATGGTCGCGGTATCCCAACCGCAATGCACACTAAAGAGAAGAAATCGGCTTTAGAGGTGGTAATGACCGTATTACACGCCGGTGGTAAATTTGATAAGGATACCTATAAGGTATCTGGCGGTTTGCACGGTGTGGGTGTTAGTTGCGTTAACGCGTTATCTATCCACCTTACCGCTTTAGTTTACCGCGAAGGTAAAGTTTGGACGCAGGAATACTCAGAAGGTAAACCTTTGTTCGAGGTTAAAACTATTGGCGAAACGGATAAAAGAGGTACTACCATTATATTTAAACCGGATGCTACCATTTTTACCCTTACAACCGAGTATAAATACGATACACTTGCCGGCCGCCTGCGCGAACTTTCCTTCTTAAATAAAGGTATCCGCCTGAGTTTAACTGATGAGCGCATCCCTAACGAGGACGGATCGTTCCCAACCGAAGAGTTTTACTCAGAAGGTGGTTTACGCGAGTTTGTTAAGTTTTTAGATGGCACCCGTACTTCTATCATTCCGGAACCTATCTATTTGGATGGTGTAAAGAATGGCATCCCTGTTGAACTTGCCTTCCAATATAATGATACCTATTCCGAGAATGTATTCTCGTACGTAAATAACATCAATACCATTGAGGGCGGTACACACGTAGCGGGTTTCCGCCGTGGATTGACCCGTACGCTGAAAGCATATGCCGATAAATCGGGCTTGTTGAAGAACCTGAAAATGGAAATTACCGGTGATGACTTCCGCGAGGGGTTAACCGCCGTAATTTCTGTAAAGGTTCAGGAGCCGCAGTTTGAAGGCCAAACCAAAACCAAGTTAGGTAACAACGAGGTAATGGGTGCCGTTGATATGGCCGTAGGCGAGATATTAGGCAACTTTTTGGAAGAAAATCCTAAAGAAGCCAGGCTGATTGTTAATAAGGTAATACTGGCCGCCACTGCCCGTGCCGCAGCCCGTAAAGCCCGCGAATTGGTACAGCGTAAGAGTGTGATGACAGGATCTGGCCTGCCGGGTAAATTATCTGATTGTGCCAATAACGATCCATCACTTTGCGAGCTGTACCTGGTAGAGGGTGACTCGGCGGGTGGTACCGCCAAACAAGGCCGCGACCGCGAGTACCAGGCTATTTTACCTTTACGTGGTAAAATCCTGAACGTGGAAAAAGCCATGGAGCACAAAATTTACGAGAACGAAGAGATCAAGAACATGTTTACCGGCCTTGGCGTAAGCCGCGGTACGCCTGATGATGATAAAGCGCTTAACTTAACCAAACTACGCTACCACAAAATCATCATCATGACGGATGCCGACGTGGATGGATCGCACATTACAACGCTGATCCTGACGTTCTTCTTCCGTTATATGAAGGAATTGGTTGAGGCGGGTTATGTTTACATTGCATCGCCACCGTTATACCAGGTTAAAAAAGGTAAAGAGTTTGAATACTGCTGGAATGATGTACAGCGCGACGCCGCCATACAACGCCTTAAAGGTGCCGGTAAAGAGGATAGCGTACACGTACAGCGTTACAAAGGTTTGGGCGAGATGAATGATATCCAGCTTTGGGATACTACCATGAACCCCGCCACCCGTACCCTGAAACGTGCCACCATTGAAAACGCCGCCGAATGCGACCATACCTTCAGCATGCTGATGGGCGATGAAGTAGCCCCGCGCCGCGAGTTTATTGAGCGCAATGCAAAATATGCTAAGATAGATACATAGGAGATGTGCAAATTTGCAGATTGCAGATGTGCAGATGTGCAGATGCTATTTAAAGTTAATATTCAGCCTCGCTTTTAAGCGGGGCTTTTTTAGTTTTATAACCTGTTTACCATAATCAATAACCGCCTTATATTTCATCAAAATATCGCCCCCTAACACACCTAATACCTGAGGATGGCCCAACTGGCCGTAGGCTATGTTAATGGTGGACAAATCCAATACGGCAACCTCAAATTCATCAACCAATAAACCGCCTATCTGCATTCCGCTGATTATGGCAGTGAACGATTGCATGGTATTGGTACCCAAACCTGTCGAAAGTCTATCGCTCTCGGATATAGAAGTTGCCTCGCTCGCTTCGGCCAGCATGGCTTGGTCAAAAGCGGTTTTTGATGCACCGGTATCTAATACCATAATAAATGCTTTGCCAAACAGGACAACCTCAATTAATGGATGGTAGCCATCGTCGTGCAGGTCGATGATCTGGAGAGGAATAGAAATCATTTAGATGTGCAGATTACAGATGTGCAAATATGCAGATTATAATTAGTCAAGTATATTTAATCACTAATTCAGTAAACCAATCATTCAATAATTAACTCATTAAATCAATAATTCAATAATTCAATAATTAATTAAAAAGGATATCCTATTGCCAGGTTAAATACACTCCTGTTCCAGTCAAGTTTCCATTGGGGCTCACCCGGGCGAACGTATGGCGTACGCAACGGAACACCCAGATCTGTACGTAGCACCAGTACAGTGATATCAAAGCGTAAACCGAAACCAACATCAACGGCAATATCATTAATAAATTTTTTGCTAAACACGCCGCCTGGCTGGCCTCCGTTTGAATTGAGCAACCAAATGTTACCGGCATCGGCAAACAACGCGCCACGAACTATACTGAATAATTTTGGCCGGTATTCGATATTGGCCTCCAATTTGATATCGCCGGATTCGTCGGGCAAAAAGTTTCCCTGGGCAACAGTGGCCGTAGGATTAAAGTGGCCCGGACCAATTGACCTGGCTTGGAAACCCCGCAAACTATTTGGCCCGCCAATAAAAAACTGCTGGCTATAAGGTAACTGGGTCGAGTTTCCATAGGGCAGCCCAACGCCCAAAATAACCCTGGAGGCTATAGTACTATTTGGCGCCGTTTTATGGAAATATCGTATCTCGTTTTCCAGCTTTACATACTGATTGAAAGTTGCGCCAAACAGCTTGCGCACTTTCCCCGCGGTTGTATCGGCACCGGTAACCAATCCGTATAAATTATTTGACAGGCTTACTTTACCGTTATAATACATGGTGTTGGTACGATAATCATCGGTGGTATTGGTATACGTATAACTATAGCTTGGCCCCAATATCAGCTGCTTATCTATAACATGTTTTAAAGCCGGGTTTGGTAATACTCCGGGATGCTTTACGCCCCTTATGCTATCAAGGTATAACTGGGATACACTCAAGGGGTTTACAAATGTAAAATTCACCACATTCAGCTCATGCGTTCGATGCACGTTTTCTTTCCAGTTGTAACCAAATGTAGCATTATATGAATTTAGGTTGTAAAGCTTTTGCCGGTTAACAATAGTATAGCCCAACGTTAAATTGGTATGCGGTATATAGGCATTATCTGCCCTGGGCTCAATAGGGCTTATAAACCGGGGCCACGATAAAGTGGTTTGAATACCAAACTGGTAAACATTAAAACCGTTGTTGCCCCCTCCTACCTGTACATCGGAGCTACCAAAAAGCGTAACACCTAACGCTTCTCCGCCTTTAAAGGCGTTCCGGTGTTTCCAGCTCAGGTTTACCTGCGTGCCGGTATAATTGGCCGATGTGGTACGGCCCAAAATCTCAAATTGTAATGATTTACGCTTGTATGGTGTTAAAAAATAATAAACATCCAGCTTAGGCGAATCGGGGGTTACATCTTCAAACCTGTTTTTTACAAATTTATAAGGCCCCAGGTTTACAAACCTGTTCAGGGAATTATTATGAACCGTACGGCTGTAAACATCATTAGGGTGCAGCAATACGGTATTGGCAAATGCAAAACTGCTGATGGTTTTTCGTCTTTCCACTATGTTGTACCATCGGTAATGTTTCGCCTTGTCGAGCATCGACGAGGTATCTGTTAACGAATAATTGGGATACACATAAATATTCCGGATAGTGTAAACTTCCTTAGCCCGTTCAACTGTGGTGTTCTTAATTTTAACAAACAGGTCAACCTGGTGATTGGCAACTGTACTATCATACTGCACAATAATATCATCGGGCGAAAAGAAGAAAAAACCCTCCTCTTTTAATCTCGCGTCAATCCGCAGGCGTTCGTTTTTTATCACATCCAGGTTAAACTTATCGCCTGGTTTCAATAACGTTTTGGCGGCCGTGCCAACAATGGCAGTATCAGCATCTTCGACCCCGCCGGGGAAAGCTACTTTCCTTATTTTATAAGAAGGCCCTGCATGCACGGTATATACTGCTTTAGCTGTTTTACCTTTGCTAATGGTATCGCCATCAACCATTGCCTGAAAATAGCTGATATTTTGCATGCGGTTTTGAAGTATGCTGGCATTTTTGTCAACATCTACCGCGCTTATTAACACCGGCGGCTCGCCAAATTTAGTGTTGAGCCAATGAGCAAGCCCCTTGGTTTTTTTTGTTTTGGTGATGTTGTATATATATAGTTTTACCCTTAACCCTAAAATAGAACTGTTGGGATAAGGCCTCAACAATGTTGTTAAATCGTTTGTGATTAAGCTTTGGTCACTTTTTTTTATCGAATCTTTATCTGCAATTTTTACCTCGCCACCTGTGTATAGTTTTTGACCCGGTGCCAGGTATTTTGTATTACTACAGGCGTTTAGTAAAACAGTTAATATCAATATATATTTTAAATGTTTGCTCATAGCGGCTTAGCTTGTAGGTGTGTTTTGCGCTTTTTCGGCGGCTGCTTTGTCGGCCGCTTCTTTGGCTTTTTCTTTCTCCCTTTGTTCCTGCCTGTACTTGCGGCGTAATGCTTTTTCTTCCTCGGTACGCTTGCGGAATATCTCCCTGAACCTGTTATAATCTACGGTTAGCGTAAAACCCAAACCCGTTTCAATAACCTGGCCTTGTATCACAATAAATTCGTCCTTGCGGTAAGCGCGTAATGCATACCGGCCATCCTTACTCAGCTTATAACCTACAGAAACATCACCGGCTATGTTAGTGGCTTTTTGCCCTTGCTGTGCACCCTCAAGGTTGAAATTATTACCTACGGTTACGGTGAGCCTGTCATTCAGGAAACGTTTGGATAGACCAACGTTTAAATCAGTACGGTTTGTTGCCGTGCCTGATGAATAATCCTCGCCCGATGTTAACCCAAAATTCAGGTCGACGCCCGAGATCAGGTTCCCGGCAAGTTTATTCAGCTGGTCTGATAGCAAACTACTCACACTATTGCGGATGGCCCCTTCTACACCACCACCGCCACCCTGGCTTTGCAGTGGGTTATCGCCAATAAAATGTCCCAGCACCAGCACACCTAACACCTGCTTATTAAGTTCGTTAGGGTCTTGCCTAACCTGGGCAAGCCGGGTATTAACGTTGTTTATCACATCCGTTGATACGGTGTTAGTGCCTTCGGGCAATACAATATCAAAGCTGATATCTGGCGTTAATAGCTGGTTTTTAAGGCTCAGATTAACATTAAACGGCAGCTTTTGCTTGTACATCACCGAATTATCGGTTGCTGATAACTGATTTTCCACCAGGTCTATCGGGGGTACATTCGCTACATATACCGCCGTCAAATCGATGTTTGCGCTGGTGGGGTCGCCCGTCCATACAATGGTACTGCCTTTTTTAAACTGGAAGGTACGCTTTACCGTAGCATACGCCAGGTTGTATGAGCCCGAATTAACCACATAAGTTCCCGTTAAATTTATTTTTCCGCTCGGGTCAATACCGCCGTTTAAATTGGCTTCGCCCTTTAGATGCACTATATCGCCATTACGTTCGTCGACCACGATAGTGAAAGCAGCCTCCTTGTCTATTTTTATATTCGCCGATACATCCAATCCCTTTACATCCGCTTTTTTGAGCGAATCCAGCTGCCGGGCCAGCAATATCGAGTCGAGCTTTGGCGCATTTCGATCGATAGCTTCAATCACACCTTCCCTGTCCTCAATGGCCGGATCGGTAGTTGGCAGTACAAAGGTCATGTCTGTTTTGGGGTTTACGGTAAGGGTGGCGTCAACCACAGGTTTTATGGTATTACCACGGATGGTGATACGGCTATCAACGTAAAGCTTTCCGTAAAACAGCTTATTATCCGCCTGGGTAGAGTTTACAGCCCTGAAGTTACTGGAGTTGATATCTAATCCAAATGCAAAATCTGTATAGTTTTTAGTGTACACGCTGCCGGTAACAATGGCTTTGTTCCCGGTTGAATCCACCAGTGTAAAATCGTTAAAGCGTATTCCCTGGTCATTAAAAGTAATGCTCTCTTTAGGCATAGTAAAATAGGAGTTGAGCATGGCTACATTAAAACCTACTTTGTTAAAATTAATGTCGCCACGGATAGATGGCGTCGTAGTTGTTCCCGATATTTTTAGCTGACCACTAATATTACCTGATGAATTGCGTAAACTACCAAATGTAAAACCTTCAATACTTTTCATGTTTAAGGTTACAATGTTCAGGTTAAGATCAAACTTATTTTCGGGGCCTGTGTAATAAATACCATCCAGCTTAACCTGGTTACCTTTACCCGTAATATCCGCATTGGCGGCGTAAGCATTGGCTGTTTGGTTATTTACTTTTAAGGCGATATTTCCTACGGTATCCCCTTTAAAATTAAAATCGTTGATGTTGATTGCTGCCGTAAATACCGGCGACGTCTGGAAGTTACTAATTTCCGCATCGCCGTTAATAACGCCGCCTACCTGCAGGCTGTCCTGTTTAGCCATTTTGGCAAGGCCCTCTATTTTAAAGTTGCTAAACTTAACATCGACAGGGGCATTAAACTTCTGCGTTTTACTGTTAATGCTAAGTACCTGGTTATTGTTAGTTATGGTAAAATTGTGCGCCAATATACCTTTTGGCCCGTATTGTAAAAAGTTATCGGTATTAACCGCCCATGGCGCGTAATCTAACAGCAAACCATCCTGGTTAAAACTAAACTGGTATTGGTTGGGTAAAACACTGAGGGTGCCTGCTATGCGATAACGCTCTTTTTTGGCAATGTCCCTTACCTGTAAGCCGATGCCCAGCTTATTGTTTTGCGCACTGCCGGATAAGCTGGTGTATAACAGATCGACAGACGAGCCAACCTTTATTTGATCAGCCGAGAGGTTGTAGTTAAGCGCATCGTTGCCTGTATTTATTTTCAGGGTTGCCTTGTTAATGGTATTGGTGCCATACACCACTTTAGGTATTGTGCCGCTAACTATCAGTTCGCCGTTTTCGCTGTTAAAACTACCTTTTAATGATACCGGGTCAAGCGTTTTTAAATCGGGGGCAAACTGGGTGAGTAAAGGAGTTTTAACCAGTTTAGCACCAAAAACAAATTGCTGCGGCGAATATTTGGCGGCTACGGCCTGTTTAACTTTGCCGGTTTTAACCGTTTTACCTTTTGCATCCTTTTTGGTAACCGCCACCTGCTGCCCGCCGGCTATGGCGGTGTTAAAGTATTTATTGATCACATCCTGCACGGCATCGCCAACCTGGGTAAGCTTGTACTTACCGGCCATATGGGCACTCAATACAGGAGTTATTAAGCGCAGGGTACTGCTATCGGCATTAGCGGTAGAAATAAGGCTTACCGTATCCAGTTTTATTCGCTGGGTTCCGTTAATCACCAATAAATCGGTAGCCTTAATATCGGCGTTCAGGTAATCCGGATCGGCGGTGGGAACATCAGCTACTATCTTACCATGAAAACGCATTTCGCCCGTAGTAAAATTAAGTTTTTTAAGGTTGATGCTGTCAACGGTTAAAGTCCCTGCTGCCGATGGATATTTTTTATTCAGGTTGGCTTTGGCATTCAGGCTAAAATTAATATTAGGGTCCTTCATCCTGGCTATGGCCGTGTAAGCGCCATTGTGCGAACTGCCTTTTAACGCCAGGTTTTTATAGGTATAACCTTTAACATAGGCGCTGGCCAGGTTACCATCAAATTTAATGTTGGCCGTTTTAGGGTCAAGACCATAACCATCTAAATTGGCGGTTAAGGTAATTTTACCAACGGTTTGCGGTTGTTTGGTGAGTGCGCCTACGTTTAGCCCGTTAACTTTAATATTGGCCTTATAACTTGCCTTTTGCTTGTTCTGCAAGTTTTTTACCGATGCAACAACATCTGCAGCGCCAAGGCTCGATCTCAAACCCAGTTTGGTGTTAAAAGTATACATCCCGCCTTTAAAATTACCCTTCAGGTTCATATTTTCGGGAATGGTTACGTTTTCCGGGATACTGCCTGCCGGCGCCAGTTTGGCAATATCGGTACGGCTGGTGTTAAAATCATTTATGGTAATATCAAAATAGGCTTTGTTTATATCGGGCAGGCCTTTAAGCTTTGCCGATGCCTTAATGCGGGTATTACTTAGCCCGGTAATATCAAGGTTGGGTATCTCCAGGTTATTTACCTGCCCACGTACCTTGCCGTTTATTTTAAATATGGTACCTGGCGATGATTTAAATGGCTCCATACTTGCCATTGTTGGCATAAGCAATAACACATCTTTTAATCCCAGGCGGCTCCCGTCCAAATTAGCATTAATACCTAATGAGCCAATATTTTTACTGATGGCAGCAATAGAAGGATAGCGCACCTGAACCGACTTTTGCAATGTGGTTTGCGGCGTTTGTAACAGCAGATCATTCATATAGGCATTGGTGGGCCCATAAAAAAATGCTGTATGAAACTTATTGATCTTCAGCCCGCTTTTTTCACTAAACGAGAAGCCGTTGATTTTTCCCGAAATAGTATCCGGGTTATACGAGATATTTTCAGCATTGGCATTAAGGTCGCGGATATCCATGTGGGCATAATCCAGGCCCCTGGCAACAGGTTTTTGCGCGTTATTATCAAATTTAACATTATTGTTGCTCAGGCTTATTCTTGTTAAGGTAATAGCCCAGCGGGATGACTGCGGCGAGGCAACCAGTGTATCCAGCTTTTTGGCGGTTTTAATAATGGCTTTGGTTACAGTTTGGGGCTTGGCAAAAGTAAAAGCAGCCTTAGTATCATTCAGTTCGATGTTTTTGATGCCCACTTTTTGATGTTTGAGGTCCATCTTATCCACCTCAGCCAAAAGCTTATCAAAGTTAATATTGGCCGTCATTTCGCTGCTTTGGTAATCAACTTTTATTTTAGAGAGGTCTATCTGCCCGAGGTTCAAATCGAGGTTGAGGGGTGTTACCGCCGTATCCACCGTGGCAGCCTGCCCTATTGACGAGCCTGCCGGCGTTTGAATGATACGGGCATTTACGCCCGACAAAGTAATTTTAGGTATGGTAAATTTCATTTTATCCATATCAAAATCCTTTATCCGGGTATCAAAATGGCCGAGCAGGAACCTAACATCGTTGCCGGTGGTAACATCTTTATATTTTACATTGATCCTGTCCAGGTTAACCTTGTCAATGGAAAATTTCATGGTAGATGTGGTATCCTCGGGCTTAACTTCTTTTTTTTGTTCGCCTGCAAATGCCTTGATAATGTAATCAAAATTAAAAACGCTGTCGGCGCCCCGGCTTATGTTAGCGGTGATGCCCTGCAGGTTAATTTCGTTAACCTCTACCTGGTTGTGCAGCAGTTTCAGCATACTGATATCAACCTTTAATTTTTCGCCGGCTATCAGGGTATCTTTCTTCTGATCTTCAAAGTATACATCTTCCAGTACCAGCAGCTTAGGAAGGCCAAGGCTGATGTGGCCAATTTTAACTTTAGTGTGGATTTTGTTTTGTAAAAAAGTTACCGCTTTGTTTTTAGCAAAGTTTTGTACGGCAGGCACCTGTATCAAAATAACTACAAGGATAACCAGTAAAACTACACTTACCAGTATCCAAAGTATTGTTTTGAGGGCTATTCGTAGTATTTTTTTCAATTGTATTAATTTTTCAAAGGTGAAGATCGATGCGCTTAATATAGTCAAATAATGTGCTAAAGTAGTAGCCCGGCCTAGCCCCCTCTAAATCTCCCCCAGTAGGGGAGACTTTTTAACATACTTTTTTATCCTCTCCTTTGGAGAGGGCAGGGTGAGGCTCTTTTTTCAACACTCAACCCCGCGAACTTGTTTTTTAATAACTTTGTATTTCTACAGATTTTTGTTGAAACGGATTCATTATGCCAGATTTTTCTCACTTACACGTTCATACCCAGTTCTCGTTACTTGATGGTGCCGCCGACATCTCTAAACTATACAAAAAGGCCGCGGCTGATGGGATGAAAGCCCTGGCCATTACCGATCATGGTAACATGTTTGGTGTGTTTAAATTTGTGGCCGAGGCTGGCAAACACAATGTAAAACCCATTGTTGGCTGCGAATTTTATGTAGTAGAAGACAGGCATAAAAAAACCTTTACCAAGGAGAAAAAAGATATCCGCCGCCACCAGCTGATGCTGGCCAAAAATCCCGAAGGCTATAAAAACCTGGTGAAACTGTGTTCATACGGTTACATGGAAGGCCTGTACAGCAAATGGCCCCGTATTGATAAAGAGCTGATTTTAAAACACCATAAAGGTATTATCGCTACCACTTGTTGCATAGGCGCATCGGTACCCCAGGCTATATTAAGGGATACTCCCGAAGCCGCCGAAGCCGAATTTAAATGGTGGCTTGATTTGTTTGGCGAAGATTTTTATATAGAGCTGCAGCGCCATGATATACCCGACCAAAATACGGTAAACAAAGTATTGCTGGAATACGCCAAAAAGTATAACGTAAAAGTAATTTGCTCCAACGATTCACATTACGTAGATCAGCAGGATTCCAACGCGCATGACATTTTACTTTGCGTAAACACCGGCGATATGCAAAGCACCCCTATTGCTACCGACGAGGAAGGCGGCCGCGGGTATCGTTTTGGTTTCCCAAATGACCAGTTTTATTTTAAAACCCAGCAGGAAATGAGCCACCTGTTTAACGACCTGCCCGAATCATTGGATAACACCAACGAGATTGTGGATAAGGTTGAGGTATTAAAGCTGAAACGGGATATCCTGCTGCCCAATTACATAATTCCTGACGAATTTAAAATCCACAACACCCCCGACGCTGATACGCTGAACCAGTGGGAATACCTGAAACACCTTACCTTTATGGGTGCAAAGGAGCGTTATATAGATATATCGCCCGAAACCGAAGAGCGCATCAACTTTGAGCTGTTCACTATCCGGACAATGGGCTTTGCAGGCTACTTTTTAATTGTAGCCGACTTTATAAAAGCCGGCCGCGACATGGGTGTATTTATTGGCCCTGGCCGTGGTTCGGCAGCCGGATCGGTGGTGGCTTATTGTACGGGGATTACCAACATTGATCCCATGAAGTACAACCTCCTGTTTGAGAGGTTCCTGAACCCCGACCGTAAATCGATGCCCGATATTGATACGGATTTTGACGACGCAGGACGTCAGAAGGTTATTGATTACGTGGTAGATAAATATGGTAAAAACCAGGTAGCGCAGATTATAACTTATGGTTCGATGGCTGCCCGTACCAGCATCCAGGATGTGGGGCGTGTATTGGATATGCCGCTATCCGAAATGAACTTAATTAAAAAGCTGGTACCCGATACCCTGGGCATTACCCTTAAAGATGCCATTGAACAGGTACCCGAGCTAAAAGAAATATTAAACGGCAACGACCTGCGCAGCCAGGTACTACGCGAAGCATCCAAACTGGAAGGTTCGGTGCGTAATACCGGTGTACACGCGGCAGGTATCATTATAGCCCCTTATGATTTAACTGATATTGTACCGGTTGCGGTTGCCAAAGATTCGGACCTGTTGGTTACTCAATATGATGGCCGTGTAATTGAAGATGCGGGTGTAATTAAGATGGACTTTTTAGGTCTGAAAACCCTGACCATTATTAAAGACGCGTTACGGATGATTAAACAAAATCATGGCGTACATATCGATATAGATTACATTCCGCTTGATGACCTGCAAACTTATGAACTTTACCAGCGCGGCGACACCAACGGTACTTTCCAGTTTGAAAGTGATGGTATGCAAATGTACCTGCGCGAACTAAAGCCCGATAAGTTTGAAGATTTAATTGCCATGAATGCCCTGTACCGACCGGGCCCTATTGAGTACATTCCCAACTTTATTGCCCGTAAACACGGCCGCGAGCCTATTGTGTTCGATTTGCCCGACATGGAGGAATACCTGGGCGAAACCTATGGTATTACCGTGTACCAGGAGCAGGTGATGCTTTTATCGCAAAAACTGGCCGGCTTTAGTAAGGGCGACGCCGACGTTTTGCGTAAAGCCATGGGTAAAAAGCAAATTGAGGTACTCAACAAAATGGAGGCCCAGTTTATGGATGGCGCTATGGCTAAAGGCCACCCCAAAGATAAACTGACCAAAATATGGACCGACTGGAAAGCTTTTGCACAATACGCGTTCAATAAATCGCACTCTACCTGTTATGCCTTTGTGGCCTATCAAACGGCTTATTTAAAAGCCCATTATCCATCCGAGTACATGGCGGCGGTTTTAAACAACCAAAACAACATGGAAAAGATCACCTTTTTTATGGAAGAGTGCCGCCGGATGGGTGTAGAGGTGTTAGGCCCTGATATCAATGAGTCGGACATGGCATTTGCTGTGAATAAAAAAGGCCAGGTACGTTTTGGGTTAACCGGCGTTAAGGGTGTGGGCGATAAAGCGGTTGAAAGTATTATTGAAGAACGTATTGCCAATGGCCCCTATGTCTCTGTTTATGATTTTGCACGCCGGTCGAACACCCGCAGTGTAAACCGCAAATCGTACGAAAACCTGGTTTACGGCGGCGCGTTTGATGAGTTTGGCTATAACCGCGCTCAATTTTTTGCAAAAACAGATGTCGGCGTATTAACAGGTATTGAGCGCCTTACTAAATACGCCAACGATTACCAGAATGTACAAAGCAGCTCACAATCATCATTATTTGGTGGCTCGGTGGCATCATATGTGCCCGAACCGGCTATGCCCGAGGCAGAAGAGTGGCCGTTGATTGAAAAACTGAAATACGAAAAAACGGTGATTGGCATTTACCTTACCGGCCACCCGCTGGATAATTATAAGGTAGAACTTGACCGCTTTTGCAACAGCACCATCAGCGATTTGAAACTGATGCAAAAAGCACGCTCGGGCGAGGGTGGCGAAGAGATCATGGGCGCCTTTAACGAGTTACGTAAACGCGGCGAAATCCGCATAGGGGGGCTGGTTGGTAACGTTCAGCATAAAATAACTAAGACGGGTAAGCCTTTTGGCACGTTTGTGTTGGAGGATTACAATGAATCGTACGAGTTTGCCTTGTTTGGTGATGATTATGTAAAATTCCGCAACATGATGATGGACGGTTATTTCCTGCACATCAAAGGCACTATCGAAGAAAAATTCAGGCAGAAGGACAACTGGGATCTACGGATCCTGGTGATGGACCTGCTATCTGAAATGCGCGATAAACTCACTAAATCGTTAACAGTTTGTATAGACGTAAGCATGCTCAGCAGCAAATTATTGGACGATATACAACATATTATTGACGAAAACAACCAGAAATACCCGGTAAAAAACTGCAAGCTGCGCTTCAAGATCAATAACCGCGAAGAAGCTATGCATGTAGAACTATCATCCAAAAACTTTAAAGTAAACCCGAGCGATGATTTGATTGAGGGGATATTTAATATTACGAATGTGCAGCCTCTGCTGGGGTAAAAAAATCAATGATATTAGTTTTTGATCGACAAACAATCAGTTATTAAAATTAGAAATGAAAAATAGTGTTATAAATGTTCTCGGCGTAAATATCACTATTACAAGCATTGGCGAGGATGATTTTATTTGCTTAACAGATATGGCCAAAGCTAAAAATGATGATAGTAGAGCCGCAGATGTTATAAAAAACTGGATCAGAGGAAGATCAACTATTGAATTCTTGGGTGTTTGGGAGAGCATTTACAACCCACAATTTAAAGTGGTCGAATTTGACCACTTTAGGCGAGAAGCCGGATTACCAACATTCACTATGAGTGTGACTAATTGGGTTGAAAAGACTCAAGCCATTGGCATTTTTTCGAAATCCGGGAAGAATGGGGGTACGTATGCACATAAAGATATTGCTTTTGAGTTCGGATCAGCTATAAGTCCTTCTTTTAAGCTTTTTGTAATTAAAGAGTATCAAAGGCTAAAAGATATAGAAAGCAATATTTATGGTATAGAATGGAACGTAAAACGAGTTTTAAGTAAAGCGAACTATCAAATCCATACTGACGCGATAAAAAAGTATATAATACCAAAATATGGATATACTCAAGCAAAAGAATGGATTTTATATGCCGATGAAGCGGATTTATTAAATCTTGTCCTATTCAGATGTACTGCAAAGCAGTGGAGGGATTCTAACCCTGAAAGGGTTCTTCATGGAGAAAATATTAGAGATATGGCAAGTATAAATGAATTGGCCGTACTGTCTAACCTCGAAAGTTTAAACTCTATACTTATCAAAAACAACGTAAGTAAGAGAGAAAGATTTAAAATATTGAATGAAACTGCAAGGGAGCAAAAAGAAACGTTAGACAAAATCGATATTATTAAGTCCGTGAAAAAAGAAAGCGACGGCACATTTTTGAGATTAACAAAAAAAAATAAAAATTGATACGGGTATCGCTTCCCATTACAGATAGCATATCAACCCAACCAGCAATCCATTTAATCCCCTTGTTAAAAACTTATGGTCACGCCAGCGTTAAGTGGATAACTTATATCAATATAATTGTCACATTGTCAGGTATGGTTTGTGGCAAGCTATTTGAATAGTATATATTTGTACAACAAATTTTAAAAAATAGAAATCATGGCTTTAGAAATAACTGATGCAAACTTTGACGAACTTGTCCTGAAATCAGACAAACCCGTACTTATTGACTTTTGGGCTGAATGGTGTGGTCCGTGTAGGATGGTTGGTCCGGTAGTTGAAGATATTGCAAAAGAATACGAAGGCAAAGCTGTTGTTGGTAAAGTTAACGTCGACAACAACCCAGGTATATCTGTGAAATTCGGTATCCGTAATATCCCTGCTTTATTATTCTTTAAAAATGGCGAAATTGTGGATAAACAAATTGGTGCAGTTCCAAAATCAGTATTAACTGAGAAATTAGCTAAGCAATTAGCTTAATCCGTACAGGCATAAATTAAGTTTATCAACAGCTTAATCCACCATATTTTACTTTAAAAAGCGTTGCTAATGTTGGCAACGCTTTTTTTATGCCCTATATTAGCCTTATGCCCAAATTAAACGATGAACAGCAAATACGGCAACTGGCCAACCTTGAATTGTTGGCCCGGCAGGTGGTTGAAGGTTTTATAACCGGCCTGCACCAAAGCCCTTTTCATGGGTTTTCGGTTGAATTTGCCGAGCACCGTTTATACAACAACGGCGAATCGGTAAAAAACATCGACTGGAAATTGCTTGCCCGTACCGATAAGCTGTTTGTAAAACAATTTGAGGAAGAAACCAACCTGCGTTGTTACCTGCTGCTGGATACCTCATCATCTATGAATTTTCCCGAACATGGCACCAACAAGCTGCAGTTTTCTATTTACGCCATCGCATCATTAATGCACCTGTTTAAAAAACAACGCGATGCATTTGGGCTTTGTTTATTTTCGGACAAAGTAGATTGGCTAAGCTCGGCAAAATCGACTACCACACACCTGTTTCATTTATATGCCGAGCTGGAGAAGGCCTACAATAATCCAAAAGCTAATACAGCTACCAATATAACACAGGTTTTACATCATGTAGCTAATGAAATTCACCAGCGATCGATGGTGATCATCTTTAGCGATATGCTGGAGAATAGCCTTAACCCGGATAAAGTGCAGGCCTTATTCGCGGCAGTTCAGCACCTCAAGTTTAGCAAACATGAAGTGATCATTTTTAACATCAGCGATAAACAAAAAGAACTCGATTTTAATTTTGACAACCGCCCCCACCATTTCATCGATATAGAAAGTGGCGCCGAGATAAAAGTGCATCCAGGCAAAGTAAGAGAGGCATACAAAGCATCGTTAACCGAATATCGCCACCAGTTGCAGCTTAAATGCGCCCAATACCACATTGATTTGGTTGAAGTTGATATTAACGAGGGCTACCATACCATGCTAAAAGCCTACCTGGCCAGGCGGAATAAAATGGTATAGGTTACTGTACCGGGATAGGAGTATTAAATATCAGCGTTACGGATGTCCCCTCTCCTTTTACAGAATTTATTTTAATGCTAATGCCATGAAAAGTAGTAATACTTTTTACTATAGCCAGGCCCAGGCCATAACTCTCTTTTTCATCAGTATCAAGCTTTTCAAAACGGTTAAAGGCGCTTTCTATTTGTTTTTTTTCCATACCGGCGCCGGTATCGGCAATAGTGATGGTATAAACATCGTCGTTAAGCTCGTCGGAAATAGTGATGTTGCCTCCCGGATTGTTGTATTTTATTGAATTATTAATAATGTTAAACAACAGCGTATGCATTAAGGGCCGATTGCCTTGTATGCTGTAAATATATTTGAGATTGTTGGTAAATATCAGCTGCTTTTCGTCAATACGGTCTTCCAGTTCTTCGCGTATCTCCATTACTACAGCCGCAATCATCACCATATCTGCTTTAGCGTACTGGTTGTTTTCTACTTTGGATATCAGCAACAAACTATTAATAATAGCCTTAAGCCGGTTAAGCGTTTTTAGCGAAGCATGCATTTTGTTTTCGCTACCCTCGCTTAACTCCTCGTGCAATAAAATATTCTCCAGTCTTGAACTGATAATGGATATCGGCGTAAGCAATTCATGCGATACGTTGGCAATAAATTGTTTTTCGAGTATAAAGAGGTTCGAGATTTTTTTCATGAGCGAACTAATGCTATCATCCAGCAGTTCAAAATCCTGTGTGGTGGTCTTTATTTTTTCATAATCAAAATTCATCGGATCGTTCACCTTAATCAATTTCCGGTCGATGATCTGATAAAAAGGGGCCAGCAGGAATTTGGTAAACACAAGATCGCTTACCAGGGTTAAAACCAGCGCTATAATCAACACTACAATGGTGAACTTTTTTATAATGGATTTTAATTCTTCAACCGATTCAATAGCCACTCCAATCTCCAACATATAAGTGTGATTGTCAAAATTGAAGCGGTGTGATAGCACGCGATAATCCTGTATATTATGGTCAATTTCGCGTTGTTCAGTGGTGAACCTGCCGCTGGGGTGCAATACCTGTTTATACTCAACTGGCTTAATGGAAATGAACTCCTCCTTAAGGATATTATAATCGGTATAAACTTTTTGAGTGCTTAAATATCCGCTGATTTCTTTAGACGACAGGCTTCTTAATATTTCCCGCTCATCATTCTGCAGCCGCATTTCAATATGATTGTAAGAAATCTTCTCGATAGACAGCAGAATGAATAACCCTGTAAACAGGATGATAGCTACCTTGGTTAAAGTATTATACAGGGCCAGCTTTACCTGTAGTTTCATTGGCGTTTGTTTAAATATTGATGCGGTACCCTATACTGCGTACCGTTTCAAACCAATCAATAGGGATAAATTGCGACAACTTTTTGCGCAGGTTTTTTACGTGTACGTCAACAAAATTCGAATCGCTGTTTATTTCAAGCACATCGCCCCAAACATGTTCGGTAAGGTTGGTGCGGGATATCACCCTGTTTTTATTGAGCACCAAATAGTTCAAAATTTCAAATTCCTTTTTGGTGAGGTTTATACGTTCATCGTTAAACATTACCGTGCGGTTTTGGATATTTATTTTAAGGCCTTTTATACTGATATCATTACTCTCCAGCCTGTGTTTACGGCGGGTAATGGCATGCATACGGGCCAGCAACTCACTTAATGAAAACGGTTTAGCAAGATAATCATCAGCACCCTGCTCCAGGCCGGATACCCGGTCGTCAACGGCGCCGCGGGCTGTCAGGATAATAACGGCATCCTCGCGTTTGTCGAGCCCTTTCAGCATTTTCAATAAGTCGAACCCATCGCCATCGGGCAAACCCAGATCGAGCAGGATAAAATCGTAATTATTAACAAAAATTTTTTCCTCGGCCGATTTTTTCGTCCTGGCATGCTCTACAGTAAATCCTTCGTGGCTCAAAAACTCATCAACTTCAAGGGCTAAGCCCTTTTCGTCTTCAACAATCAAAACATTCATAAGTGCGCAATTTAGTAAAATAGAATCAAGAGTTAAGAATCAGAATCAAGAGCCAAGAATCAAGAGTCAAGACAAAATTTATATTTGATTGGGTTACATAAACCAAGGCTGTCTTAACTCTTGACTCTCTTTTTAAAAAATATCAGAGCCAAGAATCAAGAACCAAGACAAAATTTATATTTGATTGGCTTGCATAAACCAATGCTGTCTTAACTCTTGATTCTTGCCTCTTGATTCTATTTTAAAAAATAGCTAAATCAATTTCTGCTTAATGGTGTTACCAAATAAATACTACTATTGTATATATGAGACTTTCCATCGAACGAAAACCAATAAGAGTTAATCCCGATCCCAAACGTGTTATAGCCAGATTCTTTTTTAATGGGAACGATCGTGCAAAAGAAATTATTGAACGTGTTATGCAAATAAGCGAGGAGGCTGCCTTTGGCATTGTATCCCCGTTATTGCAGGAGTCTCCAAAAGGCACCGTAACATAACCCGCGTATTAAACAGGCATTGCAGCAAATTAAAGCCGCTTTTTTTGGAGTTAAACATTGATTACGACACATTAACAACCACCCGAAAGCTGCTCATAGGCTCGTACTTTACCCATGAATATTCGATAGAATCGGCTGCTTTTTTTAATCCTTCTATTATTGAAGACCCTGACCAGACCGAGTTGGAAGACGGGCAGCGCAGGGTAATTATTAGTTTTAGGGCGGTGGGCGAAGGACATATCTCCTCAATCACCTTTCGCAGGGGAATGATAGATAAAGATAATAACATCACCATTTTACCCGCCGGCAGTTATATTGACGAAGCCGAAATTGTAAGGAACGCCGTATATAATAAAAAGCTCTTTTTTGATAAAGCCGCTATCACGCAAATCAATATCGATGTTTTACACGAGCTGGAATCCAAGCTGGACCATCATTTTGAGTATGCCAACCTGCGCCGCATTATTATTGATTCGCAAAGGTTGCAGGAAAACGATATGATGAAGCTGGAATACGATAAAGTACTATGGCTGGCCGATTCTTACTACGAAATTGTTTTTTCGCTGGATACCGATATCTCCGACAGGGTAATATTCCCCATATCGGAGTATGAGCGCAAAGGTATTGAAGATGCCCGATTTGTACACTTTACCAATGATGATGGCAGCACTTTATACTATGCCACTTACACGGCTTATGATGGCTCGCTTATTATGCCTAAACTATTGCAAACTGCCGATTTTTACAGTTTCAAAATAATGCCTTTATATGGCGCAGGGGCCCAAAATAAGAACCTGGCCCTGTTTCCGCGCAAAATAAACGGCAAGTTTGTAATGATTTCGCGCATCGACGGCTGCAATAATTATATTATGTATGCCGATAAAATCAATATCTGGGAAAAACCAATTATGCTGCAACAGCCGCGCTTTAGCTGGGAGTTTGTACAGATAGGCAACTGCGGTTCGCCTATTGAAACCAAAGATGGCTGGCTAATGATAACCCACGGCGTTGGCCCTATGCGCCGTTATGTACTGGGGGCCAGTTTATTAAAACTGGATGACCCAACCATCGAAATAGGCCGCTTGCGCGAACCTTTACTTATCCCTAACAGTGATGAACGCGAAGGCTACGTACCCAATGTACTATACTCATGCGGGGCGATAATTCATAACGAAAAATTGATAATACCTTATGGCGTATCTGATTCGTCAACCGCGTTTGCCGAAGTTTGCCTGCAGGAGTTATTGGATAAATTGAAGAACGATCAAAGTGGATAAGTAGCTTTTGTTATCAGCCTAAATAATATTAATTTAACCACTTAAATAAAGTACAATTAAGTGGTTATTATTAAACGGATTAACGGTCAATTGGCCAATAGGCTGCACTTCCTGTCGTACTTTATTGCCAATAGTAAAGCATATAACTATTCGTTGCTTATAACCTGCTTCCCCGAGTATCATGACTTGTTTACAGCCATTGGCCCTCATGAACCTGGGGTAACTTTTGTAAACCCTGGCCTGCCCCAGCGTGCTTTAAACAAAATATTAAACAAGCTTCACGCGCTCGCTTTAAAAGTCAACATTAAGCTGCCGGGTATTATCTTTCATTCCATCGCCCAAAATGATCTCACGCTTTCGCATTATGATATCAACAGCCCCGAATTTGTAAAAATAGCGCAGCGCCAGGTTGTGGTACCCGAAGGCTGGGTTTACCGTGATTACGTCAACTTCAAAAAATATCTGCCACAAATTAAAAACCTGTTTTCGCCTAAACAGGAATTCAGGGATGCTGTAAAACGCGAAGTTGACCGGGCACGCAGCATGGGCGATACGCTTATTGGCGTACACATCAGGCGCAGCGATTATAAAGATTTTAACGATGGCAAATGGTTTTATAGCAACGAGGTATATATCAGTAAAATGCGGGAGGTGGAACAGCTTTTCGCCGAAAAACAATGTATTTTCATTATCTGCTCGGATGAAAAGCTTGATATGAATGAATTTACCGGTTTCAAAACCGCTATAGCCGAACGCCCGGCAATAGTCGATTTATATTTGCTTGCAGCATGCAATTATATTTTTGGTCCCCCAAGTACATTTACAGGCTGGGCATCGTTATACAACACAGTACCTGCCTGCTACCTCGAATCGGCAGACCAAAAAATCACCATCGATTCGTTTAAGGAATTTTTTGATTCATGATAAACCTATCGCCAGGTAGTGCTGATTTTTTTAATTACAAGTTTTTCAAAAAACTCAATAGCTTTTTGTTTGTGATTGTCTTTTTCTGATTTACGCACATAACTATTGAGGCTCAAAAGTTTCAACTGCGATGTATTCCCGTTACCGCTGATGTTCAGGTTGGCATACATTGTTTTTAAAACGATGGTATCGGCATCTTTTACCCGCTCATAATCAATCAGCATGGCCAAAGTATCCCTTTTGCTTTTGATGAGCGAGGAATTGTAGTAGAAAATATTGCTCCTGCTGTCAAAATCGACACTTGCAGTGTCTTTGTACGGTGTGCCATAACTATGTTTGTTATTGTCCCGAACGTATTTGTTTAAGTCATGAACGTAATCCAGTTGCAGGGCATTAATCCTGGAAACCAGTTCACGCTTAGAAAAATCGAAAGTGTAAATTTTATTGATACCGTTAAACCTGGTATATGCCCCCGGCGGCATGCTTGTGGCAACAAAAGATATCAAACAACACAGCATCAGCATATTTAAAACTACAGGTCTTATCTGATGCATTACCGGCTTATTGAATTGATAAAATGACAGCGGCAGGCTAATCAATGCTATATAATCGGAGTAATCAATTGTGCGATAAATTGGGATGCCCACGTCATTTAATGCATTGATAACAGGCTGCATTAAAGGCGATTTCCAAACTATAAAAAGCAACAGGGTAAAAAAATAAACCTGTTTTGTTTTTCGCGGAAATAAAGCGCTTAATAAAAACGGGAAAGCAAACAAACCGGCAAAATCAGAAAGCTTACCTGTTAAGCCGTTATGAAATGTTTGTTTAAAATACCAATCGTTTACAATGAGTAACAAAACCGCAGTTATAAATACCGGGCTACCTAATTTATGCTTTGCCATTGTTGCAGGTTAATTGCCAGCAAATTACAGAATAATTAATTCGGGTGTCCGCCAAACTTACGAAGTTTTAAAAACTTCGTAAGTTTATCTGAATTAACGTCAGGGCATTTTATAAAATATTTATTAAAACTGTATAATTTGCCCAATAACTACGCTCATACTTCATCTTACTTTAAGGCTGTTATAAACAGCAAACCATCCTAAATAACACACACATTCTTAAGAACGGTATCCCTGTTTATCGTTGTTCATTTGGCAAAAATGGCCGCAGTAATTTAATACGGCAGGTTATTAAACATTATCGAAAAAAAAAGCTCTTTGGCATATCCATTGATATAAATAATTTAGTATATTTAATTGGTATATTGAACGTTACAAATTATTATATGATAAAAAACTTATAAAGCCATGGACCATTTCAGAGAAATAAAAAACAGCTTAACCTGGCACAATGAGGGCAAATTTGAAGTTGAGCTGATTAATGGTATTATTACCAAACTTAATTTTTGTGAGCCGGGCAAGGGCCCCGAAGATGTAGGCAAAAGCCTTACTTCAACCAACTATAAATATTTGCAGTCGGTTTATTCATGCCTCGGCGATCTGTTCAATTTTATTGAGGAAGAAAACAAAAAATTAGGCTACAGCTATGCCCGTGCAAGCGAAGTTTTGCCACATCAGCAGGAAGAAATTACTGAAAACACCTACCCACTGCTTGGCGAAACCAAAATAAGGCCGTTAAATGATTACGTCAATCAGCCGGAACCGGGCAATTCTTCCCAGGAAAACCAACTGATAAGGGATGCCGGGTGATAGCTGCAGGCAAAAAATCAACCTCCTTTTGGTATTGTGTGGCACTCAAAGTACCGCGATGATCCTGCTTTGTGTTTTTACTTCATTATCCACCCAATATCTTTTCATACAGTTTTAAATAGTCTGCCACCATTTTATCCTTCGAAAATTGCGAGCCCGCCCAATTACAGCAGTCTATTCTATTAATTTCGGTTAATCTCCCCACGGCTTCAACCGCCTCGTCAACCGTATCAACCAAAAAGCCCGTTTCGGCATCTTTAATCAGTTCCGGCATCGATCCTTTGTTAAATGCTATTACCGGTGTTCCGCAAAGCATCGATTCGGCTACACTCATGCCAAAGGGTTCATTAAAGTTAATCGGGTGCAACAGGGCCGCAGCATTGCCCAATAAATCTCTTCGTTTATCCGGCCCGGCATGGCCAAGGTATTGTATCTGATTGGATAAAAAAGGTTCAACTTTTTCGCGCCAGTAATTCCCGTCCTGAACAATCCCGGCAATTAACAACTTACGTTTACTTTTTTGGGCTATTTCGATAGCTTCCGCAGTTCCTTTATCAGGGTGAATGCGGCCAAAATACAGCAAATAATCTTCGGGCTGTTCGTAAAACTTAAAATCGCGGGTATCCAAACCGTTATAAACGGTAGCCAGGTAATTCAATTCAGCGCTGCGGTCTGAATTACTGATGGAAACATAATGCCCTGCCTGATTATACTTCTTATAAACCGGGATAATTTTTGGCGACGAAAAACCGTGTATGGTAGTAATAACAGGTGTTTTAATGAGCCCGGAATACGTAAGCGGCAAAAAATCAAAATTATTATGGATGATATCAAACCCATCGGCTTTCTCCATCAGGTTACTAATATGCAGGCACTCCAAAACTTTGGCATCCTGGCTTCGGTCTTCCTCGTAGCCCGCAGCACAAACTGCGTCCAGTTTACCGGCAGTTATCGAATCGCCGGTGGCAAAAAGTGTTATCTCAATGCCCAGTTTTACCAGGCCTTCGGCTATGTTTGATGCAATTTGTTCCCACGGGCCATAATGCCTGGGCGGTGTGCGCCAGGCTACGGGGGCTAAAACGGCTACCCTCATTTAACAAACCTCCAGTTTCTGCCCGTATTTGTTGTATTCGTATTCCAGTTCAAACGCTTTCAATACCGTCAAATGCGATATCAGGTATGCCAGCGTACTTTCGGCGCCCTGGTTACGGTTAATGCCGCCAGGCAGCAAACCATCGCAACAGCCCTTGGTTTCGTGGTCATAAAGCGGGGCCCGTAAAGTATTTTCGCCAAGGAACCATTTGTAGCTCAAAAACATTTTCTCCACATATTGCGGTACCCTGAAAATCTGGTACGCCTGAAAATGCATCAGCACCATGGCCATGGTTTCAATAGCCTGCTGATCA
>Ga0075366_10000064_pt1 | contig 39771 bp, 39 predicted proteins | sample EndMethybrTD3031_FD_72351 | JGI IMG/M metagenome (GOLD analysis project Ga0075366, IMG submission 72351) | Populus endosphere microbial communities from Tennessee, USA - Endosphere MetaG P. TD hybrid TD303-1 | ecosystem: Host-associated > Plants > Roots > Endosphere | place: USA: Tennessee...
GAGACAAACCTACGGTTTTTCTCATCGCGCGGGGCGTCGGAGTAAATCCGCCGCACCGGCTGCTCTTTTCCCTCTTAATATTGTTAACTACTCTTCGGTCTTTTCGTCTGCTGGCTCAGCCGACTCACCACGTGCGGCAGCCTTTTCAGCTTTTTCAGCCTTCAAGGCTTCTGCCTTAGCGATCGCCTTCAAATCAGGACGGGTAATCAGGAAACGGATTACTTCGTCAGTGATGTTGAGGGTGCTCTCGACTTTGCGGACACTCTCAGCTGGAAAATCGACGGTATAGAAGACGTACACAGCGTGCTCGTTCTTCTTGATTGGGTATGCTAGCTTACGCTTCCCCCAATTGTCAACGCCCTTTACTTCACCCCCGTTATCGGTAAAGATTTTCTCTACCCGGCTGGTTGCTTTTTCCAGATCAATTTCAAGATCCGGATGGTACAATACGGCGATTTCGTATTGATTCATCGCTCCTCCTTCGGAATCCCGGGAATTCACCCGCGGATGCATAAGATCTCACACTTACGCAGGTTATTTAATAACAGAGGTAATTATACCTCGAAACAGTCAAGGTTGCAACGTCTACGTGGGGGCTTAAGCTTCAGGAGCGTACGGCGGCAATGTGGCTGCCTGGGCGCCGAACCACTCCGCCTCCTGGTCAAGACCGCTTATTTGGGCGTGGTCCTGGCAATTATTGAGCATTCTCTTAATATCCAGATCAGCAATTGCCGCTATGATCAAGTTGTCCCGTATAGGAGGAAGCTCTAGTGCTTCCAGATAATGGAACTTACCCTCGGGAAGCTGCAGCTGATCCTCTAAGCCAATTCGCTCCAGTTCCATAGCAGTTATATGCGAAGGAGAAAATATTTCCCTATCAATAAGGACCAGCGGCATTCTTGGCCCCGTTACCAGACGAAATGACTTCACGTAGGGGTCCTTACCTTTGGGCTCGTACCCCAAACCCATATCGATTATGCGGGTCGGATATTCTCCGAAGTCAGATGCGTAATCAGTCGTATCAGGCATAGCCTCGGCGACCCAATCCGGCACCGATAGTGAGTCGAAGACTATGAAGTCGGAATTATCGATCCTGGCAGAAAAAGAACCCGATGACGCTCCTTGCCCTTTATACGAGAAAGGCAGCAAAAAATACGCGCCAAAGTTCAACAGGTTACGGGCGTTTTGCGTAGGAGGATCTTCAAACCAATTATGTATCCGCCTTAAAGCAAGACGGGAAATTTTCTGGCTGATCTCGACAATCTCGCCCGGAAAACTCCGGTGCTGCTCGGTGATGGGTGGTCTTTCTGCGGACATAAGCTACTATTTTACCTTAGATCTTTGTTTCATAAAATTAATCACGTGCTATGAAGCGTTTGACCTCTTCGGTTTGCCTAGGCTTCTCCAGATTTCTCCAGATATTGTGAAGACATGATCGTATACTTTACAATAAAAATAGTATGAAGGCAACGCCGACCCTTCTAAAAAGGCTTAGATCGTTGTCCGCGGGCCAGACTGGCTTATATTTGCGGCGTCGTTATAGTTGCACTCGAGCTGGTGCAGGTGGCTCATCGCCGCCATCATCGCCACCGCCGCCAAATACTTCATCGAGCGAGCTGACCAGGACATCGCGCGGCCGCGCGCCATCGGCCGGGCCCACAATGCCCTGCTCTTCCATGGTTTCGATCAGGCGTGCCGCGCGGCCGTAACCGATGCGCAGACGGCGCTGCAGCAGACTGGTACTTGCCTTACGGCCCTCGATCACCACCTGGACGGCATCGCGCCACATATCATCGTCGGCGTCGTTATTGCTGTCAGCGACCACGCCACCTTTGCCGTTCAGCTGAACCGGCTGGCTAATAATCTCATCATCATATTGTGGCGGACGCTGCATACGGATAAAATCGGTGACTTTACCGGTCTCTTCGTCGCTAATAAATGCGCCCTGGATACGCTTCGGTTTGGGCATATCAGAGGTCAAAAGCAGCATATCACCCATACCGAGCAGCTTTTCGGCGCCCATCTGGTCAATGATGGTGCGGGAGTCAACCTGGCTGGCAACCGTAAATGCGATACGCGCCGGCACATTTGCTTTGATCAGACCAGTAATGACGTCTACCGATGGACGCTGCGTCGCCAGTACCAAATGGATTCCGGCAGCGCGGGCTTTTTGCGCCAGGCGCACGATCAATGCTTCGACATCGCGGGCGGCCATCATCATCAGGTCAGCTAACTCGTCGATGACAATAACGATGTACGGCATTCCTTCCTCTTTTTTGAGGTTGTTGTACTCGCCAATGTTGCGCTTACCCACTTCGGCCATGGTGCGCAGGCGGCGCTCCATCTCGGCGACCGCCCACTTAAGCGCGCTAATGCACTTCTCCGGCTCATTAATTACCGGTGTTAACAAATGCGGAATATCATTATAAGGAGTAAGTTCCACCTGCTTGGGGTCAACCAGGATCAACTTGAGGTCGGAAGGGCTGTTGCGGTACAGCAGACTTGTCAAAATGTCGTTGATCATGACCGACTTACCAGAACCGGTCTGACCGGCCACCAAAAGGTGTGGCATCTTCGCCAGGTCTGCAACCACCGGCTTGCCTGCAATATCCTTACCGATTGCAAATGTCAGCGGACCTTTCATGTCCCCCCACTCGCTAGCCTGGATAATAGACGCAAGCCGCACAATCGCCGCCTTCACGTTCGGCACTTCGATACCAACGGCCCGCTTGCCCGGAATCGGCGCTTCCATGCGGATGGCATGGGCGGCCAGATCGAGCGCCAGGTTATTCTCCAGCGCGGTGATCTTGGTGAGTTTAACTCCTGTCGGCGGCTTCAGTGTGTACTGCGTGACGCGCGGCCCGACGTTGGCGCCTTCCATTTCGACATCAATATTAAAGTTCGCAAAAGTGTCCCGGATAGCCTGGGCGTTGCCGTTCACGTCGCCGGCATCAGCCTTGTCTTGTTTTTGGTCCAGCAAATTGACGCTTGGGAATTGCCAGTTGGGGTCGCTGGGCGCGGTCAGGGCTTCGTGATTCTCCACAGGAGCCAGCTTTTCTGCAGTATTTTTAAGCGAGCTGAAGCGCGCTGGTTTATCCTTGCCCGCCTTGCCGTGCTCAACCGGAACTCCTTCGTTCAGCTTGAAGCCGCTGGACTCGGCCTTAGCCTTCAGGTCGCGCAGGTCCGTATCGTCAGACTTCTCACGCTGGAATAAATCTTTAACTTTAAGCAGCACGAGCGGCGAAATGCCGAAAGCGAAGAATGTCGCCAGCATCGTAAGCACCAGGAACAAAATGGATGCCGGAAACTTATCGAGCGCGGCCAATACCATGGTGCCCAGTGTTTCGCCGACTACGCCGCCGTGGCCGCCGGTGTAGCTATCTGTGGACTTTGTAGCAAACGCCGCAAACAACCAGCCCGAGGCAAAGGACAATACGCCTAGCATACTCAGCAATCGGCCAAGTGGAATCTGGTGATCTTCGGACGTGAATTTGTACACACCCCAATAGGCCAACGCAAATGGCAGCAGATACGCCGCCCATCCGAGCACCGCATACGCCCCTTCAAAGAGGTTCTGCGGCAGTGGCCCGCCCGTACCAAAACCGCCCAGCAGCAAAAACAGCCCCACGACAAAGAGCAAAATCGCCCCTGTTAGTGGCCAAAACGGTGAACGCTCGACGGGTTCTGGTGCTTTTTTTCGTGTTTGCTTTTTCTTTTTTGCCATATCTCACGGATTAGTGTAGCACTTTTCTTAGGAAGCGTCATCTGGTGGCGGTAGAACTGGCGGGAATTGCTCGGTGGGCAGGTTTGCGCCGATGTCAGCGGGGTCAACCGGCTCGTATGCCATCCCTAGCGTCCGGCCAGCCTTTGCCGCAGCGCTTCGTCTGCGTGCAGCCCGGAAGTCGGAGTCCTGGAAGTTCTCCCGGGTCAAGTGCTCATTTTGCTCAGCGGTAGCCATCACGTCCTCTAAAGAGCCTTCGACCGCGCCTTGGGTAAAGTCTGGCTCTTCGGGTGCCTCTGACTTTTCGGGCTCCGCCTTTAGTTCCCTAAGAGCAAAAAGATGCGGCCGGACGGGTGCCAGCTCCTCCGTTATAGGTGTCATCGTAGGTGCCGTAAGTACGTTCATAGCCGGAGCGGGAGCATCACTTCTGTGTTCTGCCCCAGGTTCGGGTGAGCTGGCTATGAGCCGCAGATGTTGACGACCACGATGTTGACTTGCCATGGCTATACTATAGCAAAATTTACAACCTTTGTCAATTGACCGGTTATAACACTGTTACATTAAAGATCAGCTACACTACGACGGATATTGCAAAGGTCACGAGGATTGTCCGTTGTTCAGCCCCTGGAAATCAGCCATAATTGCGCTCAATGCCTCAGACTGGTTAAGGGCCGTGCCGGGGTCAGTATGCGTAGTGCGGATCTGCACAACAGGGGTGACGACAGCGTCAGGTTCGATCGCAGGCGCATCAGGACTACGGTAGAGAAGGTGATCTGCCTCCGTGCGGACGGCAGCACTCAGGAGTGCAGATGCAATCCCCGAAAGATCGACCGAAGGTAGAGTGTCGGCTGCTTGGGCCGTCTCCTGTTGACTAGCGTTTACCCTATCGGTAAGTTCGCTCCAAAGATGGCTTATGTCTGGCTTTGCTGGGTTCGAATGGCCTTCTGGTGTACTCATGGGGAAAAACTATAGACAAAAATCCAACTTCTGTCAACAAAATGGCGAAGCTAGTCTGTCCGCGCGTCCTGGCCCAGCAAACGTGCGCGCATCTCCTGGAAGCGCTTCTCTTGCTCGACAGCGACTTCTTCGCCAGTCTTGGTGCGGCCGCCAGCGGCAACTTTTACGTCAGGCTTGCCTGTCCCGCCAATAACGTTTACGACCGGGATGACGATCGGGCTACGGCCGGTCTGCTCGAATAAGAAATGGGTGATGTGGTCTTTTAGTTCAACCTTGAACCGGTCAAGATCGACGCGCTTGAAGCGCTGGCCAACGGCGCGGCGCAACTCCTGGCGCAAGTTGTTCATCAAGTCTTCGTTATCGCGCATGTAAATGAATCCGCGGGAGATGATGTCTGGGCTGGTAAGCAAGTTGCCGTTCTTTTTATCAACGGTCAGGACAACGGCCACCAGGCCCTCTTCGGCCAGCAGGACGCGGTCCTTGACCACGACGTTGCTGACGGTCGCTCCGGTTTGGTCCACCAGAATAGTTCCATGCGGCACTTCGCCGGCCATCTCCATCTTATCTTTGGTAAGGAGGACAACTTCGCCGTTCAGCGGGTTGAGGGTGTTCGCCCGGGGAATCCCCTGCTCTACAGCCAAATCAATGTGGCGCTGTTTGACGCGGTACGCACCGTAAATCGGTACGAAGAACTTCGGACGGGTGATTTGGATCATTTCCGCATACTCATCACGCGAAGCGTGGCCGGATACGTGCAGCGGGCCATTGCCATCCAGTTCGTGGTTGCGGTGCTCAAACACGTGGACGCCTTTTTTGGTCAGGCCGTCGACCATATCGCCGATCAGCTTGTCGTTGCCGCTCTCCGGGATCGGTGTGCTGGACAGAATCACCGTGTCCTGTTCCTTCAACTTGATGTGCTTGTGGTCGCCGCTGGCCATGCGTTGCAGCGCCGAGCTTGGCTCGCCCTGACTACCGGTACAGACCACCACAACGTCCTGGTCTTTCATGCCTGGCACGTTGGCGATAGGCACAAACGTGCCTTTAGGAATCTTCATGAAACCGTGGCGGACGGCCATTTCCAGCGTGCTGATCATGCTGCGGCCATCCATGGCGACTTTTTTACCGTTGTGTACGGCAGCGTTGACGAGCATCTGCACACGGTTCATGTTGGTTGAAAACAAGCCGATAAAAATGCGGCCGGGTGCGTTTTTCATAATGTCGACGAAGCTTTGCTCAATGGTGCTTTCACTTGGGGTCCGGCCGGGACGCTCCACAGTAGTACTCTCGCTTAAGAGGAGTAAAACACCTTCGTCGCCCATCTGCTTCAGGCGCTCCATGTCGGTGCGCTCGTGGTCGAGCGGGTTCGGGTCAAAGCGGAAGTCGCCGGTGTTGATAATGCGGCCGACCGGCGTATCGACTACAACACAGGTTGAGCCAGGGATTGAGTGCGTAATACCTACCAACTCGACGAAGAATTCGCCGATCTTTAGGCGTTCGTGGGTATGCTCGTTCATCGGAACAGTTTTAAGCTCAAAACCGTCAGGCATCGGCAAGCCGAAGTTCTGGAAGATTTCCTCGACACGGCCGATAGTAAAGCGCGAGCCGTAAATCGGTGCTGGCAGCTTCGGTACGATGTGCGGCAGCCCGCCGATGTGATCGAGGTGTCCGTGCGTAATAATGTAGGCGCGCAGCTTGTGACGTATCGATTCCAGGTATGTCGTGTCGGCAATACCGTAGTTGATGCCCGGCAAGTCAACACCCAAGTCGTTGCCGCAGTCGATAATCACGGCGTCGTTTTGGTATTCGATCAGCATCATGTTTTTGGAGCCACCGCCGTCGAAGCCACCGAGGCCGATCACTTTCAGGCGCGGTGAGTCATCGATAAAGTTGGCGCGGCGTTCTGGTTTCGCACCCGCACCTTGCCCCGATCCTGCTGCTGCGGCAGCGTACTGGTTGGCAATCTTTTGGGCGTCAGCCTGGGAGCGCTTCTGGGCGCGCACAGCAGCGCCGCGGGAAACTGAAGCGTTCAGTTTCAGGCCGCCGTTGCCGCCGGAACCGCTGCCTCCACCGGAATTGCCGCCCCGGCCTCTTCCGTGTCCACCGCTGTTGCCGCCATTGTTACTGCGGCCGCGGTTTTGGTCATTGCGGTTTTGGTCGTTCTGGCCTCTCTGGCCGTTTTGTCCGCGGCGTTCGCCGCGTGGTTTTTCTTGTTTTTCATTCATTATTCTTATTTCCTTTCGTTCTTTGAGATAAGAGTTATTTTGATTCTTTCTTGAGTAAGTTCGATGACGTGCGGAATGTGAGCGAAGTCATCGATCAAGGTTTGGCGCAGGCTCCCGTTATAGAGCGCTGCTGCGGGATGGTAAAGTGGCAGGATAACCAGGGTCAGAACGTCTGAACCGTGCTGTTTCATACTGATTTTAATCCGCTTCGCCTCCCCGTGGATCTTGGAAATTTGCAGATCCGGCAAGAAGCAATTCATGCTGTGGCGGCCAAGTGTGACCACAAGTTTAGGCTGAATAACTTCTAGCTGGGCCTGTAAATAAGGCAGAAACGCCTTTTTCTCATCCGGTAATGGATCGCGATTACCCGGCGGGCGGTACTTAAGTATACTTGTAATGTACACGTCTGTCCGCTTAAGTCCAATTCCCTCCAGCATTTCGTTCAGGAACTTTCCAGCCGCGCCGATGAACGGACGGCCTTGTAAGTCCTCGTTTTTGCCAGGCGCTTCACCGATAAATACGATGTCGGCATTGGGGTTTCCTTCCCCGAACACCAGCTGCTTGGCGGTCTTGGCTAGCTCCGGGCAGACATTCTTTTTAAGGATATCTGCCTTAATCTGGTCAAGTTTCTTTTGTTTTTCTTCTTGTAATTTTGTCATGTGGGCGTTCGCCATTGTTAGTCAGCCTCCTCAAGGCTTTTAGTCCACCTTCTCCTCGGCATCACTAACACTTGCGAGGCGTAAGTGAAAAACAGCGCCGGGAACATCGAGCGTCGGCTCATATCGATACAGTGTGGATTTGTCGGAAGAACTCATTTTTTATGCTTTACGAAAATACGGACGAGGTTACCAAGCGCTCCGAATACTAAAATGAATCCGAGCGCCCATTGCCAAAGGCTGCCGCTGTTAATGGCGAGTGAGACAAACACGTACGCCAGCCCCAGCTCGACCAGGCAAAATACCAGGAAGCCGGGTTTTGTTTGGTGCCAGTGGTCGAGTTTGCGGAGTGGGGTCATGTGCTTCTCTTCTATTTCGAATCTCGATTTACGGTGGTTATTTCTTTCCGGCCAGTTCGCGGGCAGCTGCCTTCATGCTGAGTTGCAAGCGGCCGCGGTCATCAATGGCGACCAGCTTTACCGTCACTTTATCACCTTCTTTTACGACGTCACTTGGCTTTTCAACGCGTTCTTCTTTCATTTCGGAAACATGCACCAGGCCGTCTTTGCCGGGCAAAATTTGAACGAATGCGCCGAAGTCCATCACGCTGACGACTGGTACGTCGACGTAAATGCGGCCGACTTCCGGCTCTTCGGTAATGTCTTTGATCCACTGGATAGCCTTTTCGATCGAAGCGCCGTCAGGGCTGGCGATCATGATCGTACCATCATCCTTGATGTCGATTTCGGCACCGGTTTCACCGGTAATCTTCTGGATGGTTTCACCGCCCTTACCGATCACTTCGCGGATTTTATCCGGATTGATCTTGATACTCTCGACGCGCGGCGCGTACGGGCTCAATTCTTTCTTTGGTGAAACGATGGTGGTCAGCATGTGCTCCAGAATGTGAGCGCGGCCTTCTTTACCTTGCAATAATGCGCGCTTCAGGATTTCGACCGGCAACCCGTGTACTTTCATATCCATTTGCAGCGCCGTAATACCATTGGCGGTTCCGGCAACTTTAAAGTCCATGTCGCCGGCAAAATCCTCAGCGTCCGCGATGTCGCTCAGGATAATCACGTTGTCGTCTTGGATCATCAGACCCATGGCGATGCCGCTTACTGGCGCGATCAGGGGCACACCGGCATCCATCATCGCCAAGCAGCTGGAGCACGTGGCGGCCATGCTGGTGCTGCCGTTTTGGCTCATAATTTCGGTGACTGAACGGATGGTGTACGGGAACACGTCTTCGGCTGGAATAACGGGCAGCAATGCGCGTTCTGCCAGCGCTGAGTGACCGATTTCGCGCCGTCCCGGACTGCCTAGGCGCTTAATTTCACCAACGGTGTAGCCTGGCGCGTTGTAGTGGTGCATAAAGCGTTTTTCTTCGTCGCGCTCCATTGTGTCGACTACTTGGGAGTAGCTAAGCGGCGCCAGGGTGACGACGTTCATCGCCTGCGTCAGGCCTCGGGTAAACAAGCTGGAGCCGTGGGCGCGCGGCAAAAAGCTGATTTCGCTGGATAATGGGCGGATCTCTGTAAATGCACGGCCATCGGGGCGCACGCCGTCCTCTAGGATGCCGCGGCGGACATCTTTGTTGGCGGCACTGGCGAAGGCGTCTTCGTAGTCGCGTTTTACTTCTTCGTAGGCTTCTTCACCAAGCTCTTCTTTGAAGTGTTCAAGCAAACCGTGGCGCAGGTCGTGCATACGCTGATGGCGTTCGGACATCGGCGCGCGGAGCTTTTCGCCCATTTTGCCGTCAAGCCAGGCGTCAACTTTGGTCTGAACATCTTCGTCTGGCAGCGTCAGCTCGTATTCCTGGGCGGTAACGCCCACCTTGGCGACCAGTTCTTTTTGCAGGGCAATTGCTGGCTGCATGGCCTTCTGAGCGAATTCCAGGGCAGCGACCACTTCATCTTCGGATACTTCGTTAGCACCAGCCTCTACCATCATGATGGCATCTTCGGTACCGGCAACAACTAGGTCGAGCTTATTAGCAGCCATCTCCTTAAGTGGGAGGAACGCGCTGAGATTGCCGTCTTTGTCGTAGCCGATGCGCAAACCGGCAACGGGGCCATCGAACGGCGCACCGGTCAGGCTGAAGGCGGCGCTCATGGCGATCATAGCGATCATGTCGGGGCGGAATTCCGGATCGGTGCTGAGAACAGTTGCAACACCTTGCACTTCATGACGGTAGCCTTTTGGCCACAGCGGACGGATCGGACGGTCGATCAACCGGCCAATAAGAATAGCTTCCTCCGAGGGACGCCCTTCGCGCTTAATGAACCGTGAACCGCTGATTTTGCCAGCTGCGTACATCTTTTCTTCGTAATCAATGCTCAGCGGGAAATAATCCATCCCCGTTACAGCTTTGTCGCTTACCATGGCTGTGCCGAGTACAACGGTGTCGCCGTAGCGGACCATCACCGATGAGCTGGTGCGGAATCCGACACGGTGCACCTCAAGGCTCAGCGTGCGACCGCAGAACTCAGTCTCTACTTTAATAATAGGCTTTCCGTGTGGGTTAATTGTTGTTCCCATGTATATGTTGCCTTTCTTGCTTCTGGCGAGGTAGTGGACACAGTGCAAATATATGGCGGCCCCTTGTGCTTTTTCGGGAGCTATATATCTGACCTTTGCCCGCTATACTACAAATCTAGAAGCTTTAATGTGCACAAGCCTGTGGCCTCCGGTGTCCGGAGACCAGTAGTTTACGCACGTTAGCGGCGAATACCGAGCTTTTTGATCAGGTCAAGGTATGCCTGACCGTCGTGGGCTGCGATGTACTGCAAAAGGCGCTTGCGCTGACCGACGAGCTGCAACAGACCGCGGCGTGCCGCAAAGTCTTTCTTGTTCACCTTCAGGTGCTCAGTCAGCTCTTTGATACGCTCAGTCATAATCCCAACCTGGACAGCAGCGCTACCGGTGTCAGTCTTGTGGCCCGCAAGGCTCGCAATAACTGCTTGTTTTTTCTCACTTGTAATCATACTCTGGCTAGTTTAACAGATGAGGATCGAAAATTCAAGGAATTTACTGTTTTAAAGTTCTGATTCCCAGTATCACGAACTAGGGGGTGGGGCCGGCGGCTCGTCCGGAGGCTGGGGCGCGGGTGGCTCTTCTGGCTCTGGTTGAGCTTGCACTGTTTGAGGCTGATTCTGCTCTGCTTCAAGCCGTTGTTGCTCCCGCCGCTGTGCGGCGGCCAGCTCGGCCCTTCGGGCGATCTCGTACTCCCCAAAGGTCTCTTCGGAACGGACTACCGCATCCTGGTACCAACGGTGACAGAATTGAGTAAGGGCTACCTCTGCCGCAAAAATAGCTACATCCAGCGGCTTAATAACGGTTTCAGGTACATTGTCCATCACGTTATATATGGCTGTCATACCCGAGCTGACAGCTAAACAAACAAAACCAATGCGTCCCGCGCTCGCGCCCAATCGCTGGTTAGTGGCGTACTCCACCGAAGTGGAATAGGAGTCGAACCTGCTGCGCGGCCGCAGCTTCTTTACAGGGAAAAGACGGGGCATCGGTTATTCGGCACTCCGGGGATTCTCTGGTTGTCCGGGTTCCGGCTGTGCTATAGGCGCTTCATCGTGATTCAGAAGCACCACTGGCTGGTGGTGACCGGACTGTGGTATGCCATCGATAACTTGGGAGACGTCCTCTGAACCCTGCCCGGCGCCTTGTCGAATAGCCGAAGCGGCAAGTTCGGCATCGCGCGCATCTGAGAATTCATGAGGCAGTTCGGTGGCGCGCAGCAGCGCCCGGTTTCTCATAACAAAGCCGAACCGGGAGCCGAGAGCAAAAGCAACCGCCATGACCCCTGCCGAAACCGCAGAGAACGACATGCCTTCATCTGGATAAAGCACATCCGTGGTTCCCCAGAGTGCCATCAAACCAAGCTCTACTCCACTTCCGATCAGGCACGCCCTCCCAAAAAATTCGGCACCGACTGCTACTGCTTGTGCATGATCGCTTGATTCACCAAGCGTATCGAATTCAGACCGGGGACGAAGTAAAAACGGATTCGGCATAAGACAAAACTATATCCTATTATTTTTCAAACGCCAAGTCGCTAATGGCTTCAAGGGAGATCTGTTCCATCGGGATTGCTTTTTTAATGTCAAAACTGCCAACCTTGGTGCGCCGCAGGTCAGACATGTATGCGCCCGTCCCCAGCACTTTCCCCACATCTTCAACCAGCGAGCGAATGTACGTGCCACTGGAAACATGGGCCGTAAAATGCACAAGTGGATATTCGTAACTGTCCAGCGTAATCGTTTCAATATGTACTGGCCGAGGTTCGATCGTCACCTCTTTGCCTGCCCTCGCCAGCTTGTATGCCCGCTGCCCATTTATTTTGATGGCCGAATAGGCCGGCGGCGTCTGCATACTATCGCCTACGAATTGCTGGAGCGCTGTCTCTACCTCTGTTTTTGTTGGCTGTAAATCCGAAACGTCGGCTTTTTCTCCTTCAACGTCACCTGTGCTGCTGGTTTGTCCAAGGCGCATGGTTACTTCGTATACCTTGTCGAGCTTGGTGAGCTCGGGGGCCTTCTTCGTGTACTTGCCAAGCAGCAGTACAAGCAAACCGGTGGCCATCGGGTCGAGTGTGCCCGTGTGGCCGACCGGGAAGCGCTTCTTCCCTGTTACATTAAGCTCAGAATACTGGATAAGCCGACGTACTTTGTTGACTGCGTCGAACGAAGTCCACTCTTTTGGCTTATCTACAAGTAAAATACCGTTCATTGCCTATAGCATACAGGGATGAGGACGTCCGGCAAAGCCGAAGTGACTGGACTTCTTCGTTCGGCGCGTGGCCCTAAGCTGCGGGCATTTGCGGCATCATCGGAGGAGGTCCCGGTGGCGGCGCATTGGGGTCGTCATCCTGGCCAAAAGCTGCCGGATTGAACTGCGTTGCGGGATTAGGCACTCCTGCGGGCTGAGGCGCAGCGGCATCCGCTGGCGGCATCCAGGGCTGGACAGGCTCAGGCGGCGGTGTCGCGCCTGCTGGAGCTGGACCGGCCGGACTGGCAGCGTCAGCGCCAAGCGGCAAATTTAACGGGTTCGCGTTCAGGGCCTGGATCGCTTCAGGCGGCGGATTCGTGTTACCGCTGATAGCCTGTGCTACCGCATCGCGGGCACTGCCCAGGTCAGTCGAAGGATTGATAGGGCCAGTAGTATCAGTAGTATCCGGAAGCGTTGGCGTAGTGTTAATAGGTGCAACAGACGGCGTTTGGGCAGTATCTGCCGATGCAGGGCCGCCAGCTGCAAATGCGTCAGCTACTTCGTCAGGTGTAAGGTCATCAGGCCCGACTATCGGTACTGATGGCTGGGAAAAGGCAGAATTGCCAGCAGGCGAAGCAGGAACCGATGCCGAAGGCGCAGCGGGCGCCCCACTCTGATCCATTGGACCCGCGGGAGGCAAAACATCCATGGGATTGCTGCCAAAGGCAGGCACAGAAGAGCCAACACCTGCGGCGGCAGGAGCCGCAGAAGGCAGCGACGCTCCAGCAAGCGGATCAGGTGCAAAAGGCGAAGCCGGAGTAACCGGTGTGCCGCCCGGAACAGGCGTCTCGATAAAGGCAGGCTCCGGTGCGCTACTAACGTGCGAGCTGTGCACGTCCCGTTCAATATCGCTCAAGGTCTCGCCTGGCGCTGGCGTTTTTGGCTGCCCATCTTCGCCCGGCTGAATACCGGGAAGTGCGGCAGCCGGAGTAGCCGAATCGGCTAACCCAGGCGAAGGGGCGGGAGCGCCCAGCGCATCTGACGGTGCGGCTGGTGACGGCGTGGTGGCCGCGGAACCCGGAAGGCCCTGCCCATTACCAAGCATGGGCACATCGTGCGCAGGCAGGCCCGGCAAAGCGGCTTCTTCCTCATCCTTATCTTCGCCGCTCGCACCGAATGAATCGCTACTTGCGTTGGCGGTCAGCTGCCCGCCAAGCGTAGGCGGTTCAAGCACCATTTTTGGCGCTTCGTTATGATGGCTGATCGAAGGAGGCTCCATAGGCTTAACTGGCGGCAAAAGCGCTTCGTCGGCCTCATCAGGCTCGGCTGCGACAATTGGGCTGAGTGCGCCGTGCTCATCAATATGAATCTGAGGAGGAGCGACAGGCTCAGCTGGCGGCTCTGGCATAGGAAGCTCGCCCTCTGTGGCAGATACTGCGGCAGGTGTTGGTTCTTCTGCACCCTCGCCAGGAGTTTGAGGCTCGGGTAGCTCGTGTACATCTTTGCCCTCATCCTGGTTTGGCTCGTGTGGGGTGCCGGTGTTTTTTTTAGCATCCTGCTCCCGGTCTTCTTCGGGCTCTTCCCGTGGCTCTTCAGGCCTGGCCTCGTCTTTATCATGCGTTTTAGATGAAGGCATCATCCCCTCATGGTCCGACTTTACGTCGTGGATCATAGGTGTTTTGTGCTCAGGCTCGGCGGGTTCCGGCCGAGACTCTGCTTCGGTGTGCTGTTGCCCGTCCTGGTTTTGCTCGGGTTGATCAGTGTGGCTTTCGGGCGCCTCAGGCGCATGCTCTTCCTGCTTTGCGTCAGTGACAGGTTCGTTGCCAGCCTTTTCCTCGTGACTTATTTCGAGTGTGCCATCATCGGGTTTTTTGGCTTCTGGTGGGATGTCTTTGCCATCGTCGGTGTGGGCGTCCTGCTGGGCGATCGGGCTGGTGGGCGGCGGAGGTGGCGGCGCAGGCTCTTCCAGCTTGGTGGCAACCAGCTGCTGATTGGCGCCGACGGCCATCAGTTCGGCGCTGACGCTCATGGTCTGCGGCGACGTCTTAGCATTGCTAAAGCGCTCTGTCTCGGCCACGATGCCGGTCAGCATGGCGGTGGCGATCTGGCCATCGAGCAACTTTTTGTCGAGCATGTCAAGCAGCTGGACGGCGAGTTCGCTAAGGCTACTGGCGGCCGGGTCAAGCCAGTTCATGCTACCAAGTTCCCCGCCTGGCCGGACGTTCATAGTTACCACAGTGGCATCGTGCAAGATACGGCCGTGCGATGTAATCGCCTGGTCAAGATCGGCCTGAGCGTGCACCCCTAGCGCCAGCACAACATCTACGTTAAAGTCGCCTTGGCTAAACTCCAGATCCTTGTCGCTGATCGACGTTTTGTAAGGGGTGATAAAAATCTTAACCACCCGATCTTCGACTTTGTAACGAAGTTTGTCGGCCTTGGACTTATCCAGGGCAATAATGAAGTCGCGCAGACTATCGGTGTTCTTTTCGAGTGTTTTTTCGGGCTGCAAAAACTCAATAGTCGACGGCACCGCACCACTGAACACCGCTGTCGCGTGCTTGCCCATTTTATTGAGGGCCAACGTCAAGCCAATACAGGCGGCCAGCTGGTCAACAGAGGGGTTATTACTCACTGTTACCAGGATATTATTGGCTTCTTTGACTCGCTGGGCGACTTGCTGTTTTTGGGTGTCCATTTTTGTTTTACCTTAAGGTTTAGCGCTTACCGCAAGCGTACCACATAAGCATAAGCTTGTCGACAATTATTTTGGCCTGGTGGCGGGCAGGTATACACTTAGGTCATGCCAGATCGGGAAACCATTAATACCTACGACCAGGCCGCGCCCCAAATGGCCGAATATTTCGCCGGAATCGGACCGCGGCAATTTGTTCCAGTTCGCGTATGTTGAGCACGAAAAAGTCGGCTCGACGGATTGGATGTACTTGGGGCTACGCAAGCGCTGATGAACTGCCAGCATTTTCTGACTACTGTACTCGTGGAGTCGTAGGCGGTTCTGGCGGCCGCAAATCCCGGGACTGGCCATGATTCTCGGAATGAGGCTGAGCAAGTTCGTCCTTGGGATGCATTTCGGGCGCAGGAACCACCGATATCTCGCTAGTAGGCGTATCTAAATCCGGAGCGCTTACTACCTCATGCAGAGCTGCACTACTCGCCCCCATTGAACCCTGCTTCAAGCGCAAATAAGCATCCCGTCGGTCAGTTTCCCCTCGCTTGCGGCTCAAGTTTACTTGTATTCTTGGAGTCTCTTCTGAAGCGCTGGGTCTACTAGGTCTAAACTCTCCTCTTTTACGACTCGGGCTTCGCTTTGGTGTTGGGTTTTCGGGAAATGTCATAGCTTAAACCCCTTCACCCGCTTCTGGCGGAAGAACCGGAGGGAAAGGATCCCGAGGGCCTAAATCCCAATATTTGTCAGGGTTGTCGGGGTGATCCTGCGTCAACTCTTGTACGGTAACATTGGTACTGATTCCTCTTGAATCTACTAGTTTCAGCTTTACTGCCGGATCGCCCATCTTGCCTTCATATACCTCTTGTACTTCCATTTCTACGTCACCGCCGTCTTTTTCTGGCCTGCGGCGAGTTATGACTGCGGGCTGCAGCTCGCCGTGTTCGTCTGGTCGTGGATAAAAACGCTCCGTGGCATCGAGCCGCAGTCCAGCCTTAGTGTTTACGAAGATATGGATGCCACCGGATGAGTCAACCGCCGTGTCGAGGGTGAACGTACCTCGTTCAAATATTCCTCTAAGTCCCTCGTTGTAAACTTCCGGGCTAGGTTTGGCAGCCTCGGGTTTGGGAGGCTGGTCAGTCCTATTGAAATTCAATCTTTTCCGGGATGATGGCATATTATTTGTCTTGGGTTATCTCTCTCTAAAATACCATATACTAGCATGTAAGTCAATATTACCCTCCTTCGGGCTTCATTCCCTGGCCACTTTGACAACCGAGGTCGCCTTCTGTATACTTTATGTCGATATAGTAACAACAAAGGTCATACAAAATGCCAATTATCAAATCAGCAAAAAAGCGTGTGAAGGTTGCAAATAAAGCTGCTGCACGCAACAGCAAAACCAAGCGCGGCCTCAAGGGTGCCCTGAAGGCATTTCACAAAGCTGTAACTGGCGGCGGCAAAACTGCAAAAGCAGCGCAAAGCAAGGCCGAAAGCGCCATCGACAAAGCTGCTAAAAAAGGTGTGATGCACAAGAACAAAGCCGCCCGCAAAAAGAGCCAGGTAGCAAAAGCAGCTAGAGCAGCATCTGGCGTAGCTACTAAGAAAGCTCCTGCTAAGAAGTCTGCTGTAAAGAAGGCGGCTGCCAAAAAACCAGCAGCCAAAAAGACCGCCAAGAAATAGTTTGGCATAGGCACACATAAACACAAACAGCAGTTTCGGCTGCTGTTTTTTGCGCCCGCTCTAATGGCTACCTAGCCCGTCGCCCAGGAGCTTAGTTGGATAACTTCACCAGATACAGCTGCAGTGCTTCGTCAGCGTCAATCGAAGTACGCTTAAGTCGTATATCCAGCTCAAGCAAATCGGCTATGAGTTGTTTTATGTGCGCAAGGCTTTTTGTGCGCACTAACCCCTGGCTTTTGCGAATAACAAATGGGTTCAACTTTGCCGCAGCTGCAATTTGATCGGAGGGGAGCTTGTCCGCCGCCTTGACCACAGCCAGCACGTGCAGCTGCCACGCCAGCATAGCGATGATCGCCTGCGGCTCGACCTTGAGCGCGCGCTGCTCACGGTATAGTTCGAAAGCGCGCTTCGCCTTGCCGGTAAAGGCGGCATCCATCAGTTCAAAAACGGTACTCGCTGGTGTCGGCTCAGTTAAAAGTTCGATGGTTTTTCGGGTGATACCATCGTCATAAGACAGTAATTTGTCCAACTCACTTTGCAGGAGCTGCTGACTGGAGCCGATCCGCTCTACCAAAAAACGAGCGTCTGCCGTACTGATACTGCCGCCGTGCCCTTTGGCGTACTCGCCTGCCCACTTGCTTAGCCCGTTGGCATCCAGCTCGGCCAGCTCGCGAAAATCGGTCAGTTTTTTGAGCGTTTTGTAGTACGTGCCGCGTTTATCCAGCTTTGGTTCGTACAAAATGAGGTCTGTCGACTCTGGAATGTCGGACAATACATCGGTTATCGCTTCGGCAAAAGCTTTTTGCTTGCCGGGCTCCCTAAGTACAACGAGCTTGCGCGGACTCAAAAAAGGCAAACTTTGGATGCTTTCGCGCATTCGCTCAGCGCCAGTCTCTTCGCCGTCAAAACGTTCGATGGCCATATCGCCGTGCTCCGCCTCAAATACAGCGATAAGCGCCGCAAGCTCACGCTTCCGCAAGTGGTCGTTTGCCCCCGTTACTGTCACGATCATACGTACATCATCATACCTTACTCTGCGGTACTAAAGCGAACTATTGGCAGAGATGTGCGCTCTGGGATATTTCCTACAAATACTAACGTGTCGCTACAAGCTCACGCACCTTGGCATCCAGGTCTGCCGTGGACGCGTATTCAAATATACAGTGGTATAGCTCGTTGGCGGAATCGACGTCGGCAACAGAATCGATGGGCAGCACCTGGTTATGCGCTATGTTGGGCCCGACAATGGCTGGCTCCGTGCCAGTGTGATCGGCACCGCCCGGGGTGATTTCGTCGACACGCGCTGGCAGCTGTTCACAGTGCGGGCGCTGGCCGTCTGGAATTTTGTGGCCATCCATGTCCATCCAGAAGTATTCGTCTTTGCGATAGGGCTGTGCCGGCTCTATTGTTGACTCGCCACCGCTGACCAGATGGACAATCTTCGGAAACTCCATACCTTGCCCAAGAGGCACTTCGGATACGGGCAGCAGCGTAATCGTGTGCTGGTCCGGCTTGTTAACGACGAACACGGCCTGGCAGATATTGAGGTAGCCCGCCCGCGGGGGCGGGTTCGGCACGGTCTCGGCAGAAGTCGGAGCGGGAGTCGCCTCTGGGGCGCTGGGACTAGAGGCAGCCGTGCCTGTAGGCAGCTTATTATCCGATGCTGATGTAGCCGTTCCCACCGGATAATCGAGCGGGACAGACTCCACGTCTTCGTACTGACTACAAGCAGTCAGGGTCAGGCCCAAGCTTAGCGCTCCGGCAGTCAAGACAGTGCGCAGCCTTGCGCTGCGCCGCCGTATAGACTCACCTACTTTCTGGCGGACGTTCCGCATGTCCTACTCCTTTAATTTATACACTTTAACATCTTTTAAAAATGTTGGCAATGAGTACAAATGTGCGTCCCGCGTCCAGCAACCTTTGTTTTTATGATAGTGGTGCCGCAACGGGCACAAGGCTGACCTTCGCGCCTGAAGACGTTGGCAAATGTCAGGTAGCTGCCACGCTTTCCGGCAGCATCCACGTAATTACGGTCGGTTGAGCCGCCTTTTTCAATGCTTAATTTGAGTACGGTGCGCAGCGCTTCATATAGTTTGGCTAGCTTGGTATCCGGTATGTCCTGCACTTTTTGCTCCGGATGGATTTTGGCGCTCCACAGGCTTTCATCGGCGTAGATGTTGCCGATGCCGGCCACCACCGTCTGATCCAGCAGCACCGCCTTGATTCCGCTTTTCTTCCGGCGCTGCAAACGTTTGATAAATTGCTCTGGCGTAAAATCAGCAGCCAGCGGTTCCGGCCCGACTTTTTGGAAGAAATCGAGCTGCTCCACCTCTGGCGTTGGCAGCAGGCGCATCCATCCGAATTTGCGCTGATCGTTGAAGAAGAGCTTTGAGCCGTCCTCGAATGCAAGTGTTACGCGCGTTGATTTGTCCGGCAAATCGCCAACAAGGCTGTGGCTGGGATGGCCCGCTCCGAACCTTTCGCGGTCGCCGCGGAACACCAGCTGGCCAGTCATTTTTAGATGGACAACCAACGTATACTGCGTGTCCAGGTCAATGAGCAAAACTTTTGCACGACGGCGCACCTCTGTTACGCGCGCACCGAGCAAAAAATCTTGTACGTCGGATTCGGCGTTCGGGAAACTTTTAGGCCAATCGTGCGTTATGTGCGCAATACGGCGTCCAGGCAAAAATTGACTCAGGCCAAGACGAACTGTTTCGACTTCAGGGAGTTCGGGCATATGCGTATTGTACCAGGCGTGCCAGCGAAGAGTAGGAGAGGGCGGCACGCGCCAAAAGCCGTCCTAGTATACCTTTATGCGGACTTAGAGGGGTTGCCTCGCCAGTTATATACAACTCTTGTAATGAGGCGCCCGAATATTTAGTCGCAACTGTTCCGGCCATTTCCGCCAGGAGTATCGGGTCGCATTCGCTATCGCCTCTTTCGGCGAGCGCCCGCAGGCCTAATCGTGCGGCTACGGCCGGGGCGCCCTCGATATAAAAGGGCGAGGCGGCGGTTTTTATCTCGCAGATCATTCCGTCACGCCACCTTACTAGGTCGGGCCTGGGTATCCACTTCCATCCCGCTTCTATTACTGGCCGGGAATTCAGGTCCGGCAAGCGTCGTAAGGCCGTCTGTTTGGCCTGCAGCATAGCCGCGTCCTTGGCACGGATAGTCAGCTCAACAGCGTCCGCTATGGCGTCCTGGGAGACCCGCATCATATCAGAATCAAGTGCATGGAGACCCGCCTGGACGATACTCATATCTGCTACGGTTTCAGGGTCAGTGGGCGCTACAACGAAAGGGTCGCCCAGTTGCTCTATATCCAGATCCCAGTGGACCGGCTGGTGCTGAACTTCAAAATCTAAAGCGAGTGTCATTATTTTAACTCTAACTACCTATGGTTATACTGCTGCAAACTTAACAGTGTCAAGTTATTTTTGTAATAATTCTTACAAAACTTCTTTGCCCGCACACCTTTGCTTTACGGCCTAGCGTACGATATAGTTCGTGCCATGGACAGTCTAGGTGACTTGATGGCAAAACGCCAAAAACCAGAACAGCCTGAGTTACTAGCGGTGAAACGCTATGTCGATGAACACTTTCATACTCCCATAAGAGTAGCGGTCAATGGGAACACGATAATTGTCACCGTACCAAGTGCGGCGCTGGCTAATACCCTGCGGCTACAGACTAGCAAAATCCAGGAAATTTGTCGAGTAAGTAAACGACTTGTTTTTCGTATCGGCTAAGGTTCGGATGTAACTAAAGTCCGAGCCGGCCGACAATTCTTTGGTCAGTCTTGGGCACTTGTTTGACGAAAAGTGAACGGACTTGCTGCAGATTGCCCTTGAAGTTGCCTTGGCCGCCACAACTTGTAGTCCAGTAGTTCTGTACCTCCGTTGCGCCGTTCCATATCTTAAGGTTTACACGGCTGCCGCTAGGACATGTGCCTTTGGGGTTGGTATTGGGGGATTTTTCGTTGCCGCGGCTAAATCCTGCTGCGTCAATAGCACGCAAGAAGTTCGTGTATGACTCCTGGTTGTTCGTAAAGGCCTTGCTCTCAATAGTTTCGAACTGATAACCCTTTAGGGCTTCAACTGTTACTTGGCTATTCCCCACCGTAATACGGAAGGCGCGGTGGTCTTGATCCGCAATAATTGGACCGTCTACGACTAGCTGCATGACGGCGTCGGTGCTGGCGTAGTCAGACAAAGGTGTCTGGTTTTTGGTTTCGCCACCACCACTAATACCTCGTATCACTAAAACGACTACGAGTACGACAAGTCCGATGCTGACTAAGAAACCTAGAACATATCTCATATTTTCGTCCTCACCTCTTGAGAGACATTATAGTATATTATCATATTTGATGTTTTTTGCAAGATATTTAAGTCGCCGGCGCGTTTTTAATCCGGACGGTTTGCTTAGGTTCTGCTAAACTACACCCATGGTTTCTTTCCTGATCATCCTCAGCGCGATAGTAACTGTCGTCGCTGCCCTACCCTACATCATCGAAATAGTCCGCGGGAGGACTAAGCCCCGCATTGTCTCTTGGTTTACGTGGTCCGTCTTGACCGGCATTGCCTGCGCAGCATCATTCGCAGACGGGCAGGTTCCTGCCGGCGTGCTTTTGCTGGCAGGAACCTTCGAGACGGCGCTTATAGTCATCTTGGGATTCAAGCACGGCGACCGTAAGTTCGAGAGGCTTGATATGTACTGCCTTGCCGGAGCAGCCACGGGCCTTGTGCTATGGCTTTTATTCAACTCGCCGGCCATAGCAGTTTTGGCGACCATAACGATTGACCTAATCGGTGCTATCCCTACTTTCAAGCATTCCTGGGAAAAACCATACGAAGAAACCTGGATTACCTATGCCCTCACCGGGCTGGGCGGCGGAATTACGGTGTTTGTGGCAGGCGGCTGGGAGGTAACAGCAATTGCGTATCCGCTGTATCTTCTGCTGATCAACGTGGTTATGACGGGATTTATTCTGGTGAGTCCTTACCGCAAGCTGGCCGGTGAACCGGCGGAACTAAGGGAGCTGTAGCTACAGGCTACAGCGGGAAGCCTGGCACCCACTTCCGCAGATTTTCCTGGGCGTATTTAAAGAGGGATGTTTCGGTTTGCTGTTTCGACAAGCGGTCGGTGAACCTGGCCAGCTCCTGCATGATGGCCCACACCCGGATGTGGTCATAGTCCACGTGCGTCTGCGCCAGGTTCTCGTACCGGCTGATAGCGGCTTTAAGCACGCCGTCGCCCATGACATACAGCTTCCGGAATTCAGATTCGATGCTACCGGTATTCACATCACTAAAATCGACCACACCGTTAAGCCGGGGGCCGACGAAGAGCAAGTTATTGGAGTTAAGGTCGTCGTGGATGGTATACGTGCTTTGTTCGTGCAGGATGTAGTCGTTCCACAGCACGTAATATTGCTGGATGATGGGCCGAAGCCGCTCATTCGGAAGGCGTATTTGGTTAAATAAACGGTTGAAGTACAGGGGCCACGGTTCCACCAAGCCATCCACGGCGGCTTGCATACGCAGCCGGCGCACCTCTAGCCCGCTAATTGACTGGTTCAGCTGATGCACAAAATCGGCGATCGAGCTGCCGATAGCCGCCTGTTCGTCCTCGGGCAATCCCTGGATATCCTTCCCTGAAAGATGATCCCCTGCGATGTAGGCCGAAACGGTGTATAGCGGTCTGTTATGCACCTTGATAACCTGCGGCGTCTGCACCCCCTGGATATGCCCCGAGACCTTCTGCAAAAGCGCCGTCTGGTACGCAAGACGTTTAGCGGCATCCTCGTTGCGGGGAAAGCGGAACACAAACTCCTTGTTTACCAGCGCGATGATGTTGTCCGCCCCATGTTCGACGTAATCCAGTTCGTGCACCTCCGGGCAAAACTCATTTATCGCCTGGTCGGCCTCCAACTTAAAGTTAGGGTCCTGGATTGTGGTCAGCATGTTCACGATTTTTATTATACGCCTTTAATTTTTAATGAGTAAGGAATGGGATAAGGGTTTTACGGACCGCGTTTTCGCGCGAGCGGCTTCGCCGTCCGGCTGCACTAGGCTTTATGATCCGTAAACCCTTATCCCATTCCCAGGCTATACGTCTAAAGTCTGCAATCCGACCTCTGGGTCGGTCTTACGCGTTAGCGGTTTCCAGGTGCGATGTACGAATAGCTCCAGGGTTCCACCGACGACTAGATCTTTGACATGCCCGCCAATGGTTTGGAATTCGCGGTCGCCAAAAGCTCCGTGCAGATGGAACATCATCTTCCCCTGTTCGTTTTTGGCAAGGTTGCCGGTTAGCGAAACGACTTCACGCGCGCCCTCGAACGTTTTCCATTCATATTCTTGTTTTTCAAGGTCATAGAAGCCGATTGTCACCTGGTCTGCGCCGCCAACTCCGCTCAGCCAGCCACCCTGGATGCCAGTTTGCCCGCAGAATTCTTCTAGGACTGGAGCCAAACGTTCGCCTTTTTTGAGCTTAACGATGTAGTTGTAGTTATCGAACATATAGGTCATAGAGTCTCCCGACTTTTAGGAATGATTACTTTTGTCTTTCGGCAAGGGCTTTACGAATTTCGTAAATTGCCATGTCGTAGAGGTAGAGCTGGTGCGGTGTGAATTTCTTAGATCGTTCGGGATCGTGCAGGTCGGATTCGAACGCATCAAGCGGCATCCATATAACATCGGCGACTTCCTCGGGCTGAAGCTTCAAAGTACCTGTATCGACATCTCGGCAAACAAGGTAATTCCAGTCGAACACACTGTGCAGCCAATTGTCCGGAGGAATGATTTTGTCCGTCCGGTTGATGCCGATGAAGCGCAAATCGTCCATGGTTATATCCAGCCCGATCTCTTCTTTTGTTTCGCGGATGGCCGTCTCTTCCGGAGTTCCGCCGGCAAAAACATGACCGGCGGCCGCAAAGTCGAGCGTGTCCGGATAGAGATCCTTTTGCTTGGCCCGCAGCTGTAAGAGGATCTCGCCTTTTGGGTTATATATGCAAACGTGCACCGCACCGTGACGGATCCCTTGGGCGTGTGCCTCTTTCTTTTTCCATACCTGGCGGCCTGTTTTCTGCCCGAACTCATCCAATACGTCAACCATTTCCTCGGCCATACAAGTCTCCTTTACTTCAGTGTACAATACTTGTCACCATCCAGGCGGGAATCTCCCTAAAATAACTTGCATACGGCAAGGGACATAGGTACAATCAATTCAGATCACCAAGGAGAAACATAACGTATGCCAAAAACAGATTACATTATCGAAGTGAAGGGACTGCGCAAGTCCTACGGAAAGCTTGAAGTGCTCAAGGGCGTCGACCTTAAGGTTGAACGCGGCACAATGCTTGCTTTGCTCGGGCCAAATGGAGCGGGTAAAACGACGACTGTGCGAGTGTTGAGTACCCTGCTGCAAGCCGATGGGGGCTCTATCAAAGTGGGGGGCTACGACGTTATTGAAGACGCCGATAAAGTACGCAAAGTTATCGGCTTGACCGGACAGTCTGCCGCCGTAGACGAGCTGCTGACCGGCCGCGAAAACCTGGAAATGATGGGCCGCTTGTACCGCTTGACCAACAAAAGCGCCAAGGCGCGCGCCCAGGAATTGCTCGAAGAGTTCGACCTGGTCGAAGCTGCCGAGCGCCCCGCCAAAACATACTCTGGTGGTATGCGCCGCCGCCTGGACCTGGCCGTCAGTCTGATCGCCACGCCGCCGGTCATCTTTTTGGATGAGCCCACCACCGGCCTGGACCCGCGCTCGCGTCTGGCTATGTGGGCCATCATCAAAAAACTGATGGAAAACGGTACAACTATTCTTTTGACTACCCAGTATCTGGAAGAAGCCGACCAGCTGGCAAACCGCATCGTCGTCATTGACGGCGGTAAAGCTATCGCCGAAGGCACAGCCAAGGAACTTAAGGCGAAGGTCGGCAAGGATCGGCTGGAACTCGCCTTTAGCTCGGCCAAAAACCTGGCTGCCGCCCAGGCCGTTTTGGGCAAAAAAGTCGTCGCTAATGACGAAAAGGAAAATTCCGCTACTGTTGTCATTGAAGACACTAACGCCGATGTCCGCAATATTTTGGACGCACTGGGCAAAGAGAAAATCAAGGTGGTATCGCTGGCCGTGCATAAACCAACGCTTGATGATGTCTTCCTGTCCCTGACAGGCAAACAGAAAAAAGTTGAGAAATCTGAGGAGGAAAAATAATGGCTGCAGAGCTAGAATTTGAGAAAAAGCCGAAATTCGTGCTTTCGCTTGTTGATTCGCTGATCATGATCAAGCGCAGCAGCACGCATATCGTCCGCAATATGGACCAGTTGCTGGGGACGTTTTTCCAGCCGATCATGTTTTTGGTGCTGTTTTCAGCAGTATTCAGCGGTGCCATCACTAACCTGCCGAATGGCGTTAACTACATTAGCTTTGTGATGGCCGGTATTATCGTGCAGACCGTTGCTTTCGGTTCGACCACAACAGCCGTTGCCGTAACAAATGACCTGCAAAAAGGTATCGTTGACCGGTTCCGCTCGCTGCCAATGTCCAATTTGGCGGTTTTGAACGGTCATGTTATCTCGGATGTGTTCCGCAACACGATCTCGACAGTAGTAATGTTGCTTACCGGTCTTGCGATGGGCTTCCGCACCCATGCGTCTTTGACTGACTGGCTCATGATTGCCGGCCTGCTGCTACTGTTTACGCTAGCGTTCTCGTGGCTCGCAGCTATTGTTGGTGTCGTCGCCAAATCTGTCGAAGCTGTGCAGTGGCTGAGCTTTATCTTCATCTTCCCGCTGACATTCGCATCGAGCACCTTCGTGCCGCTTGAGGGTATGAACAAAGTTGTGAAGGCATTTGCCGAGAACCAGCCGATCACCCACATCGTGGAGGCCGTCCGCTCACTGATGCTTGGCACGCCGATGGGCAATCACGGTTGGCTGGCAGTCGTGTGGAGCGTTGGTATTCTGGTTGTTTCGCTACCGATCGCATCACTGCTGTTCCGCAAGCACAGCGCGAAATAGCAACATATCGCTCGGCGCTAAAACGACCCTGGAAATCCCGGGGTCGTTTTTTTTGCGGCAGCACGAAGGGCAGCAGGCTTGTTGCACCTGTGGCTAGTCCTCGTCTCTTCGGTCCTGCGGAGACGCCCCCGGCCCAACATGCCTTGCCGCCCTTGCAGAAATTTACTGCATCCACGCCTGAAACGCTTCGAACAGCTGCGGATAGTAATTATTAGCACGCGGGAAGTACTGGCTTTTCGTCTCGGAGCCACCTATGCCTATCATCAAGTCGTCCAGCTTGACCCACGCAAAACGGGTAATTTTCTTGGGGTCAAACTGGAGCGTTTTTAAATCAACTTCTTTATTGATCATGTAGACATGGCCGAATACTTTGTGCGTCGTACCGTTCGGCATAGGGTTAGCGCATTGGATATTAAAAAGATGCTGGAACTCTTCTGGCGGGAAATCTAACCCTAACTCCGTGCGTAGGCCGCGGACAGCGGCATCGATTGTTGCCTCGCCTGGATGTAAGTGTGTACCGACAGTCACATCCCACACATTCGGAGACAATTCTACCTCTGGCGCGCGCAGCTGCATCAGGATTTCGCCTTGAGGGTTTATGACCCAAACATTGACCACGCCGTGCCATAGCTCTTGTTTGTGGACGGTCGCCCGGTCGAGGATTTCTCCGGTTTTGTGGCCCTGCTCATCAAGGACTTCGTATTGTTCGGTAGAAGGTTGCATATTCCTTATCCTAGCACCCATCCGGATAAAAGGTGTGCAAAATATCACATCAACAGAGGCCACGCATGTGGTAAATAAGAATAGACAGAGGTAAAACATGGCATATGATACATGGCAAAAACTAACAGAGTTCGCTAAGGCTTGGGGGAAACCAGACCTGGTTAGTTTTATATGTGCCGAAGCAAAAGTAGCACTGAGTCCAGCTAAGACAGGGCCGATGGCGCTGTACCGGACTGTCAACTACATGCCCGGCCCTTTGCAAACCCAAAACTACGTCCGCGCCCTTTGCCTGGGGACTGGTATGCCTTCAGATTGGATCCAAAGAAACGTCTGGCTGCGTATGGCGCGCCAAAGCCTTCTCTACAGAGACCGGACGCCGCAAAAGTTCCTGGTTGATGAGGCGGCGCTTATCAATTGGCCAGGGAGATTTAGCGAGGTTGTCCGGCCACAGCTCTCGTATGCGCTTCAGGAGCTCCATGCCGACAGCAAAGAGGATAACCTGCTCGATTTCCGAGTTGTCCCGAACGCGCACGCCACTGCCCTGCCTCGCACCATCTACGACGATACATTCAGCTTGATGTGCACAGACACCGAGACGACCGGTTTTGTGGAGTGTCTCAGGCAGTCAATCAAAGGCGGGAACAATGGGCAGCAAGGCGATGGTGAGGATTGGAATCAAGGTGACATCGAGCTGGTTGGTGCCGATATGATCCCCTTCCTGGAACATAGCTGGCGTGAAATCGGCAACATGGCGCTCAGCCGCCCTGACTCGATGGGGCTGATACAAGCGAAGATGCGCGAGCTATAAGTAAGCCGTAACTACGGCAGTGGGGCTACAGCTCGCCCCAGTTTTTGCCTATCTTAACATCGACTTTAAGCTTTACGCCCAAATCTGGGTGGACGTTTTCCATGGTATCCTTCAGAACTTTTGCCACCTTTTCGGCTTCGGCCTCGGGTGTTTCTACAAGGATGGAATCATGAATTTGAAGAATCTGCTGGCCTCGGCCCGCGATTTTCTGCTCAACGTCCAGCATGGCAATTTTCATCAGGTCGGCTTCGGTTCCCTGAATCGGCATATTGGCAGCCACACGCTTTGCAGCTTCACGCACCACAAAATTGCTTGATTTCAGGTCGGGAGTCGGACGACGGCGGCCGAACATCGTTTCGACATAACCTTCCTGTAACGCCTTTTGGATAGTCATATCGATGTATTCACGCACTGGACGCCGCAGTTCAAAATAACGGTCGATAAAGGTTTTAGCCTCAGACGGCGACATACCGGTCGCCACGCTAAGGCCGTGAGGACTCATGCCGTACAAGATGCCGAAATTCACCACTTTGGCGTGACGGCGCATGTTTTTATCGACTTGATCGAGCGGCACGCCATACACTTCGGCCGCTGTTTTGGTATGGATGTCGACGTCGTTGTTAAAGTCTTCCACGAGTTCTTGGTCGCCGGCCATCACGGCGGCAAGGCGCAGCTCGAACTGGCTGTAGTCGGCACTGATGAATACGTTACCTTCGGCCGGCCTGAACGCCGTACGGATAGCCTGTCCCAGATCGGTACGCGTCGGGATGTTCTGCAAGTTCGGATCGTGCGAGCTAAGGCGGCCGGTCGCCGCGACATCGAGGGCGAAGGTAGTGTGCAGCCTACCCTCGGCGTCAGCCAGCTTGGGGAGCGCATCAATATAGGTACTCTTCAGCTTGGTGTATTCACGGTACTGCGTAATAAGGTCAATTACAGGGTGCAGCGCGCGCAGTTTGGCCAGCTCATTAGCACCGGTGGAATACCCGGTCTTCCCTTTTTTAACTCCTTGGGTCGGCAGCGCCAGATCGCCAAATAACACCGTGGCGAGCTGGGTCGGCGAACCGATATTGAATTCTTTTCCGGCATGCGCATAAATATTGCGCTCCAGGATACCGATTTTTTGTTCAAACTCTTTGCTCATAGTTGCCAGATAGGCACTGTCGAGCAAAATCCCGCGGTCCTCGATGACCGCCAGCAAATAAATTGATGGGAATTCTATTTCGCGCGCCAGTTTTTCGAGCGGCGGTACCTGCTCCAGCTGTAGCCTTTGATCTTCGTATAACTTCCAGATGCTGGCAATGACCTGGCTACCGTCATCTTCGTCGATGGTTTGTTCGAGCAGATCGCCCAACTCACGCGAGCGCTCCAAGCTGTTAAGCAGGAACGCACCGATACGCGTATCGTGCCGGATCGAACCTGGCCACTGTATGCCCTGCGCAAGTAACACCCGGAATGCAGACTTGAGGTCGTGCCCGATCACCGGCCCCGAGGCCAATGCCTGCGCGTCCGCCTCGGTCAGTTGATCGAGGTTTATGGTACTGTACGTGCCTTCCAGGGGGCTGACCCACAGCTCGTTGCCTTCAGGATACACGGCCACTATGCGCGGTTTGTCGTTTTGGAAATCAGCGGGATTATATGCTGTTGGTCTTGCCGGCTCAATCTTATCGACGGTGGCGGCTTCGGCCTCCTGGATTTCTTTGCGTGTCAGTTGCGCCTCGACTTGGCGAAGCAGCACCCGGAACTCGAACTTGCGCAAAACAGCAGCAAATTCAGGGGTGACGCCATCTTGCAGTTTGGCTTTGTCCAGATCTATTTTGACCGGCGCGTCGACCATAAGTGTCACCAGTTTTTGGCTGAGGTACGCCATGTCTTTGTCTTTTTCCAGCTTGGCTTTGACCGCAGGCTTAAGCAGATCAATATTTTGGTATACGCCATCCAGCGTTTTGTAGGTAGAGATCAGCTCCAGCGCAGTCTTCTCGCCAATACCTGCCACGCCGGGTATATTGTCCGACGAGTCGCCCTTCAGCGCTTTGACATCAACCCATTGGTGTGCATCAACGCCATACTTTGCCTTAAATGACTCTTCATTAAATAGCTCAATGTTGGTCAGGCCTTTTTTAAGCGTAAAGATGTGCGTATGCGAATTGACCAGCTGCAAAACATCGAGGTCGGATGTGACCAGGTAGCTCTCGATTCCCTTTTCGCCGGCTTGCTTGGCAAAAGCGCCCATTAGGTCGTCGGCTTCGTAGTCGTCGGCTTCGTACAGAGGCCAGCCCAGACTTTCGAGTAGTTCCTGCAACAGCGGAATTTGCTCATAAAAGTCCGGCGGAGGTGCTTTGCGCCCGGCTTTGTACTGCGGATACAGCTCCAGCCGCGAACGGATATTGGTGCCGCTTTTGTCCCATGCCACACAAACGTAGTCCGGTTTTAAGCGCTTGACGACCTCGAGCGCCAGCACGGCAAATCCGTACACACCACCGGTCGGCGTACCGTCTTTGGTTGATAGGCTGGGCATGGCATAGTAGCCGCGGTAAAACACGGACTTGCCATCGATAATCACAAGGCGCTTACTCATGTGAATAGTATAGCTTACAGAGGCGGACAAAGCGACTATTCTAGCGCGGTGCGTCGTATCCCGGCACGCCCAAAATGCCAGCTAGCGCCCGTCGCCACGTGGGAAACCTACGTCTTTCAGGGCGGGTGGGCGCACCTTGCTGGGCAATAATGTAATAACCACCGAATTGATACTTGCTATCCTCCCCACCTGGAAATTGCTGGATTATCTCGGGGTACGCCAGATCGGTATCGAACAAGAAGATGCGATTAGTAAAACCAGTGCGCTCCAAATCGGCAAGCAGCGATAAGAACCTGCCGGAACGGCCTGTACCTACCATACTGTTGTAATGATAGAGCTCTGTTTCGCGGATAACCATCAGAGCATCGGTTGCCAGAACACGGGCTTGTTCCTGGAGAATGCGTTCGACGCTGCGCGGATGTGTATTCGGAGCCATGAGTACATTGCGCATAAAGGTTTCGCGGATAGGCAGAGCGGAGGTTTTTGCTTCTTCCGATAATAGAGGCCTGTCGCTGTCCGGTAGAGGCAGGCAGCGGGCATCACCGCACAAAAATGTGGCGAGAGGAGTGTTTTTTCTAGCCGAAAGCGACCTTCCTTTTGCAAAGATACCGCCCTTAACACTCTGCTCATAGTCGCTGGAGCTGCTAAAAATGGGCCTGTCATACTCACTTCTGCCTCCATCAATACCGACATAGTGCAGACGGGTAAAGTCACGGGGGCTTTCCTCGCAATATGGCGAAAGCCCCGGTCCGACCTCCATATAGATGCCTTCAGGCGGTTCAGGGTCGAGCAGCTGTCCTAACATGGCCTCCCGTGTTTCGTCGTCTACCGTTGTTACTAAAAGCTTGCCCTTTTCGGCTTGGCGCTGAAGGTATATGTCATATTCTAGATCGCTTGGGAATGAATCTGGCGCTCTCATGTACGACATCATATCCTGAAATTGCAAATATTGCGAACTTATCCGGCACGAAATAATAACGAACCGTGTTCCGCTACACCATTATTAACCGTATAATGCTTATGTAATGGATGGGCAGACAAAGCAATTTTACCGGATAAGCCCTGACGATGCGATGAGGGCGCTGGGTTCGCAGCGCAACGGGCTGTCGGCTGAGGAGGCCGATGCTCGCCTGAAGCAGTACGGACGCAACACCTTGACGGTTTACCACAGGCAGCCGCTCGTCCTGACCTACCTGCGCCAGTTCAAAGACCTGATGGTGCTGTTGCTGCTGGCCAGCAGTCTTCTTTCTCTCGTACTCGACGACCCGCGGACGGCGGTCGTGCTACTTGCGCTGGTGTTTTTTAACACGACGATCGGATTTTTGCAGGAATTTAACGCCGAGAAGGTCATGCAATCGCTCCAACATCTGGTGGTGGGCGAAGCGACAGTGGTGCGTGGGGGCAAAAAGTTGTCCATTCCTTCCTCACATGTCACCCTGGGGGACATCGTATATCTTGAGGAGGGCAATGCGGTGCCCGCCGACCTGCGTATTATCGAAGAAAATGAGTTGAGCACCAACGACTTTGCGCTGACCGGCGAGAGTAACCCATCGCGCAAATTCGCGCGGGCGCTCGGGAGTGACCTGCCGCTTTCCGGGCAGCTGAACCTGGCTTTCATGGGCACCACAGTGGCGACTGGCCAGGCATACGGCGTCGTGACCGGCATCGGGATGGGTACTGAACTGGGGCGTATTGCCAACCTCAGCCAGGACATCAAAGGTGAAACCAGTCCACTGCAAAAAGAAATGAACAACATTGCGAAGCGGGTCACCCAGGGCACGATGATCATTTGTCTGCTCTTTTTGCCGGTGGCGATCCATATTGGTTTGCCGTTTAGGGAGGCGTTTTTGTTCGCCATCGGTATTGCCTGCTCTATTGTGCCGAACGGATTGCCAGCGGCTATCAGCACGGCACTGGCGGGTGCTGCTGGCAAGCTGGCGCGGGCACGCGCGTTGGTCAAAAAACTATCGGCGGTGGAAAGTTTGGGTGCGACAAGTGTCATCTGTACCGATAAGACCGGCACACTCACCAAAAACCAGATGACTGTCGAACAACTTTTGATTGGAGACACAATCTACGGCGTGACTGGTCAGGGCTACGAGCCGAGCGGCACATTTGTTGACGCCAACGATGACCCCCTATCTAAAACTCAAATTGAGCAACTAGAGCTACCGCTTGCCGCTGGCGTAATGGCCAGCAATGCGCGCATCAGCGCGCCAGACGAGACACACGCCACCTGGTACGCCATCGGCGACCCGACGGAAGGCGCGCTGGTCACGCTGGCTATGAAAGGTGGCATCCAGCCCGAAAAACTCGACCTATTGCGCCCGGAACTCAAGGAGTTTTCGTTTGATTCCAGTCGCAAACGCATGAGTTCGCTGCGGCACTGGGGCGATAAACACGCCATTCATGTGTTCACAAAAGGCGCACCCGAAAGTGTTCTGGAAGAATGTACAAAAATATGGGACCACGGCAAAGTTCGCACCCTCACCAAAAAAGACCGGGCGTTTATTTTAGGCCGCAGCGAAAAGCTCGCTAAGCAAGCGCTGCGTAACTTGGGGCTTGCCTACCGTATGCTGCCCGGAGGTACAGACCCGGGCAAAACCACTATGCAGGCTGCCGAGAGCGATCTGGTGTGGCTCGGCATGGCCTCGATGATCGATCCGCTGCGCGAGCAAGTTCCGAATGCCATGGATGCCGCGCATCGGGCGCACATCAAAGTCTCGATCATTACCGGCGACCATGCTATTACCGCTAAGGCGATTGCGGTACGCGCACGACTGGCAAAGAAAGAAGACATAATTGTAGTGTCCGGCGAAGAGCTAGGGCGACTGAGCGACGCGAAAGTCAGATCCCTTGCTCTTCGCGGCGGCGTCATATTCTCACGGGTTGCCCCGGAAGACAAGCTTAGAATTGTAAAGCTGGTGCAAACTAGTGGTCATGTGGTAGCCGTGACGGGAGACGGTATCAATGATGCCCCTGCCCTCAAACGCGCTGATATCGGCGTAGCCATGGGCCAGAGCGGCACCGATGTCGCCAAAAACTCAGCCGAAATCATACTCCTGGATGACAGCTTTAACACCTTGGTCGGTGCCGTGCAGGCCGGCCGCGTTATTTTTCAGAATATCAAAAAGGCGGCAATCTGCTGTTTTACCGGAAATGCCGCCGAACTAATGGTAAATGTGTTCAGCCTTGCGGCCGCAACCACGTTGCAGATTCCTTTGGCGCTGACTGTTATTCAAATTCTGGCCATCGATGTGGTGGCCGAGCTGCTGCCAGTGGCGGCGCTAGGCGGCGATAAAGCCAATAGCGAAGTAATGGACGAACATCCCCGCAACCCGAAACATCATATCCTGAACAAAAGAAGCGTTGCCGACTTGGCGTGGTGCGGCACGCTCATTGGCGGCTTAGCATTCTTGAACTATCTCTGGTTCTTCCAGCGAAACGGTATTGACGCCCAAGGGCTGACCGCCCACTCGCCGATTCATTTGGAAGCGACGGCGCTGACGTACCTGACACTTATTTTGTGCTTGCTGGCGAATGTGCTGCTGCGCCGCACAGAAGATGGGCTGTTCAGTAAATACCAATTGCACAACAAAGGGTTGTGGCTGGCCATGGGGCTATCCTTTGCCAGTATTTTGGCGATTTTGTACGTGCCGTGGATTTCGCCGTACTTCCATACTGCCCCGCTGGGCATTGCCGATTGGCTGACAGCGTTGGGCGCAACTGCCATGTTTATAGCAGTGCGCGAATTCCAAAGACACAACCGCAAGCATCATCGTAAGGCAGTTGTGGCGCTGCATAGGGAAAAATCGGCACGGGCGGCGTAGAACGCTGGCGCAATGCGCAATATCTAGTGGTCGATGTGGCGCAGCATCTCCTGGGCGCCGCGCAAAATCATACCGAGCGCAGTCAGAGGATTTTGATGCGTTTCTTTCGGCTCGTTCCCGGTTTCGCCCAGCTTGATCCCGCCCGCAGTGACGAAAAAGCTGTTGCCAAGTTCGTCAAACTCAAAAACGTGATGAGGATACAGCCCCCGGGCTAATGCACGGCGTAGCTGCCCGGCATTTTGTGCCCATGCGCCAGCATTGGAAACCATAAGCATATCCGGCAGATTATTCATGTCGGCATCAGCATACCGTGAGTCATCTTCGAGAAGTGCGTGGATGCGAAATACCATGGCGTCCATGACTTGATCACCCTTTTCGCTCGGGGTGATCACTACCTCGGTGCGAAGACCGGCACCGGCTATACGGGGCGCGATAACATCCTGCATATAATCTGCGGCCGTCATGCCTTTCTCTACATCCGGGCCTTCCGCGGGATTCATTGCACGCGTACCAGCGCCAAGGATAACCGTATCCAGTGATGTATTAACAGCACCTTCCAGTAGTGTGTCAGCTCGGCGCTGCATCCAGTTGCGGACGCCATCAGACATCAAGATTATGCGAGGTTCCTCGGTTACTATTGGTTCTTCGTCTGGATCAAGGTAACCACGTTCTACAGGCAATAGGAGGCCGCTGCGCTTTACCCAGCCTCTTGCGATTTCGAAAGCGTTTTCGTCGGTACCGAGTACATCCTGCACGCGTCCGATGTTATTTTGCAGCTCTTTGGCCGGACCCACTTCTCCTATAAGGCCACCGAGATTATCGACGTCTGGCTCGGGTGTCAGGTCGTATTCAAATGCGGCTGCAATTTCCTGGATAACGCCCGTGCCGCCGTTTTTGGCACCAATATCATAAATCGGTTGGCCTGATGCTGCGGCATATAAATTAATATTTTGAAATGTAACTGTCTCTGCACTCATAACGCCCTATTTTACTCTTGTTGGCAAGCTTTTGGCAAGCTCCCGCAAGAAGGAAGTCTGTCCGGCTCCCCAATGGCTGGGGGCATGATCAAGCGCGCGGAGCGCTTCGCGGGTATGCTTTTCGGCTTCGCGGCGGGCGAATTCCAGCGCGCCGCTGTCTTCAATAATCTGGCGGCACCGCTCGGCATCTTTGGACGAAAGCTTCGGGTCGCCGAGGCAGCTACGCAGGAACTTTTTGTCGGACAGAGAGGCATTCGTTAATGCATGGTATGTTAGCAATGTCTGCTTGCCTTCGCGCAAATCGTCCATAGAACTTTTGCCGGTTACTTCGTCCTGCCCGAAAATCCCCATAATGTCGTCGGTAATCTGAAAGGCTTTGCCCGCCGGCAAGGCGTATTCGCGGATGGCATCGGTGTCTTCGCAGCCAGCGCCAGCCAGTACCATGCCGACGCACAGCGGGTTCAAAAAGGTATAAAAAGAGGTTTTCCATTCCAGTGTACGTTCGATGTCTCCAAGTGGCACATCGTCGGACAGTTCATTCATAATGTCGTAGGTTTGGCCGTAGCCGGTGACCATCGCGGCTTGGCTGACGATTCCCATGGCTTTGCTGCGCAGTTCGGCATCGACGCTAAGACCGGCGATGAGCATTTGTGCGGCGTGGCCGCCAGCCACTGCGGCGTTCAAAGCCAAGCTGACCCCGCCATGCTCTACATCACCCTTGGCGTGTCGCTCCCTAAGGTACTCGGCGAGCATTTTGTGGACGGTCGGCTTGCCGCGCCGAAGCGGTGACCGGTCCTGAATGTCGTCGATGACCAGCCAATAGGTATGCACCATCTCGATCGCGGTAGCGGCGCGCGCGATCATAGTCTGGTCGCGACCGCCGAGCATTTCGTAACCGGCCATCACCAGCGCCCCGCGCAAGCGCTTGCCGCCGCGCTCCAGCATATCCAAAAATGCGCCGGTTACAGCCGTCCCATAATCGCCGTACTGCTGCTGGGTAAATGTCCGGACATGGTCAGCGTAGGTGGCTATGTCGGTACCAACCAGTTGGCGGTACTGCGCCAGCTGACCCGTAAAATCGCCCGCCTTGCTTTTGTCAGACATTCTAAAGCCCGAGGGCCTTGAGCGCGTTAGCTTTAAACTCTTCCAGATTGCCCTCGCTGTTGTCAACAACAATGGTAGCTTTGGACTTAACATATGCCATGTCCATTTGGACTTCTGCCGGTATACCTGGCTGAGGCTGCCACTGCAAAGCCTCTTGGCGCTTAAATTCTTCAAGGCTGATAACCGCTTCGCCCTCACGCTGATGTGCCGTATTGCGCCGGTAGCGGACTTCGTCGCGAGCATCCACCCAGACCAACTCGCCGCCGTGCTCAAGAATCCAATCCGCCTCTACCGGTGCACGCACGCTATACAGTACCAGGCCTTCGTATGTCTTATTTTTGGAAGCATCCTCGTATTGCCGCAGTGCTTCTTGCAAAATAATATCGGCGCCGCGCGTTTCGCGCAACCAGTTAGAGGTTTCTGTCATGTTGGCGATAGAGATAGGATCGGGCTTATCGCTATGCCGCTCGCGCGCAAAGCCGCGCACTACATCACCGAATGAGATTCCAAACCAACCCTTATCAATAAGCAGATCCGCCAGCACGTCCTTGCCAGAGCGCGGCATACCACTGATTCCAACTATTTTCATACTCGTATTCTATCAGGGACGAGCCTCTTAACAAAGTAGGCATCTTGTCCATCTACCCGCTTTGTGCAGGCTATTCGTACAAGCCGTCTGCAGGCAACATTGCCGGTTGGTCAGCTACTTCTGATCCTTGATCGATCCTCGGAACGAGCGGATAGTCTACTAGATTATCGTAGACGCCAAGTTCGGCAAGCGCGTCATCTATAGCGACATAGCGGCGACAAAACCCCTGGCCCAGGTTTTTGCAGGGGATAGCGTTGACGTCATAAACAATGGCCTTAAGGTACCCCCTGGAATATCCCAAATCCCTAACTGCCAGTTCCAGGATATAGTTGGCCATATCCAAGGGCGAGACGGGGTCGGCTTGTACATTGGCGAGGCAGCAGTCGGATGATCCGCACTCTACCTTGGGGTAAGAACTCATATTTTCAAGCTTCTACTTAATGTAATCGTGCAGCTTCTTCGCGTCCTTGTGTTTGCGAAGTTTGGCGAGTGCCTTGGCCTCAATCTGGCGGATGCGCTCGCGGGTCACGCTGAATTCCTGGCCGACTTCTTCCAGCGTGTGCTGCTTACCATCTTCCAGACCAAAACGGAGTTTCAGGATTTTTTGTTCGCGGTCAGTCAGTGCGCCGAGCATACCTTTTACCTGCTCTTTTAGTAGCTGGTTGGTGGCGGATTCTTCGGGGCTGATAGTATCTTCGTCTTCGATGAAGTCGGCGAGCACGGATTCTTCTTCGTCGTCACGAATCGATGCGTCGAGAGACGAAATATCCTGCTTAATCTTCATGATGTGTTCGACTTTGTCGACCTCAATTTCCATTGCCGCAGCAATTTCTTCGTTGGTCGGCTCCCGGTTGAGTTCCTGGGTCAGACGCCTTTGGGTGCGCAGTAATTTATTAATCGTCTCCACCATGTGCACCGGAATACGGATAGTGCGCGCCTGGTCGGCGATGGCGCGGGTAATGGCCTGGCGAATCCACCACGTCGCGTAGGTCGAAAACTTGAAGCCCTTATCAGGGTCGAACTTTTCGACAGCGCGCAGCAAGCCGGTGTTGCCCTCCTGGATCAGGTCGAGCAGGTCCAGTCCGCGGCCGACATAGCGCTTGGCGATCGAAACGACCAGACGCATGTTGGCTTCGGCCATCTTGTCTTTGGCATCTTTGTCGCCCGCAACAACGCGGTGCGCCAAATTAAGCTCTTCTTCTGCGGACAAAAGCGGAATCTTACCAATTTCGCGCAGATACAAACGGACCGAGTCGTCAGCGATGTCATCGAGGTAGTGCTGGTCTTCGGTTATAACCTCTTCGCCATCATCGGCTGTCCACTCATCGTCTATGGTTGTGGATGGGTCATCGCCCCCGCCAACGGCAGCTGCGGTAATTTGCAGGCCAGCATCGGCCAGTTCGGTGTACAGGCTGTCGAGGATTTCGGCATTGTCGGGCGTGTCGGCAATCGCCGCGTTAATATCCTTTTGGTCGATGCTCCCGGCCTTTTTCGCCTTGGCGAACAGATCTTTTTTTGCTTGCTGCAAATCTACGACCGGCTCTTCGTCTTTGTTGTTTTTAGCTTTTTCAGTAGGTTTTTTGGCTGCTGGCATACGCTACGCACCTCCGTTATCGGGTTTTTAATAAAGTGTCTAATTGTTTGACTTGTTCGAGGATTTTTTCTGTTTCTGCCTCGCTGGCTGCTTGCAGTTCGGCGCTCAGGCGTTGTTTTTGCATTTTGACGTATTGATCAATCAGCTTTGTCTGGAGTCGGGCTGCTTCGTATTGAAGCTCTTCACCTTCGACGTTCTCATAAAGCTCTTCGTAATGTAATGATAGAATTTTAACATATTCTGCGATGGGCTTCAATTCTGCCGCCTGGGCGGGCGAACCATCAAAGTCGGAATTGTGCTGCAAGAACGTAAGCAACGCGCGGGGTTCTTTGCCCATCAGCATGTCGGTGGTTATCGGCTTTAGCATGGGGCGGAGCTTGGGCTGCATAAGCGCTAGGCTCAGAAAGTGGTTCTGGACGCGCAAATGATCAGTGGTGAATTTGTCTGGAATTACAGGGGTAGCAGCTGGTTTTCTGAGCCGGGGCTTTTCGGCAACCTCTTTTTGATGCAGCTTGGCAGTCAGCGCCTCGCGGCTCACATGCAGTAGTGCGGAAATGTGTTCAATGTAGTGTTCCTGCTCGACGCGGTCGCCCAGGCGGCGCACTACAGCCAGCACTATGTCACTGAGTTCTTTCTTGCCCTTAGCCGTCGTAATGTCGAGTTCGGCAGTGTAGCGCTTGATGAGCCAATCGAGTGCGTATTCGTTTTTGGCAATCGCCTGCTCCCAGGCAGCCGGATCGTGCTTGATGAGCTCGTCCGGATCTTTCCCGCTTGGAATCGTAATAACGCTGAGCGAAACGTCGACTTTGCTGGCGATTGGAATAGCACGTTCGGTCGCGGCCAGGCCAGCCTTGTCGGCATCAAAGCTAAGACGGATATCGCCGGTGAAACGGCTTAAGGCCTTGAGGTGGGCTTCGGTTAGCGCCGTTCCAGCGGTTGCCACCACTTGTCGCACTCCAGCCTGATAGCTGCTTACAACGTCCAAATTCCCCTCGGCAACCACCACGAACTTGCTGCGGCGAATCGTTTCCTTTGCCAGATGCAGCCCAAACACATGACGGCTTTTGTCGTACAGCAACGTCTGCGGTGTGTTGATATACTTTGGCGCGTTAGGGTTATCTTCGAGTAGCCGCGCGGTAAAACCGATTATCCGGCCCTGGGGATCGGCGAGTGGGATCATCAGGCGGCCGCGGAACATGTCGCCCAGGCCACGGTATCGCTGGGCGCTTAGCCCTGCCGATTTAATCTCGTGCTCGGTGAATTTCTTCGATTTCAAAAAGTCCACGAGTGCCGTGCCGTTGTTGGGGCTGTAGCCGATGCGCCACTCGATGATTGTTTTTCCGGTCAGCTGCCGGCTTTTCAGGTAGTTCAGCGCTGCCTTATTGTCTTTCAATTGAGCTTGATAAAACCGCGTTGCCTGCTCCATAGCCTCGTACAGCCGTTCTTTTTCTTTGCCGCGTCCGCTGGCGGCGCTGCCGCGGAACTGGTCAAGGTCGATCCCGGCTTTGCGCGCCAGGATTTCCAGCGCGCCCCTAAAGTCCACACCTTCCATCTCCATAACAAAGCCGAACATACTGCCGCCCTTGCCCGAACTAAAATCGTGCCAGATTTGTTTTTCCGGGCTGACCATAAAACTGGGCGTGCGCTCACTGCTGAACGGACTCAGGCCCTTCCAGTTGCGACCAGCTCGTTTCAGCTCGACATACTCACTTACGACGTCCTCGATACTTAACCGCTGCTTAATTTCCTCGACCGCATCCATCTACTTCTATTGTACGCCAAAACACCTCTGTTGCACAGAGGACGGCAATTCGATAGAATACAGCTTTACCGATTGGACGAACATAACCCACAACACCGACAAAGCCGCGCTCTGGCAGGCGGCGCAA
>Ga0075366_10000065_pt1 | contig 39633 bp, 50 predicted proteins | sample EndMethybrTD3031_FD_72351 | JGI IMG/M metagenome (GOLD analysis project Ga0075366, IMG submission 72351) | Populus endosphere microbial communities from Tennessee, USA - Endosphere MetaG P. TD hybrid TD303-1 | ecosystem: Host-associated > Plants > Roots > Endosphere | place: USA: Tennessee...
AGCAGCGCGTTATAATTGCCAAAGCGCTCGCAAGTGACGTCGATATTTTGTTCCTTGATGAGCCTACTACGGGCATCGATGAACATTCACAAGCGGAATTCTATGCGCTGCTCCGTGGACTCCAAGAACAAGGCATCACCATCGTTATGGTGTCTCACGATGTTGATGCCACGCTAACGCTCGTAACTCGCATTATTTGCTTGAATCAGATTGTACTCTACGATGGCGCGCCCGAACACTTTGAAACCGATACGTACATGCCTGACTACTATCGCGAAAAGCATCGTCATTTGCATCACAATCATGCTCTTGAGGTACATGGAGAAACCAATGCTTGATATCTTTCAATATAGCTTTATGGTTCGTGCTCTGCTGGCGGGTCTTATTGTTGCAATAATCGTACCTGTTTTGGGCAGTTTTTTAGTAGCCCGTCGCTATTCGCTTATCGCCGACAGTCTTGCGCACGTAAGCCTTGCTGGGGTGGGTGCCGGCCTACTATTTAGCACATCACCTGTGGTCGTAGCCATTCCGGCCACTATTGCTGGGGCACTATTGCTTGAATGGCTACGTCAAAAAAAGCATATTAGTGGTGATATTGGTTTAGCAATTCTTATGAGTAGCGGCTTAGCACTCGCTGTTGTATTAGCTAATTTTGCCCATGGCGCCAGTGCTGATTTTTCGAGCTATCTCTTTGGCAGCATCACAACCACCACTAAGGCCGACGTCATTATGCTCGCTATTGCCGGGATGGCTAGCTTGCTACTCATTGCTTATAACTATCGCGGCCTTATGCACATTGCCTTCGACGAAGACGGCGCTCGCATTGCCGGATATCGCGTAACACTCCTCAACTATATGCTCGCCGCCATAACGGCACTCATCGTAGTGTTGAGCCTTCGAATTGTGGGTGGTCTGCTTATGAGCGCCCTGCTCGTTATGCCCGTTGTAACTGCTAGCCAATTTACACATAGTTTTAGTCGCACCATCGTTGCAGCTATGCTCTGTGCTATGTTTTCGGTATGTCTAGGGCTTATAGCTGCCTTTTATGCTGGCTTAGCCACTGGCGGCGCGATTGTTCTATCGGCTCTTGTCGTATTAATTTGTGCTATGCTCTGGAAATCTGAATAATTTGATAAAATATAAGTCATGAATGACAATCAAGCTCCCGATCCAGAACAGATAGAACGTCAGTTTGCCGCAGCATTACTCGTCACCGAATCCGGTGAAGTTATTGGTGCACTAAACAGCGGCGGTTTACAAGCCGGTCGTAGTCTTGCAACATTTACCAGTAAGGTTCGCGACGACGATGGAACACCCGTTGAGACAATTTGGCGAGACCTTCAAGATATCTTAGGTATCGAGATTGACCCGGGTGACATTGTGCCACTCCGCTCCGAAATGATACAACGACCTCAAGATGAGCAATGGGAAATGTATCATTATTTTTATGTCACCATTCCCGATGAGGCATTGGAGCGCATGACACTTCGTGAAGACAAAGACTGGCAGCGGATTACTGGCGTCGACGACCCTCTTATTCCTGTTAACCTACAGCCAGTTGTCAGCGAAATCTATACAAAGCTTGAGTTAGGTATTTTTGACTAATACGCAATATTATTCGATAGATAAACAATAAAATAAGACTTTTAATTACTACCTAATAATTGGCTGCACATCTGCGTGTTTTTAATTGCATCAGACATGTGTGTAGTATATATTCACCTAAATGATAGAACCTCTTGCAGAAAGGGGCGCTCCGCAAGGCGTCACCGGCTATACTTTTGATTGCCTCGAACCTGTTCTTGCACACCCCGACGTTGCGCCACAAACGGCACCGCTCGAACGAACACCCCAGGTCCTTGATGGCATTGCCGAGTTTGGCCGCGCAGCAATATCAGAGGGTCATATGGATGAGTTTGGCCAGTGGCAACAGTATGCCTTTAGTTATGCCAGAGAAGTTGCCACACGAAGCCCTCTAGCAGTAGCCAATTTGCGTACGCCACTAGCTAAGCTGCTCTTCTATGGCAGCACGGCTGGTGATGTCAGCGCAAGCGACAAGCTTCATCGTATGCTCAAACATTCATCAGTGGGCCCCCTCGAAGCAGTGGTAGATGCTTGTGTAGTCCTTGATATCCCACCTCAGGTATGGATTGACACATATAGCGCCTCGCCCGTACATCAAGCAGAATTAACCATGGCCTATCATGCTGGGCGGCAACAAGGAACGACTAGCCTGCTGGACACCCCGCAAACAGCACTACCTCAGCCTGAAGTACCAAGGCTGGCTATCGACAGGCTTGCCGGTGGCTATGTACTCGACCGTGGACATGCACTTTTAGAAGTTGCCACCACAAGTCAAAAGCAGCATTTATTTACTCGCCTGCAGCACACGCTTGAGGTTAATGAAGACCCTATCAGCATGGAGACTCATCTTAATTTTGAACGCTTTGTGCTGCGCGCACTCGTCGACGATTCCCTCTCTGACGATGCCAAAGGATGGCTTGTCGATGAGCTCGTTGCGCAACTCTCAGATGTACATGGCCTAGGTAAAAAGCTCGACAGTCAATTTGGTGCATATACCGAATCACCGACCAAACTTATCCTCGACGTTGCCGATCTTCACCAAGAAGATGTTAGTGGCGGACGACATTCAGCTCGCGACGAAATTTTAGCCTATGCAACGCGTGCTGCAATAAGCAATGGCCAAGCCCATGTCGCCAGTGCCATAATTCCCGAGATGCATGATAACGCCAGCTGGACATCATCGGTCATGCTATATCTGGACACCTTTGGCCCCACCAAATCCCTTAAACCCAATGATCTCATTGCCAAGTTGGAGCCCCATCGCAAGAGCCAGTATAGCGCTTTACTCGCCCTAGCATCACAAGAGCCAGCAGCAGCTAAAACAGCGCTCAGAAGAGTACTTAAGCAAACTGATCATCCCGAAACAATTGCTCCATTTCTTATCGATACTACGCACAGGCTTGCCGAACAAAACAATGTAATGGGTATTGAGATTGCCGCTCGCGTACTTGGCCTTACAAAAGATTCTGACTATTCACCCCTCCAAACAGCAATGCAGAATATTCTTGTGCAATGTGGTGCCGAACAAGCAGAAGGGCTTTTTGCACACTATCTTAAACGCGTACAGCGTCACCTCGGCAAATATGCTTTATTATCATTCATTGCCGGCCACCGCTTAGCTGCTACTCAAATCACAGCTATTTCTCCGGTTACTAAATAAGCTCCCTACTCGGCAAACAAACTGTATACTAGGAGACAATGACACTCCACGAAATTGCGCAGCTCAGACTCATAAACCAACGTCTTATCAACTCACCTACATCCACACCTCAAGCGACTGTCGAATGGATGGGCGCCATGCAAGCCCAAGATTACCCAGGTGCCAAGTGGTCGCTCGGGCTCCGCACACCTGGTGCAACAGAGGCAAACATAGAACATGCTGTAGCCCAAGGAACTATTATTCGCACTTGGCCAATGCGTGGTACGCTCCATTTTGTGCCAACAAAGGATGCACCGTGGATGCTTTCAGCCACCACAGCGCGTCCCCTTGCAAGCGCCGCTACTCGTCACAAACAGTTGGGCCTGACAAGTCAAGTACTACAGGATGGTGCTCAAATACTGGTTGACACCTTGCGCAACAGTCCAACGCCTGTTATTCGCAAAAATCTCATGGAGGCGCTCGAAAAACATGGCATCGCCACCAAAGAACAACGTGGATATCACATTATTTGGTGGGCAGCGCAGCATGGTCTATTGGCGGTTGGTCCGCTCCATGGCAAGCAGCCGACCTTTGTTGCCCTCACCACTTCTCAGCAACCACTATTGACGACCCAAGAGGCTATAGACAGGCTTGCCCAAAGATATTTTATGAGTCATGGCCCGGCGAGCGTCAAAGACTTTGCGTGGTGGAGCAGTCTTACTGTAAAAGACGTGCGTCAAGCTATCGAACGCATAAGTAATCAGTTAACGTGCATAGTTTTTGATAGCACTGAATATTGGCTAGATAAGCACTCTGCCCTTACCGACCAATCATCGGTATTATTGCTTCCCGGCTTCGATGAGTACTTGCTAGGTTATAGCGACCGCTCGGCTGCGCTGCACCGTGATCACTTTACTAAAATTGTACCAGGCAGTAATGGTATGTTTATGCCCACAATTGTAATAGATGGTCAGGTAGTAGGTATCTGGAAGCGAATAATTGGTGCTAAAAAAGTTACCATTCAGCTTATGCCATTCGCAGCAATTTCTGCCTCTAGAAATGCCGATCTACGAGCAGCCGCTCAGCGTTACGGCAGCTATATTGGCCTCCCTGTTGATTTGCAGCACACACCGTCATAAAAAGGTTGTGCTAATAAGCTTAGCTCAGTATAATGCAGCTTAGTACATAGGGTGTGTGAAATACGTTTATGAAAATACTTATGCTGGGGTGGGAGCTACCTCCACACAATAGCGGCGGTTTGGGGGTAGCCTGTTATCAACTCTGTAAGGCACTTGCCAAAAAGGGTGCTGATATTGAATTTGTCGTACCCTACGATGCGCACCACAATATTAACTTTATGAAGGTTACAGCCGCCCAACCTAACGGCGTACATATTGCTCCAGGCAAAAATGCCTATGAAAGTCATGTCTATACCTATCCAGATGGCCGCACCGAAACTATCGACATCTTTGGTCAACAACAATATTACGAAAAAGCTGTTACTATGCTTACTCAAAATCGTGCCCAAGAGTTTGATGTTATCCATGCACACGACTGGCTAACTTTCAGAGCCGCGCTGCGCGCCAAAGAGCAGACTGGCCTCCCATTGGTTATCCATTTGCACTCCATAGAGCGTGACCGTGCTGGCGGTAACGCCGGCAACCCATTGGTGCGCGAAATAGAATCCATCGCACTATTAATGGCCGACCGCATTATTGCTGTCAGCCAACACACCAAAAACATGATTGTCGAAGATTATGATATTCCAGGCGACAAAATTGAGGTCGTACACAATAGTATTGACCCCGAAATGTTTGAGCCATTGGACAGCTCTAACTCATACGTGTATTTAGCCGAGCTCAAAAAACAGGGCTGGCGTATGGTAGTTAACCTGGGACGTTTAACTGTGCAGAAGAACCTCGTTAATTTATTGTATGCAGCCAAAGAAGTGGTGGCTCGTGCGCCCAAGACTATGTTTGTTTTTGTGGGTAGCGGAGATCAATATTTTGAGCTTATTACCCTCGCGGCCGATTTGGGTATTGCCAAAAACGTAACTTTCGTAGGATTCCAACGTGGCAAACGGTGGCGTGACTCATATGCCATAGCTGATCTATTTGTTATGCCATCTATATCTGAGCCATTTGGCCTAACCGCACTCGAGGCAATTGGTTATGGCGCTCCAGTGCTTATGAGCAAGCAATCAGGCGTTGCCGAAATACTCACCAATGGCCTTAAGGTCAATTTTTGGGACGTACACGACATGGCCGATAAAATTACAGCCGTTGTTTGCAACGACAGCCTTCGCGACGAGTTATTACAAAATGCACAGGCCGAGTACCGTCGCCTTAACTGGGACCGTGCTGCCGATACCCTTTTTGGCATTTACCATCACCATAAACAAAAAAAGGCGCTACCAGTATGAGCAAGGCTATAGTACTGTACTTGCACGTACATCAACCCTACCGCATTCGTCATTATTCTATTTTTGACGCCGGCGTTAACCACGACTACTTCGATACTTCTTACGACGACAACACCAACAACGAGCGTATTATCCACAAGGTCGCTCAAAAGTCTTATTTACCTACCAATGCACACTTGCTTAAGATGCTTCAGGAACATCCTGAGTTTCGCCTGAGCTTATCAATTACCGGTACCGTTATAGAGCAGCTCGAAAAGTGGTCACCCGAAGCCTTGCAGAGCTTTAAAGACCTGTGCGCCACTGGACGAGTAGAAATTGTAGCCGAAACCTATCACCACAGCCTGGCGTTCTTTTATTCACGCAGTGAGTTTGAGGCGCAAGTTGCCATGCATCGTGCCAAAGTACAAGAAGTGTTTGGCCAAAATCCCAAGGTGTTCCGCAATACCGAGCTAAGCTTTAATAATGATGTAGCTCACTGGGCAGATCAGGCCGGATACAAAGGCGTCCTCGCCGAGGGTTGGGATAAAATACTTGGATGGCGCAGTCCTAATTACGTTTATCGCCCAAGCTACACACAAAACGCACGACTTTTACTAAAAAACTATAAACTGAGTGATGACATTGCTTTTCGCTTTGGTGATCGTAACTGGGCCGAGTGGCCACTAACTGCTGATAAATTTACACACTGGCTCAACAACACGCACAATGCCACCAATTTTAACCTGTTCATGGATTACGAGACTTTCGGGGAACATCAATGGGAAGAGTCAGGCATTTTTGATTTCTTGCAAAACCTGCCCAAACAATGGCTTAAGACTCCGGGCAACAGCTTTATGACTGTTAGTGAAGTCATTGACGCCTTTGAGCCAGCCGACATCGTAGATACACCATTTACCACAACCTGGGCCGATACTGAGCGCGATTTAAGCGCCTGGCTGGGCAATCGTATGCAAACACAAGCCATTCAAGCTCTGTATGAGCTTGAAGCACCTATATTGCAATCGAACGATCTTGCTTTGATTGCCGATTGGCGCCGTTTGCAAACCTCGGATCATTTTTATTACATGTGTACCAAATGGTTCCACGACGGAGACATTCACGCCTACTTTAGCCCCTACGAAAACCCCTATGATGCGTTTATTGCCTTTATGAATGCTTATCATGACATGCGATATCGTCTAATGCAGAAAGGTTTTGCGGTATAATACGCTTATGGCAAGAGCGGTAATGCTAGGAAACGGCAGCCTAACGGTGGGGCTCAACGAACAAGGTCTAGTGCACGACTTCTATTACCCTTATGTTGGGCTGGATAATCTAACAACATCACGAAGCGTACATCACAAAATTGGTGTCTGGGTGGATGGTTCTTTTAGCTGGGTAGGCGATGGCGGTTGGCGCACTGAGGTCAACTTTGAAACCGAAGCTATGATCAGCAATGTACACATGATTCACGATGGCTATGGCATTGAGCTAGTGTTTAACGACTTCGTAGACTGCGACTTTAACGCATTTTGTCGACGCATTACCGTGCAAAATCACTCTGATAACTATCATAATATTCGCTTATTCATGCACCAGGTATTCCAAATATCGCGAGCTGGGCGAGCAGACACGGCGCTTTTTGTACCCGAAGAAAACTACATTCTCGATTACAAAGGCCGCTGTAGCCTGCTTGTATATGGCAAAAACATCGATGGCACAATTTATGATCAATTCTCCATTGGCAATTACGGAATTGAAGGCAAAGAAGGCACCTGGCGTGATGCCGAAGATGGCGAGCTGTCCAACAATGCCGTGGAGCATGGCGGTGTAGATTCTGTTCTACGCTTTCCCTGCAGCTTAAGCAGCGGCGCCAACACACAAATTGACTACTGGATTGTGGCAGCCGACGGTCAGGCCAGTGCCGAAAAAATTCATCACCAAATATTGTCCGAGGGTATTGAGCGCCGCTTAGAAATTACAAGACAATACTGGAACGAATGGCTAGCCCCTGCCGCCAATATGCTACGCACCGTTGATACTAAATATCAAGATATGACTAAAAAGTCTTTGATGACCATTAAAGTTCATACCGACAAACGCGGTGGGGTCATTGCCAGCTGTGATTCATCTATCTATAATTTTGGCCGCGACTATTATAGCTACGTATGGCCACGCGACGCTGCCTATGCCATGTGGCCGCTTATACGCCTAGGCTATAAAGAAGAGCCGCGCAAATTCTTTGAATTCTGCCGCGACATCCTGACCTCCGATGGCTATTTAATGCACAAATACCAGCCAGATCGCGCTATTGGCAGCACCTGGCACCCTTTAATCCACAATAACCACAAAGAACTCGCCATCCAAGAAGACGAAACCGCAATTGTGGTATACATGCTTGGTGAATACTACGATCACTGCGACGACCACGACTTTGTGTTCAGCCTATACAATACATTCATTCAACCTGCCGCTAATTTCATGAATGACTTTATTGATGAACAAACACAGCTGCCACATGCCAGCTACGACTTATGGGAAGAAAAATTCTTAACCTCTACCTACACCACCGCTGTTGTGTATCAGGCATTGTTAGTAGCTGCCGATTTTGCCGACAAGTTTGAATATCCAGACGACGCTGTTCGTTGGCGCAAACGCGCTGCTACCATGCTCGAAAACGGCAAGGTTTTCTTTGATGACAAGCGTAAAGTATTCCGCAAAGGCTACTTACTCCAAGAAGATGGATCACTAGAGTTCGATAACACGCTCGACCTATCAAGCTTTTACGGCGTTATGATGTACGCCTCTCAAGACATGGGTATTACCCCCATGAAGCAAACACTCAAAACAATTGAGGACGAGCTGCTCGACAAGTCTCCATCTGGTGGCACGCCGCGTTACGAATTTGACCACTATTTTGAGTGGGACACCGCTTACAAAGGCAATCCATGGTTCGTAACTACACTTTGGGTAGCTCAGTACTACATTCGTACTAAGCAGCTTGATAAAGCCAAAAACTACCTAGACTGGACCATGAAACATGCTTTACCAAGTGGCATGCTAGCCGAGCAAATTAATCCCGTAGACGGTAGCTCTATCGGCGTTACACCCCTTGTTTGGACTCATGCCGAAGTCGTAAACACCGTGCTCGATCTTACGCGCATTAAATAATTCTTAATGCAATCCATTTCAACCCTGTCATCAGGCTCATCGGATAAAGCTTGTGCTAAAATTAGAATATTATGGCAAGGCTACCACAACCCGGTGCAGACGATGGAGTTTGGGGAGACCTTTTAAATAGTTTTTTGCAAGTTGAACACAACGCAGATGGAACGCTTAAAACATCTGGAAGCTTAGGTGAAAAACTAAGTGTTGGTACTGTAACTACTAAAGGTGACCTATTGGCAGCAACCGGCAATGCCACCATCGCGAGACTAGGCGTAGGAACAGATGGCCAAATACTAACCGCTGATGCGACCCAGACGAGTGGCATCAGATGGGCCACTCGACCGAGCGGATACCATGGCTACAACGTCAAAGATTATGGTGCGATTGGCAACAATACAGCCGATGATACGTCGGCCATCCAGGCAGCCTTAAATGCCGCGAGTAATGATGGTGGAGGTATCGTCTTTATTCCAGCTGGCACGTATAAAATTAGCTCCGCTCTCACATTGCCCACGAGTGTGAGCATTGCCGGCGCTGGCATGAATAGTGCTATTCTTCGGCAAACAAGCTCCACTGCCAACGTACTAAATAGTGCAGATAATTATCGCTTTGCATCTATCCGTGACATTCAGATTCTCGGACCAAGCTCCGGGAGTGGTGTTGGTATTTATTTAGGCTTTTCGGCAACAACTCCTGCCGACATATCGCTGCAAAACATATTTATAAAGAATATGGGGAGCCATGGTATATACATGAACACCCCTATTGCAACCGTACTTGTCAATATCCGCGCTCAAGGCTGCGGTGAGCATGGCTTCTATATCGTAAGTGGCACATCCGTCACATTCGAGGCATGCTATGCTAATGCAAATGTTGGCAACGGCTATCAAATGGACAGTGTCAACTATTCGGCATTTAACGCCTGTGCTTCAGATAATAATACTATTGGTTATGCGATTAATGGCTCCAGTGCCATTGTCTTAAACGGGTGTGGATCAGAACAATGCGGCATTGGTTTCAAAATTCTCGGCGGCTCCGGCAACGTTGATCTCTTGTGCTGCAAGGTCTTAGCCGAAACAGGCATAGGCTTTTGGGTCACAGGCAATAGTTCGTTCTGTTTCTTGATTGGCTTGCGTGAAGCCTCCCCTAACGGCGCAACGGCCAGCGTGCAAGTTGACTCCGGCTCAACGGCAACGGTCATTAACCCGCAGACAACTACAGCCGTCAATTATGCAGCCGGCAGTGTTAATTTATTCCAGTCAACAAATCTAGAAGTACACTCTTCTGGATCCTCAGTGGCGCGTGTGTCGCGTGGCGCAACCACAAATACCAGCCGCTTTACACTACAAACCAGTAACAGCGATCGCTGGTCCATGCAACTCACTAATGACTCTACAGACAACTGGCACCTTACTGATTTGCAACACACAACAGATGCCATTGTTGCCACTTCACAAACCATACAACCTAACCTAGGGCTATTAACCGGCGCAGGCACAGCCTCGTATGGCAATGGCGTTGGCGTTGCTTTCCTAGCAAATGCCTCCACAAAACCCACGAGCAACCCCACAAATGGTGGTGTACTCTATTCAAACACAGGCACCCTGCAGTGGCGAGACCCTAACGGCAACGTAGCCTCACTCATGCCTAATTCACTCATGCCAAATGGGGCTTCGGCCGAAACGTGCCCACGAGCAGTCGTTACCGGCACGTCAAGCGCCTCACTCACAAGTGGTACTGTTTATGCTAGAGCCATTCTCTTGCCAGCTGGAACTGCAATTAATACCCTCACTTTATTTACGGCCGCAGGTAATGTTGCCACCCAAGCTAATCTTACCCATGGATGGTACGCCCTACTAGACAACACGCTTACCGTCAGAGCGGTTTCTTCAGATCAAATTACCACCTCTTTTTTAACTACAGCCAACACTGGTTATAGCCTATCCGTAGCCAGCTCAGCCTATGTTACTACATATACAGGTTTGTACTATATTGCTGTTAGTGTTTCTGTATCTGCAGGTAATATGCCGCAATTTGCGGTATCTGGCTCGATCGGTACAGGTGTTGGCTCTGTGTCGCCCATCCTACAAGGCACTGCTGGCACGCAGGCCGCACCTCCTGCTACAGGCGCCCAGCTTGCTGGTGGTACCGTCACATTCTCTAACTCAAATGCGTTTTACAGCTATACTTCGTAGATAATAAAAAACCGCTCACATGATATGAGCGGTTTTTTTAATTGTAGATTGCAATTACTTCTTTGGCTTAACTTCGTTACGGCCTAAGTTCTTCTTGGTTTCGGTAAAGATAACGTGCTTACGCAGCTTCTTACTGTACTTACGCAAAGAAAGCTTCTCAGGAGTGTTTTGAGTATTCTTGGTCGTGTAATAAATACGCTCGCCAGACTCTTCACTGACTAATCCAATAAGTTTTCGCTTTTCGCCTTTTTTCGCCATAAATAAACTCTTTAGAACCTTTTATATAATCAATCTCATCAATTCTAACAGATATAAAACCCCTTGTAAACCACTTTAGCGGTTTGGGGTCTCCACGTCTGCATCATCATGAAGCTCAAAGCCCAGTGAGTCCAGACAGATATCACGAAAATATATACCGCCAGTACGGCGTAGCTCGTTAAGACTCACGCCATTGTTAAAGGCCACATTTTTAGCCTTAATTTCAATATCCTCAGGCAATGCAATGTGGTCAAAGAAGGCAAAAGCCATCTGCTGCACATCGTACGGTGTTGTCATTGTTGTACTCGAATCACATTGGCGCATTAAATCTTCTTTATTATCATCAATAAAAGATCGAATACCACTTTCTTCTAAGAAACGCTTTCCTTTGGGCGTAAGACTAATCGGTGAGTTTGCCTGAAACAGCGTGCTTGTTTTACCTTCCATACTCGCCATACGCTCACGCACATCTTTGAGGTCGGGGCGAATATTCTCATCCACCTCTTTTCGAACACCCTCTAACATTTCGAGCTTACGTCCAACGAAAATCAAGCCAGCTACTACTGCCGGTAATCCCAAACCCACAATCAACGTGTTAACCCACTGCAAAACTGTCATCTACATATAGAATACCGTTTTTACAGCCACTCCTGCAAGCCCTAAGACTGTCTACGGCGCACAAATCCGATAGTACCCACACCCGCCAACACTGCCCCGCCGGCAGTCAACCAGTCATATTCAGGCACCACAACACTCGTATAACTCCCTAAAAAGATATTTATAGTCGTTTTAGTATGCACCTGCGTATGACGTGCTCCGTCGCTCAAGCCATCATGGTCAACATCTGTGGTAACCGTAAGCTCGTTGTCAAATGGGCAGGCTTCACTATCAGTTTTAATTAAGTAATGACCGTTAGTGTCAGTCGTAGCTGATCCACCCAAAAAATTTATGCCGCCACACCATGCAACAACAACTACACCAGGTACTGGCGTATGCGTTTTGTCGTATACCACGCCATCTATATCTATTGGGCTGGCAGCCATTGCCGCTCTAGGAAAGATAAATCCACCAACCATTGCAAAAGCTACCAACACGCCAATTGTTACACGTCGTTTCATACCTCTTACGCTACGCCAAAAAGATTAAGTAGTTTTGAAATTCACCCATTCAGCACATCTTGTGCAATACCCGACCTATTTATGCCGCACAAGATGTGTTGGACGACGTTATACATGAAAAGAACACCTCTAGGGTGTTCTTGGCTGCGCATAACGATGAACCGGAGTCCACTGCCAAATGGCAAATCATACGACTTACAACACATGTATTATAGCAAATAATTTGCAGAATATCAATTAAATCCGATCCAAGACCCTTGGTTTTTAGGATTAACCCTATCGTATTCAGCAATTATAAATGTGGCTTGCTTGTGCAGATGATCTTTAAAGTCCTCGACATCGTCCATGGTTAGTCGAATGTCGCTCCTAAGAGGATATTCTGTTGGGTTAGCCATATGTAGCGGTGCCGACACGCGCTTCCTGTTATGTACCATGCAGTTTCTAATTAAAAAGAGTTCCTTTACTTTCTGATCTGTAACAATATTCATTCCAAAAGAATTAAGAGTGTCGTGCCATGATTCAGGGCTACCGTACATTATATCGTCGACTGTTTTCTCTGCGAGTGTGTAGTGCATATTGTCACCACGCAAAATGGCTTCAATTAACAAGCGGTTCGATGTAGATTGTTTCTTTGGGATTCTATGAATATTCTCTTCATAGTGTTTCATGATAATTCGACGGATAAGCTCTTCATATATTACACACATATTTATTAATCCCTGCTGAATAGAGGCGAACCTCAGTAGGTCATTCTGCTTTTTATAGATGCTTATCTTTTTTAAAAGTTTGTTGCGATCAGCGCTCGAAGGGGGCGTATGACCCATGTCGTTAGCCATGTCCTCTAGTCTTTTACGAATGTGCACTAGAGTTTCTGGGCCTTTAGCTCGCAGAATAGCAGCACGTAGCCTGTCCAGACTATGGTACTCACGAGAAATCAATGCATCTGTTCGCAACATCAAAGTATGGGTGATTTGCAGCTTGCCGTGAAAGATGCCTTTTGTAGATTTTAATCGTGCCATTTACGGGGATTGTATAGTATGTTCACTAGATTTGTCTATGCTGCGCTTGACTCAATTTTCAACCAATCGCAGTAGTTGACATAAAGGCAATCCGACATTGCCCAAGTGACTGTTTCTTCTATGTAATACTATGCCCTTTTATCCGGGTTCCCACTATAAAATATAGATCCAGTGCCTGGGTCAAGACTATCCCATTGGATATCATATTTAGTCATGTGGTACTCAAGGTCATTAGGCGTCAACTGATCATGACCAATAAGCTTCAAATTCCTTTTCCTTATTTGCAATGTTCCTTTTAAGCCCCTTGCAGGTTTTCCCATTATCCAGCATTCGAAGAGGTAGTTTTCACCCGGCACATATTTGGGTAAAAATACTTTTTCCAATCCAGAACCATTGAGTGGGAATATCTTACATATAATCATCTGGCCAATATGCATTTGCTGCCTTTTGCTTCCCTTACCATTTTGGAGCTGAGCCTTGGCGGCCTTAGTAGTTGGCCTAGCGGGATTAGGGTAAACAAAGAGTGCGTATGCACCTGCCTTTTTATTGATCACTATCGAGACGCATACATTATTGTCTAAATCTTCAGCACTTCCGTAGTTCCAATCCTCGATATAGCGCCAAACTCTCTTAGCGGCTCCAGGGTCACTAAATGCCATACCTACCCTGGGCAACCCTGCAGCATCGGATCTAGCAAAGATCATTGCATTAAAATTAGCTTTTCTCCAAAGATTAAAACTGGGAAATGGAACAATTAAAACTGACAAAAACGAGTAGTCAATGCGCTCTAAGAGCTGCTCAATAACTATAGTACCTAGAGATACCAAAAAGGAATAAGGCGGTGGTAGTGCTAAAATGCTAGTGATAATGCTTGCTAGCAGGACAAGCCTAGAGATAATTTTTATCTTTCTTTGATATCTCTCGCTAATAACAATTTTCTTTGTTGGCAAATCAATATAAATATGAGATCGTCTCCGATTCAGAATTATCCTAACATAGCCTAGATGCTTTCGTAGCAAATACACTGCTTCTGTTCTTCTGATTAACACTAGAGCCTATTTTCTTTTATTAGTTTGTCCATCTCATGAAGAATCTTATCTAAAAACAGAATCTGCTTTAATGACCGCTGCTCAGATGGGTAAGTAGCCCTCTCGCCATGCAAGATAGCATGCCTGTTGTTCGGATCACTCATCTTATAAAGTTCAGACATCTCACTTTTCTGTAACCTCCTAAGTGACTCATTTGCAAATAGTACATTCTCGAAGTAATAATAAATTGGATAGAGTTGGAAGTAGTAATCTGCAGGTATTTGCTCGGGGTCATCGAGACCAAATTGTCTAGCAAAATTTATTTGTTGTTCCCCGATAATCTGATCTATATTTTTACCCCTGAACCTAATAGCCTTTTCGCTCTTCTTTGGAAATAATTTGTGATAAAAATACTCAATCTGCGCAAGCGTGACAGGAATGCTTAAAGTATACTTGCGCAGTATGTGTGCTTCGAGCGCGTCCAGCAAAACTCGACGCCTGTTTTCAGGTAGAAAAGCATAAGATCTCCAACGTTCATACATAGCGTTCAACTGCCGCTGATTATTCTTTCTACTTTCCTTAAGAATTAGCCTGCTAAATGTCTTCTCTTTTTCCTCATTCTTCAATGCTGAATTGATTTGCTCTGACGATAAATCACCGAGAATAAAATTTGGATACCACCAGCCTGTTTTGATATTTATTTCATGTTTTTCAAGTATGCGTTTACTTTGCTCCGATATCCTTAGTAGAGTTTCGGCCATGCCGTGCGCTGCCTGAATAAATGAGTTGTTGACTATGTGTATATTCTCTGTAGCTTTGCGCACGCCAACAAGTGACTCGAATAATTCCATATATTTATCATATAGTACCGCCCGTAATTAACCCTACGATATTTAAGTAGTGTGCAACTCTTGAGAAATTCCCAAAAATAAGCTAAAATACCCTAGAATTGCCGCGATAGCTCAGTGGTAGAGCACTTCCATGGTAAGGAAGGGGTCCTGGGTTCAAATCCCAGTCGTGGCTCCATTATGAATCATTCCTGTTAGTTATTGCTAACAGGTTTTTTGTTTTATGCGTACCATGTATGTATTATCCCCACATATTTGTGCGTATATAAATATTATGGTATTGTATCTATAGAACAATGACAGCTGAAGTCCCAAACTCACCAGCACTTGCCCACGAAATAGAGAGCTCCTCAGGACTCTCTATTTCTCATATTGAGCCTGTAACGAATGAAGCGTTAACGCCGAGCGAATTGTTCGCTAATCATGTGGATGCGGTATATACACAAGACATTCCAGGAGCAGAAATTATAAAGCATACCGGCCATCCATTGCGCTATATTGGACCGCGCTTAGCTTGCGGCACGGTACTTGGTGAAGGCACACACTACTTAGCAAATCATGTTGGCGCTATAGACACACCAGCTGGCCTTATGTGGGTGGTAGGCGCAACGAGCATCGTTGTAGGCGCCAATAAATTACGCCGAGAACGCGCCAGACGGCACTATTTGCGTGACAATGGAGAAAAGCTCCAAGACGAAATAGGACACGCCTATGAGTTATATCGCACGACAAATAAGAGTACAGGCGAAGTCACGATGTCGATGGAGTGGTTTGGATGTCCTCGATATGAAGATGAGGAAAAAAATGATTTTGCAAGCGACGTATACGCTATAACAAATCTTGCAACGCAAAATGGAATTAGCAAAATTACCGTCGGCGAAGACATATTAAGGCAATCCATGCCAGGCTACGCACTCCCCGAACAAGGTCCACGCAGCGACCAGCAGTTTATGCAAGACAATGGTGTGCGCCCATATCTTGTACATATGTCAGGCAAGCAACGCAACCTTTATACTTTTACCCCGGATGAACTACGAAGCTATGTTGAGAGCCAGCTGGGAGGAAAAGGCATTCATGGGCTTTGCACTCAGCTGACTCGATTAAACAAAGCAGACCCTGTCGCGCAGTATTACCAACGACTCGTACAACAGAAGAGTGATGACGCTACACTCAAAAAAGAGCTGGAGGCTGCAGTTAAAACGCAGCTAAAACTAGGACTTAATGGCAGTGCATATGCAGCTTTTAAGGTCGATGGAGCCCCATTACTGGCTCGTGCCGACTCGGTTAAGCATATTTCAGGTGAAACCGTCACCGAATATCGAATGCTGCCTACAAGCACCGGCGAAACCCTTGTGCAGGTCGACTTCTCTAGCCTCGACGACGCAATGAATATAGCCAAACAAGATCTAGAACTATTTGACAGAGATCCATCACTCGTTAGCAGACATAAGCAGCGTGCTATTCTATATCGCCGTATATACAGTACAGCACGGCAAACTGAGGGCCCTACGTCAAATCCCGCAAATGCAACCAGGGGAGCTGAAGGCGGCATCGAGATCCAGCCACAGCACAACGTTGGTACACAGCAAGCGTTGGTACAGGCAGTCTATTCATATCCTTGGTTTAGCAGAGAACGTGATAACTGCGACGGCTCAACAACGCGAGTAAGCCTTAAAATGCGAGCTATTGCAGGCATATGCGCCTTGGCGGTCGGTGGCATAACAAGTACTGTTGTACATGATAAACTCGATGAACGCATCACCACTGTGATGCAGCAGATAGCCGGATCAGCAGAGGTGGGTTCATTGTCGAATGACGAACTCCGTAAACAAGCAGCGCAAGAATCAATCCTTACCCATGTAGCTTACAAACTAGAGCTGTTCGAAGACCAGCTAACACGGCAGTTTAGCAAGCCGGTTATTGCGGGCATTCGTGCCATCAACCCTGAACTACTGCGTGCAACTACTTCGAATGCAGCTGTGGCGCCCGATCCGCTGGCCACGAGCGCCGAAGATGCGCCATCTACTCACTCGTCGGCAACAGGCACTATTCCAGGAGAAAAAAATCAGATTAGTTGGCGACTTGCCGCCCACGAAATGGATACGTCGGGGTTGTGGCAGACAGACACCACCCCTGTCTATGATGATGGACGATGGATTAAAACCTCCTTTGGCCAATACACATCTCTTGAGTTACCAACTTCCCTATCCGATGCTAGTCAGCCACATGTTGAAGTGTCACGCACTATTTCGGACAGAGATGCGCGTAGCTTGGCTATACCTGTACTTGAGGGCACACGCCCGGCATCGATCAATTTTAATGGCAAGCCTGTACGTGTTAAAACGTGGGACAATGGTTCATTTACGATTGATTTGCCAGAAACAGAAGAAACAGGCAATCTTAGTTACGCCGTAGTATCAGCCAATACTCAGGGGCTCAGAGCGGTAACTAACACCCTCTTACCCTATGCGGATGCTTACGACAAAACACCAGCCGAACTTTGGCGGCAAGCCCTCAAAGGGGCACGCCAGTTAGACCCTAAGCAGCGTATCAGCCAAGAAATAGCCTATATTAAGAATACTTTTGACTACAACCTTGCCCCTTTAGATGATAGCCGCAGAATACAACATAGTATCGGTAACATCGTCGACAAAGCACTTACTAAAAAACAAGCAGACTGCTTTATCGCTAGCACTATTCTTGCTGCAGACAACACTAGCCTAAATGTCGCTATTGGCTGGAAAAATACAAATATCGACAACAAGCCACAGATATTATCAAGCCATGAGGCTCATGCCTGGACTGTCGATAAGGCAGGTGTCATCTACGACGCTACTCCCACTAAAAATCTTGAAAACTTTGATGCCTATTTTGACGAGAGTGGCTTAATAAAACAGGACATCAAGAACCACACCGATGATACCATTTACTACATTAGCGGTAGCGTGGCACTTGCCGTTGCAGGCTATGTCTATAGTCGACGACGCAGGATTGCAAAAGTCGCCAAGCGCGTATATGGTTACACACTTGTTGGCATAGAGGATTTAGCAGACAGAGCGCTTACCGCTCAACCAACAAACTTGGCCCTTACCCTAGCTGCACGTGAGCTACCATTCATACCAGACACCTATAGCCCCGAAGAAAAGGCGGCCATATATCACCAGCGCGTAAGCGAGCACCTTACCAAGAGTCAGTCTGCTGCGCGTCGTGATCTGTCACAGCTAGCTGCTGTCGATCCTAAAGCGATTTATAAAGCAGCTCGTCAAATTGGCTTGCCGCGTAACGTGCGACAAACCGTAACTACCCTGAGTCTGGCACGAAGCATCGTACAAGGCGGACGCATCAGAGATTATCATGCAGCATTAGCTAAGCGCACTGCGCTGGCCAACAAAGCTCAGCAAAAACCAACTACACAATAGCTATCAACGCTCAAGAAACATAGGCGAACAGTAGGCATAAGAAAAAGCCCCTAGCTTAAGCTAAGAGCTTTTATTTGGTGCAGGGAGAGGGATTCGAACCCCCGAACTCGGAGAGGGCTGATTTACAGTCAGCTGTGTTTGACCGCTTCACTATCCCTGCTGATAGTTCCCATGGTCTTGGGATAAAAATGTGGAGCCGACAGAGGGATTCGAACCCACGACCCGCTGTTTACAAAACAGCCGCTCTAGCCACTGAGCTATGTCGGCAACAGATGTAAGTGTATCAAATAAACGCTAATTAGGCAATAACGTTTTAAGTACTATACCACAACTTTGCGTGGGCGAACCATACGCTTTGGCTTACCGTCGGGTACAATTAATTTCTTGAGTTTTTCGTCGAGCATATCTGCCTGAGACTGCATGCTTCGATCTTCGTATGCCTTTTTAAGTAAGCCCAAAGTCTCTTTGTTTGGCTCCATCTCAACAGCTTTTTCGAGTGATTGGAACATAAGTTTTTCGTTGCCAAGTTTTTCTTGCACTTTAGCGTAGGCAACATGACGGGCTGCAAGATTATTCTCTAATTTAAGAGCTTGTTCAAAGGCGATAGCGGCCTTTTCGTAGTTTTCGGTTTCGTAATAAATAAGGCCCAGGTTGTGCAAACTGGATGGCGTAGCTTCGATGCTACTCGCAATCTCAAAGCAGTCGATAGCGTCACGGTATTCTTTTTGCTTAGCGTATAGAATACCGAGGCGGTTATAGGCAGCAGCGTTGCGTTCGTCGATCTTTAAGATAGTCAATAAAGCTTTTTCAGCGCGCAAAAAACGGTTTTCACGCATACCTTGGTGGGCAATATCCCACAGCTTCCCGAGGCGTTCGCCAATTTTGCGTGAGCTCATGGCAAATTCGTCATCGTGAATTTTAGTATTCCTAAGGGCCAAAAGGCCAAACAAGCCTACAATTGCAAGTTCAAACATATCTACCAACTAGTATAGCAAACATTACGACGAAAGCTGCAACATCAATTGTGTTAACGTTAGTTTAGTATTGGCATTGGCAGCCAACATCTTTTGCGCATTGCTCACGGCTTTAATAATGCGCTGCCACTGAGCAATGCGGCGTACGTCATTCTTTACGGCGGCTTGTTCTAACGCAGTATGCGCTATACGATGCAAGGCGACACACAACTGCTGGACGTCACTTTTTTGCTTACTTATTTGCTCGACAGATATGAGGCGGGTAAATAAATCTTGCTGCAATAATGCCTTGGCCCGGGTCACCGCCTGCACCAAAGTGTGTTCGCTATCTTCATCGAGCAGTGCCTTCATAAGACCCGGCAAGCCACCACTCAAAAAATAGGTTTGCGTAACCGCTGCTTGAGGGTAATTGCCAAAAAATGTTAGCAGCTGGTCTTTGGTTGGCTCCATAACGGATACCGTCTGTACACGTGATAAAATAGTCGGCAATAACGCCTGCTTGTTGGGCGCCGTCAGAATTATGAGCGTATCTGCCGGGGGTTCTTCGAGCAATTTTAAAAAGGCGTTCTGGGCTTCGGTTGTCAGGCCTTGAGCGTGCTCTACAATAACGACACGTCGAATTTGTTTTTTACCGGCAGTCTTAAGCTTTAAAAAACGCTGCAGTGTACGGATGGCTTCAATTGAAATGGTTTGCTTTTCATCAGGAGCAATAATCGAAACAGCATGTGAAGTTTCGGCGCTGTGTGCGTCGGCTAATTCAAGAATTCGAGCTGTCAGGTGTCTTGCAAGCATCCCCTTACCTACACCATCTGCTCCAATCAACAGCAAAGCATGCGATGGTTGGGCAATAAACCGCTCTATCTGTTCGGCAGTCTGCTGGTGTATTACAAGTTCGGCCTGCATACTGCTTCTTTACTTTTTGGGTGAACCTTGAGACATTAGCTGGTCAAATTCTGGTGGTAAAGGTGCCGTAAAGGTTTGCCGTTGGCGGTCTGGTGTCGTAATCTCTAGACTAGCAGCGTGCAAGAACAAGCGGTCACCAAAAGAGCCGGTGCCATACAATGGGTCACCCACAATTGGATGACTAATCTGTGCTAGGTGCACGCGCAGCTGGTGTGTGCGGCCCGTTGTAGGCTTGAGTTCAATAAGACTATGTGTGTCACTTTCAGCAACTACTTTGTAGTGGGTTATCGCCGGCTTGCCATTAGCTCCTACTTTAAAAGTTGCTGGAGCCTTAGGATTACGTTCGATAGGCATATCGATAATTGCTTCTTTGGTACGCAGATGGCCTTTTACGATCGCCATGTAGGCTTTCTTAACCTTACGCTGCGAAAATTGCTTTTGCATAAAGCTCAACGCCTCAGCATTCTTGGCGCACATAATCACACCACTCGTAGCTCGATCTAAGCGGTGTACAATGCCGCCGCGCGGACCCTCAAGGTCGCTCAACTTATCACGCAAAAAAGTAGCCACTGTCGCTTCGGTGACCGTCTCGCTTTGGGCATGCGTAAGCACGCCTGCTGGCTTATTAATTACCACACAGTCTGCATCTTCGTATATAACAGGTAGATCAATCTTAGGAATTACATCAAGCTCAGTTTCATCGTAATCAACAGAGATTATGTCGCCTTCGCGTACCTTATAGCCGGCCTTAGAAGAAGCACCCGCTACTTGAATTTTAGCTCGTTCGCATAGCTTTTGAATAAAAGCTCGACTGAGTCTCGGCATTTGTTCGCCGACAAGCACATCTAAGCGCTTGCCCACTGTAGTTTCATCAACAATAAATTGTTTCATTATAAGGCCCGTAGTCCCACAGCTTGCTGGGCGCGAAGCAAGGTTTGGGCAGCTTGCTGTTGCATAACTGCCTCCGAAGATTGGAGCTTGTTTAGGATATCTTGATCGCTAATGGTCGCTAAACGAGCTTGGAAATCACGCAAGAAGGCTTGTACAGCCTCAGCTACGACCTTCTTGAGGTCACCGTAGCGTTCCTTGCCTTCCCATTCAGTGATAACTTGCTGCAAGGGTCGCTCTTCAAGCAAGGCAAGCATCTGCAATAAATTAGCAATTCCAGGCTGATTCTGTCGATCAAAATGGATGGTGCCAATTGAGTCTGTAGTAGCGCTCATAATCTTCTTGGCAGCAGCCTCGGGCGTATCACCCATAAATATCACACCCTTACCCGTTTCATCGCTCTTGCTCATCTTTTTAGTAGGATCAACAAGATCTTTGATTCTCAGGCCTTGATCTTTGCCAAAGAACTCGTGCTGCTTTGGCACAGGTAATGGAACAGTAAAAAGACCGTCTTTAAATTCTGTAGCAAATTGGTTATTCAGGCGGCTAGCAATGTCGCGGGTAAATTCTAGGTGCTGTGTTTGGTCGTCACCAACAGGGACGTACGAAGCACCATATAGCAAAATATCAGCAGCCATAAGCACTGGGTAGTTGAATAAACCTACGGATATACGATCTTCGTTAAGCTTGGCAGACTTGTCTTTAAATTGAGTCATACGACCCATTTCGCCCATGCCGGTAAAGCAGTCCAAAATCCACGTGAGCTCGGAGTGAGCCGGAATATAGCTCTGGCGATAAATGTGGATGTCGGGATTATCTAAAGGCAGTCCACTTGCCACAAATAAACGCAAGTTATGCATAATTTGATCGTGTAGTTCGCGGTGATTAATGGGGGTAGTAAAACTATGCAAATCTGGCACAAACAGATTAATTTGATAGTCATTGGCATGCTTTTTGGCCATGTCTGCCATAGCCAGCAAAGCCCCAAAGTAGTTACCAATATGAAGATCGTTATTGGCGCGAAGGCCAGTTAAAATAACAGGTTTACTCATAATTACTTCTTATTATACCGTTCATCCATCTCAGATGACAGTGTTAATTAGTTTGTTAGGTTTAGGGCAGCACTACTTAATGGGCGTTTGCTCACAAGCACCCTGCTGGTACAGCGCCTTGAGGTACTTAAATAATACAAAAGCTTCACGGGTTTGAGGATTTTTAGGGCAACAAATGAAAGCCTGCGATGCCTCAGCGGTAACACCTCTTACGGAAACATCATGGCCGGGTTGGGCTAGTGGGTCATATGAATTATATACAAACGTAATACCACGCTCTTGATATGTCTTGCCGTCGCAGTATCGGTAGTACGGCATCGCCAATTTTTGAGCTGCGGATCGATCTATCAGGTTATTAAGAGCCTGCGCCGTAATAGGCAGGCCGAGCAACTCAGAAAAGCTAACCACACGTTTAAGATTAATAGCTGGCGCTGGTTGCTCGGCCCAATCTGCGGTTGTGTACTCGGCATGCGGTAAATCTTCGTGTGCACCTTCGGCCAAATATTTCCGGATAAGGCGCTGCATGTCTTCATGATCCATCAACTTAGTCGCCAGGTCAGGTGCACCCTCGCTGAGCATCTCGTTAAGAAATGCTCCTAGCCTTGCCTTAGAAAGGGCTAATGGTAAATCTTTGGGGCCTTCGTTGCCGAAAGTATCAAAGAGACTAGTCAGCGGAGTATACACGCCCTCTCCCGCTAAACGACGCACGCCATCCAATCCTGCGTCATAGTACCTACCCGGTTTGCCTGCAATGACTTCACCCGACCATATTCGTCGCCTAAACTCCGCTGCGTCTAGGTGCTGAGGCCTATTAGCCTCCGAAATACTCGGATGGTTGGGTGCAAGTTTTTCTACGTGTTCAGGCAGCAGACCCTGTTTATTGAGCGAATCCATGTAGCGTAAGAGTACATAATGAAGTTGTGGCATGACTGTGCGACTACTCAACGCTACCGGCCTTCGCAGCATAGTATTCGTACTCGCGAGGCCTGCTAGACGCACAATAGTGGCATCTTGCTTCAATGGCCGTCTAAACTGGATATCATCAGCAGTATACTCTGCCGGTTCTAAACTCCTACACGTCCATTGATACTCTTGCTCAAGATAAGAAGAGCCAAAATAAGCTATGACATTCTGGATAACGCCGGCGCCAACCTTAATGCCAATCTGCTTACCAAAAGTAGCGACATCCTTGCCAAGGATGACTGGCTGGCCGTTAACTGTTTGGTCAGCGAGCTGTGCGGTGGGTCCATCCAAATATTCGCCCCTATAATGGTCTACTAAAATATTAAGATGCTGTAGTGCCGTGGAACCCACTCCCTCCCAGGTCTCTTTTGAAACATACTTTTCACAGAGAGCAGTATCGAGGGCGTCTATTTTAATGCCCACCTGTCCGGTTCCATCTCGGTCAATTATGGGCGTAAGCCCTTCGATTCTGTCTATGACACGCTTCATTTTTGTGCCATACGTAATGCCATAGACACTAAATGTCTGTGTTACATCATGTAATCGTGGAGTAGGCCAGTCCGCCGGTTGTAATTCAGGCTCTATGGGCACTAGGGCTTCATTGTGTGTCGTCATAAGCTTTAAATTATCGTATAACTTATACGGCGTATCAAGCACTATTCTGGCCGTGAGGTACATCTAGTATGCAATACACCATCTGTTCGGCTGCTAGGCCGGCAATTTCACGCACTCTGGGATCGGCATGATTACGATAATTGCCAAAGTTGCTCCACAGCCGGAGTGTCAGGCTGGTGCTCCACACCAAAGGTGCTCATCGATCCCAGTGCCTTTTCGGCAATACCGCGCAACTGATTCTGTTTTGCTTCTGGATAGCTTTGTACGTTAAACATATGTTTCTCCTTTTTTGAGGTTATATAAAAAGACCGCCAGTTGTACTATGGTGGCGGTCTTTTTAGTATCTTTGAGAATTTTTATGCAAACACACAGAACAAACCGTCACATGAAGTGCGGCTTTGCCATGATTGGTTGTTTGCAAATGTAGCCATGGATACTACTCTAGCATATCCGACTCACTCGAGCCACTCTTTATAACCTTGGCTACAAAAAAGGCTTCTATTTCGATGCTTGGCTTGAGTCGCAGGCACTTAGCAACTTCCTCATTAAATTGTTTACCTTGCCATTGCATAACGGGCGGCACGCTACTCGGCACATCCAGTGTAATGGTCGCTAGCTGCGCTTGGCCCTGGCTTTTACGTAGCAAGTAATCCACGACGGCTTCATTTTCTTCGGGAGCCATGGTGCAAGTGCTGTACACCAAGGTACCCCCAGGCGTTAAAAGTTGCCAAGCCTGTAAAATCAGCTGCTTCTGAAGTTGCTGTAGCCTCTTTATGTGAGCTACAGACCACGTCGCAAAATCTTTAGATCGGTCCAACTGCATGAGTCCCTCACCGCTACATGGTGCATCAAGCAAAATACGATCAAACTGCACATCTGGCAGCTTACGGGCCAGTAGGCGGCCATCATAGAGTGTTGCCTCAGTAATTTCTACACCCAAGCGCTCAAAGTTTGCTCGCATCTTGGCTAGACGCGGGCGAGAGTTATCGTTCACCCAAATTTCGGCCTTATTACCTGTGATTGCAGCTATGTGACTCGTTTTGCCACCAGGAGCAGCACAGACGTCTAGGATTCGTTCGCCAGCCTGTGGCTCCAAGCTAAGCACTGGCAACCAGCTGGCCGCATTCTGGATGAACACAGTTCCGTTCATCACCAAAGGATGATCACGCACTGCTTGCACTGGTACCTGCAAATACAAGCAGTGTGGCGCCCAAGCATATGGCTCACCAGCAATACCTTGTGCCCGGAGTTGTTCGGTAATTTTTGAAGCATCACTCGTACGTAGCGTATTAATACGTAAGCTCTGCTGGCGTGGCGTACGCAAGAGTGCTTCTGCTTCTGAACGAGTAACGCCGAGCATAAGCATAGTACGCTCAATCCAGACTTGCTGTTTTACTGCGGTTTTGTCAATTTTCTTCTTAGTCATCTGATATATATGATACTGGGCCTTGCTACACTCTGGCAATATAGTAAAAAGCCTCGGTAAGTCCGAGGCTTTTTGGTTTCTGATATAAGCGGGAAACTAACGCTTGGTGAACTGACGCTGCTTGCGTGCGCCCTTGAGGCCGAACTTCTTGCGTTCTTTCTCACGTGGGTCACGGCTTAGCAAGTCAGCACGCTTCAAGGTACTCTTGAGGTCTTCGTTCATGGTTGCCAAAGCCTTGGCAATGCCCAAACGAATAGCGTCAACCTGGCCAGCGTGGCCGCCACCAGTTACACGTACAGACACGTCGTACTTGCCTTCGTGCTGGAGTGTAGTGAATGGTTGGTTGAGGTCAGCGATGAGGTACTTGCTGTCAGCAAGGTATTCTTCAGCTGGCTTGCCGTTGATAGTGATATTGCCCTTGCCGCCCTGGAGACGAACGCGAGCAGTAGCGCTTTTACGGCGACCGAGTGCGTAGAAGTAATCGTGTGCTGCCATAGTCTTACTTACCTTCCTTTACAGAAATAACTTCAGGCTTCTGTGCTTCGTGCTTGTGATCTGCATCAGCATAGATCTTGAGGCGCTCAAGACGAGCGTCACGAAGCTTGTTTACAGGAAGCATGCCGCGGATAGCGTGGCGAAGCGCAAAAGTTGGGTCGCTTTCCATTTTATCCTTAAGGCTTGTTTCTGTAAGTCCGCCTGGGAAGTTACTGTGACGGTAGTACATCTTGTCTTCCATCTTCTTGCCAGTAACAACCATATCTTTGGCGTTAATTACAATTACGTAATCGCCAGTATCGATGTGATGAGTAAAGCTAGGCTTACCCTTACCAGTCAACAATGTAGCAACCTGAGTTGCAACACGGCCGAGTGGCGCTTGAGAAGCATCGATAACGTACCACTTACGAGTAACATCGCTAGGCTTTGCACTATAAGTCTTCATTATTTAGACTCCTTCTCAGCTTCAGCCTTTTTAGCTGGCTTTGCAGCAGCCTTAGGCTTTGCTTCACTTGCAGGCTTAGCCACAGGTGCGCTAGTGAGATCGTCAACGAAGCTTACGCGTGCAAGCTGTGCATTGTCGCCACGGCGCAGGCGAGTGCGCTCGATGCGCAAGTGACCGCTTACGCGACCCTTGAGCTTCGGTGCAATCTCGTCAACAAGCTTGTGGGCACTTTCGAGTGTCTGCAAGCCGCTGATAACCTGACGGCGGTTGTGAAGGTCGCCCTTCTTAGCCTTGGTAATTAATTTTTCAACATAAGGCACCACTTCTTTGGCCTTAGGAAGAGTAGTCTCGATTGACTCGTACTTTACGATTGAGTCAGCCAAGCCCTTCACTAGCGCTTCACGTTGGTCGCGCTCGCGGTGCAGTTTACGGCCTTTGTATCCGTGTCGGTGCATATTAGAGCTCCATCTCCGCTAGCTTTTCTTTAACTTCATCTAATGCTTTGCTACCAAAACCCTTAAGGTCACGCAATTCAGCGTCGCTCAAGCTAAACAAATCCTTAATAGTGTGGATGTCGTTGTTGATTAAAGCGTTGGTTGTACGAGCAGAAAGATTCAAATCTTCAATTGAAGTATTGAGGGCTGCTGGCTCATCGCTGCTATCTGCGGCAGCGTGGCCGCTAGCTACAGCCGCACTGGTCAAAAGCTGTTCGCCAGATTCAACACTAGTCTTACCTGCCAAAGCAGTGTACTGGTTTACGAGGATTGCTGCTGCTTCCTCAAAAGCATCACGTGGTGTGATAGTACCATCGGTTTCGATAGTAATAAGCAATTTGTCGAGGTCGGTCATTTGGCCAACACGGGTGTTTTCAACCTTGTAACGTACACGAAGGACGGGGCTAAAGATAGCGTCAACAGCGATTGTGTCACTTGCCTTCTTAGCTGAACCTTCTTCAATAGTACGGTAACCACGGCCAGTCTCAACAACCAAGTCCATAATGAACTCGGCTTTATCGTCGTCGAGGGTAGCAATAACGTGCTCTGGGTTTACTACTTCAACATCGGCGTTAACCTGAATGTCCTTAGCAGTAATAGCACCCTTACCCTTTTTAACAATACGGAGGTTCTGTGCATCATCACCATAAACGCGGAAGCGAATGCCCTTAAGGTTAAGCATGATGTCTACAACATCTTCCTTAACGCCTGGTACAGTGGTGAATTCATGAGTAGCGCCTTCAACCTTAAAGCTGGTAACAGCTGCGCCGGCAATGCTTGAAAGCAAAACACGACGGAGTGAGTTACCAAGGGTCATGCCATAGCCACTGTGCAAAGGCTCAACAACAAATGTGCTGTTGGTTGCACTGTGATCATCTACGGTTACGACACCTGGTGTGTGAATCATTTTTGACATTCTAGCTCATTCCTCCCTTAGCGTGAGTAGTATTCCACGATTAACTGCTCTTTGATTTCTGGCTCAGCATCTTCACGGGTAGGAAGAGACACAACACTAACCTTACGGTTCTTGCGGTCTACTTTAATCCATGCGGGAGTTGTTGCTGGTGCTGGGCTTACATCATCAAGCTTCTTGAAATATTCAGTTTTACTACTGTGGTCACGTACCACAAATTCATCACCAGCACGAAGACGGATTGAAGGAATGTCTACACGGCGACCATTCAACATGAAGTGACCGTGAGTTACGAGCTGACGTGCAGCGCGACGTGATGAAGCGAAACCTGCGCGGTATACAGCGTTGTCTAAACGTTGCTCAAGAAGTTGCAATAGAACTTCACCTGATTGACCTTGCTTGCGCGAAGATTCTTTCATCAAGTTGCTAAATTGCTTTTCGAGCAAGCCATACAAGCGCTTAACCTTTTGCTTTTCGCGCAACTGCAAAGAATATTGACTTGGCTTGTTGCGCATGCGGCTGTTTGCTGCCTGTCCAGGGGCAGTAGTTCGCTTAGCGAGGGCCTTATGTGCCTTAGGGTGCAAGGCGTAGCCTTCGCGGCGGGACATTTTTACGATTGATTGTGTATCTCGTGCCATATCTTTTACCTATGCGCCTTAGATGCGACGTGCCTTCTTAGGACGAACACCACCGTGTGGAACGCCTGTCACGTCTTTAATGCTTTCTACTTGGATGTCCAAACCGTTGAGCGCGCGGATTGCAGCGTCACGGCCAAGGCCTACGCCCTTAACATACACGTCAGCTTTACTGAAGCTGTATTGCTGTTTAGCAATTTGGCCAGCCTTTTCAGCAGCAACCTGTGCAGCGTAAGCGGTACCTTTTTTAGAACCACGGAAACCACAAGCACCAGCGCTAGAAGCTGCTAATGCACCACCCTTGTCGTCAGTAAAAGTAACAATTGTATTGTTGAATGTTGCCAAGACATGAACCTGACCATGAGTGACGGTTCGCTTGGACTTCTTTTTCTTAGCGGTAATTGCGTCTGCCATTATCTATAACCTCATCCTATGTCTTTGAAGGAGTCTTCTTAGCAGTACCACCGACGGTCAACTTGCGACCACGACGAGTACGAGCATTTGTCTTTGTGCGTTGGCCACGTGATGGCAAGCTTGCCTTGTGACGCATACCGCGGTAAGAGTTAATATCTTTGAGGCGCTTGATGTTGCCTGCAACGATACGCTGTAACTCACCTTCAACGGTGTAGTTTTCGTTAATAAAGTCCTGAATGCGAGAAATTTCTGCATCAGTTAAGTCCTTTACGCGGACTGTTGACTCTACTTTTGCTGCAGTAAGGATGTCAGCAGCAAACTTAGGGCCGATACCGTAAACGTAAGTCAATGCAATTTGAACTTGTTTATCGGTTGGAATAGTAACACCTGAAATACGTGCCATATGCTAACCCTGCCTCTGCTTATGACGTCCGACTGGAGCGAACTTCTTCTTGTTGATAGGAATGATATAGACTCGGCCTTTGCGGCGTACGGCTGCGGTATTCGCGCCGCGAGTCTTCACACTTGCACTCACTTTCATGAGGATCATGCTCCTTCTTTAGTTGCGTGCATGACACACTGCTTATATTGGTTATGATTTGCGGTAGATGATTCTGCCCTTAGTAAGATCATAAGGGGTCAACTCAACTACCACGGTGTCGTCTGGCACAATACGAATATAATGTTTTCGCATCTTACCAGCGACATGCGCTATGATTCTATGGCCGTTTTCAAGTTCAACCATAAATTGAGTACCCGGGAGGGCCTCAACTATTTTACCTGTTAACTCGATAACTTCCTTATTCGCCATAAATATAACTAGATTAGATTATAGCAGTGTTTACATCACTTTGCAAAGTGTTTTTGCAGATGCAAACACTGCTTTTTGGTCTAAACTAGCCTTTCTTTTGTTTACGTGTTGGCAAAAGGCTAAATCGACGCTTCTTTACGCTGGTAATCTCTTCTGGATCTTCGTGGAAAAAGTCAGGCTGAGAATACTGATCGTAGGTGATCATAAGTGCACGAGATTCAACAGCACGCAGTGTCTCTAGGGATACTGCTACCAAAATCAAGATACTTGTACCACCAAGCGCGATATCACTCGCTGTAAATGCTTGAGCTAAGATTGGAGTTAGAGCCAATAAACCAAGAGCAAATGCACCGAATAGCGTCAAACGATTCACTACTTTACTCAGGTACTTCTCGGTTTGTACGCCAGAGCGAACACCCTCGATAAAGCCACCTTGCTTCTGTAGATTCTCGGCAATTTCTTTGCTGTTAAAGGTAACGCTTGTATAGAAGAATGTAAACAAGAATACCAGCAAGAAATATGCAGCGGGGTAAATATATGGCTCCCAACCACCAGCAGCGAATGATGATGCACTCGGCTGTTGGAACCAAACGGCAAGGTTCTGACCTAGTTCTTGCAAGCGAGCACTGCTATTTGTGAGCAATAAATTACCCGCAAAACTTGGAACGCTCAAGAACGCAACTGCAAAGATGATCGGAACCACACCGGCGCTAATTAGCTTAACTGGCAAAACCGTCGTAACGCCACCATACGTACGGTTGCCCTGCACGCGTTTAGCGTAGTTAACCGTGATACGCCGTGCTGCTTCGTTAAGTTTAACGACCACCCACGTCGTCACGACTACCGAGGCCAGCATGCCCAAACTAAGCCAAAAGGCACGTTGGTTAATCTGGAACTGGTGACCAAAAACAGTCCAATGACTGCTTTTATCAAAGACAGAGTTTACCAAGCCTCCAATAGTGGATGGCAAAGCGCTCACGATACCTACGGTAATAAGCAAAGATATACCATTACCGATACTCTGCTCGGTAACCTGCTCACCAAGCCACATGAGCAGCATTGACGCACCCGTAAGTGCCGCCACCATAAGTACCCACTGCATTAGCGAAGCATTGGCTGTAATGTCACCAACGGCCTGCTGTGCTTGAGAACGAATCAGGTAGATAGCACCAATTGACTGGATAATAGCCAATGGGAACGTCAAAAGGCGTGTCATCTGGTTGATCTTCTTTTGTCCAGACTCGCCGTCTTTACGAAGATTCTCAAGGCGTGGAATAGCTTTCGTCAATAACTGCATAATGATCGAGGCATTAATGTATGGGCCAAGACCGGCAAGCATAATTGAAAAATTAGCCAACGCTCCACCAGATAATACGTTAATAAAGCTTAGTAGCTGAGGTGTATCGCTGCCCTGGAATACGTTATCGAGAACCTGACGAATAGTCTGAGGATCACCTAACGGTACCGGAATGTGAGCAAGAATACGAAAAACGATCAGAATACCCAAAACGGCAAAAATCCGCTTGCGCATGTCCTTGTGGCCCAGTGAGCGCCAAATAACTTTCCAATTCATGATAAATTTTTACCCTCTCGGCTATAGATAAGCCTAGTATACATGAGATAGGGGCTGCAAATACAGCCCCTATCATTTATTTTCGACTATTCGTCAATCTGCTTGCGAGTTGAAGCAGGACGAGCGGTCTGAGCAACCTTCTCAAAACTACCACCAGCCTTTTGAATGGCTTCGATAGCGTTAGCTGAAGCACCCTGAAGCTTAACAGTAACCTTTTTGGTTACTTCGCCCTTGGCAATAAGCTTAATTCGTACGAATGGGCTTGATACCAAACCGGCTTCAGCGAGTGCAAAACTGTCGATAGTCTTGCTTGCAATTGCGTCAAGTTGACCGGTGTATACGTTCTCAGCCTTAGGCTTAAATGAACGGAAACCGTGCATCTTAGGCAAACGTTGCATAAGGGGGTTCTGACCACCCTCAAAGCCTGGACGCTTCTTGGCACCAGTACGAGACATCTGTCCCTTGGTACCACGACCAGCAGTCTTACCTTGACCAGCAGCAATACCACGACCAACACGCTTAGCGCTTTTAGGTGTACTTGCTTTAAGTTCGTGATATTTCATGACTATGCCTCACTCTTTGCTGTAGTCTTCGCAGACTTTTCAGCTTTTTTGTTGTTAGCAGTAGTTATCCACTTGGACCGAGGAGCAATGGTTTGCAAAGCAGCGATAGTTGCGTAAGCAGTGTTAGCCTTGTTGGTTGAACCAAGAGACTTACTGAGGGCATTGCTAATACCAGCAACTTCCAAAACTGTACGCACCACACCACCGGCGATCAAACCAGTACCGGCAGCAGCAGGTTTTACAAGGATACGTGCACCACCAACCTTAGCCTCAGCTTCGTGTGGAACAGTACCTTTATCAACAGGGATAAGTACCATGTGCTTTTTAGCAACGTCGGTAGCCTTAGATACAGCCGCAGTAACGTCTGCACCCTTAGCAAGACCAACGCCGATCTTGTGCTTACGGTCACCAACGACTACAAGCGCGCGGAAACGGAAGCGACGGCCGCCCTTTACTACGCGAGCAACACGGTCGATGTGAACAACGCGCTCGTCAAATTGCTTCTCTTCAGGAGCAATTTCTGGGCGACGTGGACCACGACGATTGTCGCGCTGGCCACCACGCTGATTGCGCTGCTCTGGTTGTGGGGTCTGAGTAGTTGTGTTCTCAGCCATGATTAGAACTCCAATCCTGCGTTACGTGCAGCATCAGCTAATGCTTGAATGCGGCCATGATATAAACGGCTACCGCGGTCAAATACAACAGTATTGATTTTAGCGGCCTTAGCCTTCTTGGCAATCTCACCACCAACCCAAGTAGCACGTTCGGTCATAGTACCTTTGGCAGCCTTAGCGCCAACGGTTGAAACATAAGCTACGGTCTTGTGAGTAGTGTCGTCGATCAGCTGAGCCGTAATGTGGCGATTACTGATACGAACGGCAAGGCGTGGGCGTTCAGTAGTACCCGACACCTTAGCGCGAACGCGACGAGCACGAAGCACGCGGTTCTGTAGTTTGTGTGCAAGTTTGTCCATACTATTACCTACTTGTCCTTACCTGATTTACCACTCTTACGAACGATACGCTCATCAGAGTACTTAATGCCCTTACCCTTGTAAGGTTCAGGCTTCTTAAGTGCACGGATCTCGGCAGCAACTTGGCCAACTTGTTGGCGGTCGATACCACTTATCGTAATAGTGTTTTGCTCAATAGTGGCAGTGATGCCAGCTGGAATCTTATAGATAACATCGTGTGAGAAACCAAGGTTTAACTTAAGGTCAGTACCCTGCATTGCAACACGAAAACCAACACCGTTGATTTCGAGCTTCTTAGAGAAGCCCTGGCTTACACCAGCTACCATGTTATTGATAAGAGCACGCATCAAACCGTGCTTAGCACGAACCTTAGGTTCGTCGTTTTCACGAGTGACAACAACCTGGCTATCTTCGACAGCGACGTTAACGCCTGGCATCGTGAACTGCTTGAGCGTACCCTTAGGGCCTGCAACAGTTACGAAATCAGCGTCGACAGTGATTGTCACACCGGATGGAATTTGAATGGGCAGTTTTCCTACTCGACTCATGTGATTTCCTTATTCTTTTATTAATATACTCGGCAAATTAATTCGCCACCAATACCAAGCTTCTTAGCTTGGTCGCCCGTCATCATACCCTTAGAGGTACTTACGATAACGAGACCACGACCGCGCTTAACGGCTGGGATCTCCGCGCTACCTACGTATGCACGGCGACCTGGCTTGCTCAAACGAACAATTTCGGTAATTCGAGCTGCTTCTTGCTCACCGCTAACTACGACAGTCAGGATTTTGCCGATGGCACCATCACTAACCTTAACGTCCTTAACGAAGCCGCTTTGCTTTAAGAGCTCAGCAACAGCTTGCTTAACTTTTGAGTGTGGCATCGCGACTTCACTCTTTCGAACCGCAATACCATTGCGGATACGAGTTAGCATGTCGGCGATTGGATCTGTTGAAACCATATATTCTTCTCCTTTTCCTTCCTACCAACTTGCCTTAGTGACGCCTGGGATTTCACCCTTAGACGCGTGTTCTCGGAATGAGATGCGGCTAAGACCAAATTGACGCATGTACGCATGGGGGCGGCCAGTTTCAACACAGCGGTTCTTCCAGCGAGTTGGGCTTGAGTTGCGAGGCAACTTAGCCAAACCCTCTTGGTCACCGAGAGCCTTGAGTTCAGCACGCTTTGCGGCATACTTCTTGATCAGTTTCTGGCGCTTTAAATCGCGAGCAACGATAGATTTCTTAGCCATTATTTAGACTCCTTTTTCTCGAATGGCATACCAAACTTAGTAAGCAATGCTTGTGCGTGTTCTGGGCTCTGGGCCTTAATAGTGAACACAGCCTGCATACCATGAGCGGTAGTCGTTTCTTCGAAGGTTAGCTCTGGGAATACAGATTGGTCAGTCAAACCGAGGCTGTAGTTACCTTGCTTGTCGAAAGCTTTGAGGCTTACGCCACGGAAGTCACGCAAACGAGGTAGTACAACGGTGATAAGACGGTCCATGAATTCGTACATGTGGTCACCACGAAGAGTAACCTTAAGGCCGATCTTGTTACCATCACGGAGCTTAAAGCCGGCAATTGACTTCTTCGCGATAGTTTCGATTGGCTCTTGGCCAGTTACCTTACGCAAAGTGTTGCTTGCAACTTCCATGATTTTTTTGTCGTCCTTGGCACGGCCAAGACCAACATTAATAGTGATCTTTTCGAGCTTTGGTACCTGGTGAGCGTTAGTCAAACCAAGTTCTTTTTGGAGTTCAGCAGCAAACTTATCACGGTATTCGTGACGTAGGCGTGCTGTAGTCGTAACTTTCTTAGTAGCCATTACTTAATCTCCTTACCGCTGCTCTTGAACACGCGGGTTTTGTTGCCTTCTTTATCAATCTGGTAACCAATGCGGCTAGCCTTTTTGGTAGACGGGTCAACAATAGCTACTTTACTCACAGCGATTGGCTTAGTCATTTCGATAATGCCACCTTGTGGGTAGGCCTTGTTAGGCTTAACATGCTTTTTAATGATGTTAACGCCTTCGACAGTAACTTTGTTGTCGCGTGGGTGTGTAGCAAGTACGGTACCAGTCTGGCCCTTGTACTTACCGATACGAACGATGACTGTGTCACCTTTCTTAAGACGGATTTTGTAAATCTTGTTTTCCATAATTAGAGTACCTCCGGTGCAAGGCTAATAATCTTTGCGTAGCCAAGGTCACGAAGTTCGCGTGGAACTGGTCCGAAGATACGAGTTGCACGTGGCTGCTTTTCATCAGTGATGATTACAGCGGCGTTGTCATCAAATTTGATAGTTGAACCATCCTTACGGCGGATCTTTTCGCTTGTGCGAACTACTACTGCCTTAACAACACTCTTCTTCTTTACAGTACCGTTTGGTGCTGCTTCCTTTACGGTGGCAACGATTACGTCACCAACACGAGCGTAACGACGACGTGTGCCGCCAAGGACGCGAATGCACAAAATTTCTTTTGCGCCACTGTTGTCACAGACAACGAGGCGAGATTCCTGCTGAATCATTAGGCTTTCTCCTCCTCGCTAGCTGGCTTCTCTTCGTGGCGGATGGCTGCAGTCTCGATGATTCGGTCAAGCAGGTAACGCTTGCGAGCGCTAAGCGGACGAGTTTCAGTAATAGCTACTTTGTCACCCTTCTTAGCTTCGTTCTTCTCATCGTGAGCCATAAACTTCTTGCTGATCGTATATTGCTTACGATACAACGGATGGGTCTTACGTGTCTGAACGGTTACGACAATAGTCTTGTCGGCCTTATCACTAGACACAGTACCGATAATCGTTTTGGCCATTATTTTGTCTCCTTCGTGAGTTGTTCGCTCAATACAGTTAGCATGCGAGCCAAATCTTTTCGCTTGCCGCGGATTACGCGAACATTCTGCACTTCACCCTGCACCATACGGCGCTTGAGGTCAGCGATCTCTTCGCGAAGCTTTGTACTTTCGGTTGTCAACTCAGCGGTCGATAACTTACGGATATCAGCGATCTTCATTACGCCTCCTCCTTCACTAAGAATTTTGTCTTAACTGGGAGTTTATGTGCTGCGAGGCGCATAGCTTCGCGTGCGACTTCTTCGTTTACGCCTTGCATTTCAAACAAGATAGTACCAGGACGAACCTTGGCAACGAAGAATTCAGGGCTACCCTTACCGCTACCCATTTTCACGTCTTGTGGCTTACGAGTCACAGGAGTGTGCGGGAAAATGCGGATCCAGATTTTACCACCACGCTTAATGTGGCGAGTCATTGCCTGACGGGCAGATTCGATTTGGCGAGAGGTAATGCGTTCGTGCCCCTGGGCCTGAAGAGCAAACTCACCAAATGCGATATAGTTGCCGCTTGTAGCTACACCACGGATTTTACCCTTGCGTACCTTGCGGAACTTAGTTCGGTTTGGCATTAACATGTTAGCTTACCTCCCCTTTGTAGATCCATACCTTAACGCCGATGATACCAGCGGTGGTCTTAGCAGGAATCTGTGCGTAGTCGATGTCTGCGCGAATTGTGTGCAATGGTACTGAACCTTGTACTTCTTTTTCGCGGCGTGACATTTCAGCGCCGTTCAAGCGGCCAGCAACTTCGATACGAATACCCTTAGCACCTGAACGCATAGTGTTTGCGGCAGATGACTTAATGGCACGACGGAAGTTCATGCGACGCTCAAGCTGGTGAGCGATGTTCTCGGCAACCAACTTAGCGTACAATTCTGGCTTTTTGATTTCTTCGATGTTAACGCGAGTCTGAATGCCATAAATCTTTTCGATAGCAGCTTTCAACTCCTGAGCACCAGAACCACCGCGGCCGATAACAACACCAGCCTTAGCTGTAGAAATTGTTACGGTTACGAGGTTTGGCGAACGCTCAATGTCAACTTTGTTGATAGCTGCGCGCGAGCCAAGCTTGTTTTGGATCATGCGGCGAACAGCAAGGTCGTCAGCTAGGTACTTAGCGTACTCACGCTTGCCTACAAACCATTTACTGCGCCAATCCTTGTTGGCCTGGAGACGCATGCTAATTGGATTAACTTTTTGACCCATTATTTTGCCTCCTTGTTAGCGGCAACTGCCTTCTTAGCTCCACGAGCTTCACCATCGACAATAACAGTGATGTGTGAGGTGCGGCGCATGAAAGGCAATGCACGACCGTGAGCAGCTGGACGGAATCGCTTAAGGCGTGGTCCAGGTGTTACGGTGATAGCAACGATGTTAAGCGTATCAGGCTTAAGACCGTGATTGTGTTCTGCGTTAGCTTGTGCGCTTAGAATAGTCTTCTTTACGGCAAGAGCTGAACGACGTGGAGTGTGCTCGAGGATCGTGAGTGCATCAGCAACAGTACGACCGCGAACGAGACCGGCTACAACGCCGACTTTGCGAGGGCTCATACGAACGCCTCTTGCGATTGCTTTAACTGCCATGACTACTTCTTACCCTTTGCTAACTTACCACCGTGTGAACGGAATTTGCGTGTTGGTGAAAACTCACCCAATTTGTGACCCACCATGTTTTCGGTAACAAATACAGGAACGTGAACTTTACCGTTGTGGACTGCAAAAGTGCGGCCAACGAACTCGGGAGCGATAGTGCTAGAACGTGCCCAAGTCTTGATGATCGTACGATCGTCGCTTGAGAGAGCAGCTACTTTCTTTACGAGCTTTGGGTCGATAAATGGTCCTTTTTTCAGTGAACGACTCATAGTTTACCTACCTTACTTTCTCTTGGCCGCGTGACGGCTTCTTACAATAAATTTAGTCGTAGACTTACGGCTGCGAGTCTTGAAACCAAGAGTCTTCTGACCCCATGGAGTTCGAGGATCGCGACCGATACCGTGACGACCACCGTCACCACCACCATGTGGGTGGTCAGCGGCGTTCATTACAACACCACGTACACCTGGGCGCTTACCCTTGTTGCGGTTACGACCAGCTTTACCAATTTTGATGTTTTGGTGTTGCTCGTTGCCGATAACACCAAGGCTTGCAGTACATTCGAGGTTAATCAAACGTACTTCACCCGATGGGAGGCGTACCTGAGCGTATTCACCCTCTTTAGCCATCAACTGAGCGCTGTTACCAGCTGAACGCACCATTTGTGCGCCACGGCCAGGCTGCAATTCGATAGCGTGGATGGTGCTACCAACAGGGATGCTCTTAAGTGGAAGGCGGTTACCATTTTCGATAGCAACTTCTTCACCACTTGAGATAGTCTGACCAACTTCCATGCCGTTAGCGGCAAGGATGTAGTGGTATTCGCCTGTGTTGTCCTTAATACGTGCAATACGTGCAGAACGGTTTGGGTCATACTCGATGTGCTCGATGGTAGCAGTAAGCCCTGCTGCCAACTTGAAGTTCATCAAACGATAGAACTTGCGGGCGCCACCACCACGGTGACGGGTAGTAATGCGACCCTGGTTGTTGCGACCATTAGTACGGCGCTTGGCTACCAACAATGAGCGTAAAGGCTTCTTGGTGGTGATAGCACTCGTATCCTGGCTGGTCATGCCACGGCGACCAGGGGTCGTCGGGTTGTATGCTTTAATCGCCATTACTTGGTCTCCTTCTTCTTGTCGGCCTTCGCGTCGCCTTCTTCAGCAACATCGAAGAGTGGCAAGCTGTCGCCCTCTTTGAGGGTTACGTATGCCTTCTTGACATCAGAACGCTTACCGTTGGTTGGACGACCGCCCTTACGAACGGTGCGCTTTGCCTTACCCTTAACGTTAACAATGTTAACTTCGGATACAGTAACGCTAAACTGAGCAGCAACAGCACGAGCAACAGTGTGCTTTGTAGCATCACCCGGCACTTCAAAAGTGTAGGTGTTGTTTGCCAAGCTTAAGCCATAGGTCTTTTCACTCAAGCGAGGCTTGAGAATCATTTGCATTTCCATTACTTCTCCTCCTTGGCTGGAGTCTTAGCAGCTTCGCCAAGCCATTCGTGAACCAACTCAAGAGCTGGCTTACTCATAACAATGCTGTCGCTGTTAAGAATATCGTATACGTTCAGGTACTGAGCGTGTACAACCTTAACGTTCTGTAGGTTGCGGGTACCAAAGTTAGACTTGTCGTCCTTGGTGTCAACAACCAAAAGGATTGAACCTTGGGCGTCGATCTTCTTAAGGAAGTCATTTGTAGTCTTTACTTTACCGTCAAAGCTCATGTCTTCAACAATCTTAATGTGACCCTCAGAAGCCGCGAGGCTCAAAGCTTGGCGGATAGCCAGGCGCTTTGCGCCAACGTGCATCTTCTTGGTGTAGTTTTCTTCGCCAGTTGGACCAAAAACAATACCACCACCACGCCAGATTGGGTTACGAGTAGAACCAAATCGTGCACGACCAGTGCCCTTTTGCTTCCATGGCTTTTTACCACCACCACGCACCAAACCACGAGTCTTTACAACTGCGAGGTTGTCACGGCCATTAGCTAAGTAGGCAACGTATGCAAGCTTTAACAATTCGTGGTTTTCTGGCATTACACCAAAAACAGAAGTGTCGAGCTTAGCAGCAGTTGTCGCTTTAGTGCCGCTCTTTGTGTATGTAGAAACGCTTGCCATTATTTCGCCTCCTTGATGATGACGATGCCCTTGCGTGGACCTGGCACAGCACCAGTAACACCGATAACGCCGTTTTCGGTGTCAACCAAAGCAACCTTAAGATTCTTCACGGTAACCTGTTCGTGACCCATCTGACCAGCCATTTTCTTTCCTTTGAAAATACGCTGTGGGTACATAGAGCCGATTGAACCAGGGCGGCGGTATGAGCGACCACCGTGAGTCTTGCGACCGCGGTGGAAGTTGTGGCGCTT
>Ga0075366_10000067_pt1 | contig 39443 bp, 52 predicted proteins | sample EndMethybrTD3031_FD_72351 | JGI IMG/M metagenome (GOLD analysis project Ga0075366, IMG submission 72351) | Populus endosphere microbial communities from Tennessee, USA - Endosphere MetaG P. TD hybrid TD303-1 | ecosystem: Host-associated > Plants > Roots > Endosphere | place: USA: Tennessee...
ATACTGCAAACAAGCACGTTTAGGGATCACACCGCTGTGCGTTGAGTACGGAAATACCCGGCGCAAAAAGCGCAGCGCTCGCTTGACTTCACCGCCGTTAAAGAACGGACCAAAATATTGTGCTTTGTCGTCCAACGGCTGACGGGTAAAGCTAACCGACGGATATGGATCGTCGTAGTTAATGCGCACGTAGGTGCTGCTTTTGTCATCGCGCAGCAAAATGTTATAGCGTGGCAAATAGCGACGCACCAACTCGGCTTCCAAAAAGAGCGCATCCAGTTCGCTTTCTACCGTTACCCAATCGGTATCAATAATTTCGGCTACCAATGCTTCGGTTTTGGGATCACGACGTCGGGACTTCTGAAAATACTGACGCACACGATTTTTGAGCACTGCTGCTTTGCCAATATAAATAATGTCGCCCTTGGCGTCTTTGTGAAAATACACGCCAGCTTGGTTTGGCAACGTCTTTAATTTAGCAGCAAGTGCATCAGTCATGTCTTATATTATAGATGAAAATGCGTAATTACGCGCTCGGCCGTCTCGTGCGGCTGTAGCACCGAGGTATCAAGGCGCAGATTATTCGTGAATAACACTGGTTGATCTAATCCACCGCGAGCAAATTTTTGAGCCAAATGATCTGGTGTAGAGGGCTTGCCTAACAGATGTCGTGAGGTATTACCGATACGTGAATACAGCACATCACGAGGCGCGTGCAGTTGCACGAAACACACACAGCCCTTGTTGTCGGTCACTGCTTTAACGACATCGTACACAAAATCATCGCTCACACCGCGGGTATATGCCAGTGTAAAAATCAGATCAATGTCTTGCTCGGCAGCCGTACGAATGACATCCATACGAAGCTTGTCTTTAAGCACTGACGCCTGCGTCCCATTATTGTGCGCCTCACCAAAAAGTAGGCGTGAAATATCCACGGTCAGATGATTGTGAAACAGCTTGTAACCTGTCCGCTCGGCAAGTTCTGAACCAACAGTGTATTTGCCAACAGCTGGCGGGCCATATAAAAATAGTAATTTCATGTCTGTTTTTTGGTGAACTGCTTCTAGTATAGCAGCTTGGCATTGGTTTTTTATACCTGCCTGGGACTTTGAAATTCAAAGGCTCGGGGAGGTGCTGGTGCGCGCGTCGGAATGTTGATTGACGGGCGCACCAGCGGGTACATCGAGGGGAGGTTGAGAGGTGGGAGGGGCGAGGGTCAGGCGAAGGACGCCGGAACCGGGGTGTCCGAGACGGTCCACTTGGCGCGGCCGCTGTTGTCACCCTCGGTGAGCCAGGCGACGAACGCGTCGTGCTCGGCCATGCCCTTGAGGGTATTGATGTCCTCAGGATCGGTGAAGACGATCTCCTCCGTGATGATGACGCCCTTGCGGCCGTCGCGGCTCACGTAGCAGAGGAACTTCAGGACACCGGACCAAGGGTTCGCGACAGCAGCGGTGCACATCTGCTCCAGGAGCTCCATGGCGACCGGCCACTCATGGGCGGCGTGCGGCAGCAGCTGGATCTGGACGGTGTGCTTGTAGACCGCGCTGGAGTGAGGCATCAGCGGCTGCGGGGGTCCGTAAATCACGGTGGTCCCGGTGGCGCCGGCGATCGTGGCTTCCTCGCTGGTCCAGTCGGACCAAGAGGGCAGCTCGACGGTAACTTCGGACATCGCTGTCCTACCTTTCGGTTTTCTCGATGGAAATGGGCTGCGTCGGAATGCGCGGTTGCACTAACGTGCGGTTGCGTACCAATGCAAAGTATATTTTACCACAAAAAATAGTAGTAGTCAATATCAACTACTACTCTTTAACCCCTGTTATGCTGCTGTTGCTAGGATGTCAGCACAAGCTGCCGAACAGGTCATTTTGCCAGCTGCTTTGCATTGTTCACAGATCAAAATAAGGTCATTGCAGGTCTTGTTGGCGCAGTTTTCGTAATTGCTGGTATGTTCGCCACAGTGTACACAAACGCCAATATCTTTGGCTTTATCAGAGAAATTCACGCCCATGCGATCGTCAAACACGTACAACGAGCCTTCCCAGAGGCCTTCGTCACCATATTTCTCACCGTATTTTACGATGCCACCGTCCATCTGGTAGACCTCTTTAAAACCACGGTTTTTCATAAGGCTCGACAGAATTTCGCAACGAACGCCACCAGTGCAGTACGTCACCACAGGCTTGTCTTTAATATCGTCGTATTTATCGCTGTCTAGCTCTGTAATAAAGTCCTGGCTGGTGCGCACATCTGGCACTACAGCGTTTTTGAACTTGCCCACTTTTGCTTCGTATGCGTTGCGACCATCGAAAAACACAACATCTTCGCCACGTTCTTCAACTAACTTATGCACTTCTTCGGGTTTAAGGTGTACGCCGCCACCGACCACGCCTTGTTGGTCCACCTGCAGCTCATCACCAGCCTTGAAGCTCACAATCTCATCACGTACCTTAACACTCAGCTTTGGAAAATGATCACGTGAGCCCTCGGACCACTTAAAGGTAATGCCCTTGAATGGCGCATACAGCTTGGTGGCTTTGGCGTAGGCTTTTAGGTCCTCTAAGTCACCGCCAACGGTTCCGTTTAGCCCGTGCTTAGAAATCAAAATTCGGCCCTTTAAGTTGTGCTGCTCGCAAAGAGTTTTTTGCCACAACCGAACAGCCTCAGGATCACTGAGGGGCACGAATTTATAGTAAAGTAATATTTTTTGCATCAACGCAATTATAACAGATAGGATTAATTTTGTCTGCCCTGCATGCTATGCTATACTTCAAGTCTACGTATAGCACTAAAGGAAAGGGCGATTATGAACACATTTTATGCAGGCACAGTCGTCCGTCCCGTGCGCACTGGCCTTTAGCCATATCTCCTGGAGCAATCGCGTACATCTCACTTTCGCCAACTCCCCAAAAATTGAGCCACATTTACAAAACAAACCACTAACGAGGATTTTCTATGGATCCGTCCAGAAAGACTATTTTGCTCTATTGGCGCGCCAACATGCGCCACCCCGCCCTGTTTTTTAGCACTTGCCTAAGCTGGCTTGGCGGCATGACACTGCAGCGACTTATTTTGGCACTCATTGTGTCCAAAGCACTCAATCGCTTGGTTGTCACCTACAACGAACACACCACAAACTACTGGCATATTTTTACGCCGTACATTGTGTGGTTCGTAATTGTGGCAATTTTGGCGCAAGTATTTATCGACTTCGGGTTGTATTTGCTTTCCAAACTAGAAACCACGGTTCGGCCCGAGCTACAGATGCGCGCCTTTACTTGGCTGACCAGCCAAAGCCTAGGATTCCACGCCAACACCTTTAGCGGCGCAATTGTGAACCAAGTAACCAAATTTGTAGGGAGCTACATTGTGCTCACCGACATGTTTGTGCTGGCGTTTCTGCGTATGTTCGCTAACGTGGGAATCGCCATCGTTGTGCTGGCATTTTTCTCGTGGCAAATTGCGCTGGCTATGGCCATTTGGACCGTGGCCTTCACCTTTATGAACCTAAAGCTCGTAAAGCGTCGCATTCATTTTTCTAAAATTGCTGCGCAGGCCGACACCGTTTTGACGGCGCATTTGGCCGATGTAATGGGCAATATTTCGGCTGTAAAATCGTTTGGCCAGGAAGCGCTCGAAGCTGAATCGCACCGCGTGAAAGCACACGATCGAGCTTACAAAAAATACCAGGCATGGATGGCGTCACTAAAGAATGACATGCTGTTGGGGGCTATGATGGGCCTCCTACAACTAGGAGTGTTGGTGCTTTCTATTCAGGCAGTGATGCACCACACGGTAGAAATTGGCGTTTTGTTGCTTGCGCAAGTCTACGTCACGCAAATCATCGTGGAGTTATGGGGGCTCAGCAACATGTCGCGCACCGTTGAGCAAGCCGTAACTGATGCCGAAGAAATGACCGAGATTTTTGAAGTTGACCCTTCGGTGAGTGATCCGGCAAAAGCACAAAAAGTAGCCATTACTACGGGTGCTATCAACTTTAACGATGTTACATTTACCCACGATGGGTCTGGGGACGCGCTATTTGCGGGCTTCTCGTTAAACATTGCATCGGGCGAAAAAATTGGGTTGGTTGGACATTCGGGATCTGGCAAAACCACGCTAACTCGCCTGCTCCTACGCTTTTCTGATCTGGACAGCGGCGCTATTACCATCGACGGCCAAGATATCAGTAGTGTTAAGCAAGCCGATCTACGATCGCACATTGCATACGTGCCGCAAGAACCGGTGTTGTTTCACCGCAGCCTACACGAAAACATTGCCTACGCACGACCCAGCGCTAGCAAAGCCGACGTTATTCGTGCAGCCAAATTGGCCCATGCCGATGATTTCATTACCACCCTGCCCGGCGGGTACGACACACTTGTGGGTGAACGTGGCGTAAAGCTAAGCGGTGGTCAGCGCCAACGTATTGCGATTGCTCGTGCCATCCTCAAAGATGCGCCAATACTAGTGCTAGACGAAGCCACCAGCGCGCTGGACTCCGAGAGTGAACACCTCATTCAATCGGCGCTTACCAAGTTAATGCACGGCCGTACAACCATCGTTATTGCGCACCGTCTGAGCACTATTCAAAAAATGGACCGTATCGTCGTGATGGAAGATGGGCAGATTTCCGAGCAAGGCTCACACGCAGCATTACTGAAACAAAAGGGCATTTACGCGCAATTATGGGCGCATCAATCTGGTGGATTTATCGAAGAATAAGGACTGAACATGAACACGACTAAAGAAACAATACGGATATATTGGCAGCACATGTGGCGCTATCCAAAATATGTGATTATCACATTAATTGCGCTGCCTGCAACCATTTTGCTTAATAACTTCTTGCCACCATTGATTGTGGCAAACATTTTAAATCGACTGAGTACACATAACTACCAGGCCGGTGATGTCTGGGGTAGTTTTGGCACCAGCCTGATCTTGTATACCGTTCTGGTGATCGTGGGCAGCCGCGTGGGCTGGCGCATTGTAGACAATTGCAACTGGCGATTGGAAAGCAAAGTACAGCGCGACATGGCCGAGCAAATTTACAATCACTTGCTATCGCAGAGCGCTACTTTTCACGCCAATCACTTCAGCGGTTCGCTAGTCTCGCAAACCAACAAATTCTTGGGCGGTTACGTCCGCCTGGCAGACACCACAACCTTTCAGGTGCTACCGTTAGCTTCTGGGCTAGTATTTGCCACGATCATCCTAAGCAAACGCGCGCCTGTATTCGTGGCCGCTCTGCTAACATTCTCGGTTTTTTACATTTTGATTGCGTTTTACGTGACCAAGCCAGTTCGTCGTTCTAGCAAAATTCACGCCGAAAACGAAAGTCGCCAAACCGGGTATTTGGCTGACTCGATCACCAACGTAATGGCCATTAAAAGCTTTGCGAGCGGCGCGTTTGAGCGCGAATCATTTAGCAACAAAACCCAAAAAACCGCTGGCTCACTGCTGGACGTTATGAAAAAGCACAATCACCAACAGAGCATTTTTGGCTCGGTTATTAGCATTATCATGGCAATGTCGCTCATGTTGACCGTCATGAGTGTGGTGTGGTGGAGCGCCAATATTGCTACCGCATTTCTAATTTTGAGCTACACTACCAGTATCATTGCGCAGTTGTTTACGTTTAGTAACGCCAGCTTGCGAACCTACAACCGCGCACTGGGTGATGCCGAAGAAATGACCGAGATTCTGAATATCCAGCCAGAAGTACAAGATCCTGCGGAGCCTGAAAAATTGCGCATGCACGAGGGTGAAATTGTGTTTAATAATGTAACGTTCACGCACGATGGTTCAGCTGATGCGTTGTTCCACAATTTGAACCTGCAAATTAAGCCTGGTCAAAAAGTTGGCCTGGTTGGACACTCTGGTTCCGGCAAAACCTCACTGACCCGTATTTTACTGCGATTTTCGGATATCGACGGAGGCGCCATTACTATTGATGGCCAAAATATTGCCAGCGTTACACAAGATGACCTGCGCGGTGTGATTGCCTATGTACCGCAAGAACCCCTGTTATTCCACCGCACCATCAAAGAAAACATCGCTTACGGCATGCCTAACGCTACCGACGAACAAATTTACGAAGCCGCTCGCAAGGCAAACGCTGACGACTTTATTAAAACGTTGCAGCACGGATATGAGACCTTGGTTGGTGAGCGCGGCGTAAAGCTAAGCGGTGGTCAACGCCAACGTATTGTCATCGCTCGATCAATCCTTAAAAATGCGCCGATTTTGGTACTCGACGAGGCCACCAGCGCGTTGGATTCTGAAAGCGAATTACTGATCCAACAGTCGCTGCAAGAACTCATGAGCGACCGCACTGCGATCGTTATTGCGCACCGACTGAGCACCATCCAAAAAATGGATCGCATTTTGGTTCTAGAAGATGGCGTTGTAATCGAAGATGGATCGCACGCCGAGTTGCTCAAGCAAAAGGGCATCTACGCCCAGCTGTGGTCACATCAATCTGGTGGATTTATCGAAGAATAACCAGGCTTCGGAAAAGCAACGATCTAGTCATTGCGCTTCTATAGGCTTGGTTCCTAGGGATGGTGGCGAGAAGTCTGCGTGTGATTGACGGTGTACGTCATCGCAGCTTCTCGCCAGCTCCCTTTCTTGTTGTACCACCCTCCTAGGTGTCAGCGTCTTACGACATCAGAGTTCCAGCGTGGACAGGTCCACGCTGTGCATCACGGCGTTGCGCCGGAGTGTCTGCTCGATGCGAAGCATCAGGCCAGGGATGGACGGCGCGGGCGCCCAGGTCAGCCTCGCGTCGCGGATATACGCGAACGCCTCCACCAGATCGGCGGCATAGTTCGTGCTGTGACGCGTGACCTGACCGACATAGGTCCGGAACGTGGGGTAGCCATCCAGGTCGATGTAATCGAGGGCGAACTTCACCAGCAGCGGCAGCGGGCAGATCTCCGGTTTACGGATCACCGCCAGCTTAAGACGCTTGGTGAGGCAGTCGAAGCCCGTCGCGGACAGACCGTCACGGGACCGCAGGTTGCGGATCGCCAGACTGATCAGGCCCGAGGACTGCTCTTCGACGAGCCGAAGCTTTACCTTGAGCGAGACCGGGATGTCGCCGTCGGCCGGAGCCTCGAAGAACACGTTCGGCACACGCTCTGCACAGATGGACAGTGCCTCCCAGAGCTCGTCGTGGCCGATGAACAGCACCCACATGGTGGTGTCGCTGTACGGCAACGTCCAGTAGCCGCTCGGCACATACAGAGCTTTGCCGGCGCCAGTCCGCAGGAAGCGGGTCGCAAAGGCATCGCCTCCCTCGAAGTCCTCGGGATGGCGCAGCCAGTACAGGATGGCCGAACTCAGAACGCCGCGGTTGAGCTGCGCGCTGAGGGCACCCTTGATCCAAGCGTCGGACGCGGGGATCCAGTTGCCCAGGACGCCGCGGACGAACTCAGTGCGATCCCGCTCGGGAATCAGGCGAAGCGTGCCCTCGTTCTCCAGCATGTCGACGATGTGCCTGTTGGTCAGATGTGCTTTGAAGAACGCGAGGAGCTCCTCGACCGGCACGATCTGACGGAACAGGATGCGGTTCTCGGTGTGCGAGAGCCAGGCGATGCCCACCGATCGCTGCTGGCCCTCGGGGCCGGCGATGATCTCGATGGACCGGTGCATGGCTCGGCGGAAGAGATCCCGGGCGAAGGTTTCCTCCGTGTTGGACTCTTGCTCGGCGACGGCTGCTTTGGCAGTTTCCTCCAGACGCTGGAACAGCATCTGCACAGACCCCTCACCGGGCTGCGGAACGAAGATGAGCGGTGATCCGACGGTACGAGACATGCGAACTCCTGGGATGTCGATGACTGACAGTGGATGATTGTGGTACGGAAAGGGACGGCAGAATGACCATGAAGGTCAAATGCTGATATATTATATAATTTTTGTACGTCTTTTACAACCATCACAATCTGGCAGCAGCATAGAAAGACAGAGGCCTTTCGACCCCTGTCTTATAAAGCAACCAGTGATTACTCTTTGGTAGGATTATGTGCTTGTTGCTTGTCTTCTTTTTCTTCCTTGCCGCCCGGACGAATCTCGGCAGCTTGCGTGCCTTCTTCGGCAGTGCTTTCGTGCTCGGATGGTACGTCTCCGGCATCTTCAGCGTCAGCGTCGCCACCGGCAGCATCGTTTGCAGCTGCGACAGCGGCTGGTTCAACGACGCGAGCGATAGTTTGCTCTGGCTCGGCCTTAATGGTTACTCCCTCGGGCACAACCAGGTCAGCCACCGTTGCTGAGTCGCCAATTTCTACTAACTTCTCGCCGTTAAATTCCAAAGCGTCGGGTAACTTGTTGGCAGGCGCTTCAATTTCTACCGCGGTAGCATTGCGCAGCACCATTAGCCCTGCGCGCTCAGCAGGAGTGACTTCGTTGCCTTCGTCCAAAATCATGTGAATAGGGATTTCGGTGGTCACTTTTTCGCGCGCTTTAATGGCGTTAAAAACCACGTGCGTTACAGCGTTGTAGCGCGGATCGTGGGTAATTGCCTTAATAATTGCAGTGTAGTTTTTACCATTTGCCTTCAGCTGCACCGGGTGGTGTTTGCCAGCAGTTTGATAGGCGTGGAATAGTGCCTGGTACTCAACTGATACCACTACCGACGGCTTGCCGTGGTCGTGGATAACAGCGGGGATCATTCCTGTTTTGCGCAAGTTTTTAACTTGCTTTCCGGTTATTTCGCGATTTTCAAGCTCGAGTGTTAGCTCTTTCATGGCCTGCCCTCCTTATATGGTGTTGCCCATCCATAACCAGTATACAATATCGCCTGGCATGCAGCTGAAGAAAACGCGCTTACCTGTAGACGTTTTGTTCGTTTCAGGGTACATTTAAGGTAATGGATGTAACACACCTTCTAGAAAGCGTAGGAGTTATTGGTGGATTGCTGGCTATTGCTGGCATCATTTTTGCCGAGGCCGGGCTGCTGATTGGGTTCTTTTTACCTGGTGACACATTGTTGTTTCCAGCTGGTTTTTTTGCTGCGCAGGGCAAATTACCGCTGGCCGGAGTGCTGATTGCAGCCTTCATCGGATCAGTGATTGGTAACGAAGTTGGCTATATCATTGGTAAAAAAAGTGGGCCGCGCGTGTTTCGCAAAGAAGACGGTATTATTTTTCGGCGCGAATACATTACCAAAGCCAGTGAATTTTACGAAAAACACGGTGGCAAGACAATTATCTTTGCTCGGTTTATCCCTATTTTGCGCACATTTGCGCCCTTAGTTGCTGGCGTTGGCGCCATGAATCGCCGCAAATTCTTCTTTTATAACATCGTTGGTGCCGCTGGATGGGTTGGCTCAACAGTTTTACTTGGCTACTGGTTGGGCAGTAAGATTCCAAATATTGACCACTACATTTTGCCGGCAATTGGCATTGCCACGCTATTTACCTTTGGCCCAACGCTGTTGCACTTGCTCCGCGAGCCGCGCTTGCGCGCCTGGATTGGTGACCAATGGCAACGCGTTATAATGCGCCTGCAACGACGAAGCAAATAGCTTTTTACCCCTAAGTGCTTGCAAATTGGGGCAACTCTGGGTACTATATCGCAACCCCTGAGGTGTAGATGCGACTATTTTTTGTTACCTAACTGCAAAGGATGCCCCATGACGCAGCTATAATCTCATATCTCTTGAAAGATGCGCTTTCAATAAACCACTGTCGATGGGAACGGCTTTATTAAGAGTATCCTCTGCTTTGCCGTCCTCCAGGAGAGGTATGAAAAACCGCAACTCTTTTACGCTCGATGCGCGAAGCGTAGAATGGTATCAATACCACTTAGGTGATGCCCTTTTACGCAACGACGTATCCTGGCGAACATGGCGCTTTGTTCTTCAGCAGCGCCTTACACCCCAGCAGCTTGCCGCTGAGGCTTGTGCTATTTGCCAGACGCCCGTAACGCCGCAAAAACTCTTTGCCAGCGACTATCTGGGTGGCTATCACCTACTCTACTGTGCTCGACCATGTCAGACGCCAACCGAGCAGTCTGCGCAGCGTGCGATTGAAGACATAGAGAGCGATTTACATTAATCGTTTTTATTAATTTCTTGGTTAATAAGGTCACGAATTATTTCGGACTTATTTTTGCCGGTTTCGACCGCTTGTGTCCGCAGATAATTGTAGATTGGACGATCAATAAACATGTTAAATCGAAGGTCTTTGGTAGAAATAGTATTAGTGCGAATAAATCGAGTCAATAGCTTCGCGAGCTCGTCTTGGTCGGCGTACGATTCCAGCGAAAGAAGTCTGTTATGGTACCGAGCTAGTGGCGTATGCTCCAGCGACGTCTGCGACACAATGAGTGTCGGTTTCTTTTGCTGCAATGCAATCGCTATCTGCATACCCTGATCCAGGCTATAATCGCTGGCCTCAACTACAACAATATCGGCACGGCCAATTGCTTCAATCTCGGCATCCAGATTGGCATTTTCTGATGGTTGGTCGTAAGCTAACACACAGTCGTTTTGTTCAGCTACGTGTTTGATGGTAGCAATAAAAGGGGCCTGTTTTTGGAACTGTTTAACAGCACCAGTCACATGAATAATCATGGCTAATTCCTTGGGGACTTAACTTGTAATAGAAACACGAAAGTCCTTATTATAGCCAAATTAAACGGGCAACTCAAATCGAATTGCCCGCCCCTTGTTACCTCTGTAACTTTGCTTAAACTTACGGCCTGTAGTCTTGACGCTCAATGTCGTGCAAAACTAATTCACGCAAAATTTCAGCCTTGGTTTTACCAGTTTTAAATGAGGCCCAACGCAGGTAGTTGTAGATCTGGCGATCAATAAAGAAATTGAAGCGCAGGTCTTTGTTTTCGATGTGATTCAGCTCCAAGAACTGCAGCACGATGTCTTCCAAGTTGTCATCGTCATAAATTTTGATAGAGACAATACTCTTGTCCATGCCCGATGCAAACGTACCATACATTGCCTCTTCGCCGCGTGCCAGCAACAAAATTGGCTTCTTTTGCTGTAAGGCGGCTGCAACCATGTAGCCTACCGCAAAGCTTTGCGTTGTAACTTCAAAAATCGCAATGTCAGCGCGTGCAATCGCTTCCATATTCTCTTGATAAATGGTGCTCCAGTCTTGCTGACCGTAGTCTTTGTCTTTTTTGGCAATCTCAAAGGTTGGCTCTACCCAGTCGCGGGTGAGCGAGTGGCCCTGGTTGTGGATAACCTTAATGATCTTGCGAAAATCGTCGATTTGCTCGAGTATATTGAACTGTGACCCGGAAAAATGAACCAACATATGCTTGACCTTTCAACCTTGTGATATAAAATAGGATCTATTCGTGCATCTTGCACATTGATGCTATAATAACACATAGCACATAATACATTAATAGCCTTTTTCATAGAGGATAGTTAAACAGGATTGCGATATTGCATTAGCATATAATGAGGGTTGAACGCATAAACCTTTTGATTATCGGCGTTGGTCCGAACGCCGATAAAACGTATTTGCCCGCCATTCAGAGTCTCCAGAATAAAACACCCGTTACCGTGCAAGCCATCGTAGATATTACCGAGGCTCAGTCGGATGTTATAAACAGGCTTAAAAATAAGGGTTTCGACCCCAGTTCCATCAGGCAGTATTACACAAATGGCCTTACTGCATCTGGTAAACTTTTGGCAAAAGACGTTAGTGAACTCGACAAAATTGTTGCCGAGCGATCTATTAATGCAGTAATTATTTCAACTGAACCGCTCAGCCATAAAGCCTATGCCCTGTGGGCCATGAGCAAAAACCTGCCCGTGCTTATGGATAAGCCCGTTACTGCTCGCAAAAATACAGCGCACTCGCTTTCGGCAGCACGAGGCATCTACAAAGATTACCTGGAAATCTTGGAAGCGTATGAGCGTAGCTCTTCGCCAGTATTCTCGATGGCCGTTCAGCGCCGTTATCACCCAGGTTTTGAATTTGTTTTTGAAAAACTTATCGAAGTCCGCGACAGGTTTAACATTCCAGTTACAGCCGCTCAATCGCTCCACGCTGATGGTCAATGGCGCATGCCGAGCGAGATCATGACACAAGGGTATCACCCCTACAATATCTACGGTAAAGTGTCGCACAGCGGGTATCACTTTTTGGATATCATTGCCCGACTTATTAAAGTTGGCTACGGACCTGCCCTGGAAAAAAACATTGACCAGCTAGGTGTCATGACATCGTTTGTCGAACCTCAGGGGTTGCTCAACCAATTAAACCAAGACGACTACGCCCGTATTTTTGGTGCCGCCTATAACAAAGCATCCAAACTTAGTAGTTCAGAATTATACGATGCCTACCAAGGGTTTGGCGAAGTCGATGTGTCATCAATCATTCAGCTGCTACACAACAACACCATTGTGGGTAATTTTACGCTCAACCTGATACACAATAGTTTCAGTCGGCGTTCGTGGCTGCAGCCTGGCAAAGATTTGTACAAAGGAAATGGTCGTGTGAAACACGAGTACCACAGTATTTACCAGGGGCCATTCCAGAATATTCAAATTCACTCGTACCAAAAAAATGACGTCTACGATGCTACAATCGACAATAATAAAATTGGTGGCAGCAACCACTTTGACGTGTACGTATTCCGCAATGCCGATATCACTGGCTCAAAACCACTCGAAATTTTTACCATGAAAGACATTATGGGACAAACTGCCGAGCTAGGTATTAGCGCGCACGACCAAATAAAATACAGCATGGCAGAAGAGTTCTTTGATTTCTTGCTGGGTAAAATCGACAAAACTCGGCTTGTTTCTGAACTCGATAGCCACCGGTTGAGTGCCCTACTTATGAGTCTGGTATATCAAGCGCACAGCGCACAGCGCTTGATTAAACACCGCGTCGACTCCAGCATTTTGTTGTAAACTTGCTATTCACGTATGTGCATGCGTATACTATGTGTATAAGGTAACGTAGGTATTTTTATGCGACGTACGACGCACATCATTGGAACACACGAAGCTGCTATTGTAAAACTTTGCGATCAGCTTTTAGCGCAAGATATTCAGGCAACTCATCCGGCAACCGATGAGTTTTTTAATGCCTCAATGTGGTCGCCTTATGAAATTGACCTCAGTAATTACGAGGCAATCGCCACCAGCACATCGCTGGTGGTTTATAATAGTGGCCCGTTAACAACTCCAGTGGCGCAACAAATGTGCTACGCAATAGCCAAGAGCAAACCTATTGTATTAACCAACGAACTCGTCTTTGCACCAGACATTAATCACCATCTAGCCGATATTATTTTGCGACAAGCGCAGCAGCTCCATATATCGGAATCAGTTAACCACTTGGGCAATTTTTTGCATACATTGCCACGCAAACAACAGTACAATTTAACTGCTCGTGAGCAACTCCGTATAGCTATGACATGTCGTGAGCACTTTCGTGAGCTGCTCCAAAAATCAGCAAAGCGCCTGCCTACGCTTACCAATCACCAGGCCCATGCGCTATAGCTAGAGCATTTTCTTTAGGAAAGTTGCAGTGTGACTGCCTTTTGCCTTGGCGACTTGTTCTGGCGTACCCTCTGCGACAACCATGCCACCACCCGAGCCACCTTCAGGGCCCATATCGATAATCCAGTCCGCAGCCTTCACGACGTCCAGGTTATGCTCAATCACCACCATGCTATTGCCAGTGTCCACCAGGGCGTGCAGTACATCCAGCAGACGATCAACATCAGCCATGTGCAAACCAGTGGTTGGCTCGTCCAAAATATAGAGCGTGCGGCCCGTTGGGCGGCGCGATAGCTCGCTGGCTAGCTTAATACGTTGTGCTTCACCGCCGGACAGCTGTGTAGCTGGTTGTCCCAAACTAATGTAGCCCAAGCCAACGTCTACCATTGTTTGCAATTTACGAGCAATGCTTGGCACGTTTTCAAAGAATTCCAGTGCTTGCTCACAAGTCATTTGCAGCACGTCGCTAATAGTCTGCCCTTTGTAGGTAATTTCTAGCGCTTCGCGGTTGTAACGCTTACCATGGCACACTTCACATGGCACGTATACGTCTGGCAAAAAGTGCATTTCAATCTTGATAATGCCATCGCCGGCACAGTTTTCACAGCGACCACCCTTGACGTTAAAGCTAAAGCGGCCGGGGCTGTAGCCTCGCAATTTTGCTTCTGGCGTCTGGGCAAAAAGCTCGCGGATTGGCGTGAATAAACCAGTGTACGTTGCCGGGTTGCTGCGCGGCGTGCGACCAATTGGCGACTGGTCAATAATAATTGCTTTGTCTAGCTCTTTGATGCCTTCAATGTCATCATGCTTGCCCGGAACTGTGCTGGCACGATGCAATCTGGCTTGCAATTCTTTGGCCAAAATATCGTTGATGAGGCTGGACTTGCCCGAGCCCGAAACACCGCTCACGACCACCATTTTGCCCAATGGAATTTCCACCGTCACGTCGCGCAAGTTGTTTTCACGAGCACCAACAATCTTCAGTGCTTTGCCATTGCCTTTGCGTCGTTTTTTGGGAACGGCGATCTGCTTTTTGCCAGACAAATATTGTCCAGTAATGCTGTTCGGATTCTTTTCTACCTCAGCAGGAGTCCCCGACGCAATCACATGACCACCGTGCACACCAGCGCCAGGGCCAATGTCTAGCAAATAGTCGGCAGTGCGAATAGTGTCCTCGTCATGCTCAACTACAAGAACAGTGTTGCCCAGGTCACGCAGGTGCTTCAGAGTACGGATCAAGCGGTCATTGTCACGCTGGTGCAAACCAATACTTGGCTCATCCAGGACATACAACACGCCCTGCAAGCCCGAACCAATTTGAGTAGCCAAGCGAATACGCTGCGCTTCACCGCCGGACAAGGTTGTTGCGCTGCGCAGCAGCGTTAAATAGTTCAAGCCAACATCCTGCAAAAAGCCCAGTCGTGCACCAACTTCCTTCAGGACCAATTTGGCGATTTGCATGTCTTTGTTATTCAAGGTCAGCGCGCCAAAGTAGTTCACTGCGTCGTCAATCGACATCTGACAGATGTCCATAATGCTGTGGTCAGCAATGGTGATCGCCAGAACTTCAGGCTTTAGGCGCAAGCCGTGACATTTGTAGCATGGCTTTTCAACCATAAAACGCTCAATATCGGTGCGCATAAAATCACTGTCGGTTTCTTTGTGGCGGCGCTCCAAGTTCGGAATCACGCCTTCGTAGGTAGTCTCGAACGCGCGACCACCTCCCAATGAAACTTTGTACGTCTCGGTGCCAGTGCCGTACATGATGCGTTCCATGTTTTCGGCCGAGATCTCGCCAGTTGGCACGTGCAAGCTAAATTTGTAGCGATCGGCTACGGCCTGCAACTTTTTCATATACCAGGCGTCAGTATTCACACGGTTGAACGGACGAATCGCGCCTTCGGCAATCGTAAGACGGCCGTTTGGAATCACCAGCTCCGGATCAACTTCCAAACGCGAACCCAAGCCAGTACAAACCGGACATGCACCCTGCGGTGAGTTAAAGCTAAACGTGCGTGGCTCTAATTCCGGAATGGCGATCTCTGGGTGGTCAATACAGGCGTACATCAAGCTGTATTGGAATTCCTCTTGGTTGTCGGCGTTTACCACACGAATTTTACCCTCGGCAACTTCTAGCGCCTGTTCAACAGATTGCGCTAAACGAGAACGGCTTTCTTCGTTGTTTACCAAACGGTCAATCACAATTTCGATAGTGTGCTTGTAGTTTTTGTCCAGCACTGGGAATTCATCCAAAGCATACACCACACCGTCCACGCGTGCGCGAGCAAAACCGGCGCGCATGTACTGCTCGGGAATGTGCTCAAAAGCACCTTTTTTGGCCGAAACCACGGGCGCCATAATCATCAGGCGAGCATCAGTTGGTAATGTAGAAATCTGGTCCACAATGTTCTGCGTAGTCTGGCGCGTAACTGGCTTGCCGCAAACCGGACAGTGCGGCACACCAATACGAGCGAACAGCAAACGCAAATAGTCATAAATTTCGGTTACGGTAGCCACTGTACTACGTGGGTTGCGACTGGTGGACTTTTGGTCAATAGAGATTGCTGGGCTGAGGCCATCAATTTGGTCTACGTCGGGCTTTTCCATGAGCCCCAAAAATTGTCGGGCGTACGAGCTCAAAGATTCCACGTAGCGACGCTGACCTTCGGCATAAATAGTGTCAAACGCTAAAGACGATTTGCCTGAACCAGACAAACCAGTAATAACCACCAGCTTTTCGCGTGGTAGCTCTACATCAACATTCTTGAGGTTGTGCTCACGGGCACCTTTTACAACAATTTTTCCCGACATACCAGACTCTCTTTAAACAGGTATAGTATACGCGAAAAATTAACATTTATCTACCCCGCCTTACATAAACCAAAGCAGACCTGCAGGTTGCGTTCAGTATATGCGGTATAATACCTGCATGGATAGATTGTATAAGTGGTGGAAAAGCATCCCGGTTGCTGTGCGCAAACCGTTGGTTTTTATGGTTGGTTTTGCGGTGGTTGCGGCAGGAATTGCCATGCTCGTCTTGCCTGGCCCGGGTTGGGCGGCAATCTTTTTGGGATTTGCCATTTTGGCAACCGAATTTGCCTTTGCTGAGCGTGTCCGTGATTGGCTTGTTGGGCAATTGCACAAACTCATTGATTGGGCGCTCGCTAAGTGGAATACATTGCGTGGCAAAAAACCAGCACCAAAACGCACACACGTTCCTAAAACTGCGCCTAAATCCGGCCAAAAATCGGCCAAAAAGTAGCACGTCTGGCCATTGCGCTAATGCTTATATACAATCTATTTGACTCTTAAGCAAAATTAAATGTATTATACGTTTAATTAGTTCTATCGGTTTCAAATGGAGGTAACACATGTCCGAGTTTATCGTGTTGGGCCTGATTCCTGGCACCCACGCACAAATCACATTTGCAATCTGGTTGATTGTTGCTAGTTTGATTGCGGCAACGATCGTCTTGCGTGCAAGTTTAAGAACCCGCGTCTTTCAAGCGTGGATTATTGCAACTAGTTTGATGATTGCTGTTCAGCGCAGCCAATTGCGCGCTTAAGTAGTAGTCGTTTATAAAAATGCCCGGAGTTATTCGACTTCGGGCATTACGCTTTCTGCGTATAATTTAAGCTCTTCCAAAATATATTCTTGGTGGCCCGTTAGATTGCCCTGGTTAGCAATGTCTTGTAAACGAGTCATGAACCAGTTCAAGCGACTTTTAGCTCCGCCACCAACTAGTCGTTTTTTGCAAAATTCATCCCACGCCTGACGCTCTTCGTCGTTTAACTGCTTTGGATAATTGCGCGCTTTGTACAACGGCAATAAAGCTTCCAGGCGCTTGTCCTTAAAGTGCAAGCCAAGGTTACCCAGTTCCGTTGGATCAGCAGCACGAATCACACGCATGGCCTGTTTATCTTGTGGCCCAAAGAAGCCGTCATACAACTGACTATCCACATGACGGTCGTCGGCCAGGAGTGTAGTTTGGAATCCAGCATCCAAAATCTCGGCCGCTCGGCTAACTTTTTCGGCAAAGTCTGGCATGGCGCGCAGTGCCTTCAGGTTTTTCTGAATCATATTCATGTCTATTTGCAGACGCTCACGGCTGGCATCGTCCAGCACACCCAACGGCGCAACCGCCGGACACTTGTTGTACTGCAACGTTTTAATCGGCAGCCGGGGCTCGGTGCTGTCTTTTTTCCATTTCCAGGCTTCAGCCAGCTGTTCTGGCGTAAAATCTTTGTATTGCGTTGGATCCATACGCAAGTCAAACACCAGCGACCCCTGCTTTTTCGGATGATCACATAGTTTTACCACCACAGCAGTCTTTTCGTATTCGCTCGGGTACTGACCGCTCGTGTACAGGAATGGCTGGTCGGAGTCCGCCAGATCGGCAACTTTGCGCTTGTCGCGCATACTAAACAAGTAGTCGAACATCTTTGGTTGCTTGTTACGAATCATGCGAGCAACTTCGATGGTGGCGTACACGTCACTCAAAGCATCGTGCGCATGTTCGTGGCTCAGGCCATTAAGACCGGTGAGCAATTCCAGACGGTTGGTCGGTTTGCCGTTGACGTCAAACGGCCACTTGATGCCTTCGGGTCGAAGTGCACGCGTCATGCGGACCACATCCAAAATGTCCCAGCGAGACTTGCCGTCTTGCCATTGCCATTCATAGGCGTCGTAGAAATTGCGATAATGCAGGCAGCGCATGAATTCGTCGTCAAAACGAACCGTGTTAAAGCCCAAGAAAACGGTGCCTGGTGTGGCAATATTTTCGACAAAATGCTGCAAAAATTCGGCTTCGGTAATGCCCTCGGCCAACGTTTGCTGGGGCGTAATCCCGGTAATCAAAATGGCATCTGGATCCGGCAAAATATCCGGCGTCAGCTTAATAAGAATATTTTCGGGCTCACCGATAGGCTTTAAATTGAGGTCAGTTCGTACGCCAGCGAATTGCATAATGCGCGCATCACGGCTGTTGATACCGCTGGTTTCAAGATCATAAAAGAAAAAACTGGCAGGTTGCATACCTACCAGTGTAACACTTTGGGCCGAGGGTCCAAATTAGTACGTGAATTGGCCGTGGCCACCAATGCGGATTACATTGTCGGCTTCGATGCCTTGACGAACCAATTCGTGCATGATGCCCATTTTTTTCATAATATCGCGTAGGCGTTGAATACCGTGCTCGTTTTCAAAGTCAGTTCGAGCCGCAAACTTTTCAATTTTGTTGCCGGTAACCATAAAGGTGTCGGCATTTTCTTTGGTGACCTTCCAGGCCATTTGCGTGTTCTTTAGTCCAATAACTGGCAAACCAGCAGTTTCGTCCGATTCAGCTTCTTCGGCCAAACGTTCACGCTCAGCTGTAACCATAGTGCTGAGGTCTTGTAGCAAATCTTGTACACCTTGGTGCGTCTGAGCAGAAATTGCCACCACCTGCGTGCCTTTTGGAACGATTTTTTGGAGTTGTTTAATCTGATCTTGCACAATGTCTGTGTCCAGACCTTCGATTTTGGTTACCGCTACAATTTGCGGCTTACCGGAAAGGTCGATCTTGTACGCTTTGAGCTCGTTTTGGATGGTCTGGTAAGCTTCGGCCACATCTGACTGGTAGGCATCAACAAGATGCAGCAGCACAGCTGTGCGCTCTACGTGACGTAAAAACTCATCGCCCAAACCCTTGCCTTCGGCAGCGCCCTCAATAAGACCAGGAATGTCAGCAATTAAAATGCTAGTGTGTTTGTCTACGTCGGCCACGCCCAAGTTTGGTGTGATCGTGGTAAACGGATAGTTGGCAATTTCAGGAGTGGCATTGCTAACCACGCTAAGGAACGTGGATTTACCGGCGTTTGGCAGACCCACCAAACCAACGTCAGCGATCATTTTAAGCTCCATGACTACTTGCAGGCGCTCGCCCTGCTCGCCTTTTTCGGCAATACGGGGCGTTTGGCGAACCGAACTCACAAAGTGTGCGTTGCCAAAACCACCGCGGCCACCGCGCGCAATAATTGCTTGCTGGCCGTCTTCAACTAAGTCGGCCAAAACCTGACCTTCTTGATCCGTTACAGCGGTGCCCACCGGCACTGGAACCAGCAAGTCTTTACCGCTACGACCATGTTTGCGGCTTTTGCCACCTGATTTACCAGGCTCAGCAGCGATCTCGCGCTGGTAGCGAAAGTTGGCGAGCGTGTTCTGGTTACGGCTCGCAACAAATACGATGTTACCGCCGTTACCGCCGTCGCCACCATCTGGACCGCCCTTGTCAACGTAAATTTCATGGCGCCAACTGACCACGCCGTTACCGCCGTCGCCTGCTGCGATTGAAACCGTTGCCTTGTCAATAAAACTCATTAGGTCCTAGTATACCTGAAATATCCTAAAACATGAAATCAAAATTCTTGCAAACTTGTCTTAGCGATAGATGTAATGTGGGAATTCTGAGGCCGGAACCCAACCGCTATAGCCCACGCGACCAAAACCAGCCAAGCCGTTCATATCGCTATATTTGATCATGGTTCCATCGTCGGAGACGGCCTCAACATACGCCACGTGGCCAAAGGTACCACGGTCGCGCTGTGCAATTGCACCTTGACGAGGCACGCTACTTACCGTCCAGCCGCTGCGAGGCGCAAGGTTGTCCCAGGTGTTTGCGTTGCCCCAGTTTGTAGGCACCGAGATACGGTTTGCTACGTACCAGGTACAGAATCCCCAGTCATAACCGTTGGCGCCGTAAATAGCCGACGTTCCAAATGAATATGCCGAGGTGGCCGTGGTAGATGTAGCCGAATAAGTCTGGGCTTTAACTTGCCCGTTTGGAATCAAGATTTTTTCACCAGGGCGCAAGCCATTAATTTCGGCGTCGTTAAACGCGATAATCTGGTCAGCGCTGGCGTTGTATTTGCTGGCAAGTGATTGCGCGGTGTCGCCGGGGGCAACCGTATACACAATACCGTTCAACGGTGGAATTTGCAGCGTACTGCCTACGGTGACCGAGTCGCCATTTAGATTGTTTGACCAACGGATACTGTCAGAAGTTACGTTAAATTGAGCTGCAATACTTGCAACAGAGTCACCATCTTTTACCAAGTAGCTCTTGATGTCGCTGCGTGATTTAAGGTCAGTCGAGACGATTTGAGGCTTCGTTACCAGGCTATCGGACGCGGTAACAGCCAATTCGGCACTTACGGTGTCAGCCTGGTTTTTAACAGCCGTAGCCTCTGGTAAATCAGCGGCACGCGAAACAGACACTGCAATGTCTGCAGATGATAATTGGTCAAGCGGGTTTGATGCACTCTGGCTGCTTGTAATTGAATTTTGCGGCGTGTACGATGACGCACCGGCGCCATTCAAGACAAAAGCAATAATTCCACCCAACAGCAAGAAATTCCCGGCCAGCAAACCATATCGAATAGTTCGCTTTTGGGACGCAAAACGCGCTAGTTTGGCACGAGTCCGAGCAAATCGGCTCACGCGAGCCTTCGGTGCAGTCTGGACTGCTTCCATTGGCTGTGAATACGAATGACTAATATGCAACTCCTGTAGGCGCCGGGGCGCCTCAGACTGACGATTACGTTTGATAATTGGTAGCTCACGGGCTACGTCATTATATTTCTAATGAGATCAATCTGAAAGTGTATCCGTTGTAGATCTACACTTCGTAAAAAGTATAGCAAATACGCTCTGAATTTCAAGGTTTTTCTGGCTCGTTACCCCTGTTAGAAAGTTTTAATTTCCGCACAATTTGTGGCAATATTGGTCGATCAGCTGCTGGTGTTCTTCATACGTTTTCGAGAAGTGCACAGTGCCATCATCGCCAGCCACAAAGTATAGCCAATCTGTAGTTGCTGGATGCCCAACAGCTTGCAGCGACGTAGCACTCACATTACTGATCGGCGTGGGTGGCAAACCCTTGTAGATCAAGGTGTTATAGGCACTATCATACGAGGTAGATTTAGCTTGCCCAGCCAACATAGCCCCATAAAACGCCGTGACGTCTGAGCCCAACGTCATATTCTGATGCAAACGAGTCAAAAATACCTGAGCAACCTGTTGGCGGTCAGCCGTTTTGGACGCTTCCTGCTCAACCATTGAGGCCAGCACGATGCCTTGATATGTGCTGAGTCCCTGATTAGCAAACGCCGCACGCAAATCTGGAGTGAGCTGTTTTTCCATCAGCGCCAAGGATTGCGTCACGATATCGGTTGGCGTGGTATTGGCGTCTTTTTCAAAGGTATCAGGGTAAATGTAACCCTCTAGACTGGCGCCTGCTGGTTTGTCCACTAATGCCGAATTACCAACATATTGCGCCGGATCTAACGCCTTGTTCACGTCTGCCTCGGCATAGCCCGCATTCAAAAAGGTTTGTTTGATCTGGTCTATACGCTGACCAGGCAAGAGCGTGATCTTGTCGGTAGCAATTTTGCCGTGGGTGAGCTGCGCTACAATCTGTTCAACGGTTTGGCTAGGCGACAACGAGTAGGTGCCTGCTTGTAAATCTGATCGAACCTGTTTACTGCTTACGTACAGCTTAAATGCCCATGCGCTGCGAATCAGTCCCGCTTTTTCGAGCTGGTTGGCAATAGTGTCTACCGACGACCCCTGTTCTACGGTTATAAATTTAGCAATCTGGTTGCTGCTCACCGGCTGCAACTTACTGTAATATACTTGCCTAACAGCAAATGTCGCACCCACAACGAGCACTAAGCCAATGGCCAAAATCATTACCAGACGACGAGGCCAGCGTTTGCGAGGCTCGGGCTTTGCAGAATATCGCATTACAATGCTCCTTTCTGATCTAGATAGTCACTCAAAATGTAGGTGGCAGCCAACGCATCAACGTCGCCCTTGGCGTAAGGTTTTTTGCGTGCTTCTAGCTCTTTTTCGGCTTTTACAGAGGTCAGCGCTTCGTCCTGAAAATGCATCGGCACCGAAATATGCTTCTGTAAGTCGTTCACAAACTGCCGAACGTACCGTGTTTGGTCAGTCTCTTGACCCTCAAGTCCGCGTGGCAGGCCTATTACTAATTCGTCAGCCTGTTCTTGCTTGATAAGCTGCGCAATGTCACTAAAAATCTGATCGGTATGCTGCAGCGTTGTAAGGGGTGAAGCGATCCGCGCAATGCTCGTGGCTCGGGCAACGCCAATGCGCTGCGCGCCAACGTCAAGGGCAAGAAGTGTGGCTACGCTAGTCTGCATTGGTTGTAGTGGTTGGCTTCTCGATAGTTATCGTTATCTTGCTCTGGTTGCCAGGAATTGAGGTGACCCAGAATGGCGAATAGGTTACGTTAACATCGGTAACACCAGGATTTGTCTTGAGGATTTTTTGGGCGTCGCCGGTCTTTTTGCCTGCGATTTGTTTGCGCAAATCTGCAATCTTGAGGTCGGGGCCGGCCACTGCAGTAACCGCCATAGAAACCGAGCCGCTACTTGGGTCTTGCGAAGTAAAGCTGGCGTCATCCAGTCCGTAATCTGTAATGGTCTGCTTGCTGGTGTCGATCTTGCCGTCAACTGCGCTCGCTACTAACTTCTTGAGGTCAGCCTGTGCTGCGCCCATCATGCTATAGGTAATTTTTTCGGTCACGGTTACGCTGTCAGCGGCAGCGCCTGCACTCACGCTCGTACTAACGGCGGGTGTGCCTGCCACAAAAGTGGCGTCAATTGCCTTCAGGCCTTGGTTTTCTAACTGGCTCTTGAGCTGTGTTTTGATAGCTGATGTATCTTGAGCGCTAATCTTGGACTTAGCGGATTCGATGTCAGCACCTTGGACGATCTTGGTAATGTCGTCAGTACCGCCAGACATGTCGCTACCGCTGGCCTTAACGTTACTTGGAGAGCCAGCAATAGAGTACGATGTGGCGCTCACATTGTATTTAGCACCAGGGTTCTGGGCTGTGACACTCACGCTACCTGTACCATCATTTTTGCAGCTAAAACCACCGGCCGACATTTTATAGTTACTTTGTGGGACCGAGACAGCTTGCGTGCTCACAAATGTGAGGCCGCCGGCGCTAAAGCCAGTTCCTGCGGGGAAGCTTACAGCGTTGTCGCTACAGTTTACGAGGCTAATAGTACCGCTCGCCTTTTGACCGTTGTTTTGCTGGCCAGTTGCGTCGGAAGCGGCAGTCAGCGTTTTATCGGTAGATTGCGTTTTGGCCGGCACAATACCAGAGTCGGTATTTACTGAACTCACTGATGAGCTCAGCGTAACGTCCACGTTGGCGCTAATTGCCTGGCTATCAGTTTTAATGGTGACATAGGAATGTGGCAGGACTTTGAAGCACAAAATCCAAATAACAATCAGTGCGATCAGTGCGCCGCCTCCAATAAAAATCCATGTTCGGAAATTATTAAAGTTCGGCACCGCCAGCTTTTTGTTGCGTGGCCCCTTAGGGGCTTTATCTTTGCCTTTGGCCTTAGCGGTAGTGTCGGCCATGTGGCCAACAACGGCGCCAGATCCTGCGCCAGCAGCCATGTTTCGCATAATGGGGTTCTTGTCGGCTGCGCCGTCAGACATATCAATTGCATCGTCAACGGCAGTTGGCGACGTACTTCCCTTTGCCAAATCACCGACAGCAGATTTTTTATTTAATTTTGGATCAGCTGTGTCCAAAGATAACGACTCTTCAAAATCGCCAGGAAGCTCCGCCACTCCCTGTGGTACATCAGGAATTTCAGGTTTAGATTGCAGGTTTTTGGCTACATACAAACCAGTGTTGGCAGCCAGCGGCATTAATCCAGCTTCAGAGGTAATGAGCACCAAATGCTTGCTATCATTGTCGGCTGCACGCTTTAAAAGCTTCATGTTTACGATGCTTTGCAGGGTAGTGGCGCGCTTAGGCAAAACCAGCGCCAAAATTTTGCTGCGCGAGCTCGTAACTTTGTCGATAATTGTGGTTATTTCATCGTCAACATCGATGTAAATAACATCTTTAGCTGGAATGCTGTTGCTGCTCATGTTCGTAACATCCTATCAAGTTTTTCGCGCACTGATCCGCTCGTTTGGCTGGTGCCCGAGAATTGCAACGTGTCTAATCCAACGCGCAACAGGCCCATAGCTGTAATAAATGTATGGTCGTTGACCTGACCGGTCTTGTCAATGATGCCCACGACTTGCTCGGGGTGAATGTGCTGTACGGTTGGTTTGCGTGTAAATGGCAAACGAGTGTACCAATCTGTTTGCTCCAGTTTGTCCATGAGCATATCCAGACTGGAACCACCGCCGCACAATAACACGTGGTGTGGTAAGTGATCTAATTTGGTGAATTCAGCCAAGGCAACTTCGACGCCGCTCATCCACACATCGAGTGTCTTATTAAGAGCGCCCTCAGCTGCTGCAGCTTTTGGCTGCGAAATATGCGCGTTGTGCAAGTCCAACTTGATATCTTCGGCTTGTTCAAATTCAATGTTTAATTCGCGCTCGATAGCCCGAGTGTAGGCGCGACCGCCGATACCGAACATTTTGGTACCTTGCACGCCACCGTCATTAATCACGGCTATGTCAGTTGTACCACCACCGATGTCCATAAGGATTGCGCTCATACTGGCGCTGGTGTCGTCGCCAATAACTGACCGTGATACGGCAAATGGTTCGGCTGCAACGGCGAGTAAGTCCAGATCGAGCTGCTGCGCGGTACGTTCCAATGCACCAATGTGAATAAGTGGCGCAAACGCCGTATATAGCTGCACAACTACGTCGCGACCCTGAAATCCAACAGGGCTGGTAACTTTGTAGCCATCAATTTCGATACCTACTAAAGCGCTGTTTACCAGACGAATTTCGACTTCTTTGCCGCCCAATTCCCAGGCTAATTGCTGTTTAGCTTTGGCTTGAGCGCGTTCTTGCACTGCTTTGATAATGCGTTCGACTTCAGGAAGGTCCAAGGCTTTTTCGGCATCTTTTCGAGTAACTCTAACAGTAGTGGTCATGCCTTTTACCAGTTCGCCGGCAATACCCAGAACAGCCGTACGTGCACTCACGCCAGCTTGCTGTTCGGCAGCAGCCAGAGCTTTGTCGCAGTTTTCGACGACGCGGCCAATGTCAGCAATGGCACCGGCCTGCATATCGCTCAGTGCCTGATGTTGACGGCCGACACCAATAATCTCGATGCCGCCAGCGCGCACACGCCCAATTAACGCTTTAACAAATTCGGTACCAATATCTAGTCCAACTACATATTGATCGTCGGCTGGCGCTGAGCGCGTAGCCTTGGCATTGACTTCGGCTGCCTTATCGGCAACTTTACTGGCCATTGATTGGCCCAGGTTTTTCACTTTTTTCAGATCAAGCATAATCGTAATTTATTATAGCACGCTCCGGTGTGCATACTAGCCTTGAATAACAGATTACTTACAAAACCTGATGATTTGCTGTGGGTCTGCTGGTAATTGCTCAAAACGCTTAATTATGGTATAATCTACTAGTCCGAGTTTTTACCCGCGCACATTTACACCCCTGGAGGTTTTCACCCCATGCCCGCTGAAATCGAGAGTGGTACGCCCACCCGAAAGAAGCTGCCGCGCTACCGCCTGGTGGCATCGCCGTCGGAAGCGTTCACGCTGCTGACCCCGCTCGTCCTGCTGACCGCGTTCACGCTGTTCGTGGGCATCAAGTCGTTCGGCGCATTCACCCGGATCCTCACCTGCGCTCCCACGCAGAAGGTCCCCGCCACCGACCTGGACGACAGCTACTACGGCTACGGCTACAACTTCGACGACGCCAGCAGCATCAAGCACTGCATCCCGGCCAGCCTTCACGCCAGCTGGGTGCCGGCCTCGCTCGCCGCCGTGTCGATGGCCGCCCTGGCCGTGATGGCGCTGATCCTGTTCATCTACCTGCTGCGCCTGTGCTACGACTACGTCGACCAGGCCCGGCAGGACCAGACGCGCGGCTTCCACACCCTGCCCGACCAGTTCAAGTACGCGCTCAACGGCCTCACGGTCGCCAGCGGCGTCTTCATGCTCGCGGCCGTCTCGGTCTACTGCGTGATCTACATGGTCGCCCTCAGCTAGGAATCGGAGGCTCCATCATGGACCGCTTCAAGAGAATCCGAGAGCGCCTGCTCGCGTTCGCGCTCTGCCTGGTGCCGCACAATCTGCTGTACTACGCGCAGTTGCTGCGACAGGTACCCACCGACAACCCCGTCGTGGACGCCCGCCTGGAGCAGCTGCTGCAGCGCTACACCCCGGACCCCCACAACCCGCTCAGGGACGCCGTCGACAACCGACTGTCCCTGTTCGGCCCCCGCAGGTAATCACCGAGAGGAACCAGCATCATGGGCAACCCGATCCGCGGCGCCGCACAGGCCGCCCGCAACCACCCCGTGTACAGCGTTCTGGCCGTGTTCGCCATCGGCGGCACCGTCGCTGCGATCATCAACAACCGGCGCAGCCAGAAGTTCGACGACGTCGAGCTCCCGGGCACCGAGGTCCGCGAGGCCGACCTGGTCGACCACGACGCGCTCAAGGACGCCACCGGCGACTCCGACAAGGGCGACATCGAAGGTGGCGGCGACTCGATCTCTCGGGAGATCCGTCCCTAATGAGACCGAGCACCGAACCGCTCAGCCCGCTGTTCCAGCGATACCAGCACGAGCTGGACGCCTGGCGGGCCGAACAGAAAACCCAGCGACAGAAGCACCGCAGGGCCCTGCGCATGCGCTTTGGCATCACTTGCCTCAGTGCGCTCGCACTCCTGCTGCTGACCCGCTGGTGCCACACCGCGGTCCGTCCCACGTTCTGCGCCCAGTCCGCCATCACCTGCGAGGAGTTCAACAACTCCAGCAACACCTGGCACTGGAGCTACTGGGGCGTCGTCGTCATGCTGGCGCTCGCCATCATGGGCATCGCCGCGCTCAGCATCATGACCGCGATCTGGTTCTCGCCCTTCAGCCGTCGGCTTCACATCCGTGGACCGGCAGCCAAGACCGAGACCCGTCAGCTGTTCATCCGCTGGTACGGCGTGATCGTCACAGTAGTCATGGGCTACAGCCTGTTCTGGGCAATGATCATCCACCTGGGGAGGTAAACCTGTAAAGCTCGGATTAACCGGGATCGACCTGTATAAAGAAGCGTGCCTATTGGCGCGATCCCCTTCTTTTTGCAGTGTTCGTCCCGGTTTTTCCATGTAAATTTGAATATATGCACTATGTATGGCATAGTACACGTGTCCAAGTTTGCCTGGGATCAATCGAGAAGAGAAGTCGTATGCAGCGAAACCACATCTTCGCCATCGTCGCTGGCTGTGTCGCGGGCCTGGGGCTGCACGGAGTCGGTATGTACTTCATCAGGAAGTCTCTGTCGCCGGAGTTCGCCACGCAGCCGATCTGGCACAACCACTTCACTGCAGCCACGATGCTCATGGTCTTCACGGGCTTCGTGATGCTGGCGGTGCTGTTCGTCTTCACGTCCGATGACGGCAAAGACCACCCCAACCTCACCTTTCTACGCGCAGTCGCCGTCTGGCTGGTCATATGGGCCATCGTGCCAGCACTGTTCTGACACCCTGCACTTGGACTAACCGGGAACAGCTGGTACAAAGACGCGCTCAATAGCGCCATTTTTTCTTTGTATACAGCGCTATGTTCTCGGTTTTTCCTTTGGGATGATACTTGCGTAATTACTAAAAACATTGTAAAATCGTTCTCAATGCCTCGAGGCATCTTTTTTATTGTCTCGGCAGCACTTTAACAACCCGTCATAGAAGCTTGTGTGTGCCACTATGTGCAACAATTTTGCATGTTGTGGTTCACATAAGCCATATGTGCTTCCAATCATCCATCTCTGATCTCCTAAACGGAGGGACCCAAATGAAGTTCGCCAAGTGGCGTCTTCCGGTGTCTCTGGCTTCGGTGGTTACTGCACTGGCACTCGTCAGTGGTTGTACCACCAGCAGCCAGGACAAGCTCCTGCGAAGCGACATGCCCACCAACGGCATGAACGCTTCCGTGCGCTACAGCATCGACGCCAGCACCGACGGCTCCAGCGAAGGCAACCAGGCCACGCTGACCGGCATGAACAACGAATCACCGATGCCGTTCACCACCACGTTCGGCAAGGGCGCTGGCACAACCACGCAGGTCGTCCAGGCCACCGGCGCGGACGGCACCGCCAAGAACGTCCTGTCCATGACCAAGTACACGGTCGGCTTCGGCCTGTCGCGGTACCTGTCCGTGGACGCAGCGACCTACGAGATGCGCGACACCAAGGGCAACCGCGTGTGTGGCGCCAAGGTCCGCCAGGACTTCCAGCCCAACGCCTTCCAGTTCCTGGGCGGCGACTACAAGGGCTGGGACGCGATCTGGTACTACAACGTCCCGTGCGACAAGGCCGACCCCAAGCAGCAGCTCGACCTGTCCAAGGCCACGCTCAGCGGCCTGGTCATCACCGAGCAGATCGTGCCCCGCATCACCGGCGAGCCGGTCGTGTTCAACCGCGGTCGTTCCGTCACCATCGTCGGAGGCCCTGCCGCCGCGCTCAAGCCCGGCTGGTGGCAGTACAACGCCAAGAACGGCAGCAACCAGTCCATCCTGGGCGCCGCCAACATGGTCAAGGCCATGGTCAAGGACCTCAACACGAGCAGCCAGCCGTGGATGGCGTTCAAGCCCTCGGGCGCGTTCGCCTCGTCCGACCTGGTGTACTCCGCCGGCGACGCCTACGTCTACAACCTGAAGCGGGTCTTCCTGAACCGCGGATCCGACTACGTGATCCACATGCGGGCCAAGGCCACCGACCCGTGGAAGTCCGTGATCGTCCACCCCATCTACAACAAGGAGTGGAACGACTGGGCGCAGAACTTCAAGGCGCTCAAGGACTTCAACCCCCTCAAGGTCGACGACAAGATCAACAAGGACGGCTTCCCCAAGGACCCGAACGACAGCGTCCTGAAGGAGATCGAGAAGTCCGGCTGCCAGAACTGCAGCAACGCCGAGCTGGAGCAGGTGCAGTGGCGCGACGGTGACACCGGCAAGGTGCTCTACGCGAACACCCTGCGCGCCTACATCGGCGCCGAGAGCACCATGTCCCTCTGGGGCAAGGTGCCGACGAAGTCGCTGAAAACGCTGCAGAACCAGGCCACCAGCAAGGCCAAGAGCCAGGGCGTCAACACCTGCCCCGTCAAGTACGACGGCAAGGGCAAGAAGGCCGACGACCAGCTCAGCCAGAGCCAGTGCAGCAACCTGCTGCGCGAGGGCGCCATGTGGAACCTGATCACCGAAGACCCGGACAGCCTGGGCCTCGACCTGGTCAGCCAGTTCCGCGTGCGCGACAACTCCACCTGGTCCAGCGTGTGCACCGGCTCCGGCAAGGACACCTCGTGCAACCTGGTGGCCCAGAACCGCAAGCTCGACGCCAGCTACCTGTTCAACCAGAACGACACCACGCGTGCCTGGACGGTCCTGCAGACGCTCGGCGAGAACGGGATGCGTGCTCTGGGATACTCCTACGTGAGTGGCCCCGGCACTGGGTCCGGAATGGACTTCGCCATGGCTCAGCAGGTGGTTCGCAGCCAGTACCTGAACGGCATCACCAACCCCGACGCCGTCTTCAGCCTGGACTCGCGCGCCATGCAGCTGCCCAGCACCATCGGCACTGCCATGCAGGAGCTCTACGGCCCCGCGGCCTGACCCGCACTGACAACCAATTGGAAGGCGGTACTCGCCAGCACATAACGTGACGGGTGCGCGTGCGCCAGTGATCTTCTCTCCCATCTGGGGGTGATCACTGGCCACGCGTATTCACACATATTTTGAATGTTACCGAAACTAATTACTGATTACTTTCTGGAATATTTAAAAAACCACCTTTTTACGGGTGGTTTTTTGTGTTTATGGGTCTGCTGTTTATTGCAAGACAGCTTTAACACGGCGAATGCCGGCGCTCGACGCTTCTTCCTTGAGAATCTTGAAGCGCTTCCCGTCTTCGGCTAGCTGACCGGTGTGATCAACGTGCGGGCCGCCACAAATTTCAAAGCTAAAGCGATCATCGCCCTCGCCCATCTGGTAGATTTTGACGGTTTCGCCGTAACGGTCGCCGAATGCACCCAGAGCTCCCATGGCCAGGGCTTCTTTGGTTGGGTATTCCTTCCAAAATACTGGCAAGTCTTTGGCGATTTGTTCGTTAACGATGTCTTCGACTTGCTTGATTTGCTCGGGCGTCATTTTTTCGTCGTGGCTAAAGTCAAAACGCAGGCGCTCTTCGGTAATGTTGCTACCGCGCTGAATCACGTGGCTACCCAAAACCTGGCGTAATGCCTGGTACATCAAGTGCGTTGCGGTGTGATATTTTTTGTGCTGCAACGTTTGGCCGCCCAGGCCGCCCTTGAAGACGCCTTTGGCTGCACCTTGCGAACGAGCTTTTTGCTCAGCCATTTTGGCGTCAAAGACAGCTTTCCAGTCATCACTCAGGCGGGCACCTTCATGCATGGCAATGACTTCCTCAGACAACTCCATAGGATAGCCATAGGTGTCATACAGGGTAAATACGAAATCGCCGGGCACAATTACGTCGCTGCTGTCTTCGGTTTGATTACGGCTAACGTATTTGTTCAGTTCAGCCAGGCCTTTGCGAAGCGTTTGGCGGAAGACTTTTTCTTCTTTGGTGAGTACGGCAATTACGGTGTCACGTTTGGCGGCAACTTCTGGGAAGTCAGCGTGGTACAGATCAGCAATAACGGGAACAATCTGTTCCAAAAAGTTCTGTTCTACACCCAAGTTGAATGATTTCATAATAGCCCGGCGAACCAGACGACGCATGACGTAGCCCTGTTCTTTGTTGCTGGGTACAATGCCGTCTACTGCCAAAAATGCAGCAGCGCGCAAGTGATCGGCGATCACACGCATGTCGTTGGTGTGGCTGTCGTACGACTTACCAGAAATTGTTTCTAGCTTTTGGATAATGGGCCACAGCAAGCTAATCTTGAACACATCTGGGTCGTTCAAAACAGCTGCCGCGATACGCTCCAGGCCTGAGCCGTGATCGATGTTTGGCTTTTCTAACGCTTCGAATTTACCGTCGGCTACCTTGCGATAAGCCATGAACACGTTGTTGCCGATTTCCATAAAGCGACCGCAGTCACAGTTGGGGTGACATTCGGGACCAAAGTCGGTGTTGTGCGGCGTGCCAAAGTCGTAGAACATTTCGCTATCAGGACCACAGGGGTCACCGATTGGTGTGTTTTCGGGATTACCGTTGCGGCTCCACCAGTTTTTGCTGCCATCATAATAAAAGATGCGTTCGCCGTCTTTGATGCCGCGCTGGTAGCCGTCCTCTTCGCTACCAATGTCAGCCACATCGTTGCTCAGACCCTTTTCGGCAAACAGTTTTTGCCAGAGCTCAGCAGCCTCGGTATCTTTAGGAATGTCATATTCAGGAGCTCCAATAAAACAGGTGATGTATAGCTTGCTTGGGTCTAAGCCTACAACACCGGTCAGGAATTCGAACATCCACGGCACTTGCTCGGCCTTAAAGTAATCGCCCAAGGACCAGTTGCCTAACATTTCAAAGAACGTCGTGTGGCGATTGTCGCCCACCTCAAGAATATCTTGGGCACGCAAACAAGTTTGGCTGTCAACAATCCGCGTACCTTCGGGGTGTTCCTCGCCCAATAAATACGGGATCATAGGCTGCATGCCAGAACCGGTAAACAGAGTGGTTGGGTCGTTTTGGGGAACCAACAGCGCTCGAGGAATCGCCGCGTGCTTACGTTGCGTAAAGAAATCTAGATAAGCGGTGCGGATTTGTTGTGCATTCATGTCTTATATTGTAACAGAGGTACCAAGATTGTAAAACCAAGTGTTGTTTAATTGACAAACTAGTGCTTTTGTACTATGGTTTGTCTATCGTCTTCGCGAGAGGAGGTGAACATTAATGCTTTCTACGCTGCTGGCCGCATCTGGTCAGCAGAACCTGATCGACTCGATCTTCGGCTAGATCAAGAGAGGAGTTTTCGTGAGCACCTACCAAATACTGGTAGCTCTTTGCCTCGCCGTGATCCTGTTCGCCTTCGTGGGAATGATGATCAAGAAGGCCGGCAAAGCCGTCGTCCTGTGCAGCCTGGTGCTGCTGCTGATCATCGGTCCGGTGTCCTGCGCGGCACTCACCAAGTAAGGGAGTCCGCTATGGACAAAACCGTACTACTCGTAGCGCTCATAGCTGCGCTGGTTGCAGGCGTGCTTGTGGTGAAGGTCGCCAAGAAGGCGCCCTGGCTCATCACCGTGGTAATCATCGCGGTCGGTGCAGCTGGTACGGTCGCTGCCCAGCAGCTCAAGTAAGGCGGTAGATTCATGAACACAGCCACATTTGTCGTGAGCCTTCTGGCCGGGAGTATCGGCACAGGAGTTGTCGCCGGACTGGCCAGCAAGGGCTTCCGCAAGACCGCCATAGCGATCATCGTTGTGTCGGTCGGCGCCGCCGTCACTGTCTACATCACGAAGTGACACCCTGAAAGGGGAGGCCATGCCTCTGCCCGAACGTCCCAAGCGCAGCCTGGCCTGGAAGATCGTCACCGTCATCGGATTGGCCGCGTTCGCGCTGCTGATCTGGTCACTGGTGCTCAGCCAGACCGGCTCGAAGTCCGTGGACCACAACCCCAACCCGGGTCACTCGACCCACAAGTAAGGAGCACTATGAAGCACAAGATCAAGGTCGCGCTGTTCATCCTCCTGATCTTCGGAGGGATGACAGTGGCCTACCTGGGTCTCGAAGGGAAGTGACCACATGGACAGCGCAACACAAGCAGCCATGTGGACCGCTGCCGCTGCCGCGCTTGCTTCGGTCATCGGGATCAGCCTGACAGCTTCGCGCAAGAGCAAGGGCACGGTCATGCGACGCGCGCGGCTCATCGTCGCCTTCGTGGTAGTGCTGTGCCTCTCGGTCGTGCTGTTCGTCATGGCCAGCCATGGCTAGTGCGGCACTCGTCGCCGACACGTCGGCCGGTCACCTTCAGTTCGCCTTCGGGGTTCTGGCGGTACTGGCCGGCATGTTCGCAATCGGAGTAGGTTTCAGTCCCAACTTTGGTTCTGGACCTCGTCCCAAGCTAGTAATCGTGGGCATCGTGCTCGCGGTTGGCGGCTTGTTCGCGGCTCAACTGTCTGGCACGCATTAGCGGAAAGAGAGGACTATGCACAAACTTGCAGCACTGGCTGCAAAGAATCAGTCTGTCGACAACCACGCTGCCCTGAGTGGCCTCGTTGCCCTCCTGATCTTTGGTGGCGTGCTGGCAGTAGTTATGAGCATCTCCGGTGCGATTGACGAGGAATACAGCCCTCGCGTCGCCGTCATCGGTGTCATGCTCGCTGCCCTCGGCGGATTCATCTGGAAGATCGCCCTGTAGGAGTACCGCATGAACACACTTGCAGCACTGGCTGAGCAAGCCGTGAACAACAACCTTCTTGGCATTGCAGCAGGGGCGCTCGTCGTCGGCGCAGCATTTGTCATGGGAGGCGCGTTCGCTCCGTTCGGCAAGGCTGGCAAGCTCAAACTGATCGGCATCGGCGCGGTGGCTACTGCGGTCGCCGTCGTGTTGATCCTGGTGGCCTAGGGAGAAAAAAATGCTCAAAGGATTGGCCGCGGGAAACGACCTGAACAACACGGTCTTCCCCCCCGCCCTCTTCGCGATCGTCGCCTTGGCGTTCCTCACGGGCGCGTTCTTCTCTCCATTCAACGGGAAGACACGCGTCTGTTTCGGCCTCGTCGGCATCATGGCCGTCGTGATCTGCGTCGGCTTGATCAAGTCCTAGGAGGACCATGCACCACGCACTCGTAGCGCTGGCTTCCGCCGACAACGCGACGAGCCTGTCGCCGATCGGTCTCCTGGGACTCACGTTGGCCTTCGCCGGCGTGATCGTTCTGTGCGTCAACGCCCTGCGCATGCAGGTCGGAGGCAAGCTGAGTGTCAAGCTCTGGGCGATCGGCGCCGTTCTGCTCATCACCGGCATCGCCGTGCTCGCAGCTAAGGTCTATGCGGGAAAGTAGACGCCAGGCCGTCATCTTCTCATTCGTCTTCGCCGTGGATCTCTGGTGGGGACCCGGAAAACAATAAGGAGAACCAGTGACATCTGAGGTACTGCTCGCAGCCGCGCAGACCACCGCTCAGCCCACCACGATCACGTGGTACGCGCTGGGCGCAGTGGTTCTGGGCATCATCATGACCGTCTCCAGCATCTACATGAGCGGCATGAGGAAGAACAAGAGCAAGACGCCCTACGTGGGCCTGCTCATCGTAGTGGTCGCCGCCATCGTGGCGATCTACTCGACCAAGCAGTGACCGCTACAGGCTTCCTGACGGCAGCCAAACCCGGAGACACCGCACAGGTCGTCATCGTCCTGCTGGGGAGCGCCTCCACTCTGCTGTTCGTGAAGTAGCCCAACCCCGGGTCAAATCAAAGAAGGAGCATCAGTATGAGTCAAGCACTGCTGGCGGCAACCCAAGCAAGCCCCAACGCTGCAAATCTATACACCGCCGGCATGATCGCGTTGGTCACGTGTGGCATCGGTGTCATTCTCATCCGCGTTGGACTTCGCAGCAAGGGATCCGCAGCAAGCAGGATCGCCGATTCCCTCCTGGGAGTCGTGGTCTTCGTCGGCGGCATCTTCGCGGCCATCGCTTCCTACAAGTAATACTGTTCACCCGCACGAAGACGGCCTCCGGGCTGGCACCCGCCAGCAGTCTGCCGTCACATCGGCATCCGGAGGTACGTCGTGCAAACATATGGCTGAGCGCCCGCGCTCCCATCACTGTTTGCACGACTTTTTCATACTTATTTATTTTTTCCGAACACCATACACATTATATATGTTGACTCCATAGGCCCTACGGAGTACACTAGGCACGTCCGTAAAACGTAACCGACAAACACCCCAAGGGGGAACCAACATGATGGGTGAGCATGGTGGCCGCAAGAAAAGGGCCAAGAAGGCCAAAGCAGCCAAGGGCGATTCGTCCGGTGGCTGGGACGGCTGTGGCGCTCCGGCGGTTCTGATCGGCATGATCCTGGTCATCCTGATCTACGTGTTCCGCAATGAGCTCGGCAACGCTCTGCTGCACCTGCTGCAGCAACTGACCGGGCGCTAAGCGTGAACGCCGAGCATCGCGGCAAGCGTCGGTGGGCTTCTAAGCCTGACACCTACGCAGCTGCTGCAAAGCGTGTTCGGAAACAGGACAGGCGTCATCGCTGCCATGCGCGCTGCGAATGCGTTCGCACCACTGCAACAAGCACCGCTCGCGGCTGCTGCAGCGGTACCACCTTCCTGCTTCTGGGGGTTTTATTCGCCATTCTCGTCGCCATCGCGGCGATCACCGGCAAGCTCTAGTCCCCCCAGCGTACTCGCCTCTCGTGGTGGCCACCGTGGGCAATACCCGACTCGGTGGCCACCTAAAGGGCCGTTTTACAGACATGGTCGTGCAGATCGCACGAAAACAGCTTTGCATCACCGCTCCCCGCGGCTCTTTTTTGTTTTCCTTTCTGCACGACCTACACACATCATGAGTATTATTGACAACGATTATCCCCATGTGTACACTGATGTACGTCCAGCTGTTCATTTAAGCACTACCCCCGGAGGTCCCTATGGGAGCCCACTCCACCCCCAAGACCAAGTCGTCGAGTACGAGTAACACGTCTTCTTCGTCCACGGGTGGCTTCGGCTGGAAGTTCCTGGCGCTGATCGCCGTGGCAAGCGTTGTCGCTTGGTTCGTAGCGACCCGCTAAACACCAGCCCCCACCTTTCTGCACGTCCCAAACCTCCCCCATAACGCAGTGAGCCTCCCGCCGGGCAGTACACGCCACAAGCGCCTGCCCCGGGAGGATCCTGCAAAACACCTCCGCTTCTTTTTGCTTTTGAACCCACCGGACCCGCATCTTTGTAGAGGCCGCTTCTAGCGGAATCCAATGGTGCCAATCGTGCACGCACAATCCCCTTTCAACTCCCTACCTTTGATTTTACGTGCACGATTTTCTTCTATTTGAATTGACAACAGATAAAAACGGTGATATAACGTACCCAGTTCGTCTGAACATAGTACGTTTAAAATTTAGTTGTATTGGAGGTGAAAACCTTGCAGCAACTCGCATCGGTGGGCTACGGAAATCCGTGGTCCATTTTGTGTTTCATCGGGGCCGGTGTGCTCGTTCTTATGTGGCTCTTCCGCGGACGCGGAGGCGGTCCCAAGGGCGGCAGCGGTTCCGGTATCCTTCCCTAGGAAGGTGACACAAACGCGAGCTGTTCATCCGTAGGTTTCGACCAGAGGATCTAACCATGATCTTTCAGGTTATGATGGCGATCTGCTCGTTCATCATAGGCTACGGTGTACTGCGAATCATCGGTGCACCCCTGAAGGCTGCACTCCCCTTCAGCATCGTCTGCGGAGCCATCGACGGCTTCGTGGTCATGCCCAACATCAATGAGCACTCCACGCTGATCTTCACCGTCTGCGGACTGGTGATAACTGCGGCGATACTCATACTGATGCGGGGTGCTCGGCGGCGTCGGAAGAGGTGACAGCAATGTTCACCATGGCCACACAGGTGAGCACTGGCGAAGCATTTTTCGTCGGACTCTTTGTTATTGGCCCGATGGTCGGCGTCATTCTGTACCTGATCCTCGGATCCATCTTCGGAGGAAGGAGGGACTAGCACATGCTGCATCTTGCAGCAGCTGAAGGTTCCCTTGGAACCGGAAGGGCGCTCGTCGGACTCGTGTTCTTGGGCCTGATCGCCTGCTTCGTGATCATACGAATCGCAGGCGCCTCTTGGCCCACCAGCATCCTGACGGGCATTGCCGGAGGCAGCATCTGCGGCTTCGTGGTCTCCGTGGGTAAGCACCCGCTGCCCGCGCAGGCCGCCGTCTTTGGCACCTTGTTCGTCGCCGCGTTCATCGCGACGATCGTACTGGCCAGAAGGCGCGGCTAGGCATCAAGTCCAGGCAAAACTCTCGAGAAAGTGAAGGTAGTCCCATGAGTGCATCTGCGCTCGTCTCGGCCGGTGTCCAGGCAACCGCCGCATCCGGCGACTCCGGTGGCATAGCCATCGCGTACCTGCTGGCGGCCATCGTGGCCTTCGGCGTCGGGTACATCCCGGCTCGTGCGGCGAACGCCCCCAAGGGCTTCGCCATTGTCATCGGCGTCATCCTGGCGATCGTGGTCGTGGGCGGAGTCGTGGCCGTGGGCGGGTAGGCATCTGCCGAACGCACCAGCTACGGCTTCGGTCCACGCCACTGTCACCCCGTACGTGTCGTTCTGACCAAGAGATAGAGGAAAGCAATGCGTAGCATAGCGCTCACGCTCGCCGCAGGTCACCCGTACGTTTCTAGCGGGATGCTGGTTGCGGAGTTCGTCGTCGTGTCCGTTGTCGCCGCGATCTACACCATGGTCAAGGCCAAGAAGGGCAAAGACAGGTCCCCTGTCAAGCTCGGCCTCGTCCTGGGCCCCGTCGTCGGCCTCATGGCCGTCGGTCTCACTGCGGTCGCGACCAGCAGCACGAACTTCTTCGGCTAGGCAAACCGCCGGCTGTACCAGGCTACGACTTCGGTCCACGCCATCGTCCTGTCCGCTTCACACCGTTAGGGGATCTCGGTTCAAATGCCGAACTCCTGTGGAATGACCCCTGGCGAGCTGATGGCCGCGGGCGTCTTCGTCCTTCTGTTCGTAATCGCGTACGCCATCGTGCGACGCAGCAAGAACAAGGAGGGCGGCTGATGCTCGAAACGTCACTCGCTGGGATCAGCTCTGCCATCGACATCGGTGGTGTGCACGTCAACCGTACGGCCATGATCGTCGTGATTGCCCTCATTGTGGTGATTGTCGGCTTCGTGGCCCTCAAGTTGGCCGGGCGCATCATCGTGTCGGTGGCGACCGCTGTAGCCCTCGGCTACCTGCAACACTGGGGGATCATCCATGTCTGGTAACGTCAGTCCCGAAGCCGTCATCATCGGCGTCGCGCTGATCGTGCTGGTCTTGATCGCCCGTCGCCTTGCGCGCCGCGGAGGTCGTCGATGACCAACTCGGTCGGCGTCGCTCGGCTGAATAAGTCGAAGGGACGTCCCTAGATGTCGCACGGAATGATCGCCGTCATTGTGGTGATTGTCGTCGTTGCGGCTGCTGCTATCTTCTTCGGAAGTGGCAGCAACACCGGTAGGTAAGAACCCATGGCGACGCTTCAGCGTTCGCCATCAACGGGAGGAAACCCCAAAACATGGACCACCTCACCCGAGCCGCCATGATCATGGCCGCGCAGGACAACCGGGCCTTCAAGCTGGAGGATCACCCGGTCTTCTGTGCCGTGTCGATCGCCGTGTTCCTGGGCGCCATCGTCTACCTGCTGTTCTTCAAGGGCCGCGGCGGCAACTCCGACTCGTGACCTCGGTCACACGCCGGACGCGCACCACCGCATTACCCGACCAACCGAGCAGTACCTGAAGGGAGCACGCGCATGGCGCGTCTCATGACCTCGCTCGCGGCCGCACAGCCCTCCGGTGGAGACGAAACCATCGGCCACTGGGCCGCGACCCACGGTGTGGGCGGCGTTGCCACCATCCTCATCGCGGGCGCGATCCTGTGGGCCATCTTCGCCGCCATCGGCAAGAGGCGAAACTAGCGCCTCCACAGACCAAACCGTCCACCCAAGCAAGACCAAACGGAAGGAACACCCATCATGGGTCACCTCAACAGCTCTGTGGCACTCGCGGCCAAGGGCGGCACGCTCGGCGACCTCGCCAACAACGGCGTCGGCGGATTCATCGTCGCCACCGTGGTGGTACTGGTCGTCTGCGCCGTCCTCGTCGGCCTCGCGAAGATCGTCCGCCGCCGCAAGAAGGGCTGACACCACCACCGGGCAACTCTGCCCCGTCAAGGAAAGGAACCAGGACATGAGTCCCGGCTTCAACCCCGACATGGTCACCACGGCCGCCGACATCAACCTCGGTGGAGACCAGGCGTTCCGGTCGCTGTACAGCG